>Ga0315273_10009774_pt1 | contig 12198 bp, 10 predicted proteins | sample YL17G02_0_MG_FD_205753 | JGI IMG/M metagenome (GOLD analysis project Ga0315273, IMG submission 205753) | Sediment microbial communities from Yellowstone Lake, YNP, Wyoming, USA - YL17G02_0 | ecosystem: Environmental > Aquatic > Freshwater > Lake > Sediment | place: USA: Wyoming | collected... | reverse complement strand
CCGCATCAACGCGATCCGCGTCGAACTGCCGCCGCTGCGCGAGCGGTTGACCGACATCCCGCTGCTGGCGGAGCACTTTCTCCAGAAGTACGCGCATCAGTGCGGCCGGCGTATCGCGGGGTTCGGCGAGAGTGCGGTGCAGGCGATGCAGCGTTACCCCTGGCCCGGAAACATCCGCGAGCTGGAGAGCTGCGTCGAGCGGGCGGTCGTGGTCGCCCGCGGCGCGCAGGTCACGCGGGACGATCTGCCGCCCACGATCGTCAGCGCCGCGGAGTGCGACGCTGCGCTGTTCGCCCCGGGCAGCGGCCGGCCGTTGACACTGAAGGAGGCGCTGGCGGAGCCGGAACGCCGGATCATCCAGGCGGCGCTCGAAGCCAACGGCTGGAACCGGCAGAAGACGGCGGCGGTCTTGGATGTGAACCGGACGACGCTGTACAAGAAGATGAAGCGCTACGGGCTGATGGACTCGCCGCGGGGGGCGTAGGCCGGTTGACCGCGGCCGTGTGACCATCGGCGGCGGGCGCGGGGGCGCCGCAGTGCGAAGGCAGGGCGAAGCTCCGGCTTTGCCCCACGCGGGGTGGTAGGGCAAAGCTCCAGCTTTGCCGCTCGCGCTCATACACGCTCCGCGTGCAGCCGACCCGTGCGCAAAGCGGAGCTTTGCGCTACGCGCCGGGCAGGCGGCGGAGTACGCTGAAAACCGGCAGGTCAGCGCGTGGGCGGACGTGCTCCAGCACGGTCACGGCGGGCTCGAAGCGGAACTCTCGAAGCAGAGCTTCCAGCTTGCTCTCGACCGTGTGCAGGTTCACGCGGTGCCGCCATTGCGACACGCGGCCGACCGGCAGCCGCGGCTGGCCGGGGTCCAGTTCCCAAGGATGGACGTAGATCATGGCGGGCTCGCCCCGCCGCTGCCGCGCCGCCAGGCAATGTCTCACCACCGCCCCTGGCAGCAGGCGCAGGTATCCGCCACCGCCCACCGGCAGGCGCATGAAACGCCACCCGACCGTCAGCGGCGGGAACTCCAGGATGCGTGCCCCGGCCGGCGTAATGGCCCAGAAAGGTTCGTCCGGGGCTCCTGGCACGCCGTAGCGGTCGTGGCGAATGGGGAAGATGCTGGCGTCGTACTCGAAGCCTTCCTGGAGGATTACGTCGAGCGCCCACGCGGTCGCGCGGGTCACGGAGAAGGTCGGGGCGCGGTAACCGCGCGGACTCACGCCGAGCGTGTCCTCGATCCGGGCGCGGGCGGCGCGCAGATCGTCGCGCAGTTCCTGCGGGCTGAGCCGCGCCAGGTGCTCGTGTCCGTTGCCGTGGCAGGCAATTTCGTGGCCCTGGCGGACGAGTTGCCGCAGGAGCGGGGCCAGCTCGGGCACGTTCCAGCCGAGGACGAAGAACGTCGCCCGGCTGCCGTGGCGTTGGAGCATGGCCGCCAGCCGCTCGACGAACGGCGCGGCCCGCCGCTCCATGCTTGGCCATTGGGCGCGGCTGACGCAGCCGGCGAAGGCCGCGCACTGGAAGTACTCCTCCACGTCGATCGAGAGGCAGTTCAAGGTGGGCAGCGTGGGACCACGGACCGGCGTTGATCCGTCGCAGCGTCGGCGCTCCTCGACCACGGCGCGCACCATGCGGATGCTATCGGACCGCAGCGACTCGCGGCCGAAGAAACGGCGCCGCAGGAACGCGATTCCGGCTAATTTCCGGGCCGGTACGTGGCGATGGAACGGATATGACGCAGGTGCAGAACGAGCCCGCCACGCGCCCGCTGGCGCCGCGCGCGCTGGCGGCCGCCGCGCGCCGTCTCACGGCGGCCCGGCTGGCCGCTCTGGACGGGGCCGTGCTGCGGGAGGGGCCGTCGCGTCCCGGCGCGCCGGGAGCGGGTGGCGCGCCCGGCTATCATCTGTACTGCGGCTGGTGCCACGCGACGATCGAGGACGTCGGGGGGCGCCATGTCACGCGCTGCGACGGCTGCGGGCGCAACGTCGCCGTCCCGTCCTACATCACCGTGCTGTGCGAGCGCTGCGGCCACAGTGCGCGAATCGCCCCGCGCAAGCTGGCCACCGAGCGGCTCTGCACGGTGTGCGGCAAGACGCTCAAGATCGGCGACCTGGTGCTCGCGCCTTACCGGCATCACCACCAGCACCACCACCAGCACCACGTGGCCGCCAAATCGTACGGCGACGCGGCGTGGGCCATGCTGATCATCGGCCTGACGCTGGTGATCCTCGTGCTGTCGCTGACCGTGCTGTAATCACCGACCCCCGAGATTGGACACGCAGGGTATGACGGCCGGCCGCGCGCCGTGCGGACGTGCGACTGGCATCTGGCCCACGGCCGGTTCTAACGCGGGCTCCTCCTCCGGCGTGGGCCGGATGTGCTCCACGATGTCCGAGAGCAGCTCCACGCGGCTGCGCCAGCCTTCGTCGCGGACCAGTTCCTGGCGCGTGCGGCGATCGCTTTCCGACGCCGACCGCAGGGCCGCGGCACACGCCGGCAGGAACTCGTCGAGCGTCCGGGCGGACCGCACGGTCGGCGCGTAGCGTTGCACCTCGTCGAGCGGGGCGGAGACGACGGGCAGCCCGGCCGCCAGGTACTCGCGCAGCTTGATGGGGTTGACGGCCACGGTCAGGCGGTTGAGGCGGAAGGGGATGAGCCCGACGTCGAAGCCGCGGCAGTAGGCCGGCAACTGCTCATAGGGTCGCCCGCCGAGCAGGTGTACGTTGCCCAGGCCGGACAGGGCCCGCGTGTCGCAGCGCACGTCGCCGAGCAGAGCGAACGACCACTCCGGGCGGGCGCGGGCGGCCCGCGCCAGCAGGTCGAGATCGACGTAGTCGCTGATCACGCCCATGTAGCCGAAGATCGGCCGGGGAATCGTCCGCAGGTCGGCGGGCACCGCATCCGCCGGCAGGTCCGCGGCCGCGGCGAAGTGGTCGAAGTCCACGCCGTGCGGGACCAGGTGGACGCAGGGATGCTGTGCGCGGCGGGTTTTGTAGAGGGTGGCCGAGGTGGTGATGACCACGTCGCTGGCCCGCATCGTGCGCCGTTCCAGCTCTTCGACGAGCGGGGTGTTGTAGCCGGAGAACGCGGCAAAGTCGTCCACGCAATAGTAGACGACGCGCTCGGCGCGCAGCCGCTCAATCAGCTCCGGGACGTCGGGCGCGAAGAGCCAGAGCTGCACGGGGCGGCACGGGAGGCGGCGGAGCGTCCGGCGAATCTGCCGCGCCAGCACGCGGGCGTTGATGAAGCGGGCGACCGGCGACGCGGGCAGGGGCAAGACGAGCGGGGACAGCACGTCGATGTGCGGCGCGGCCTGCCGCGGCCCGGCCCACACTTGCCGCAGGCGGCGCAGCGTGAGCCGTGCGTCGCGGCCGGTGAGCCGCGGGCGGCGCGAAGCGTGAAAGTTCACCCACAGGACGTGATTGCGCTCGGCCAGGCAGCGCATCACGTGGTGCTTGCTGGTCGGATGATCGCCCCAGTTGCTGGCGATGCAGATGATGTTGCGGCCGGTGATCAAATCTGCACCGCCTGCTGGGCCAGCACCGGCCGCGCATCCCGGTTCCGGGCGCCGGAGACGGTTTCCCGCGGGGCGCCCCACAGCCCATCGGGCACGTACCCCGCCAGCCAGCGCTCGATGCGTGCGTACTGGTCCTCCGCGGCGTAGTTGGCGCAGGCGACGGCGCGCGCCCGGGCGCCGAGCGCGCGGGCCGTGGCGTCATCCCGCAGGAGGCGCACGACGGCGTCGGCGAACTCGCGCGGCGAAGCGGCGACGAGGAACGGCGGCGGATCGTCGTACTCGATGCCGCCGGCGGCGTGCGGCGTCACCACGGCTGCCCGTCCCGCCGCCAATGCCTCAATCAGCTTGGTCTGCACGCCGATCTGCTCGCGCGCCGGGCACACGAAGACGCGCGTTGCCCACAGGTACGACCGCACGTCCTCGACAAACCCGGTCACGGTCACGTTCGGCTGGCGGCCCCAGCGCCGGACGCTGCGCACCGGGTCACGCCCCACGATCAGCCAGCGCGCTTCGGGCACCGTGCGCTGCACTCGCGGCCAGACCTGCCGCCCGAACCAGTTAACGGCACGGACGTTCGGCGGATAGGACATGGACCCCAACATGCTTACCACCGGCTGCGCCCCGGAGGGCGAAGCTCCGCTTTGCCCCGCCGCGCTCGCGTCGGACGTATAACGCGACAGGTCGACGCCGGTATGGACGACGGCGCAGCGCGGGAGCAGCTCCGCCGGCAGCTTGCGCCGCTCGCGCTCGTTGACCAGCAGCGTCGCGTCGTGAGCGCGAATCCAGGCGGCTTCGGCGCGCGGCAGGCGCCGCGCCTCCCAGGCATAGAGCCAGCGGAGCGGCGGCAGGCTCCGGCGGGCGTAACTGGCCCAGCGGTCGCTCTCCAGGTCGTTCATGTCGAGGACGCGGCGGCGGGCCGGCACGATCGTGGCGTAGGGCGCCATCGCCGGAGAGAACGTGAGTACGGCGTCGAAATGCACCTGGCGGCCCCAGTCGCGCACGAGCTGAACCAGGCGCTCATCGCTGAAGTACCCCACCGTGAGACTGCGGCCGGTCAGCAGGCTGAGCACCCCGTGTACGGCGCTGGCGGGCGCCGAACGCACCACCACGGCCACATCGCGGCACAGCGCGCGAACGTGGGTCAGGTGTTCCGGCCGCGGACTGACGCGGTCCACGCAGGCCAGCCAGACGTCGTGGCGGCGGGCGAGAAACTCCAGCTCGCCCCAGGAGCGGATGCAGTCGCCCCGCACCGGTGGGTACGGGAAGCGGTGAATGAGCATCAGGATCTTCATCGCCCCCTCGCTACCCCGGAATGGACCTGGCCAGCCAGGCGCCCAGCGTCCGCGTCACCGGCAGCGGCAGCCGAGGCCAAACGCGCCGCGCCAGCGCGAAGCGGGGGTTGGACGGCTTGAGGTCGGGCGCCCGGCGTCCGGGAGGCACGTAGCGCTGGTAACCCAGGGGCCGCGGCTCGAAGCCCTGGTTCTTCTTGAACCCGACGGCGCCCGCGTTGTCGGCGCGGCTGCGGCCGTAGTCAAAACGACGGAGGCCGCTGCGGACGGCCCGCTCCATCACTTCCCAGTACAGCAGGTTCGCGGCCCCGTCGCAGCGCACGCGCTCGTCGAGGCCGAGGATGTAGGGCATGACGGTGTCGCGGAACACGAAGCTGATCGTGCCGGCGACCGGCCGGTCTCCCAGCCAGGCCACGCTCGCCCAGGCGCGCTCGCCCAGGCGTGCAAACAGCTCGCGGAAGAGCGCCCACGGGTAGTTGATCGAAGCGATGCGGCGCATGCTGCGGCAGTAGAGCTGCCAGACCAGGGGCGCTAGCGTCGCGTCGTGCTGGACCGTCACGCCGTCGCGGTCGCGGGCGTGGCGGGCCGCCGCCCGGGCGCGCTTAGGCAGGAAACCGGGCACGTCATTGGGGTGCAGCGGCAGGTCGCGGGTGAAGCCCAGATAGCCCTCGACGGGCTCGAAGCCCGGGGCCCGCGCCTCCGCGCAGCGCAGGTCCACGACGCGCGCCCCGCACTCGTTTGCGAGCCGCACTGCGCCGGCCGCCAGCGCCGCGCCGGCCTGCTCATCGTCGCCGACCATCCCCCCGTACGTACCGTACGGAACGCTCACGAGCATCACGCCCCCGAGCAGGCTCCTGACCTCCATAAGCGGCAGCACGCCGACGGTCTGGGGGCCGCGCAGCGCGATGAGGTGTCGCGGGCGGTGGCCGAAGACTTGCTCGACGGCCGCGCACCACAGCGGATGGTGGAAGAGGCTGGCCCGCGGACAGCCCTCGACGCAGCGCGCCCAGGCGCGCACGGCTGTCTCGTCGCCAACCGGACGAACCAGCAGATCGGGGGCGCCCACGCCGCAGTGCAACTCGCCCGTCTCACCGGTAGTAGTGAGAGTAGTAGTGAGCATAGTAATCCGTGCCGCGGTCCCGCGAGCGCGACAACATGCAGCCCAGGACCTTCACGTTGCTGGCTTGCAGGGTGCGCACGGCCTGCTGCACCGTCGGTTCCGGCGTGCGGCGCATCTCGATGACGACGATCGCCCCGTCGCAATGCGGCGCGAGCAAACACGTGTCGGAAACCGTCGTGACCGGCGGGGTGTCGAGCAACGTGTAGTCGAACAGCGCCCGACACTGGCCAAGGGCCAGCGCCGTCGCCGGGCTGCTGAGCAGCTCGCCGTACGCGCTGCCCTGCACCTCGCCGGCCGTGAGCACGCGCAGGTTCGGGAACGGGGTCGGCCGCAGCACATCCTCGAGGCTGCGCTCGCCCCGGAGCACATCGGCGAGGCCGGGCGCTTCCGGGATGCCCAACATGCGGGCGATCGAGGTGCGGCGGAAGTCGCCGTCGGCGATGAGCACGCGGTGCTCGCCGCCCTCGGCCATCACCAGGCCGACGTTGAGGGTCGAGACGCTCTTGCCTTCCTCGGGAATGCTGCTGGTCAGGGCAATCACCTGCCGGGCGCGGGTGGCGTTTATGGCCAACAGACGGGCGCGCACCGAGCGGTACTGCTCGCAGATCGCCGAGTAGCGGTTGTGAAACGCGACGACCACCGGGTCGACCCGCGCGGGGTCCCATTCGGCCGTCACCGTCTCCGCGGTTTCCGTCAGGCCCCCGGGCGTTGACGGCGAGGGGCCGGCCGGCGCCGGCCCTTCCCTGGTCCAGGACCTATCGGCGACGAATGCCGAGGCGGTTTCGGTCTCGGCCCCAGTGGCCGGGGGCGCGATCGGAGGCGACCCGGCGGCGACGGACTGATCCTCCGCCCCAGCCGGGCTGTCCTCCAGGATCTTCTCCATGACTTTCGTCATCGCGCCCATGAAGGAACCCTCATGACGCCCGGCCGGTATCGGGCAGGACCACGGCCGCGCCGACCGCGCTCAAGGCGCGATCCATCCGTTGCAGCGCGCGTTGATGGAGGCCCGGCAGCTCAATGCTGGCGTAGGCCAGCCCGGCGCTGGCCGCCAGAGACAGCAGCAGGACCGCCAGCGTCGGCGTCCAGATCAGGCGGGAGATCAGGGCCCGGCGCCGTTCGCGCGGCGTGAAGATCACGCTGATGCACTCCAGCACGGGGATGCCCAGGGAGCGCGTGACCTGGCCGACGGAGCGGAAGGACCGGTCAAACAGCTCAGCCAGGGCGGCGAGCAGGGCGGCCGCGGCCAGCCCCAGGCCGGAACAGACCGCGAAGATGGACGCGACGCGCGGCCGCACGGGGCGCACCGCATCCTGCGGCTCTTCGATCAGGGTAAACTGCGTGCCGCGCTCGCCGGATTCCGCGGCCAGGACGCGCTCCAGGCGCGCCAGGTGCTGCTGCCACTCGTTCAGCTCGGTCACGCCCTTGCCGCGCTGGTCGTGCAGTTGGCGCAGTTCGTCGCTGTTGTTGAGCAGCCGGTTGTACAGGGTCTCGAAGCGCTGCAAGCGTGCGTCGGCCTCGTTGAGCTGCCCGTCCGTGATGGCGATCTGCCGGCGGAGCGCATCCAGCTCGAGTTCCACGCGCATCTGCTGCATCGACCACTCGGGGTAACTGGCCGCGCCGCGCGGCTTGGCGACGGCCGCGGGGCCGGCGGGCGGCGTCTGCTCGGCCAACGTCCCGCGCAGCTCCTCGAGCGCCGTGAGCCGCTCGAGCAAGCTCCGCACGGCCGGGTGCTCCATCGTCATCCGCTTCAGCGTCACGAGCTCGACGATCTGGGCCTGGACGGCCTCGATGGCGCGCTCCAGACTCGGGTCGGAGGGGACGGCCTGCGGCGCCGCGGGCGCGGAGGTCGGCGACTCCGGCGGCACGGCGTACAGCCCGGGCGCCGCCACAAGGAACTGCTCGCGGGCCGCAATCTGCGCGTCCAGGTCGGCCTTGTGCTGATAGGTGCCGTTCCGCTGCGTCCGCAGCGTCTCCAGCCGGTTGCCCAAACTGACGAGGTCGGTGGGATCCGCCCCGGGCAGATCGTCGACGCCCTTGCGCAGGGTGTCGTCGGTCTCCGCGACCTGCTTCTGGAGGCGGGCAATCTCGCCCACGAAGAACTCGCGTGTCCCGCCCAGAATCTCGCGGATGCGCTCGCGCGTAGCCGCCATGGAGTTGTCGCGCAGGGCCACCACGAGTTGGCGGGCAACTTGCGGATCGTTCGTGTCGCAGCGGAGCGAGATCGTATCCAGGCTCGTCGTGCTGTCGACCAGCTTCATCGCGGACCGCACGCTGTAACGCGCGAGCACCTGATCCAGCGCGCTCCGCTCGCGGTCGCTCAAGGCCCCGTCGCCGTTGAACGTGTCGCCCGGCAGCAGCCCGACGGCCACGGCCGCCTTGGCCAGCGCCCGGCTGCCGGTCATGTCCAGGGCCATCGTCGTCTTCAGGTGCTCGAACCCGTAGGGCGAGTTGGCGTGAATCAGGTTCTGGAGGACCACGTCGTCGCGGCGCTCGAACAGCGTGGTCGCGGTGTATTCGCGGGGCAGATACTGGCTGAACCAGAACGCCGCGGAACTCACGACGCTCAGCCCGATCAGGCCCAGCCGCCACCGATGGCGCACGATGCGCGTGCACTCATTGATGGTGTTTCTCAGGTCCTCAAAGGCCTGCGCCTGCTGATTGGCCATCGCTGTGGCACTCTTACCTGGTAGGTGCGAAGTTGAACTTCACACTACTGCGAAGCTGAGCTTCGCGCTGCAACGCTAGCGCCGGTTGAAGCCTCGGCGTCCGGTATCCTTGGCATCCGCGCTCGAGCCCCATTCCTCCTCATACGTGTGGTGCGAGTCGAGCGCGCTGGCCGGCGTGTTGTACGCGTCCAGCACCGGCTGGACCGGGAACAGCAGCTCACGGACGCGCAATCCGACCCAGGCCAGCGGCGTCGGGGGCACCTGGATGATGTCGCCTTCCTGGAGCAGCACGTTCTGCGCGAGGTCGCCGCTCTGTAGCATGTGGTTCAGGTCCACCACAATCGTCTTGCGCTCGTTCTCCGTCTCGCTCGGCCGGACCAGCCGAATCTGCGAGCGCCAGGCCAGGAAATTCGGTTGTGACTCGGCCAGCGCCTTGATCAGCGTATCCCGCCCGGTATAGCGCTTCGGCCCGGCGTAGCCCACCTCGCCGAACACGTAGTAGAACTGACTACTGTATTGGGCGACCTCGACCACCACCTCCGGATCGACGTAGTAACGCGAAAGCTGCGCCTTGAGCTTTGCGGCGATCTCCACCGTGGTCAGCCCCGCCACATCCACCTCACCCAGCAGACGCAGGACCACCTTCCCGTCCGTCCGCACCACCTGGCTCACGCCGTCGACCTCCGCGGCGCCGGGAGCGTGGATGGCGATCGCATCCGGCGGGCGCACGACGTAATGGCCGGTCGAAACCTCCGTGTCGTGGGCGCGGAGGAACTCGACGAGCTGGGCGTGCGTTCCGGCGCAGCCCGCCAGGAACACGGTGGCGGACAGCGCCGCCAGCAGGTGCGCAGTTGAGCTTCGCGCTACCCGCGAAGTTGAACTCCGCACTACCCGCCTCATGGCTTGCCAGCGACCGAGGCAAGTCAGGGGCAATCCGCCGCAAGACGCGAGCATCGACAGTTCCTCAACTCCGCGCAGTGACGCGGCCTCCGACACACCATGCCCGACCCGCCCATCCTTGAACGGGCTTCACCCTCTCTTCGGCAGTTATCGACCGATTTGGCCGCTGCATGAAATGGGTTATGGGCAAGGCGAAAGTCGGGGGCGGGCCGTAGTTTCAGGCCGCCGGCCCACTCACCGATAAAGACTAGGGAACCGTCCCAAGGTGTGATCGCCCCAATGGAACCGTACCAGTACTTCGGACTGGCCGCTTCTCCGTTTGACGGGAGGCCGGACCCGCGCTTCTTCTACGAGTCCCCCTCGCACACGGAGACCCTGGCCACGCTCCGGTACGCCGCCCACACCGGCAAAACGTGCAGCCTGGTGCTCGGCGACTCCGGTTCCGGTAAAACGTTGATCGGCCGCCTGCTGGCGCAGCGTGTCGCCCGCCGCATGGGTGTGCTTTGGGTGTACGGCATCGGACAGCCCGGCGGACAGACCGAGGTGACGATCTACCCGCCCGGCAGCCTGGAGACGCCCGATGCGATGTGTCGGCAGTCCGTCGAGGAGTCCTCGCTGGCCAACTGGATTCGCAGCGGGCTGCCGCTGGCCCCGGCTACCCTGGTGGTCTTCGATAACGCGGACGGGCTGCCCACGCACAGTTGGGAAGACATACTGTCGCTCGTGACCCGCGAAGTCCGCACCCCCAGACCCGTGAGCATCGTGCTGCTGGGGCTGCCCGGCCTCGCCGACCGGCTCGCGGCCCCCGAACTCGTTCGGCTGCGCCGCCGGGTCTTCCGCACCTGCCAGCTCCAGCGGCTGACACGCGACACGGTCGAGCACTACGTCCGGCACCGGCTAAAGGTGGCCGGCGGCAACGGGCACGAGATCTTCACCGCGCCGGCGCTGGACCTCATTCACCGCTTCTCGGGCGGGAATCCGGCCCTGATCAACCAGATCTGCGACAACGCACTCGTGGATGCGTTCGCCGACGAACGGAAGCAGATCGACGCGCCCCACGTCATGGTGAGCGTACAGGCGATCACCGGCGGCCTGCCGAAGGCACGTGCGCTGCCTCGTCCGGCGACCTCGCTGGGCCTCGGCCCGCTGCCGGTGCTTGAAGTGCCCGAGGCGTACCGGCTGGGGACGGGACCGGGAGGGGCGGGCGTTCCGGACGGCGTCGCGCCCGCCGAGAGTCTGACAGCATCAGGATTCGTCGGGTATCCAGCCGAAAACGCGCACGACTTGCGCGGCGCGGCCGCTGCGCAGATGGGCGCGTCGTCACACGCTGCGCAGGCGGTCGGCCGGGTCGTGACGCGCCCGGTGCAGGAAGTGGCCGGCCCGCCGACCACCTCGTACGTGCCGCTCGACCAACGCTTGCAGGCGCTCGAGTCGCGGCTCAGCGACGCTCTGTCGCGGGTGCGCGAGGCGCGCTCGCGCCGCAGCCTGGGGCCGGTGGCGGAAGGCGGCGCTTCCGATCCGCCGGACAGCAGCGACGCCCCCGAGGGCGACGGCGCGGCGGCGCCCGTCAACACCGCGGCCGGGCAAGTCGTCGATAGTGGGAGCGACCAGCCCGCGCCCGCATGAGCGCCGCTTATGGCCGCCGAACAGCCGCCAGTCAACTCCGCCGCGCTCACCACGGTCATCCAGCCGACCGGCGCCAGTCTGCGCGCTGAGCTGCGCGAGCTGTGGCGCTATCGCGAGCTGCTGGGCTTTCTGGCCTGGCGCGACGTGCGGGTGCGCTACCGCCAAACGCTGCTGGGCGCCGCCTGGGCGATGATCGAGCCGCTGGTCAGCGTGCTGCTGTTCACGTTGATCTTCAACCGGCTGGCCGGAGTGCAATCCGGCCGGACGCCATACGCCGTGCACTGCTTTGCCGCCATGCTGCTCTGGACGTTCTTCGGCCGGGCGCTGCGCGCGGTCACGCTCAGCCTGACGACGAACTCCGGCCTGCTGACGAAAGCGTACTTCCCCCGTCTGGTGCTGCCGCTCTCCGGCCTGCTGGCGGTGATGGTCGACTTCGCGTGCGCGCTGGTGATGTACCTGATCCTGGTGGCGCACTATGGCGTGTATCCGGGCTGGGCCGTGCTGAGCATGCCGCTGTGGGTGCTGTTGGCGGCGCTGAACGCGCTGGGGATCGGGCTCGCGCTGGCTGCGGTGAACGTCGGGTATCGGGACGTATCGCAGGCGGTGCCGTTCCTCATCCAGGTCTGGATGTTCGCGACGCCCGTCGCCTACCCGCTGGCGACGATACCGCAGAAGTGGCTGTGGCTGTATCAGCTCAATCCGATGGTCGGGGTCGTGGAAGGCATGCGTTGGGCCCTGCTGCCGGACTACGCGCTGGACGCGTCGCTGCTGCTGCCGAGCATTCAGGTCGCGCTCGTGGGACTCCTGGTCGGCCTGGTTTGGTTCCGGCGCTGCGAGCGTCGTTTCGCCGACATCGTCTGAGGGGGCGTGCATCTCACCCGGCGGCGCAGCGCAGTTGCGCGGGTATTTCATGGACACTCCAGCTTGCCCAGATCGCAGCACCCGGCACCCGTGAGGCGCCGGCGGCGTCCGATACGGCAGTCACCGGGCACGGGCTATCGGGCGAGGCGAGAGCGCGGGGGCCTATAAGGGGGCGTGGTGTCGCGCGGGGCGGACGAGTGCGGCCGGGCGCTGCGTTGCGCAGTTCGAGAC
>Ga0315273_10009772_pt1 | contig 12198 bp, 6 predicted proteins | sample YL17G02_0_MG_FD_205753 | JGI IMG/M metagenome (GOLD analysis project Ga0315273, IMG submission 205753) | Sediment microbial communities from Yellowstone Lake, YNP, Wyoming, USA - YL17G02_0 | ecosystem: Environmental > Aquatic > Freshwater > Lake > Sediment | place: USA: Wyoming | collected... | reverse complement strand
TATGTAAACAAGTGTGCATTATTATTTTTCATCATGCCCTCAAACCGAGCAGCCATCCTGTCGACCTACCGCGACCTCCTCGAGCTCCTCCGCCGCCTGCCCTCCGACCTTGCCGCCGCTCGCAAGGCGGATGCGGCCGCCCAAATCCGGGCGGCGGCGACAGCCGCCCCCCCCTTGGCCGATGCATCGGCTGACGGCCTCAAACGCTTGATGGCCGCTGTCGCCACCCTGCGCGCAACCACCGCCCGCGTGCCCGGAGAGAGGCGGGGCGGGCGGGGTGGGGTGTACGTCCTGCGGGAGGGGCGGCTGGTCGAGGAGGTTGAGGGCGACAGGGGCGCGTCGACTAGCCGGTGAGTTTGATGGACGAGAGAGCGCACGTGTTTCTTTCAACCTCGCGCCCGCCCTCTCATCCTCTCTCCTTCACACAGCTCCATCGGTGCCGGCCGCCTGTCCACTGGCGAGGCGGTTGACCGGCATCGGGCCCTGATGAAGCGCCAATACTTCGGGCGGGACCCGCCACCCGGGCGGAGGCTCTTTTAGAAATAGGACTGGCAGAGTTGTGGAAGTTGTGGACCCCCGCCCCGTCTTCTCCCTTGTACCTCTCTCCACCTTTTAGACGGAGCGCATTGGCATTGCAGCATGGCAGATTAAAGGCAAAGTAACACAGAAACAGAAACAAGCAGAAGACACACACGCACACCACTAACTTGAAAAAGAAAAAGCACACACACTCCAGCCACTAATCCTCCACTTCATACACTTCTTCCCCTTCTTCCTCTGAGTCGCTGATGACGACCTCCACGGAGCTGTCCGAGTCAATACAGATGATCGGGCCGCTGTCCTCGGCGGGCGGGGAGGTGTAGGCCGCCGCCGCTGCCGGCGGGGCGCCGCCCGCCAGGCCGCCAGGAGGAGGTGGGGGAGGGGGAGGGGGAGGCGGAGGCGGAGGGGGAGGGGCGCGGCCCCCCCCCCACCCCCCCCCCCCCCCCCCCCCCCCCCCCCCCCCCCCCCCCCCCCCCGGAGCTCCTCCGCCGCCCGCTCCACGAAGATGAAGCGCTCCAGGGCGGCGACCGCGGCCTCCTCCGAAAAGCCCATCCCCTTGAGGAAGGTGACATCCCTCTCCGTCACATGCACCGACCGCTTGCGCGGGGTGGTGCGCGCGCCGCCGCCGCCGCCGCCGCCACCGTTGTGGGGGCTCAGCACTGCCCGGGCGGCACCGCCGGCATGGGCGATGCAGCGGGGCGGGTCGGGCGACGGGAGTTGGGCAGGGGGAGGAGGGGGCGGGGGAGGGGGAGGGGGACGGGGGCCCTCAGCGCCCGGTTCGCCGGTGGCTGGGCGCTTCTGGGGGGGGCGCAAGGGGTCGTCATCGGCGACGGCATCGTGGTCGGCCGACCGCTTCAGGGTCGCGACACCAGCCGCCTTGGCCGCCTTGGCCGCGGCCGCTTTCGCGACGGCCACATCTGTGGCCGCTTTCACTGCGGCCGCCCGCGCCGCCTCCGCCGCCTCCGCGTCCGATTTCGCCCGGACCTGATCAGTCAGGAGGCGGACGACGGAGGACAGGAGGGAACCTGGGTAGCGCAGGCCCATGATGGTGCGGCCGCCGCCGCCGCCACCGTCCTCCCTACCACCACCCTCGTCCTCACCACCGTCCTCACCATCGGCCAGGTTGATCCGCAGGGCACGCAGGACGCGTAGGTCGGCGGGCACAGACTCCCGGTACCGATCCAGGACTGTGAGGTAGGTGGAGGGAGAGAGAGGAGAGAGCGAGAGAGCGTGTGTGAGTGACCCTGGCGGGACGGGCGCGGGGGGTTGAAAAAACGAAGCGAAGCGCGCACCCCCCAAAAACCACACGACCCGGCTTCCTCTCTCCCCATCCATATTTTTTCTCCTCCTTTTCTTTACCTGACGCCAAAGCAGACCACACCCGGATGATGCTGCCGTACACCACGTGTTGCGTGGCAAGTCGCTTCCCCTCCCGGCAGGCGTGGCCCCGCTTGCAGGCGGGTCCGTGGCGGCAGTAGTGCAAGGCCGCCGTGTGCTGGGCCGCCCAGTCTGCGCGCGCGGCCTCCGCGGTCGGGTAGCGGGCGTACGTCCGGGCCAGTTGCCCCACCTCCATGTCGATGCGGGAGCAGCCGGTGGCGGGGCGGGTGATGGCGACGTCGGTGGGCGGGGCGTGCTGGGCGCCGGGCGGGCCCGGGCGGGCGAGGGCAAGCAGGACGGCGCGCGTGGAGGAGCCCGGCGCGATGGCCCGGGACCGGTAAAAGCCGGTGACCCCGTCGTCGGCGGGCACGGCGGCTGCGGCGGTGCCGTCCCCCGAGCGGTGGCGGCCGTGGCGTTCCAGCTGGGCGCAGGCAGCCTCAAAGCTGACCCCGCGGTCCAGCTCCACCTCCCGGTAGAAACAGGCGCCAGGGCCGGCGGCGGCCGGGGCCGGGGCCGGGGCCGCAGCGCGCCCGCCAGCACCACCCCCACCCCCACCATCCTCATCGCCCCGCCACAGCAGGCACTCCGGCCCGATCTTGGTCAGCTGGCCGGACACGTCCGCCACGCCCGCGTCAAAGGTGCCCTGCTCCTTGGCGTCCATCACCTTGGCGTCCAGCACGGCGGAGAAGGCCGCGTACGCGAGGATCTGGTGCGCGACGGGCGAGGCCAGGATGCGGTTGAGGAAGCGGGCGATGAGGGCCTCGCCCGACAGCGGGCGCTGTGCCTTGTTGCCTGGGCCCGCACCGGGGCTGAGGTCGCACGGGGCGAGGCAGGCGTTCAAGGACCCGGCCAGGGCCGTCGTCGCCCACACCAGGTCAGCCGCGGTCGGCGCGCCCGGGGGTGGTGGGGGTGGCGGGGAGGGGGGGCCGCCACCGTGGCCGCTCGCGGGGTGGGGAGAGGGCGTGGCGGCCGCTTCCTCTGCCTCCCGGGCGGCGGCCACCATGCGGCGCCCGACCTCCAGTGGCTCCAGGATGGGGTGCGCCCGCAGCGAGGCCGGCAGGTGGCGCAGGGAGCGGTCCGCGTTGGCCGCGATGGCGGCCAGGGTCACGCCCTCGGGCAGCACGGGCGGCGGGCGGTCGGCGGCGGCCCGCCCCGCCCCACCCCCCCCACCGCCCGGGATGGCCGGCGGCCGGGCAAACGCGCACAGCGCGCGCACGGCCGCCCGGCCGTAGGGCGAGTCCACCAGGCCGGCCCCGCCCAGGTCGGCCTGGTCCCCGCCCGCCGCGGCGCGGCGGTCGCCCCGGGTCAGGGCGCCGAGGCCCTGCATGCGCCGGGCGAGGGCGGCCGCAAAGCGTGCCTCCCCTCCGAGCGGGGTCTGGGCCAGCAGGTAGCGGGGCGCGGACGCGGACGCTGCCCGGTGGGTCCGGCCCAGCTGCTGGATGGCCCGGTCCGCCGCCCAGGCCAGCTCCAGCGTGATGTGGCACCGCCGGCGCTGGCCGGCGGGTGGGGAGGCCAGGCTGGCGTGCAGGGAGACGCCCGTGCTGGCCGCCTCGGAAATGATGGCCACACGCTTGCGCCCCGCCTGAAAAGAACGGGCCTCGATGATGTTGATAGACGCAAACGCGTCGCCGTGCTCGTCGTCGCCGCCGCCGCCGCCCGCCCGGGCCTGGGCCTTGCCCGTCACGCCCGTCCGGGACTCGCACACGTACACGGGCGGCGGCGGGGCGGCAGCGGCGTCCCAAGCGCCACCGAAGCCGCCGCCGCGGCGGACGACACGGGTGGACCGGCCCGTCATCTCGGCGACGTCCTCCACGCCAAACGCGTCCACCAGCGCGTCCAGCGGGGCGGGCGGCAGGTCCGCCGCCTCCACGTCCGCCACCAGGGCGGCGTACCGGGCTTTCCGGACGGCCAGTTCGTCGGGCGGGCCGGCCTCCAGGGCCATGTCGGTGGCCGGGCCGGGAGCACCAGCACCAGCAGCAGCACCGGCACCAGCGCCAGCAGCGCCAGCGTCACCACTGCCACCTCCCTGCTCCCCACCACCCCTCGCCTTGCCTTCCACCTTCACCGGCGTCGGTCCGCCCCACTCGGGCGGCACGTGGCGGGCCAGCCAGTCCAGCAGGGTCTCCCGGGCGGTGGAGGGCAGGCCGCCGGGCACGCGGTCGCCTGGTGCCAGGCCGGCCAGGACGGTCTCGCCCGTGGACTGCAGTCCGATCACCACGCACTCGCCGCGCGCCAGGGCCGCCCGCCCGGCCTCGACGATGGTCGGCACCTTCAGGGCGGAGCACATGCCCCGGTAGAAGCGGGACTGGGCGCCGAAGAAGGTGGTGGTCGCGCTTCTGCTGGAGCCGGACCTCTGGATGTCTTCCGCCAGGGTGCGGGCGCGCGCCCACAGAGCGGCCGACGCGTCCCACGCGGCCACCGTCGCCTCGTCCAGCGGGCAGACCAGCCCATCGAACGTCGCGTTGGTGTAGGCCAGCGACCGCGTGATCGCGCCGCCCTCGGCCTTGAGGGTCACGCTCAGCATTTCCAGGAAGGACACGCCGAACGAGCCGACGGACTGGTAGAAATGCGAGAACGAGGTGAAGGAGGACCCCCGGCCCCACAGGCCGAGGCGGGACATGTAGCACAGTTGCTGGACTTCTGAGACGCCCGTCGCGGAAGCTGTGTCGATGTTTGTGTCGATTTCAGGAGGAAGAGGTTGAGAAAAAGAAAACAGGCATGAGGTTTGGCTGCGCGCGCACGCGTGGCCGCGGCCGTCCCGTCCCTCACCACCCCGCCCCCGCTGCCCCCGCTCATCCCTCTCATCATCCAGATCTCTTACCGTACACGACCCGCGCCTTTGGCAGTTGGATCTGCAAGCTCACGACGGCCTGGGCGACCGCGGTCGTGCCGGTGCCGCCCGTGCCTTCCCCATCGCCGCCACCCTTGAAAGTCTTGGCCTTGTGGCTTTCGTCAAAGATGAGGCAGCCATCAAACCCGTCTGGCGTGCCCGTGGGCGAGGCGGCAGCCGCCCACCGGACGACCTGTTCTAAGCGGGACGGCTTGGAGCCCCGCCCCTTCCGGGCGAGCGTGGTGTAGGTGAGAAAGAGGATGCCGTCCGCCCGCCGCCCGGCTTTGTCGCCCTCGTCCGGGCCGTTAAAAATGGTCACCGATGACCGGCCGCCAGCACCCCCTCCGCCGCTGCCGAACAGTGTGCCCTGGCCGGACGTGGACGGCGGGCAAAGGGCCTGGACGTCGCGTTCAGCATCGGCTTTCAGGTCCCGGCTCACGCTCACCCAGATGCCGCGGGCCGGGTGGTGCGCGCTCCCCGCCGCCCGTACCCGCTGGACGCGGTCCAGGTTGACGAGGGCCACCGCCGCCACCTGGCGCCCTTTCCCCACGCCCGCACCATCGCCGAGCAGGAAGCCAGCCCGCATGCCGCCCGGGAGAAGGATCTCGTGCTTGGCGCACGCGTGTAGGACGCCCTCCAGCTGCAGCTTGCTCAGTGCGCCAGACGCGATGCAGGGGCCGAGGGCGGACGCCACGCCGCCGGCGACGGAGGCGGGGACTAGGGGTAGGTCGACGGCGCTGTGTGTGGGATGGCGAGAAAGAGAGAGAGAGCGAGAGAGGGGAGAGGCGGAGCGTGTGCGTGGTGAGAGAGGGACGGATGGACGGTTGAGAGATGGGAGGTTATTGAAAGCGCGCACGCACGGCCGCGACCTGCTGATACCTGCCCTCTCTTTCCCCGCTCTCTCTCTTCTCTCTCTCACTTCAGGCTGACGGGCTCCGCCACGTCGCCGGGGTGGTTGGGCGCCGCGGCCAGGGCCGGCCACTTGAGGACGGAGCGCGGCGTGTACGTGACAAAGACGTCGGCCGAGGCAAGGGCGTGGTCGTCATCATCCGGCTTTTGTTGTTGGGCGTCGGCAGCCCCGCCACCGCGGCCCTTGCTGCCTTTTTTTTTGCGGGCGGCGGCGGGCGGGGTTGGCATAGCAGCGTCCGGGGCGGCTCGAGCCGCGGCGGCTGCGCGGGCGGCGGCGGCGGCGGCAGCGGCGGCAGCGGCGTTGTGGGTGTGGGCAGGGGCCGGCAACGAGGTCGCGCCGGCGCCGGGCGAGGTCGCCGCGTTTTGGGCGAGGGTGGGAGGGGCGGGCGACCGCGGGGGCACAGGACCGGGGGGGGCGCCTGTCGGGTGCCCGCCTGGGTCGGCGGCCATGGTCGGTTTACGTGCGGGCGCGCGGCACAGGGGCGCGCGCATGCACACACCGAGTTTTGAACACAATACCGGAAAACGTCTTCGCTCGCGTTCTTTCCCTTTTTTCCACTCCTCCCCCTCACCCTTTTTACCACACACGCGCCCCACTCCGCGGGCGGCCCCACCCGGGGAAATCTCTCCAGCGGGGCGTGCGCACGTCGCCTCATGCCGCCGCCCCTCCCGGCCAGCACGACGGCCAACCTGGGCGGCCCCGCGTCCGCCCGGCCCCCGCCGGCGGCGGCGGCGTTGCCGGCATGGCCAGCATTCGCATGCCGCCGCTCTCTCATCCCACCCCCCTCCGCCCGCCGCGTGGACCGCCGCGGCGACGGGTCTGTCGTCCAGGATGAAGACTGGCGCGGCTCACTCACCTGGGCGGCCTCCCGAGGTCGCGCCGAGGCGGCCGCGGCCCCGAGCAGCGCGGCCTCACCCTCACCCCCCCCTCCTCCTCGCCCGACCTCCTCGCCCTGGCGCCCGGCCACACCACCCGCTCGCCGCCTGGCGCCCATGCCCATGCCGCCTCCGCCTACGGACGCGACGCTCGCCCTGAAACCGTCTGGCCCGTACTGTGTCTGGCCCGATGAGAATGGCGGGGACGGCGGCGGGGACAGCAGCGGCGACGTCGGTGCCGCTGCCCCCTCTGCCCGGCGGCGTTACCGCACCCCCCTCATCGGCGGCTCCGGCTTCCCCGTCCCGGCCGCCTACGCGTCCACGCCCCGCCGCCGGGGGTGGCGGGTGGTGGGCGGGAGCGGGAGTGATGGGGGCAGCAGTAGCAGTGAAGAGGAGGAGGAGGCGGGTGTCGAGGCGTCCGCGGCGGCGGCGGCCGCGCCTCAACCAGCCGCTGCTGCCGCTGCTGCTGCTGCTACTGCCGACTCTGCCCGCCCTTCGCCTCCGACCCTCATCCTTGATGGGATCGCCATGGGCGACCCCGTCCCTGCTGCCGCCGCGTTCCGTGCCCGCCGGGTCGCCAAGACACCGGGCGCCCGCCTGGGCCGGCCGCCCAAGACCCCGCAGCCGCAGCCCGCGCCCGCCCCTCCCCGCCTCGTCGGTCGGCCGCGCAAGGTCCCGCTGGGCCCATCGCCCGACCCGCTCGTGAAACGCCCGGTCGGCCGCCCGAAAGGGTCCACCAAGGACATGCCCCCGTCCCCCGCCGCCCTGGCCGCCCGCGCCCGCGCTCGCGCCGCCCGCGCCCGGGCCAAGCGGGACGCGGCTGCGCTCTCCACGCCCGTCGTCTTCCACCGGGCGCCTTTTCGGGCGGAGGCCCGGCGGGCGGCGGCGGACGCGGCGGCGGGCGATCCGGGCGGCGGGCGCACGCTCGGGGTGACGTTCTTTGACGACGGGCGGGCACCCCGCGCGTGCCGGGCCGGCCTTGCTGCGGCCGCCCTCACCGCCGCCCTGGCCCGCCCGGACCACGCGGCCGCCCTGGCGTCCGCGGGCGTGACCATCCGCATCCGTGTCGCCTCCATCACCCGCCTGCAGCCAAATGCTCCGCCCCCGCGCCCGCACGACCCGCGCCTGGTGTCAGCGGCGGCCGCTGCCGGCATCGAGCTTGGCGAGGCCTCCCCCGCTATCGACCCCGCCGCCCCCGCCGGCGCGGACGCGGTCGTCGAGGCCGACCTGGCCCTCGTCATGGACGCCTACGATGCGGCCGACCTGGTGCGGGAGGTGGCCGGCATGGAGCTGGTCGCCCCGCGCGGCGCCTACTCGCGCCGTGTGCGCCCCCTCGGGCTGTATGCCGCCCGCCCCGGGCTGCCCGCGTCCCTGCCATCCGCCTTCCCGCTGGCCTCCCTCCTCACCCCGGACATTGACGACCCGTGGGCGTACGGCGGGACCGGCAGCCTGGCCGCCCCCGCGGAGGCCTGGTCCTTTGAGGACGCGGCCGCCGCGTGCGTGGCCCAGGTCGCGGCCGCCGTGGCCGGGCTGGCAGGCCACCTTGTGCGTGACGTGGCCCTCGCGTCAGCTGTCGTCACCGGTCGCCCCGGCGCGCCCCGGGCCAGCCCCCGGGCCGCCCTGGCCGCGGCGGGGTTGTGTCCCCTGCTGACCCCGGAAGCTGACGCGGACTGGAGGCGGACGGCAGCGTCCCGGGCGTGGGCCCCCCCATCCAGGCGGCGGGCGATGCAGGCCGCGGTCGCGGCCCGCCCCACCATCGCCCGCCCGCCCGCGCCGGCGGTGGCGGGTGCCCCGCTGGCCCGTGCGGCGGGGTGGCGCCCGCTCTGGCTGGAGGATGGCCTGCCGGCCGCCGCGGCGGCCGCGTTTGCGACCGTGGGAGGACAAGGTGAGGAGGGGGGTGGAGGCAGCGGCGCCCCTCCAAAAATGACCCGCGTCCTCTACACCCTCCGCTCCCAGGCGGGCGCTCCACGCCCCGTCCGCTTGGACCGCCTGCCCTGGCGCCACTGGGTGGACGATCCGTCCCGTGTTGACGCCGCCCTCACTGCCTACATCAAGGCCACGCGGCGGACGGCGCCAAGCACGCTGCCCACCCATGCCGAGCTGCGCGCGGTGGGCGGGGCATCCTTGGTCGCAGCCATCAGCGGGCCGGGCGGCGGCGTCTCGGCCGTCGCCGCCCGCATCGGGCTGCGCCCCGCCCGCGCCTCGCCCGGCGCCTGGGCCGACCCGGAAACGCTGGGCGCCGCCCTGCGCGCCGCGGCGGCCAAGGCGGGCGCGCCCGGGGTCATGCCGTCCTACCCGGCCCTGGCCGCCCAGGCGCCCGGCGGGCATGGCCTGGCCCACGCCGTGAGGGGGGCGGGCGGCGCGGCCGCGGCGGCTGCCATCGCGGGCCTGGTGTGCGAGAGCCGCCGGGGGCGGCCGCCCCGGGCCCGGTCGACGGCGGACGCACCCCAGGCGGATGCCGGGGGTGGTGGGATGTAGGAGAAAAGTGTAGAAAAAAAAAGCTACCTCGTAATTGTAACAACCCACGCTATTCACGCCCTCCCCTCCCTTCCCCCCCCATACCCGTACTCCCGCGCCCACGCCCGGGCCTCCGCCACGCCAGCCGTGAAGGCCCGCCCCACCTCCGTGACCAGGCGCGGGCTAAAGGAGAGCTGGGCCCAGGCGCACGCGTCCAGGCCGAGCGGGACGCGGCAGCCGGGGCAAATGTCGGCCGACGCCTGGGCGTGCAGGAAAGGCGGGGCCTGGTAGGCCGAGCACTGGGTCGGGTACGCCCAGTCGGCTTGCGGGAGCAGCGGGTACGGCGGCCCAAAGGAGGCCAGCCCCGGCGCGACGTCGCAGGCGGCGGGCGTGCCCAGCGCGAGCGGTCCCGGGCGGGTCGAGACCTTGAGGCAGGTCGTCGGCCCGGACCCCGGCCCCACGTTGCACAGGCCGTCCTGGGCGGCCTCATCCCAGAAGGGCGTGGACATGCCGCCATCCATGTAGGGCCGGCCCCGGAAGATGGTGGAGGTCGCGTTGGTGACGAAGCAGGGGATGGTGATGGAGGCCGTCGTCGCGCCCGCCAGGTCGGCCGCCGAGGTGAAGGGCGCCAGGTCGCGTGCGCGCCCGCGCTGCCCCGCCGCGTCCGTGGGGTCCATCTCCGTCGCCCACACGTGCACCCGCCCGCCGAGCTTGGCCGCCGCTTCGGCCGTCAGCACCTCCGCCAGCTTGGCCTGGACCGCCCCGCCCAGCCCGCCCGCGCCCAGGCAGGCCCGCCCGCACCCGCCGACGGTCTGGGCGGCCAGGGCGACCTGGTCCCGCCCGCTCATGCCCAGGGCGGTCAGGACGGCCGTCAGGCCGCCCGACGACAGGCCCGCGTACACGGTGTCCGGTGTGAGGACGCCCGCGTCCTGCAGGCCCTGGACGACGCCCGCGTAGAAGATGATGAGGCCGCCCGCACCCCAAAAGGCAATGGTGGGCGGGGGTGGTGGGCGAGGGGAGGAGGCGGAGAGGGGGGTATCGCCCGGAGAAGCTGCCGCTGCTCCTGCTCCTGCTCCTGCTCCCGGCTCATCAGCCACCGTCGCCTCCTTCCCCGTCGGCCTCACAGCCGCTGCCATCTTGGCCGCCGTGGCCTTGCCGGCCGCCTCCGCGATCGCGGCTTCCACGGCGGCCCGGCTGACGGCTTGGGGGTCGGCCGAGTGGGTGACCCCGCCGCCGTGGGCGAGCGCGTTGGCGAGCGCTGCCGCCTTGCCCGCCCACGCCTCCGGGGCGGTGCGCAGCACGTTGCCTGGGATGGCCAGGCGCCGCATGATAGCGGCCCGTATCGTGTCTGGGGAGGCTTCATTGGCGGTGGCCGTGGCCGGGTGGATGGCGGCGGCCGCGAGGAGGAGGAGCGCGGAGACGCCTGCTAGGCAAAAACCGCGCATCGCGGCGGCCGAGGTCGTGTAGTTGTTGCAAGAAGGGGGAAGGCTCCAGTGCCCGTGCGTGTCAGGTGAGCGGGTAGAGAGGGTGTCACAGACCCTAGCCGTGTGTCCGTGTGTGCGTCTTTGGTAGAAGAGGGCAGTGGACAGGGGGCGGCCGTCGCGAATAAAATTATAGTGAAAGATGCCGCGCGCGCGTGCAGCCCGGCCCCGGCCCCTCCTTCCGTTTCTTTCTGTTTTCTTTTTCTTTGATCTCCCGTGTGCATTTTCATCTCTTACATCAGCAGCCACACACTGCACCACAGTCTTCCAAGCAAGCCAGCAACTCCCCACCCTCTCTCTCCTTCCTCTCAAAGCAGTGCCCCCCAGTTTAAAAAAAAAAGGCGGTCAGGGTCAAAAAAAAACCCTGCGCCTCAACTCTCATCCCCTCAAAACCTTATTCTCTCCCTAGCTTGTGTACACACACACACCCTCCCCTCCTCTCTCTCGCAATTCTTCAGGGCAACCACGCCACCAGCGGGTTGGCCGGCTTCAGCTTTTGGAGCATGCTGACGTGGCGGGGCTCGGCGGGCGCGTCCACGCCGACCAGCTGGGAGATGAAGGCCTTGGGCGCGGCCGTGATGGACGTCGTGAAGCTGACCTTCGGGCGGAACCCGTTCTCCACCGCCCACGCGTGCGCCTCCGCAATGCCCTGCTGGTAAATGGCGACCACATCCTTCAGCGCCTTGGGCGGGCTCTTGGAGAAGGAGCGCCACTTGCACACGTCAAACTGGTCGGGGAGCTGGACCCTGCAGCCCGGGCAGATCTCCGCCCCCTTGGCCTGGACCAGGTTGGGCATCGTGAAGCCCTCGCACGTCTCGGGCAGGGCCCAGTCCGCCGCCTTGACCTCCTCGTACGCTGGCCCCGTGCGGGGCTGGGAGAAATTGCGGGGGCAGTCGAGCAGGGAGCCCTTCGAGAGCGGCCCGACCTGCGACACGGCGACCGTCACGCACCGCTTCTCCGGCTGGCCGGCCAGCTGGGGCGGGCACTCCCAGGGAATGGCGGTCGCGTAGCCGCCATCGATGAAGGGCCGGCCCCGAAACAGCTTGTACGGGTTGGCGCCGATGCCGCAGGGGACGTAGGAGGTGGCGGACAGGGCGTGAAGGAGGTCGGCCTTGGAGGAGTAGGGCGCGAGCACGCGCGCGCGGTTGTCGGCCTCGGTCGGGTCGGCCGGGTTGATCTCGGCGCCCCAGTAAAAGACCTTCTCGCTGAACAGGGCCGCGCTCGTCTCGTCCAGCATGCCCTCCAGCTGGGCCATGAGCGCGGCATCAATCTGGCCCGGCTCCGCGCAGTGCCCGGGCAGGGCGGCACAGCGCAGCATGGTCTGCACCGTCGCGGCCAGCTGTTGGGGCCCGTCGAGGCCGAGCGTCGTCATCGTCACCGCCAGGGCGCCGCCCGACAGGCCGCCAAAGCGGGTCTGCCCGGGCACGATGACCTCATAGTCCAGCAGGCCCTGGGTGACGCCCGCGTAGAAGCCGATGAGGCCGCCCGAGCCGGTGTAGGCGAAGTCAAAGAGGCCGTCCGCTTCCGGCCCGTCGGCCGGGACGCCGCGCGCGGCCGGGGCGCCGCCGCCGCCGCCGCCGGCCTCCTTGGCGCCGCCGCCGCCCCACCGGGTCTCCATCATGCCGGTAAAGTTCTTGAGGCGCTGGTAGTCGGCGGTCAGCTGCTCCTTAGCCTGGAGCAGGAGGGGGGGGGGGGCGAGCGAGTGGAGGAGAGGTGAGGGGGTTTGCC
>Ga0315273_10009768_pt1 | contig 12201 bp, 11 predicted proteins | sample YL17G02_0_MG_FD_205753 | JGI IMG/M metagenome (GOLD analysis project Ga0315273, IMG submission 205753) | Sediment microbial communities from Yellowstone Lake, YNP, Wyoming, USA - YL17G02_0 | ecosystem: Environmental > Aquatic > Freshwater > Lake > Sediment | place: USA: Wyoming | collected... | reverse complement strand
CATAATGCAGAGCATTTTTAGCCCGGCGTCGCGGCGCACGATGCTGGAGCTGAATGGAAATGTTGTTGCCGCGACGGTGGGCTAAAAATGTATTGGACTAAACCGCAGCACCCCTGTCGGACCTATGGGTGTTGGATTGCAGGCTCGGGTAGGAAAAGAAAGGATAGAGTCGTGAAGGAAGGTCAATCCGAACTCCTCTGATACACTCAGCAATGGTTTGCAGGCCGTCAGCGGGACCGATCCGGACAGTGGCTGGATGGTCGGCGGGATCCTGGGACAACACCTGTCCTGGGCTTGACCTGAAGTCAGCGTTTTGGGGCATGTTTCTCCTATCGAGATGCTTTCATGGGCTGCCCACCGGCGGAGGATGTTTGTTCGCTCTTTTCAGCAGGCCAATCACACGCATGCGTCCGTGGTGGCAGACCGGGCATTCCCACAGTGATGACCCTGTGAGCTTTTCATAAAGGTCGTGGTAATCGCTTGACGTCTCGCAAGCCGGTACTCCCTTCTCTGGCATGCCCAACAGTTGCCTGCAGAGTGCCAGTTTTTGCTTCCGATAGCGATTCCCGAGAAAGCCATAATAACGTATGCGTTGGAATCCGTCCGGCAGCACGTGCAGCAGAAACCGGCGAATGAATTCATCTGCCGTCAGCGACATGGTTTTCTGCCGGTCGTGGTCTCGGTAATCCTTCCAGCGGAAACGCACCTGCCCGTTGTCAATATTAAGGAGGCGATCGTTGGAGATGGCCACGCGGTGTGTGTAGCGACCCACGTAGTCGAGTACCTGCTGAGGGCCGGCAAACGGCGCCTTGGCGTAAACCACCCACTCCTTCTTCCGTACAGGCGCCAGATAACGCAGGAAGGCTTTGAGGTCGCGCAGCGCCTCGAGCGAAGAGAAAAAGTGCAGCTTGCCGGATTCAAACGCCTTCTGCAGCAATTTCAGAAACAGGCGGCGGAACAAACGCGATAGCACCCGGACTGACAGGAAAAATCCTGGCCTGCAGGAGATCCACCGGTTACCTTCAGGCGAAAGTCCGCCGCCTGCCACGACAAAATGCAAATGGGGATGATGGAGCAAATTCTGTCCCCAGGTATGAAGGACGGCGAAAAAGCCGATTTCAGCTCCGAGATGTTTGGGATCGGCGGCAATGGTGCGCAGGGTTTTCGCCGCCGCTTGGAAGAGAATGCCGTAGACCACTTTCTTGTTTTGATACGCAATGGCGCCAATCTCTTCCGGCACGGTGAAGACGACGTGGAAGTACCCGCAGTCGAGCAGCTCGGATTGACGGTCCTCAATCCACTCTGCGCGCGCCAGGCACTGGCACTTTGTGCAATGCCGATTGCGGCAGCTGTTGTAGGCATTGCGCTCGTGGCCGCAGCTATCGCACTGTTCGAGATGGCCGCCGAGGGCGGCGGTCCTGCATAGCTCGATCGCACTCATGACGCGCCGCTGGGCGGTCGACAACGACGCGTCATGGGCATCTCGGTAGGCTTCGCCGTAGCGGCGAAAAATATCCGCCACTTCAATCTTCGGGCGATCCATTGGCGGATCGCTCAGAAGTACTGCGCAGGAGCTGGCTTTGGCTCAGGAGCCACAGGATGCGGCAGCAGATCAAATGGGCTCGTAGTGGAGCACACCTTGCTGGTAGCAATCCGCAGGTAGCGGGCCGTTGTCGCCAGGCTGCGATGGCCAAGCAATAGCTGTATCGTGCGCACGTCCGTACCGGATTCCAGCAGATGCACGGCGAAGGCGTGTCTCATGGAATGTGGAGTGATCGGTTTGGATATCCGGCATAGCCCGTGTGCCTTCTTACAGGCTTGTTGCACGGCAGCCTTGCTGATGTGTTCACCGGGAAAGTCACCCGGGAAAAGCCACCGCTCCGGCTTTTCTACGCGCCACCAATCCCGCAGGATTTCCAGCAGCTTGGGCGAGAGCATGACATACCTGTCCTTCTGCCCTTTACCTTGGTCGACGCGAATAACCATCCTTTGGCTATCGATGTCGGCCGCTATCAGGCGTATCGCCTCGGAGATTCGCAACCCAGCCGCGTAACAGCTGGTCAGGATCGTGCGATGCTTGAAGCTCTGCACGCAGCCGAGAAACTGCAGGACTTCTTCGGGGCCGAGGACGACAGGCAGCTTCTGAGGCTTCTTCGGTGCCGGGATGATATCGTCGAATGTCCAGTCTTTGTGGAGCGTGACTTTATAGAGAAAACGAAGAGAGGCAACGGCGATCAGTATGGAACTGGTCGCCAGCTTCTTTTCGTTGGTTAAATACAGCTGATAAGCCCGAATATCTTCAGGCGATAAGATCTCCGGTGACTTACCGAAATAACGGGCGAACATGGAAACCTGCAGCGCGTAAGTGCTTTGGGTATGAGGCGAGAGGTTACGCACCTGCATATCTTCAATCATGCGTTCTCGAAGGGCCGTCATTGGAAACTCCTTTCCTCTATGGGATATGCGGCTGCAAGCCGCGACTCCATAGTCGGACGACGGAGCCCATGAAGCGAACAAAACTATGATTTGAAGGTGAGGAAGCGACCAGTTAAGGATTTAGGCAGGTGCTCGTCTGGCACCCCTACCGCGAAGCGGTTTAGTCCAAAATGTGTTATTTATGTTTATCTACCTTTACCTTGCGTCGCATAAGGCGGCTTAGCGGGCCCCGGACCAGGAGGTAGGGGACCAGAGCCAGGACCAATCCCGCGAGCAGCGCCACAGCCGGGTGGAAAACTCGAAGTGCGCGATACTGGAAGACGAGGTCGAGTACGATCGCGACGATTAACACCTTGCAGACCGACTTCCAGCCGCTCACGAGCATGTAGCGCCGGTGCTCCGGGTCGGTGAATAGGGTCCAGAAGAAGGGCGGCAGCCCCTCGCGAATGTCTCTCCTGGCATCCCTGAAGGCGAAGAAGGCCGCCAACAGCGGCTGCAACAGGAATCGGAAGTTCATTGGCCCCTGCAGTCGAGCCAGCAAAGCGTCGAAAAAGCTAAGGTAATCTCCCATGATCACTCCCTCCCTTCCGACGAAGTACTCGGCGCGCCGACGCCGTCCGCAGCAGTAGATCCGGCTGTCCTCGCAGCCTGCCACGGCCAGTGACCCTCGACCTCGACGGTCAGCGTCCACCCCAGGAACGTCCGTACCAAAACGAGGCCAGCCAGCAGCTCGATGTTTATCAGCGTCAATTCGAGGGCCACGGTACGGATGATGTCGGCGGCCACCAGAAGTTCGAGCCCGATGAGCAAAGACTTCCCTATAATGACCCGGTAGTGCTCATAGGTCTTCTCCAGCCGCCGTGCCGAAAAGATGAGCCATCTTACAGTACCAACAGCAATGAAGCCGACCATGAGCGTCACTGCCAAGACCTCGATGGCTCTGGCGGCAAATTCGATCCAAATGCGCATGTTTTCCATCGCGTGCTACTCCTTCCCTTGAATGGAGGGAACTGCCATGCCCGCGGCGCGGCCATGATAATCCACACTGCAACGCTCGAGGCAAGAAGCTGCTTCCCTCTGACCTCGACCGATCGGCCCAGCATTACGTCGACCAGATACGCCAGCAGCCCGAGGTTTGCGGCCACTGCAACGGCGGAAGAGAGCCATAAGGTCGCCCGCTCGAGCCGCCGCCATCGCGCATTTCCGCGCGTGAGCGCTACGGCAACCATCGGTGCCAACACCGCGATGCCGAGGCCGTAGGGAAACGACGGCGGGAACAGTCTGATACGGCCGGGAAGCACCGCCATCAGAACAAGCACTGCGATTATAGCGAGGACGACGGGCCAGCGCGGTTCGGTTCTTGACGAGGGGATGGCTGGTCCGTTCATGGTTTGGGCCCGAATGCAGAATTCACGTTTATCAATCCCTTCTGGGAGTAGTTACACTGATGGGATTCGCAACCCAGCATTATCGAGAGGGCCTTCAAGCTTCCTGATATCCTGTCCCCGGGTGGCATCCATCCTAAAAAGCTCATGATTGCTCAGGCTTTTGGGATTCCCCTGCCGTACCGATCAGCGCCTTGGCGAGGCGCTCGAGCTCGAGATTCCAGCAGAACAGGGAGAATAGCAGCACCAGGATCAGCACCATGCGATGCGGTGGCAGGTTCAGTTCTCCGAAGTGGTTGAGGAACACCAACGAAAAAGTCGAGGTTGCCGCGACAAAGCTGAGACGCGCAACGAAGGAGATGATGTGGCCGGCGATGGCGTGGTCGCTCCGCAGCAAGGGCAGCCTGAGCCGAATTCGGAAAATGTAAGAGCTCAGGACCAGTATCACGCCCGCCCACGCCCACCATAGAACCCCCGGCTGCGGCTGGTGACCGGAAACGTCACGCATCATCTCATGGTAGATCGGCACTCCATTCAACAGGATGATGCCGATGCCCGCGGTTTCCGCAGCGAGCACTGAGAGATACAGGCCCGGCCCGCGCGATGTCTCCAACTTCGATGGCTTGTTCATATCCATAAGCTCTTTCCACTACGGTTTCTTTCGGCAGGAGCCAACACCCTGAATGCCATCAGACGGACAGGGCGCGGCCCCGCTCTAGAGTTAAAAATTGATCACGGCTCCACCGGCATACATAACTTCAGCCGTCTACTACTCCCTTCTGGGATCGAAGGCAACCCTATGTCCCCCGGGGCCGGGATGCGTCGAACACTACCTGGTCATACCACCAGAGCCTTTCGAAGAAGGTACGTGCCATGTCGAGCGGCGATTTTTCTTGTGCGGATGGCAACGTTTTTTCCAGTATTTCGCCAAGACTGCATCGGCCATCGATGGCATCAAACCAACGCTTCTGCGTTGAATCGATGGGCAAAATCAGATCCCGGCAGGTGTGCGTCTGGTTGATCAGAACGGCCGCAGCCCCGGGTGGCAGCCGCTCTTGAACAGAGATCGTGTCCGGTATTCGAATCGGCACATAGTCCAGCCAGGCGTTACCTGAAAAACTGACCGGCTGCGGCCCGCCAGGGATATCGTCCCGGTACACAACCACGCTATGGCGGATCATGGTCCCCCGGAACAATTCGACAGCGGCATACTGCTCTTCCGGGGGAAGCTCGGCCATCCGGGAAGCCTGCGGGATATGGGCCATGACACCGCAGTGAGGGCTATAGGGCGCCTGTTTTACCCACCGGCTGAAGGCCAGCCCCCCCCTCTTGATGAAATCGAACAATTGCGGGACTGAATAGGCGCGGTCCTGCGGGTGCAGTAGCGCATCCGCCAGCGCCGCCTCCTGTCTGAAGTCCGGCGCCTCGCGGAGCAGGCTTTCCAGCGGATGTCCGGGCGGCAGCGCCCGAAGTGCAGCCACGAGGTCACGAATCCCCTCATCGGTGGCACGGGTGCCGAGCCGCCTGCAGAACTCCTGCAGCATATAAATGCCGAAGCGTCCGTAGGGCGCATACACCATCAGGTGCATGGCTCCATCGGGTTTGAGCACATCGCGCAGGGCTTTGAGCCCGGCGTCCGGGTTCGGGAGATGATGCAGGACCCCGGTGCACACGATCTGATCAAAGTTCGTCTCCAGTTCGCTGACCCGCTCGATGGGAAGCTGGCGGACCTGGAGATTGCTCAGGTGGTATTTTCGCTTGAGCTCTTCGGTGCAGCGTACGCTCGTTGCGCTGAAGTCGATGCCGGTAACCCGGGCCTCGGACCAACGCAGGGCATGCTTGGCTGCCTGGGATGTCCCGCAGCCGGCAATGAGGATGGCGTGGTCTTCCCGATAGGGCTTGGCCGGCCAGAACAGATGATAGTCCGCACGGCGTCTTTGCCGGTCCTGCCAGAGCCGCTGATACTTGTCGAGGCTGTCGATTGGCTGGGGGTAGGGATACCGCTCATAAAAGTCCCGGACTTCCTCTGCCACAATAGAAAACGTTGAGTCGTGTGCTTCTTCTCGGCTCATAGGAAAACCAACATCAATTCTTACCGTTCGATACCGATTCCGACCCCGAGTTATGCGACATCCATACCTGTTCCGGCGGTAGCCGAGTTGCTTTCTATTCTGTTCCTGTCCCGTCAGCCCCGGAGATGTCTATCGCGCGGTAGCCGCGGTCGAGGTCTCCCAGCTCGATGGGCGTCACCGCGTCGAACATTGGACGCGACTTGTCGTAGCGGAACCGCATGCCGGAGGCGCGGGGGAAATACTCGCCGGGATGAGCCGGGTTGTCCATGAGCAGAAACTCGAGCAGATTCTTCAATTCCACGCCAGTGAAGTAGCCGGTCACCAGTGCGTTGCCGGCCGTGCTGTCCACCACACCGGCGCCGAGGGGCGCCACTGCGAGCGGCTGATCGATGCTGTAACCGCGGGACGCAAACACGGCTGCGCTGACCGTCTTTTTGAACTTCTCAATCTCGTCGGCGATGGCCCGGTTGCCGGCAATGGTGTCGTCTATCGCGTATAGCCGGTAGGACTCGACCGTGAGCTTGTCGCCGTCCAAGGTGACCACCAGTTCACCGAGATTCCGTCCTTCCAATCCGGTCTGGACCACGGGTGTGCGGCTGTTGACGATGATCGCCTCTTGCAGTTCGGTGTGGCTGTGGCGGAGGATCGCCTTGTCCCCGGCCAGGCTCTTGAGCTCGGCCAGCGTTGCGTCATTCGCCGCGAAAATGCTATTCGAGGCGAGCACTGCCGGAACCCAGCCGGCTTTACTGGCCACGCCGATGGACTTGCCCAGACCTTCGGGCCCGAGGTCGTAATCGTGGTTGCCGAAGGTGGTGGCGTCGTAGCCCATCCGGGACATGAGCTGCAGTTCGCTGCCGGTCTCGCGGCTGGCGGCGCCGAACGCGGTCCCCATGCTGTAGTCTCCCGCGTCAAGCACCAACATGGGACCCTGCTCCGTGCGCGCCTCCTTCCTCTTCGCGATCAGGCCGGCCAGACGCGCGTATCCGCCCCGGGTCGTGTCGTCGTTGAGCGTGAACGGGGTGTAGTCCGAAGCCGGGCCCATCCCAATGAATGCCGAGTGCATGTCGTTGGTGTGCAGGATCGTAAAGGTCTTCCTCATCGTCTTCTTCTCCTCCGCTGCTGCGGGCAGTGTTGCAGTCAGAATCGCCGCGCCGGCCGCTCCTGAGACAGCCATGAACTTGCGGCGCGAGAATGCTTCGCATTTCATTGGGCACCTGGTTCCTTTCACTTTGTGCAGCGGATACCCCCGGCGGACAAGGTTTCCGCCGGGGGGTGTTCAATAAGTGCGCCCGATGCGTATGCCGGGCGCAGTTCTATCGCTTCACTCGATGAGAACGGGGTAGCTTAGTGATTGCCGCCACCGCTTGCCTCCGTAAGTTGCCGCATTACCGCGTCCAGTTGAACGAGGCCGGCTTCTGGCGCGGCGGGTACTTCTCGAAGTCTTCGATCTGCTTCGCACCAGCGCCTGCATCCCGTACAGCAGGAAGACGTGGTCGAAAATCCAGTCCCAGTAGGTATTGGAGTTATCGTCGGCCCGCTCGAACGGATCACGGCGCAGGCTAAAGAATTTGGGTATGCGCAACGGAACGAAGGGTTCCGCCCAGCACTGCATCCGCGTCGCCCGCTGCTCCATCAGCACCGCTTTCCAGTCCCCGTGCCGGATCGCCAGAACATCGCCGTCGTCACTGATATAGAAGAAGGACTCCCTCGGACTCTCCATCACCTCGCCCGTCAGGTAGGGCAACATGTTGAAGCCGTCGATGTGAACCTTATAGGTCTTGTCGCCGACCTTGTGGCTCTTGAGGAGCTTCTCCTTGATATCAGGCTCTCCCGCGGCAGCGAGGAACGTTGCCAGCCAGTCCTGGTGGGTGACAATGCCGTTGAGTACCGTGCCCGCCTTGAACTTGCCGGGCCAACGAACGAAAGCCGGCACGCGCCAGGCGCCTTCCCAGTTGGTGTTCTTCTCCGACCTGAACGGTGTGATGCCCGCATCCGGCCAACTGTTGTAGTGGGGACCGTTGTCGGTCGAGTACATGACGATGGTGTTGTCGGCGATGCCCAGCTCGTCGAGCTTGTTCAGCATTTTGCCGATGTTCTCATCATGCGCAACCATCACGTCGTTATAGAAGCCCTGGCCGCTTTTGCCCTCGTGCTTCTTGGCGCAGTGGGTCCGGAAGTGCATGGCGGATGTGTTATACCAGACGAAGAAGGGCTTGCCTTCCTGGTGGCTCTTGTCGATGAAGTTGAGGGCCTTTTCCGTAACCTCGTCATCGATGGTTTCCATCCTCTTCTTCGTCAGCGCCCCCGTGTTTTCGATTTTCTGCCCGCCCTTGCCGTCGGCCCAGCAGTGCAGCACGCCGCGGGGTCCGAACTTCTTTTTGAACTCCGGGTTTTTCGGGTAGTCCGGAAGTTCCGGTTCTTCCTCAGCGTTGAGATGGTAGAGGTTGCCGAAGAACTCGTCGAACCCGTGCATGGTCGGCAGGAACTCGTCCTTGTCGCCCAGGTGGTTCTTGCCGAATTGGCCGGTGGCGTAACCATGCGGTTTCAGAAGTCCCGCGATGGTGGGGTCTTCCGAGTGTAAGCCGACATCCGCACCGGGTGCTCCAACCTTCGTCAGGCCCGTGCGAATCGGGTTCTGCCCGGCGATGAACGCGGCGCGGCCTGCCGTGCAGCTCTGCTGCGCGTAGTAGTCGGTGAAGGCCACGCCTTCGTTGCCGACCCGGTCGATGTTCGGTGTCCGGTAGCCCATCTGGCCCCGGCTGTTGTAGCTGATGTTCCACCAGCCGATATCGTCGCCCCAGAGAATGAGGATGTTGGGTTTCTTCGCTGCCATGATCTTTTCTTCTTTAAATATTGAATGATCAGCCAATAACGAGCGACAGGTGGAAGCATTTTCCGCCCCTCGCCCCTTTTACTTCTTGTGATACTTTTTGAATTTCAATCCGCTTCCACAGCTACGCGTCGGGTCTGGCCTCGCCACGGCTTCGCGGATACTTACCGGCCTCCTTTCCCGTTCTGTGACGCTGGCATCTCCGGGCGCGTGTGGGTGAAGAACAGCTCCAGGCCCGCACAGAGGTAGTTGTGGCCCGCCTCGCCGTCGCGCGAAGGTGCGGCCCTGTTTCTCGTTGGCGGCGTTGACCGTGCACCGGATGTTGAATTCGACCCCGTGTCGGCACAGGTGCCGCCAACCCTGCATCACCCGGTCGAAGGTGCCTTGCCCGCGGCGGTCGAACCGGTAGGCGTCGTGGATCTCGCGCGGGCCGTCGACGCTCAGGCCAACCAGAAGGTTGTGTTCCTTGAAGAAGGTGCACCAGTCATCATCGAGAAGGATGCCGTTGGTCTGGAAGGTGTGCTCCACAACCTGGCCGGGCCGGCGGTACTTTTCGACCAGCTCGACAGATCGCCGGAAGAAGTCGAGATTCATCAGCGTCGGTTCGCCCCCCTGCCACGCCACGGTGACCCGGCGTGCGCGGTGCGACTCCAGCAACTGGCTGATATAGGCCTCGAGCGTGGCCTCGGACATCCGGTTCTTCTCGTTCGGATACGAGCCTCCTTGGACAGGAAGAAGCAGTACGTGCAATCGATATTGCAGGTGGACCCGCTGGGCTTGGCCAGCAGGTGGAAGCCCGGCGGGGCGTGAGCCGGCAGGGTATCGTCGGCCATAAGAGTCATCCGAGTACCTTCATTCGTTGTGTCATCAACCCGGTCCGTCTGCCAGTCCCTGATCGGCGAGGATCTTCAGCACCAGACAGTCTACTCTTAATGCTTGGCAAGTTGCATGCCAGGGCATGGCAATCCTGCCGATGGCCGATTAACTCGCTGAAAAAGAGGGCATTGCGGGTGAAAAAGCAACCGGCCAGGCCACGGGCTGAAGCCTGTTTCGAGGCGAAGTGCCGCTCATGGCGCGAAATATCGTTCCGAATCAGTGGCAAGTGGCGAGTGCAAATCAGGGAAAATCAGACGCTTCGTCCGCGGCCACAGCATTGATGAGGAACCTTGTACCAGAGGTCGCTTGACTCTCATCGGACTGAAATGGCCGGCGTGGTGATCGTGCGGCGGGATTGTGTCATGCAATAGCTGATAGGATCCGGCGTATAGTCGGAACAAGCTGCAAAATGTTCTGAGTTGCCGTAAGCATTGACTGTTCAATGAGTTGTGGGAGGAAACGGAGGTATTTCGGAACGGACTGCTTTCGAATCGCCTGATGGAACATTCGGCACAACGCCATGCCAGGGACAGGTCCTGCGCTGATCGGCACGAATCCTGAGAAAGCCTGCTGCCGGGCTATTGGAAACGGAGTTTCAGGGTCGGATCGCCGAACAGGATCCATGTCCGCCTGATGTCCTTGTCCTTCACCGATGCCTTCGCCTTCTGGATCGCCTCTCCCACCGTCAGGTTGTACTTGAACATCTGCCGGTACAACTCCTCGTTCATCACCGCCTGCGGCTCCGGCTCATTCAGCCCCGACGATGCCCACACCCCGATCGTTCCCCCGTTCGGCGCCTTCATCAGCGCCTCCGCCAGGCACTCCGTGTACACGTCGCTGAACAATCCGTTCAGACAGTTCATCGCCACCAGAAACGGCATCCGGCTCCCGTTCGCCAACCCCGCCGCATCTTCCGCCGTCAGCATGTCCCCGCGCCAGATTTCCACCGACGCATGCCCCAGGTAGTTCATCAGCAGCTCTCCGCCGTTCAGACTCGCCAGAATCGCGCTCCTCGCTCCCGCATCGCCCAGCTGTCCCCGGTATATCCGGCTCACCGCCAGGGTCCGGGGTATCTGATCCAGCAGCCCCTCGCTCGCCCCCTCAAAATCAAACCCGTCATTCCGGTCCGCGACCAGCACCACCTGCTTCGTCCAGCCCTCCGCCGTCCTCCCCTTCGCCGACTTCTTATACTCCACGATCTTCCCCGCCTGCACCCCCGCCTCCGCCGCCGTCCGCACCGACAGCCGCCCGACCGCTATCTCCGATAAGCCGTCGTTGTTGAAGTCCCCGTACCAGTCGTCCGACGCCGTCTCCAGATACTCCGTGTCCACCAGCTTCGCCGGCACATAGTCCTGATCCCCGAATCCCAGATAATTCCTCGCATCGAAGCTCGCATCCCCCACCAGCATCAGAAATCGCGGCTTTTTCTTCCACTGACCCCGCGCCAGCAGCAACAGGTCTCTTATCGCATACGGCGTCTTCGCCCCGTAGCTGAACTCGTCGTACACATCCTCGACGTCCACCGCCGCAACCGTGTACCCCTCCGCCTGCTCCTGCGCCTTCAGACCCTTCAGCGCTTCCATGAAGTTCCCGTGCGCGACCATCACCAGGTCCGCTCCGCTCGCTACCGCATTCCAGTTCGACGGCACGTTCCCTTTCACCCCCTCAGCCACCGCCATCTTCCCTTCCGTCAGCACGATGATCCTGCGCATCCCTGATCCGGGTATCCCGACCGTCACCGCATACGCCCCGCCCTTCGCCGCGATCGTCCCCGTCAACTCCTGAACCGACAGCGGGCTCGTCACATCCAGCACCCGGATCGCACCACTGCTGAACCCTGCCACCGTCACCGCCTGATTCCCCGACAGCGTCATCCGCAGCTCATCGCCGTCCGCCTCGAACGTGTGCCAGTACGACAGCCGGATATAACTCACCAGGCTGACATCCTCCTCCCCGTTCTGCGCCACCAGGCCGACCTCGTTCTCTCCCTCCTTCAATATCGCCTGCGGCACCGTGAACTTTCCTACCCCCACCGCCTGCCCCGAGAACGTCATCACACCCGCTTCCTGCCCGTTCACCTGCACACGCACAGCATGCGCCCCATCCGTCGCCCCCTGCAGCCCCACCTCCAGCTGCGCATTCCCCGGCGCCGTCCCGTCCACGTGCCTCAACGTCAATACCTCTTCGGCCACATCCCGGCTCACCACCGACCCGAAAAAGTTCTCCCCTTCCCCGTTCAGCAGGCTCGCCATGTATATCGTCCGGTCCCGCCTCTCCACCGCCGCCAGGTAACTCGTCGCCGCCGTCTTCGCTCCCGTCTTCTTTACCGCCGATACCCGCTTCCCCGCCTTGTTGTCCGCCACCAGCCAGTACACCCTCGTGTCCGTCCACGGCTTGTCCAGCCCCGTCCCGTAAAACTCGATCCATTCCCCCGCATCCAGCCGGCGATTGCTTCCCGAACGCACCACCATCGGCTGTTCCACCCCGTCCGCGTACAAGCGCAGATTCGCCGTGTCCGCACCCGGATTCAGCCCCGCCTCCATCAGCTCCGCCTGTGTCACCCGGTACCAACCCTCCCGCTTCACCAGGATCTTGATCGTCC
>Ga0315273_10009767_pt1 | contig 12202 bp, 10 predicted proteins | sample YL17G02_0_MG_FD_205753 | JGI IMG/M metagenome (GOLD analysis project Ga0315273, IMG submission 205753) | Sediment microbial communities from Yellowstone Lake, YNP, Wyoming, USA - YL17G02_0 | ecosystem: Environmental > Aquatic > Freshwater > Lake > Sediment | place: USA: Wyoming | collected... | reverse complement strand
GTTCAGGCCACCGAGATCGCCCGCAAGAAGGCTCCGGACATCGAGATCGACGGCGAGCTTCAGGCCGATGCCGCCCTCGTGCCGCGCGTGGCGAAGATCAAGTGCCCGCAGAGCAAGATCGGGGGACGAGCCAACGTGCTCATCTTCCCCGACCTCGATTCGGCGAACATCGCCTACAAGCTCACGCAGTATCAGGCCAAGGCCCGCGCCTACGGCCCGCTGCTTCAGGGCTTCGCGCGGCCCATCTGCGACCTCTCGCGCGGCGCGACGGCGGATGACATCGTGGTGGTGGCGGCCTACACCGTGGTCAAGGCACAGGCCCGAGCCTGAAGAAGAATGGGACCGGTGGGACCTGTGGGACTCGTGGGACCGGTGGGACGGGCCGAGCCCGCGCCTCCCGCTCGACCCACTGGTCCCACAGGTCCCACCGGTCCCACAGTTGGGAGACCGCTCTCTCGATGAAGATTCTGGTCATCAACTGCGGCAGTTCCTCGATCAAGTACCAGCTCTTCGAGATGGAGGACGAGCGCCTTCTGGCCCGCGGCCTCGTCGAGAAGATCGGCGAAGAGAAGTCGGTCGTCAACCATGCGGCCGACGGGAAGACGCTCCGCTATGAGGCGTCCATCCCGAACCACGAGACCGCGTTCGGCCACATCGGCAAGGCGCTCATGGACCCGGCGTCGGGCGTGATCGCCTCGCCGGACGACATCGACGCCATCGGCCACCGGGTCGTCCACGGCGGCGAGGCGTTCGTCGCCTCGACGCTCATCACCGACGAGGTGCTGGCGACGATCCAGGAGTTCTCCGACCTGGCGCCGCTCCACAACCCGCCCAACCTGGTCGGCATCCGCTCGGCGGCGAAGGTCTTCCCCGGCAAGCCCCAGGTGGCCGTGTTCGACACCGCGTTCCATCAGACGATGCCCCGCCACGCCTACATCTATGCCCTGCCCTATGACCTGTACGCCAAGGCCCGCGTCCGCCGCTACGGCTTCCACGGCACCTCGCACCGCTTCGTCACGATGCGGGCCGCCCAGATGCTGGGCGTCCCGCTCGACCAGTTCTACGCCATCACGTGCCACCTCGGCAACGGGTGCAGCATGGCTGCCGTGGCCAACGGACGCTCGGTCGACACCACGATGGGCCTCACGCCCCTCGAAGGGCTGGTCATGGGCACGCGGAGCGGCGACATCGATCCCGCCATCATCTTCTACCTCGCGCGCACCAACGCCTACCCCCTCCACGCCATCGACGAACTCCTGAACAAGAAGAGCGGCCTTCTGGGGCTTTCCGGCGTGAGCAACGACATGCGCACCCTCCTCGAAGTCGCGCCGACCCACGAGCGAGCCCGACTCGCCCTCGATGTCTTCTGCTACCGGATCCGCAAGTACATCGGCGCCTATCTGGCGGCCCTCGGCCGCGCCCATGCGGTGGTTTTCACCGGCGGGATCGGCGAGAAATCGATCCCCACCCGCCAGCAAACCCTCGAGGGCCTCGGCGCCCTCGGCATCGAGCTGGACGCCGCCGCCAACCAAGCCGTGCGAGGCCGCGAGGCCGACATCGCCACGCCGGCCTCCCGCATCCGCATCCTCGTCGTGCCCACCAACGAGGAACTCATGATCGCCCGCGACACCTATGCGGTTGCGCGGGCGAAGGGGGAGCACGGAGGCCAAGGAAAGGAAGCGAGGCTACGATGAGGCTCTGCATTTTCGAGGACTCGACCTTCGACTGTTTCTACCCGCTGACCTATCTGCGGGCGACGTTCGAGCTGCGCTGCGGGGCGACGACGATCGAGGAGAAGATCCGCCGCGCGGCGCCCAAGGCTCAGGTGGCCTACTTCGCGCGCGACCTCCTCGCGCCCGTCCTGCGCCAGCGCCTCGGGGCGCCGGTCAATGACCCCAAGGCGCTCGTGGGCGATGACCTGCTGCTCGTCAACGGGCGCTGGCTTGTCCTCGATCCCGCCCAGCTTCCCGCGGAAGGACCGGAGGAACTCATCGTCAGCGGCGACGTGCTGCTGGCTGCCCGGGTCAAGCGCGCCACCGCCGACCGAGCCGCGGCATCGACCCCCGCGGCGCTCCTGGCCTCGCTCAAGCAGACGCTCTACATCCGCGAGATCAAGACCACCGCCCTCAGCCATTTCTGGGAGCTGATCCACCATAACCCGGCCGCGATCGTGGCCGACTTCAGGGCGGCAGGCAAGGCGGGCATCGTCGGCACATTCTCCGACCATGCGGCGGTGTGGGGCAGCAAGGACCAGGTCTACGTCGCGCCGACCGCCGAGGTCCAGCCCTTCGTCTGCATCGACACGACCCACGGCCCCGTCACCATCGACGAGGGCGCCGTCATCAACCCGCACACGCGCATCGAGGGGCCGGGCTACATCGGCCCGAAGACGATGATCGTCGGCGGCAAGATCCGCGAAGGATGCTCGATCGGGCCGGTCTGCCGCGTCGGCGGTGAGGTCGAGGAGAGCATCATCCACGGCTACTCGAACAAGTACCACGACGGCTTCCTCGGCCACGCCTACGTCTGCGAATGGGTGAACCTCGGCGCCCTGACGACCAACAGCGACCTGAAGAACGACTACGGCACAGTCGACGTCCATTTCAAGGGCGAGCTGCTCAACACCCACGACACCAAGGTCGGCTCCTTCATCGGCGACCACACGAAGACCAGCATCGGGACGATTCTCAACACGGGCACCGTGGTCGGGGTCATGTGCAACGTCGTCACGGGCGGCGGCATGACGCCCAAGTTCATCCCGTCCTTCACGATGTTCCTCGACAATAAGATGTATAATATTCCGTTCAAGAAGACGATCGAGACCGCCCGGACCGCCATGTCGCGGCGCAAGCGCGAACTGGCCGAAACCGAGGTGGCGCTCCTGCAAGCCGCGCTCGAGTTCACGAAGCCCGAGCGCGACGAACTGGTCCGCCGCTCCCGCAAGGTCCTCGCGCGCGAGCGCGGTCTGCACGATTGATCTCCGATTGCCGGCCAGGAAGACGGAAACGGCAAGAGAAGGCGATCACAGATTGCACAGATTTCACAGATGAAAGCCCGAGGAGCGAAGTTGGGGTGCCGGGGTGAACACGACAGTGAAACCGTTCGACCTTGGCATCTTCTGGCTTCCACCCGAGTCATCTTCTTCTCTTCATCTGTGGAATCTGTGAAATCTGTGATCTCCCCTCTTCTCTGTGATTTTCCTTCGATCGCAAGAAAGTAAGGAGCCGGACATGACGGTAGAAGACCGCGTCAAACAGGTCACCTCTCGCCTGCTCAAGGTGGACATGGCCGACATCACGCCCGACTCCCATTTCGTTCGCGATCTGGGCGCCGAGTCCATCCAGAGCATCGAGCTGGTCGCCGCCTTCGAAGAGGAGTTCGAGATCGAGATGGACCAGGACGAAGCCCTGTCCGTCCAGACCGTCGCCGACGCCGCACGGTTCATCGAAGGCGTGATCCGGCAGCAGAAGGGCTGAGCGGCTTCAAGACAGGCGGGGGAAACACGACTGCCGGAGGGTGCGCGCGGATGGAGAAGCCAGCACCGGACCGCCAACGCCTGGGCGAAGTGCTCGTGGCGACGGGCCTCATCTCGGAGCCCCAGCTCGAACAGGCCCTGGCCATCCAACAGCGAATGCACTGCCGCCTCGGCGAAGCCCTGCTCCAGTCGGGCGTCCTGACGCAGGACCAGATCAGCTGGGCGCTCGCCCGCCACTTCGGGCTGTCCTATGTCGACGTGCGGGCCGACAGCCTCGACCGCACGCTGATCCGCAGCCTGCGCCCCGGGCTCCTCTACCAGCACAAGGTCATCCCGCTCCTCCGAATCGGCGACCAGGTTACCCTGGCCATGGCCGACCCGACGGACACGGATGCCATCCTCGATGTGAGCGACACGCTGGGATGCGAGGTCGAGTCCGCCATCGCCAACACAGAGGCCGTCCTGGCGGGCCTGGACCTCGCCTTCAGCCCTGAAGAGCGTCGCGTCGCTCTCGCCCAGGAGCCGTCCGCTCCGGATTTCCCCAAGATGGCCCTGCACAAAGCCCCCCGCCAGCGCCTCGGCGAGATCCTGCTCGACTCGCTGCTCATCACCGAGACCCAGCTCGATGCCGCCCTCGCCCGCCAGAAGGACACCTCTCGCCGCCTCGGCGAAGTCCTCATCGACGATGGCGTCCTCACGGAAGACCAGATCAACTGGGCGCTCTCCCGCCACCTCGACATCCCCTACATCGACCTGACCCTCGATACGGTGGATGCCAGCCTGCTCGCCTCCGTGCCTCGGCCGCTCCTCGACGACCGCCGGGTCGTTCCCCTGATGCGGACGGGGCAGCGCCTGATCGTCGCCATGGCCGACCCCCTCGACCACCAGGCCCTCAGCGAGATCGCCTCCGCGACCGGCTGCGAGATCGTCATTTCGATCGCGCTCCGCGCCGCCATCGAAGCCGTCCTCCGCGCCCTGATCCGGCCGAAGCCGGCGGCGATAGCCGCTTCGATCCCGCTGCCCGTCGACCTGCTCGGCGGCGACGAGGCCCCCGCCATGGCCCCCGCGACGCCTTCTGCCGAGGCCGATGCCCGCAAGGCGCGGCCCGCCCTCTCGCCAGACGCCGTCCAGGCCTTCAAGGACAGCTTGCGCCAGAGCCACCTGCCGCAGGACGAGAAGATCAAGGTCTACCACGCGCTCCTGACCATCACGAACGCGCGCCTGGCCGGCGGCGCCGAAGGCGAGCGGGCGGCGCGGCAACAGGTCTTCGCCACGCTGACCCCGGGCGGCATCAAGCTCGCCCTCCAGCTCGCCCGCCAGGTCGGCGCGCGCGAAGTGCCCGTCGTCCGCGATGAGGAGTTCGTCGCCCGCCACGGCGAGGCCGGCGCGACCCACGACGCCGACCGTCGCTTCATCATCGACCGCCGGGCCTACGACCGCACGATCCGGTCCTTCGCCCAGCAGCACACGCTCAACCCCACCCAGATCGACAACGCGGTCATGGCCGCCCGCGCCCACGTCGCCTCGGGCGGCACCAAGCAGATCCTCCTCATCTCCAAGGGAGAGATGGAGCTGGCCGAAGCCCTGACCAAGATCATCCGGATCGCCCGCACGCGCGAGCGGCCCACCGTCAGCCCCGCCACCCCTCCTCCGGCGCCGTACCAGGGACCCAACCGCCGCGCCACCGAGGCGGAGGTCCAGGAGGCCATCAACAGCGTGCTCGCCGAGAGCCAGCTCGACGCGGACCGCCGCGATAAGGTGGTCCGGGCCTTCCGACTGGTCCACCAGACGCTCGGCGGCACGCTCGACCGCGCCAAGCTCAAAGAGCTGATTCGCAAGGGGATCTTCGTCGGGTTCAGCCGCGAGGAGATCGCCCTCGTCGACCAGCTCATGCGCCTGCGCGGATATCCGATAGGCTAGCCCGCGCAACCCGGAACAGCGCACGCACAGGGGCCAGGTCACGGCAGACGGAAGACCTGCCGTGCATTCGCCGTCGTCGCCTCCGCCACCTGGCTGACGGAGACCCCGAGCACCTGCGCCAGGCATTCCGCCACGAGCCGGACGTAGGCCGGCTCGTTCCGCCCGCGCTTCGGCCGCGGCGTCAGGCACGGTGCGTCGGTCTCCACCAGCAGCCGCCCCAACGGCAGCCCCCGAACAACGCCCCGCAACGCCTCACCCCGTGGAAGCGTGAGCGTCCCTCCAATCCCCAGATACAGCCCCAAGTCGAGCGCGCACCGGGCGACGGCAGCGTCGCCCTGGAAACAGTGAAGAACTCCCCGAACCGGCGCCGGCAACTCGGCCTGGAGAATCTCGAGACACTCCTCGTACGCATCGCGGCAGTGCACGACCACGGGCAAGCCCAGCTCTCGGGCCATCGCCAGTTGCCGAGCAAAGACCGCGCGTTGGACATCGCGAGGGCTCAGATCGCGGAAGAAGTCCAGCCCGCACTCGCCGACCGCCACGACCCGTCCGTCCCTCGCCAGCGACCTCAGCTCCTGCCAGTCGCCCTCGGCCATGCCGGCCGCATCGTGCGGCTGGACGCCCACTGCGGCAGAGACCTGGGCGATGCGTCGCGCGACAGAAACCGCCCGGCGGCTCGACGCCACGTCCACCCCCACCGTGACAACGTGGACCAGCCCCGCCTCCCACGCACGCCGCAGAATCTCGCCCTCCTCTGCTGCGAGTTGCGGATCGTCGAGGTGCGCGTGCGAATCGACAAGGGCGAGGTCCGGTCGGAGTTCTTCTGCCATGGTGGCATGATAGGAGCCCGCCCCGCGCCCTGTCAACTGCCAGTCTGAACTCGCCCAGGAGGCACAGGTATGTAGTCCCGCCTTCAGGCGGCGTTCGTAGTTCCGCCTTCAGGCGGTCCTCTCCTTCCATCGTCAGCCCGTGTGACAGGCCGTGGCGAACATGCTAGAATCAGGCCATCGGAGGCCAGAGGGTAGCTGCCATGCTTCTCGTCGCCAGTGTTGGGAACACCACGATCCGCCTCGCCGGCTTCGAGGACGGCGACCAGCCTGCGTTCGTCGAGCGGCTGGCCGTCGGCGAAGTCGAGGGCCTCTCGGTGCCCGAGGGGCAATTCGAGGGACTCGTCCTCGGCTCGGTCAATCCCACGGCAGGCGCGCGAGTGCGCCGATGGGCCGCGGAGGGGCCGAAGTGCCCGGTGTTCGAGTTGCGGGCCGAGCTGCCCATCCCCATGCCCATCTTGTGCGAGAGCCCGGAACGGGTCGGCGTGGACCGCGTGGCGAATGCCATCGCCCTCCACAAGCACACGGGGCGCGGCGGGATCGCCGTCGACTTCGGTTCGGCGATCAGCCTGGCGGTCGTTTCGCCGGCCGGCGAGTTCCTCGGCGGCGCCATCGCTCCGGGCATGGCCATGTCCGCCCGCGCTCTCCACACCGACACCGCCTTGCTGCCCCTCGTCGATCCCCGGCCGCCTCGGGACTCCATCGGCCGAGACACGGAGGAAGCCATTTCGGCCGGCCTCCTCTGGGGCTTGGCGGGCCTGGCAGACCGCTTGATCGAGCACCTCGCCGGGCCATGGCCGGGCGCGCCCGTCGTCGCCACCGGCGGCGACGCCACGCGCCTCGTCCCCCACTGCCGCCGCGTCTCCACCATCATCCCGCACCTCACGCTCCAGGGCCTGCGCGAGGCGTACCTGCGGCGTCAGCGCCAATGATATGGCCTAAGTATCTACATGAAGGCTATTTGTGGCTCTGGTCCAGAACGCTCTAGGAACGCGTACAAGGCGTTGTCGAGGCCCGGTATGACCTGGGGGTCGTCCGCGCACGTTTGTGATATAGTGCGAGTCCGCAAGTATATATATAAACCACACTTCGGGTTTCGGGGATCGCCGCCGGAAATGAAGCGATCGACGCCTCTACGGGGCGTACAGCGATCCCGCGGCCGGCCAAGCCAGGCGAGAGGTCGGAACTCCCGTGAACGGATACGAAAATCGAAAATCGAGAATCGAAAACCCCCACCCTCGCAGGCATCCTGACTTCCATCGGACAGGGCGGCATCGCGGCGCTGCGCGTTGTCGGGCCAGACGCACTCACTCTCACCCGCGAGCTGTTCCGCCCGAAGAGCGGAGCATGGCCCCCGCCCGACGCCCGCCGCGTCCACTACGGCCACATCATCGACGGCGACGAGGTCGTCGATGAAGTCCTCCTCCGACTCGTGCCGGGAAACCCGCCCTCGGCCGAGATCGACTGCCACGGCGGGGTCGTCGCCGTCCAGCGCGTCCTGGAGTCCTTCGTCCGCCGCGGCGCCCGGGCCGTGCCTGCCGAAGCTTCGCTCGACTCGGCGGCGCGAAGCCAGATCGCAACCGAGGCCGCGCGGGCCCTCATCCAGGCCACCACGCCGCTTGGCGTCGAGATCCTGCTCGATCAGCTCGATGGCGCTCTGGAGCGCGCACTCGACGCGTCGGCCCAGGACGATGCAACCGGCTTCTCACATTCACTCCGACAGCTCCTCGCGACCGAACGCCTCGGTCGGGCGCTCTGGCAGCCTCGCACCGTGGCTCTCATCGGCCCGACCAATGCGGGGAAATCGACGCTCTTCAACGGCCTGGCTCGCGAAGACCGCATGATTGTCTCCCCTATCCCGGGAACCACTCGCGATGCCGTGAGCGCGGAGGTCGCCATCGGCGGCCTGCCCGTTTGGCTGACCGACACCGCGGGGGAACGCGTCCCCGGTTCCGAGATCGAGGCGGAAGCTATCGCGCGGGGCCGCCAGGCCGCCGCGGCCGCCGACCTCGCGCTCCTCGTCGCCGACGGCTCGGTCGACGCCGCGCCCTCGCTGGCCGCGCTCCTATCGCCCCCTCCGCCCCGCCTCGTCGTCCTGAACAAGGCGGACCTCGGCCTCGCGCCGTGGACCGAGGCCCACCCCGAGGCAATCCGCATCTCTGCGGAGCGGGGAGATGGGCTGGAAATGCTTTGCGAGCGCATCGTCGTGGCGTTGGTGGGGGAGGCAAGCTACAAGCCCGGCCGCCCAGTCGTCTTCGCCGAGCGTCAGGCAGCCAGCCTGCGGCGAGCGGAGCAAGCGGCTTCGTCGGGAGCCATCGGCCTGGCGCGGGACATCATCACTGGCCTGCTCCTCCGCACAAGCTGAGTCTCAGCTCGACAGCAGGCACTCAAGATTCCCCGGATCGATGAGGCACCTCCGCACCTTGGTCCCATTGGGCCATTCAATCTCCACTTGACAGGCACCCCCGCGGTCCTGCCGCTGGAGTGGTCGCCCGTTCCGGTCGAAGAAGCGGACAGTGTAACCAGGCAGCAGGAACCCAGGGAGGGTCCACCAAGCCGCGTCGCTAACGGCCCTGAAGGCCGCAGCCTCCTCCGGGGCTGTCCTGGCCGCGCCGACCTTTGCCGCCATGCGGTTGATCTCAACCACTCGGTAGATCCGGAAGAATGCCGCGCAGGCTATGAGGATGAGCACCGCCAGCCCGACAACGGCAATGAAACGCTTTCTCCAGCGATCCACTCCCTCGCCCACCTTGCTCTCCACGCAGATCGAGCGTTAACGCGCTGGCCTGGTCACGAGAGCAGGCCATCGAGCACGGCCTGAACGTCGGCCTCGGTGAACTTCTTGGCGTTGGCCTTGAGCGAGCCGGAGGCCAAGCTCTCGGCGATGATCGCGGGGAAGTCTTCCTTCGGGATGGCCACCTTCTTGAGCGCCGAGCGCAGGCCGAACCGCTTGACCAGGCCGGCGACGAACTCGATGATGTCTTCCCCCGCAACCTGCGACAGGCGGTCGTACTTGTCGCCGACATGCTCGCGGTTGATCCGCATGACGTGCGGCATGAGCAGGGCGCAGACGACCCCGTGCTCGAGGCCGTAGCGGGCGCCCAGTGGATGGGCCATGCCGTGCACGGCGCCCAGCCGCGCGTTGGCGAGGGCCATGCCCGCCATGAGGCTGGCGTAGGCGCACTGCTCGCGGGCCTGGATGTTCTTCCCGTCGTCGTAGGCCACTTCAAGCCACTGGATCAGCCGCGCGGCCGCGTCGAACGCAAGGCCATCGGTCAGCGGCATGGCGTTCAGCGAGGTGAACGCCTCGATCGCCTGGACGAGCGCGTCCATCCCCGCGGCCGCGGTGACCCTCGGTGGGCAGGATGCGGTGAGGCTGGGATCGACCAGCGCGACCGTGGGCATCATCGACTCCGCGCGGATGCTCTTCTTCGTGCCGGCCGCGCGGCGGCTGAGGACGGCGTTCTTCGTCACTTCCGCGCCCGTGCCGGCCGTGGTGGGGACCTCGATCAGCGGCAGGCCGGGCTGAGTGACCTCCGCGCCGTTGTAGTACGCCGTCGTGGGCTTCGGCTCGCGGGCGAGTCCGGCGATGGCCTTGGCCGCGTCCATCGCGCTGCCGCCTCCCATGCCAATCACCACGTCGCACTTCATCTCCTTGCAGAAGATCCGCGCCGCGTCCACGGTCTCCACGTCCGGGTCGTGCTCGACCTCCTCATACGTGGCCACCTCCACCCCGGCCTCGTCGAGGAGGGTGAGCACCTCGTCGAGCGTCCCGCTCCGCCGCATGGCCCTCCGCCCGGTCACCAGCAGGATATTGCGCCCGAAGACTGCCGCCTTCTCCCCCAGACACCGAATCGAACCCACGCCCGTGATGATCTCGCGGGCGGTCGTGAACGAGTGCATGCTTCGCTCCTTCGTCGGACGTATCGCCTCGTACGGCCATCCATCATGCCTCTGGCGCACAGCGGAGTCAAACTTTCTCTTGCAAATCCGGCCACGGTCATTATAATGATAGTTTCGCACGGTGCTTGCATCACGCTTGCGCATGGGGTGCGCCAACCAAGGGGCATAGCCATCATGGCCGACACGTCCTCGCCGACACTCGACGTTCAGCAGCTTCTCATCGGGCACAGCCGTTCCATGGAGAGCTTCCTGCTGGTCCGCAAGGCTCAAGCCCAATTGCCGGACGAGCGCCGTCAGCTCGAGCGCCTGGTGATCGAGTTGATGGAGAACCCGACGATCGACGGAAAGGCCATCGATCACGACGAGGCCGCGCTCATCATCGGCGTCGGTCTCTGGGCGCTCGGGCGCCTCGAGGAGGCGATCGCCAGCCTGGCCGGCTCTTCCTCGCCCGAAGCCGATTCGTTCCAGGCCCAGTGCTACCTGGAGACCGGGTTCTACGAGAAGGCGTCCGAGGTCTTCGACCGGGCCCAGCGCGGCAAGGCCGCGACTAAGCGGGTCGCCGCCATCGGCCACGCCGAGGCCATCCTCAAGGCAGGCCGCACGGACGCTGCCATCAACGAGTTGCGCGCTCTCGCCAAGTCGGACCCCGACAACGCCAACCTCCATTACCTCCTCGGCCTGGCCTACGACAACGCAGGCCGCTACGGCGAGGCGACGCCCGAGTACGAAAAAGCCCTGGCCATCGAGCCGCACCACGACGCGGCTTCGTTCCGGCTGGGCCTCAACGCCGCTCTGCGGGGCGAGGAGGACCGCGCGCTCGAGCACTACGAGGCCGTCACCGCCGGCCCGGCCACGTACACTAACGCGCTCATTAACCTCGGTGTCCTCCTGGAGGACCGCCGCGAGTACCAAAGAGCCATCGAGTGCTTCCGCCGCGTGCTGCGGGCCGACCCGACCCATTCCCGCGCCCGCATGTTCCTCAAAGACGCCCACGCCTCCCTCGACATGGTCTACGACGAGGACCGCCAGCGCGAGATGGAGCGCCGCGCACAGCTCATGTCCGTCCCCATCTCCGATTTCGAACTCTCGGTCCGCGTCCGCAACTGCCTCCAGCGCATGAATATCCACACCCTGGGCGACCTCGTCGCGCACACGGAAGAGGAGCTGCTGGCCTCGAAGAACTTCGGCGAGACCTCGCTCGCCGAGATCAGGGAGATGCTCGCACTCCGCAACTTGCGTCTGGGCATCGACCGCGAAGAGCCTGCCGCGCCAGCCGCTCCGGGCGAGGAAGCTGCCCCGACGGAAGCCGTCACCGCCGACGAGGCGGCCCTCACGACGCCCATCGGCCAGCTCGACCTCTCGCTCCGCAGCCGCAAGTGCATGGAGCGCCTGGGCATCGTCACCCTCGGCCAGCTCGTCGCTCACACGGCCGAGGAGTTGCTCGCAAGCCGCAACTTTGGCCGCACCTCGCTGACGGAAGTCGCCGAGAAGCTCGCTCGCTACGGCATGCGACTCAAGGAAAGCCCGCTCCCGCCCGGCGACGAGGATTTGGACGAAGGCGGCGACGAAGAGGGCGCCACAAACACCGATGCCCAATGACCCCATCCTCGTCCACGTCTGCTGTGCACCCTGTCTCGCTGCGCTCCTGGACTGGTTGCGCGAGCGTCGGACGGCCTTCGCCGCCTACTTCCACAACCCCAACATTCACCCGCTGATCGAGTTCCGCCGCCGGCTCAAGGCCTGCCACATCGTCGCGGAGCAGCAGGCCGTCAAGCTACTTGCCGACGAAGAGTACGGCCTCGAGCCCTTCCTCGACGCTGTCGGCTCCGACCGCGGCCGCCCCGAGCGATGCCATCGCTGCTACGCGCTCCGTCTCGATGCCACCGCCCGCCGCGCCGCCGAACTCGACTTCCCCCTCTTCACCTCCACCCTGCTCGCCAGTCCCCAGCAAGACCGCGAGGTGATCTGCGAGCTGGGCCACGCCGCCGCGGCCCGCCACGGCGTCCGCTTCGACGACACCGACCACCGCGCACGCCACGACGCAGGCATCGAGTTCGCACGCCGCCACCAGCTCTAT
>Ga0315273_10009766_pt1 | contig 12203 bp, 19 predicted proteins | sample YL17G02_0_MG_FD_205753 | JGI IMG/M metagenome (GOLD analysis project Ga0315273, IMG submission 205753) | Sediment microbial communities from Yellowstone Lake, YNP, Wyoming, USA - YL17G02_0 | ecosystem: Environmental > Aquatic > Freshwater > Lake > Sediment | place: USA: Wyoming | collected... | reverse complement strand
GCTCTCTTATTTACATCCGGTGACCCGCATGTTGGCATTTTATCTGAACTGCCCCCGGCCGGGTCAGAGGATTTCATTCGTGATTTTTCCCGGACAGACAAGATTATATCACACTGGAGGAGAATCACTATTGATAAGAACCAGATATGAGCGCCGTTATTACTGTTAATAAAGTGCTGGAAGAGATCGATCAGCTTGATATCGACGACCGTACCTATATCCATCAGGTATTATCCTCCCGGCTTATTGAAACAGAACGTTCCCGGATCGCAAAGCGAGCCCGGGAAGCGGAGAAGAATTATTCACGGGGTCATGTGAGATCGGGTTCTGTATCCGATCTAATGAGTGAACTCGATGATTGAGCTGGTATGGGATGATAAATTCCAGCGGATTTTTAAAAAATGGAGTGTACAGCACCCCGACCTTGTCCCCCTGTTCCGGGAGAGACTTGAGCTTTTTGTTTCAGATTCATTTCATCCATCTCTCCGGGTTCATTCCTTGAGCGGTGTACTGCTGGGATCATGGGCAATGAAGATAAATTATGATCAGCGTCTCATTTTCAAATTTATGGATGAGGCACACACTATTGTGTTATTGATCGATATCGGAACGCACGATAAGGTTTACTGACGAGACGTTGCCGGGTGTTTTCTTTAACGTCCGGTCCCTTTTACAAACACTTTGTTTACATTTTTCCTGGTCAGGGCTGCCGTATCCTGCTTTCGGGTCAGCATCATCAAAAAACTTATTTCGGGTGTAGCGAGGCCGCAGAAAGTGCAGGCTGCGAAGTGCACCGGTTCGACACCATCACAGGGTTCAACACCGGCGTCGGCCTCGTCATGGCAAACACGGCGATGGCGACCGCACACACCGGCCCCTCGCTCCGGGCCAGGCAGGATGCAAAAAGGATTTGAGTACGAGTGTTCCGCCGCCCTGCCCGATGCACCCACGAACGGAAGGCGGGGGATGGAACGATATCTTCAGCACTGGCAGGGATCATTTGACCATTAAGGAAAACACCAGGCTTTAAGAAAAAGATATGAATCCACCCTGCCAATATCACGATAACGAATAATTAAGAATCGTGCAGTACCTGCACCTGCAGGAAATGGTATCATGAAAACACTGTCGACAATCAAAAAGATTATCAGAGACCATAAGCCCCTCCTCCATGACCGGTACAAAATTAATAAAATTGGGGTATTTGGCTCGTATGCGAGGGGAGACACCCACGGCGGGAGCGATGTGGACGTGCTCGTGGAATTCTTAGAACCCATCAGCCTGATTCAGCTCGTCTCGCTTGAAAATTACCTTACCAGCATCGTTGGTGTCAAAGTCGATGTAGTTCCAAAAGAGGATATCCGCAAGGAATTAAAAGACACTATCCTCAAAGAAGCGGTCTACGTATGAAAGAACAGGACCGGAATATCGGAATTTTTCTCAAGGACATTCTCGATAATATCAGTCGGATCGAACGGTTCACGAAAGGAATTACATTTGAACAATTCCGCACTGATGAAAAAACATATTTTGCTACAATCCATTGTGTTGAGATAATCGGTGAAGCTGCAAAGCATATCCCGGCGACTGTCCGCTCTGTATATCCTGAAGTTCCGTGGAATGATATGGCAGGAATGCGGGACAAGCTGATACATGCATATTTTGGGACAGATCCGATCAGGGTCTGGAAAGTGGTCATTGAAGATCTTCCCGTCTTAAAACCATCAATCGAAAAAGCGGTGGAAAGTCTCAACTCGGGGAAGCCCACGCGGCGAGGGGCGAAGCCCCGTTGAGCGTAACACCCGCGAAACCCGCACACCAGCAACCAAAACGAACTGCCCCCCCTCATACGCACATACCTGATGCCGTGAAACGATCCCTACACGGCCGCTCCCTCGCTCCGGGCCTGGCAGGATGCAGGAGGATTTCTAGTCCGAATGTTCCGCCGCTGCGTGCAGCGGGAAACCCCGGCGACCCGGCTTGGATGGCACTCTCGGGGAGTAATGACAGGGAATAAAATTGAAAATTTAAAAAGGTCTCCTGACATATTCATTACAAAATACTGAATGGCGACATGCAGAGATCCTGATGAATACTTTTTCAATAAAAATCAAGGAACCCGCCGAAGAATGGTTAAAAAAATACGATAAGAACATCCAGCAGCGTTTTGCAAACAAGATCAGGAAGTTGAAAGAAAACCCGGAACTCCATGGAAAGCCGTTACGAAAACCGCTCCACGGGTACTGGGAAATCTATTTTGAGAAAAAGTTCAGGATCTATTACACAATTGATCGGGTCAATCATGTCGTTTACATCGAAGCAATAAACCACAAGGATGAATGTTAGATCCCAAGTTCTTTTGCGACCTCTTCAAAGTCACGGGATTTGACATTCTTCGCTTTGCCTTTTTTAATCTGTGCCGTGAGATCCCTGTCAGCAAGCACTTCGATAGTGCGGTTCATGGAATCATATTCATCTTTGGATATGGTTACCCATTCGGTTTCATGCCTGCCATGAACGAGTACTTTATTCATATATACAGATGCGTTGTCATTTTCAGATATTAAACTATGAGGTAGCACTAAATGAGACCGTGCTCTATGCAAAAGAAAACGGGAAAATTACCAGGCGGGTTATCAAAATATTCTCCAGGGTATCTGGTACAACCGCACGAGCTTCCTCCAGTCACAAGGGTGTTTTTCATATTCTCTCCACTTTCAATCTCATAACTTCAACCCCGGAAAAACCCATATGCTCTATGTAACGCTTAGTTTTTAAATTCCGTACATAGACACGAGCAGCACGGTGAAGCGGCAGTTCCGGAGCAACAAGCTGAACAGAGTGAGTACCTTTGAGGGCTGCCTGCAACCAGTGTCGGCGTGTCCACGAGGGTTTGAAAATCATGCGCCGCTCGTAGGAGGTTACCGTTCGTCCATTCTGATATGCATTGAGGGCGATATGCCAGCTCATATAATCCATAAAAACACCGTCGACCTGATCAAAAGAAAAAACTGCGAGGTTCGGGAACTCTCCTTTCTTTCGGTATCTTTTCCGGTATACACCGTCTTCAAATGCTCCTCCCGTCAGTGCCCTCCAGTTATCAGAATAGCCCGTCGTCGGAATCGCTGTATCGCATGGCCCGACTGCGTAAAAAATGGGAGAGAAACCGGTCTCCCGTTCCACCCATTCATAGGAACGCAAAAAATCCGGATAGGAAAATTTCCGGTCCGGCAAAATCGTGCCATAAATTACCTGTTCAACCGGAATGTTATGATGATAGAGAAGCCCAGATAAGTTGTTTTTGCAGATAAGATCTATGAAATCGCCACCGTTACAGGAAAAGTTGTTTTTTTCGATATGATTCTTTTCTGGTCGAAAACATCCTGACAATCAGTACATTATTCCCATCCTCTTAATGCTGCATTTTTACCTTACCTTTATCCGGATCAGTTCTCCCCACGTCCCCCACTTCCCAGATCCTGCTCCCTCCAATTCCTAATCACAAATATCACCCGATCCCGATTCGTAATCCCAGACACACCCTCATACGCACAGACCCGATGCCGTAAACCGATCCGCACACGGCCGCCCCCTCGCTCCGGGCCTGGCAGGATGCAGGAGGATGTGCGTACGAATGTTCCGCCACTCTGCCAAAAACACAAATAACAATCATTATAATCCCAAATTCCCATCTTCCGGATTGGAGAAACGACAATGCAGAAAACATTTTGGGGAGGAGTTATCGTCCTGGGAATCCTGGTGGCCGGGTTCGTATTCGTCGCAGGGTGTTCAGAGGATGCATGCAGGGACGGGCTGTGTGGTACGTGGAACTTGTATAGCGGGACCCCGACGACCACCCCGGTTATTCCGGACAGGATCCTTCAACTGCACCCGGACATGACCCTTACCATGACGACAAACTCCCGGGTACAATCGGGTAATTTCGGCAATTCTGTTCCCGGACCCAGTTATGTAGCTGCAGGGATCTGGGAGAGACCTGACGACAACACGGTAATACTAAGAAATCAGGCCGTGTCTACAGATGTCATGGTCTTAAAGTACGATCCTGCGGTTCCGAGGCTGTTCACCTACGGGTATCAGTATGTTTTCTACCAGAACCAGGATGACTGGATACGATGGACGAAGCGGGATGGGACGGCTGCTCCTTTCCCGGTATAATATTTTTCGATCGTAGTCCGCCGCCCCCTCGCTCCGGGCCTGGCGGGATACGGATGGATTTGAGTACGAGTGTTCTACCACTCCACCCGTTGATTCTCATCTATCCACAAACCTGCCAATTCAACCACAAACCCCTTGGAGAAATGAAGAGAATACGATACTCTAAGAAATGAGAAAATCTCAGCATACCGGGGACTACCCGGCGGTTGACTCCTGGAACTACATCATCCTCGAAGGGTATTGTATGCTCAATGTGGAATACGGCTGCTGTCACGACCGGTATAATTACCAACTCAATCCGGATCGCACCTTCATGCGGGTTAAAAATGACCGGTATGATCCGACAGCAAAACCAGATCCTTATCCCGCGGATTGTAAACATTCTGTCAGGTCTTCGTGCATCGGGTGCATCCATTTCGGATGGTGCGATCCGGATGATGAATCATCAAAGGAAACCGGGAAAAGAAATTCACGCGAGGACACGTGAACCGTTCGTTAATCGGTAGAGACCCCCCGACCATCATGATTATATAACATTGGCACAATTATGTTCCATGTGGAACAAAATTTGACCAACGAGATCGTCGCCCTCCTCTTGCAGACGGACATTCATCCACGGAGTCTTGCAGAAAAACTCCAGACCAACCACATGACCGTCACCCGGAAACTCCAGGTGCTTGTCGATGAAAATGTTGTCGATTACCGGGCTGTCGGAAAAACCAAAGTCTACGGACTCAAAAAGAGCATCGAAGGCAGGAATGCCGGGATGATTGGTGAACTATACAAACAGTCGCAGATAATCCGCAGGTATCCCATTCTCCGGAGAATCTTCAAATCGGTACAGGAAACCCCCGGAGCCCCCCTCGCCCTCTTGTTTGGCAGCTATGCAAAGGGAAATGCAGACAATAAAAGTGATATCGACATCTATATCGAGACAGAGGATCCCACGATAAAAAGAGCGCTCGAAAAGGAACACTCTGCATTGAGTGTGAAGATCGGCGGGTTCGATCCCGAAAGCCTGCTAATCCGGGAGATAATTAAAGACCACGTGATCATCAAAGGGGTTGAACTATACTTTGACAAGACCGGGTTTCTTAAAGAGACTGTACAAAGATAAGACACACCAGCTCGTTACACCGAGCAATGAAGTCAAATCTGCATACCTCGTAAAGTCGGACAGTTTCATGGCATCTGCCCGGTTGCTCTTTATGAATGAACGGTTCGAGGAGTCCATCACGATGATCTATTACAGCATGTACTATTCTGTCATGGCGCTCTTCTTTGCGACGGGCATCAAGTGTGAAAACCATACGGCAGCGATCCTGTTGCTCGAAAAAATATTCGGGATAGATTGCTCGGTAATCGAATCTGCGAAGAGCGAGCGAATCGACAAGCAGTATTATGTCGTGTCAGCACCAGTTCGGGATGATGTCGTTACGCTCATTCGTGTTGCTGAATCGTTCAATGCAATGCTCCTTGATACAATCGACCGGCTGACAAAAGATAAGATTGACACGTACCGGACGGCCCTCCAGGAACAGTTTTAATTTTTCTGCATGATTTTAACCGTTACATGACATTGACACAATTGTGTTTCATGTGGAACAAAATTTGACGAACGAGATCATCGCCTCTCTTGGCGATCTTGTTCTCCCGCTCAACACAAATATCCGGAAAAGAACCCGGTACTGCAGGTAAGCGGGGCATCGCGACGCCCTGCTCCCTCACAGCCGCCCCCTCGCTCCGGGTCTGGCGGGATGCAGAAGGATTTGAGTATGAGTGTTCCGCCGCTGCGTGCTGCGGGAAAACCCGGAGACCCGGGCTGGATGGGACTTTCGTGGACTTGCATTGAACACAATCAAAAAATTATGGTTTCGTTATCGTGACTCCCGGTACCCGTTCAAAGTCCCGGTCATAGGTTGCAATACAATTAATCTCCTGCTCCCGCATAACAGCGATGTGGAGCGCATCGTTCAATAAAAGAGAATATTTCTGCGAGATTACAAGCGCATGATCCAGTGTGTCCGAAGAAATATCTGAAATTCTGATGTTATGCATCTGTTTTATGGCAGAAATCGATTCATATGCACGGGGCAATTTTTGGAAAAGCTCTGCATGTCTTTTTATATACGCTGGTGCACTGGCAGGTTCTATCCTGCATGTTGCCGCAACATCGGCAATAAACGTGCGGTGGAAGACTTCACCAAGAACAATGATGGATGAAATCCCCCGGTAATGCCCTGATTCAATGTGTTTGACGAGAGCTGCTCAGTTATCTGCATGGGATGGATTTTCAAGTATGATATGCAGAAAAATATTGGCATCAAGAAAAATGTCTGACCCTGCACCGGGCACTGGTGCCATTTTAGTATGACTCCAGTGAAGGATCATTAATGATCTGATCAATCCACTGTTTATTTTCCAACCTGACAAGCCCTCTGAGTCGCATGACAGGATCTGTTTTAATCTCAAGAATCACATCAGTATCCGTGGGCAGATCAACATTCTCAAGCGGCTGAAAATTTTTGCCATTATATCGTGCCTTAATCTGGATGCTCATAGCGGGATCACAATGATTTGAGTGGGCAGGGATTAAAATTTGTGGGTCATCGCTATTTTGAGTGGGGAATCCGGGTCCTGTCATACAATCTTGTGAGTGCTGCCACCCCCAAACACCAAATTGTGAGGACCCCTACACCTCCGGGGGTTGGGCGGGAAACTGGAAGCAGATCATAAGGATAACCCCACCGGGTGTCCGAGCTATCCGCCGCTGCGTCCAACAGGAAAACCCGGCGACCCGGACTGGATGGGGCTCTGGAGGAAGTAATGACGGGGAAAAAAATTGAAAATTTAAAAAGGTCTCCTGATATATTCAGTACAAAATATTGAATGGCGACCGATGGAAACATTCTCATCGTGACACGGGAAGGAAAAGGGAAGAGCCCGACTATCCTCCGCTTCTCCCGGTTGATTGCGATCACGGAGACGAGCAGCCGGTAAATTCTCCACCGGTTACTCCAGCAAATCCGGGGAAATTCCTGCGTATCACAGTTCCAGTATTATGATACACGGGGACTCTTTGTGTAACACCGGTGTTACGCAAGAGGCTGTTGTGTACCATTTTTTTGAGTTTGTGTTACACAAGAAAGCCATCTGTCGATTGAATCAGCAGGTTGAATTCAGGGTGAGTGGATGTCCGTTATGCAACATCGGGCGGTTCTACCCACGGTACCGGAAATCCACCAACCGGAAAGAGAACTTACGCGGCGGGAAACTTAAAAGAAGAAAATAAAGAAGTGAAGCCATACCCTGTTTTGTCACACCACCATAAGGTAGCCTCATCCGTTTCAGGAAGGACTTACTCACTGTTTCTACAATAGAGTATGTGATTGTATATACATTTCCGCCATCCCATGAACCTTACATTTTGCACCCCCCTCCTCTCGGACTTGCAGGGCGTGGCTGCGAAATGCTCGTGCCGGAAAAAACCCGGAACGATCCCCCACTTACACCCGCGAAACCCACGAGACCCGCCACCAACCACAAAAACGAACGGCCCACCCTCATACGCACAGCCCTGATGCCGTGGAACGGTCCGTACACGGCCGCCCCGCCCGGTACATCAACGAACGGGAGGCGGGGAACCGGATCCTTATCCCACTGATTGTAAACATTCTGTTGGGTCTTCGTGCATCGGGTGCATCCATTTCGCAAGGTGCGATCCGGATGATGAATCACCGGATGAAACCGGGAAAAGAAATTCACGCGAGGACACGTGAACCGTTCGTTAATCGGTAGAGACCCCCAGGTCCCGGCGAAATGAACCCGGGAATACTGCCGGCATAGAAAAATAATTATCATCATGCAATCCATGATAGATAACAAGAATACGGGTTCCGGATCATGGCAGATGAAAAAAAATCCGATATAAAAAAGGGAGAGAAGAAAATCGGAGGACTCACGCCATCAGAGCGGGTGATCCTGGAAAAATCCATGATCCGCCACGACAAGGCCCTCAAAATCCTCTCCAAACTCTGATATTTATTCTTCCATTCTTTCTGCGTGGTTTTTCATCCACTTCTCTATTTCATCCAGCCCGGTCCGGTACGATGCAACGCCCAGCATAAATTCCACGATCTTATCATCACCCACTTCGAGATACAGCCGTTCCTGTCCAAGGATATTTTCCGAAACGATAAGCGCCGTCCTTTTATTCCCGTCAATGAACGGGTGCTGGGAACCTATTGCATGGAGGGCAAGTGCAGCCCGCCGGATTACACGTTTATTGCGGTTGAGTCGGTACACCAGGTAGTCTAATGTAGCTTCCGAAAGAATTCCGGAAGTCCCTTCATAATTTAAAATCACTTCATCGTGGATCTCGATGATCTTTTCAACGGTGATGTGTTCCATGGAGAAATAATCATATGATCTTCCGGCATCCTAATCTTTCGGCAGGCTGGATACGTTCCGGCAGTACTTCAACCTGATTAGTGAGGGTTTATGCCCTCCCTTGAACAAATTGCCTGACAGGCCAGCTCGCACACAGCCGCCCCCTCGCTCCGGACTTGGCATAAGCCCATACGGATATTTTTCCGAGATGGGGGTACATTCCTGTCAGAAGATCGTGCAGCAGGATTACAAAAAAGAAACAAAAAAAGGTTCAGATCGATTTCTGCAGTTCGAGAATCTCTTTTCCGATCTGCTTTACCGTCTTTTTCTTGAGATATTTCTTCCGCTCTTTCGTATAATCGCCACTGCCCGGATCAAAACTCCTGATAAACCGTATCGCATCCTCCGGTCCAAGCGCATTGACAAGGGCATCGTACCCTTCGCTCTGGATCTTAGCGATCGTTTTACTCTCCATGCTGGTTCATCTCCATCAGCCAGTGCAGCGGATTATCTGCACGTATAGATGTACATAGTGTGTTGTTCTTCATAATTCTTATCAGCTCATCATCAGTGGTAAGCAGAACAGCACCAGCCTTTTCTGCACAGGCAATATGAACCGCATCCATACCGATGATACCAAGTCTCTCAAATTCTTCTGCCCGTGACAGCAGGGGATCATCAACCCGGATAGTTTCGCGGGCCTTTCGGGAGAGCCGCAGTGCATGGGCTCTCTTTTTAGGATCGCTGATAAGCCCGACCTCATACAAAACAGCAGTACTGCTCACCATATCCCAATCCAGAGAACAACGTTTGAGGATTGCAAGGACTGCCTCTGTTTCCAGCCGGACTCTTGTATCGCTGTGATCATCAAAAGGCCTGCACAGGCAGCATACGTCCAGATAGATCTTCATCGTGCCCCTGTTCGTCTATTCTCCTCATCAGTCAATAAAGGATTCGATGAAGTGCCCACTGTTAATTTCCGGATTATCCCGGGCCGGCACGATCCCGTTACTGCAAGTAAGCAGGGCAGAGCAATACCGTGAAACGATCCCCACACAGCCGCCCCCTCGCCCCGGGGGATAGTGGTCGGATTCCCCGAGAGGTTCATTCTGACAAACCTGAAACCTGCAAAGCCACGAGTAATTTGATATGATTATAATCGTGCTAACAAAAGATTTTTGTTTGATTACGATCAATTAAAAAATATGCCCGGCATCCTTGACGCCCTCCTCCGGCTGAACCCCTGGTGGTATGGCGAATCCGTTCCATCAGGTATACCCCGCGATAAATACCTTTCAAAAATACAACGATACGCACCTACCGGAGAAATAATCGTCCTCGCCGGAGTACGGCGCTCCGGAAAGACCACGCTGCTCTACCAGACGATTGAGTACTTCCTTAAGCATGAACGGATTCCTGCAAAAAAAATTCTCTTCGTTAATTTTGATGAGCCGGACTTTTCCGCCCTTGACGATCCATTTGCAGAAATTCTTTCGGCATACCGTGCCGATATCTGCGGTGACGATGATGTTTACCTGATCTTTGACGAGATCCAGGGCGTCCCGGGATGGGAGCGGCATATCAAGGCACTGTACGATCGCGGAGGTGTGAAGCTGATAATCTCCGGCTCGTCATCTTCGCTTATCGAGGGAAACCTCGCATCGCTCCTTTCCGGCAGGTACTTTGCAGTCACGGTATATCCACTGGACTTTGCCGAGTACCTTCTCTTCAGCCGGTTCACTGTCCCGGCTGATCACCTCGCTCTCGCTGCACAGAAATTCAAAGTCATGAACCTGCTGGCAGAATATCTCCGGACCGGCGGTTTTCCCCGCGTCGTGCTCCAGAAGGACCAGAAACTTAAGACCGAGTACCTCCGCTCGTACTATGACAGCATTGTGTACCGCGACATCATACTCACGAACCGCGTACGGCATGTCAGGGCGTTAAAAGATCTCCTGGTATACCTGTTCTCGAATATCACCCGCCCGCACTCCTACCAGCAGCTGCAACAGCAGTCCGGGCTCGATTTTGCCACCCTCAAGGACTATATCGGGTATGCAGGCGCGGCGGGAATATTGTTTGAAGTCCCGTTCTTTTCGTACTCGTTAAAAACCCAGAGCCGGAACAACCGTAAGATATACTGTATCGACAACGGTATGCGTAACGCGGTCTCGTTCACCTTCTCGCAGGATGCCGGGCTGCTCGCCGAGAACCTTGTTTTTATCCGGCTTGTGAAACAGGGTGCCGACCCGTATTACTGGAGCGGGAAGCATGAGGTGGATTTTATTATAAAAAACCCGGATGATACCCTTGACGCCATTAACGTTTCATATACCGACACGCCGGACGAGCGTGAGTATGCCGGGCTCCGTGAGTTTTTTATGGAATACTCAGGCAGGGTCCGGTCACGGCTGCTGATCACCCGGGATCTGGAGCAGGAAATTCGCGGGATCCGCTGCATTCCGCTCTGGAAGTGGCTGCTCGTAAACGAACCCTGATCAGGACCTGCAGGGAACCGGGATTCCTTCCATCACAACCGTCAGCGTGAAGCAAATCGTCGAATCCTTCCCTTCGCCTTTTGACTCTCTCCATATTTTCCCGGCGCAACACTCGTGGGTTTTTGTTGTACGGTTGATCGTGTGGAGCCCGTGCCAATCCGCAATCCCCGGCCCACCCTCAGACGAACCGACCTGATGCCGTGGAACGATCCACGAACACCCGCCCCCTCGCTCCGGGCATGGCAGGATGCAGAAGGATTTGAGTATGAGTGTTCTGCCACTCCACCCGGTGATTCTCATCTATCCACAAACCGGTCAGTTCAACCACAAACTCCTTGGAGAAATGAAGAGAACACGACAATCTAAGAAATGAAAAACTCTCAGCGTATTGGCGACTACCCGGCGGTTCACTCCTGGAATTATATCACCATCGAAGGATATTGTATGCTCAATGTGGAATACGGCTGTTGTCACGACCGGTATAATTACCAACTCAATCCGGACCGCACATTCAAAAGGGTTAAAAATGACCGGTATGATCCGACAGCAAAACCGGATCCATATCCCCCGGACTGTAAACATTCTGTTGAGTCTTCGTGCATCGGATGCATCCATTTCGCATGGTGTGATCCGGATGATGAATCACCGGATGAAACCGGGAAAAGAAATTCACGCGAGGACACGTGAACCGTTCGTTGGACGGTCAGATCCCCCGGCATTCCAGAAGGAACTCATTTGCCAGATCGAACACTTCTTCCGGGGGATTTTCCGGCAGCGGGGAATTCTCTCTCGCCACATCAAGATCACAAAAAAGCTGCGTGATCAGGAAATCCGCATCTTCACTGGATTCAACCAGACCTTGTTCGCACCCATTCATTTTGATGCTGACAAATTCATCGACAAGGGGATATCTGAAATGGCGGTTCAGTTCATGGATATTAGGTTCGATCCTCCCTTCATCAAGCACGAAGATCCCTGCCATAAGGCTGCGCAGGATATAGAGGTACCGTTTAACTGAACCTCTTCCACCGACAGGAGTTTTTAATACGGTACTGTTTTTCCAGTTATGAAGTGCAAGACCGTGATAAGGATTAAAGACCGCCCTGCTCAGCGAAAGTCCGGCGATCTTTTTTAAAG
>Ga0315273_10009765_pt1 | contig 12203 bp, 26 predicted proteins | sample YL17G02_0_MG_FD_205753 | JGI IMG/M metagenome (GOLD analysis project Ga0315273, IMG submission 205753) | Sediment microbial communities from Yellowstone Lake, YNP, Wyoming, USA - YL17G02_0 | ecosystem: Environmental > Aquatic > Freshwater > Lake > Sediment | place: USA: Wyoming | collected... | reverse complement strand
TTATCGAGAAGATTATATGAGGTGGGTATTTAGTGTATTTAAATATAAATTATTATCGGAGGAGAAATGAACCTAGCACAAAAGAAAAAAGACTGGAAAGGTTATCTAAGGGATAAAATAAATGGTATTGAGGCTTATGATTATAGTGGGACAACGGAGGAAATTATCACCTTTATAGAGTGCTTGCTGAGGGAACAGGAGAAAGAGTATGAAAGGAAAACGAGAAAACTAATAGGAGTATGTATAACAAACAAAAGAAGGGCAGAGGAGTTATGCAATTACAAGAATAGCGATATACCTATACCAACAGTAACAATATAACTTATTATCCAAAAAGAATGTGCCTGAACAAAAGTAAAACAAAAGAAAAAAGAGAGAGCTGGGATGAAAAACCAATCAGTCGAGATGAGATGGATAGATTAAACGCACACTGTACTCCTGACGGAAAGGAGTTTCTTGATAATTGTAGACTATGTGGTTCTAAAATTAGGCATATACGAGAAGGCAGTTTCTTTAGTCCAAAGTCGGATATAACGGAATGTGATTGTCTTGTAATCGAACATGAGAATAGTTGCGAACTTATGGGGAATACTCTGCATTTTGGAAATAATAAAATTTTAAAAGTAAAATATAATGGATAAAAAGATGGAAAAATATGAAAAAGAAATAAACGAAATTATAATAGACTACCATAACGAAATTGTAGCAACAAATATATATAATAAACATATAGATGCAAGGATATTAGCAGTTTCATCTCTTAAGTGTCTTTTCGAGTCCTTACTGAAGGAGCAAGAGAAGGAATATAATCAAAATATCGAAGAATTGATTGATATAATTACAGATATGGAGTTGTCGAAAACAAAACCCTTTGCTATTCCTAAAAATCGTCGTGGAATAAAAAATTATTATTTGAAGAAATATAAATTATTATCGGAGAAAGAATGAAAGTAATAGAAGTCCACACACAAAAACAGTTCGATAAATTACCAGATATATTTGGGGAATATACGGAAATTAGAATTACAGATACCTTAGAAACTATTTATGTGGATAAGGCTAGGGGCAATTCCAGTGTAGTGGCTTTGGACAATTCCAGTGTAGAGGCTTGGGACAATTCCAGTGTAGAGGCTAGGGGCAATTCCAGTGTAGAGGCTTGGGGCAATTCCAGTGTAGTGGCTAGGGACAATTCCAGTGTAGTGGCTTGGGACAATTCCAGTGTAGTGGCTGGGGACAATTCCATTGTAGAGGCTAGGGACAATTCCATTGTAGAGGCTAGGGACAATTCCAGTGTAGTGGCTTGGGACAATTCCAGTGTAGAGGCTAGGGACAATTCCAGTGTAGAGGCTAGGGGCAATTCCAGTGTAGTGGCTTGGGGCAATGTATGTATACACGGATTGTCAAATTTTGTTACTATTACTCTTTTTGCTTTTGCGGTTTGTTATAAATTGGCAAAATTTAAAGTTCAGAAAAAGTCTAAAACATGTACTGTGATAATTCCCATATACAAGAAAGGGACAAGTGCATGGTTAGAACGGGAAGGAATAAAATCGAGTGGGAACAAGGCAATCCTTTATAAGAAAGTTTCTAAAAAGTTTGAAACACAAGAGGATAATAATAACAAGACGTTATATAAAATAGGAACTATCGTAGAAATAAAGAATTGGAAGCCTGAAAACGATGAATGTGGAGAGAATAAATTACATGCTTGCTCAAGACCATATTTTGCAGACGAGTTTAGGAACAATAAAGGAGATAGATATATAGCAATAGAAGTTAATATTAAAGATTTATATGTATGGGATAATAAACCACAGTTTCCGCATAAGGTAGCTTTTAGAAAATGCAAAGTTCTTTATGAAGTAGACAAATTTGGACATAAACTTAGTATCAAAAAGCATGGAATTTCAATATGAATATATAGAAGAAATTGAAGATGTTAGGGGATATATTCAGAAATGCGAGGGAAAGCACATACAACAGGCAATTTATAGTACTTTCCATGATGCTTTAACGCAAGTATGTTTTGGTTGCAAAAAGATTAGAAGTACAATTAAATTAATTCAAGAGGAGGGCTAAAATGTGCCTGAATAGTACAACAAAGCAAAAGCGAGAGAAAAGCTGGGATTGGAAAGAAGAAATAAGGGATTTAATGGAGTTTGAATGGGAAGCGGTAGATGGTGTTTCAGCAACATTCACAAAACAATTAAATGCTGATGATGTTATTAAGTTAGTAGAAAAACTTTTGAAGCAACGAGAGGAAGAACTTGAACGGAAGCACAAAGAGGAGATGAGGAAGGCGATTGACGAAGCATTTCTTTACGGATATTGTGCCAAAAAGATATTTAATTCAGAGGAAGTAATGCAAGATTATCTAAAAAAAACTTATAAGAAATATAATTTATTGGAGGAGAAAAATGAAAAGTAAAGAAAAAAGAGAGAAAAGCTGGGGAAATAGAGGAAATCATCTTCGTTTTGGTATCTTGGCTGATTTCTTATATGAAGTACAAGAACGGGAGAAAGAGAAAACAGAATTGTACTCGCAACCTGATTTGAGCGATATTTTTACAAAATGTATTACAAGGATAGAGGAACTTTTAGAGCAAGAGCGTAAGAAATGGAAAGAGGAGATGAGGAAGGCGATTGACGAAGAAAGAAAAAAAGTTGCGAATATTTCAAAGAAGATATATCAAGGTGCGATTAGAGAGGCTATTGATGAAGCATTATGGGAAGGAATGAGATTATTTATTCCTATTGTAGCGAATAAAAAAAACACAAAGATAATCAACAAGAAATATAAAATAACACGCAAGGAACTTTACAAGAAGTTTAGTTTAAAGGATAAATAAATGAACACAACAAAAGAAAAGCGAGTGAAAAGCTGGGAGATATTCAAAAAATATTGGTATCATTCTGGTAATTGGCATAATGCTGAATGTAGTTTCCTTTTGAATGATAACGGAGTTTGTAATTGTAATTATAAGAAGAATAGAGATATTTTAAAAAAAATATTAAAGCAACGAGAGGAAGAACTTGAACGGAAGCACAAAGAGGAGATGAGGAAGGAGATTAAAAAGGCGAGAGAGTTAAAAGATGGTAGTGACAAAAAAATTGGAAAATATGTAAAGACATTTAGATATACAGAGCAAGAGCTTTACAAGAAATTTAATTTAGAGGAGGAAAGAAATGGAAAGTAAAGAACAACAAGAACTTATTAAATTAGGAGTAAAAGGAAGGCGACAGTTATCTGGAGTATTAAAACTTGTTGAGCGAATCAGGATTGAGGCAGCACTGGGGATTCTCGACATTATAATCGAGGAAGCGTTGAGAAAGTGGGGAAATGCCAATCATTGGCGTGATGTAGTAGTTGGCAATGATAAGGTGGCAGATGAGGTATTCCTTCAAAGAACAATATTACAGAAAGAACTAAACTTACTCAAAAAGAAAAATGAAGGAATATAATGGTTTACACAATCTCAGAAGTGTTGGTAGCAATTATGTCTTTTGTCCTAGTTGTGGGAATTATCTCAAAGTAGAATTAAACGGGTGGGTTCATGGTGAAGTATTCTATTGTCCATCAGAGAGAAAAGTATATATTGTTCAGTTGAGAGATATGACTAAAAGAGCAGGAAAAGGTTTTCTTGAACGGTGTATTGAAAATTGTGCATTAGAAGATGTTATACAAGGTATAACGAAAAAGAACTATAAAGAGGTAGCTAAAATTATAGAGGAGGAGAAATGAACATACAACAAAAGAAATGTGAAACATGTTTGTTCTTACACGAAAAAGTATATATTAACTGAAAAAGCGTTGGAATTGCTAAAAAAGGGATAAGTAGGGATAAGTTCTAAATCTAATTTAACGGAAATGGTTGATTGTAGGGCTTATTTGGAACTTATAATTGGTTGACAAAGGGACAAGTAGGGATAAGCTAAAAAAATAATAATATCATTCTTATTTTTACTCTCCTAAAATGAAGCAAACAAAAAAGAAAATTAGTGAGGAGGTATGGACTTATTCAGGGAAGGCATTTGTGGATAATGTTAAAATGAATATAATTATGAATTGTCGCTTTGGTTTCATAGGTAGATTTATTGCGAGATTGGTGATTAAAAGTGTTACTTTATCAAAAACTTTTTTTAAATTAAATGACAATAAAAAAGACAAAACAAAATGAGGTAAAGAAATTACCTGCAATACCGCCCAATGATTATATAGGTACAATGGCAGATTGGATAATTGCACTTAATGAGAGGGGTTATAATGGGAATGAATATTGTGATATTTTAATAAGTGAGGAAGAATACAGTGAAATTCTTGAACAATGTGAGGAGTAACTATGAAGAAACAGGGATTTAAATTTAAAAAAATTGGGCGTTACTATTGTTTCAGAAGTTGGCTATATCGAGTCATTATTCTTGTTGCAATACTTCTGGGAATTTATATTGGCTATCATCTTAAATGAAGAAACAAAAAGAAAAGAAAATTAAAAGTAATGTCCTCGCAATTTCCGAGGGGTAAGCCCGCTTGCCAATTCCTTGCTATAGACTAGGGCTTTTAGAGAGTTTAGAGGGATAATTTAATTTATTAGTAACGAAGATGAAGAAACTAAAAAAACTATTGAACAAATTTGCCCGATGGTTATATCTAAAGACATGTACTATCAAATACCCATCTACTCAGGCATTTCTTTTGGGATTGAAAGTGCACGAAACTTCCTTCATACCAAAGGGAGAATGTATTATTGGAACAGGAGAACAGAATTATTTGAAAACCTTACAAGTTAATGATGCAATCTCCGAAGATAAGCCATATATGGAAACTTATATACTTAATGAATGTTTTAAAAGAGTAGATACCCCATCTTGTATTTAGTCTGTAATAGTCGGATAATTTAATTTATTACTTATTTCATTATGGATAATACAAGGTGTAACTCTTGCAGCTATTGCAGCTATTGCAGCTCTTGCAACTATTGCAGCTATTGCAGCTATTGCAGCTCTTGCAACTATTGCGACTATTGCAGCTCTTGCTACTCTTGCTACTCTTGCGACTATTGCAGCTATTGCAAGAATTTAGGAATAACGGAGTCTAATGTTTTTTGCTACTCAGAAAAATTTAATGATGAAAATTCCATCCAACAGAAACGATATAGAGTGTTCAATAAGGAAGTTGGAAAAATGAGATATATAGAAATTAAAGAAGAAATTAAAAAGATATTAGGAAGTGAATTTAAGTTGGAATTGAACAAGAAGGGCTGGGAGGAGTGTTGGAAACAAGTTACCTCAGAACAATGGAGAAAGTTACTTGCAATACCAGAGGCAGAAAACTTTAAGGATGGATTTGAATTTATTACAGGCATTAAAGTTGAAATAGACAAGAAGCACAAAATAGTGATAGACGGGAAAAAGATAGAGATATCAGATGAAAGTTTCAAGAGTTTAAAGAAATCTCTATTAGAGGAATAATTTAATGGAACGAAGAAAGAAATGAAATATATCTTAAGTTATGGTGGTGGTGTAAATTCAACTGCATTGTATTTCTATATACAAGAGAAGAAATTACCACTTGATTTGATTGTATTTTGCGATACAGGAGTTGAGCATACATATACTTACGAATTAGTCGAGAAGATGAAAAAATTAGTAAAGCCTGAGTTTGTAACGGTAGAGAGCAATCTCGGAACTTTGTATGAATATTATTTTAAAGTCAAGAAGATACCAAGCTTTATGAAACGGGATTGTACGAGTAAATTTAAGATATATCCAATGAGGAGATATTTGCGAAAGAGATATGGGAAGAAAGAAATTTTCGGATTATATCTTGGAATTGCCTACGAAGAATTTACAAGAATGAAAAAAGCAGATGTAAAATATATTACAAATTTATATCCGTTTTGCGAGGACAAAATAACAAGAGATGGTAATTTAGAGATACTTAAAAGATATGGTATAGAGGCGAAAAAGAGTGGTTGTATTGGTTGCATTTATAATAGAAAGTCTGAATGGTTGAAATTATTAAAAGAACACGAAGACGAGTTTATGAAATATGAGTTATTAGATAAGAATAATTCGAGATATCCTGAGATAAGTTTAATAAATGGCTCTACAATGGAGAGATTTAGAAAGGCAGTTGAGCAACAATTAAGTTTCGATATACCAGAAGCAGAGCCTAATTGTGCAATATATGGAAGTTGTTTTTTGTAGTAGAGGAATAATTTAATTTATTGAGTATGAAAATATTAAATTTATACAGTGGAATAGGTGGAAACAGAAAGCTATGGGGAGATAGCCATGATATTACTGCGGTAGAGATAGATAGGAATATTGCAAGGATTTATCAAGACTTTTTCCCAAAAGACAAAATGATAATTGGAGATGCACACAAGTATTTGCTTGAGCATTTTGAGGAATTTGAATTTTTGTGGAGTAGTCCTCCTTGTACAAGTCACAGTAGAGCAAGATTTTGGGGCTGGAAGAATGATAATAGAGTAAAAAAGTTATATCCTGATATGCACTTATATGAGGAAATATTATTTTTACGAAATTATTGCAAATGCAAATATGTAGTAGAGAATGTTGTCGGTTATTACAAACCGTTAATTTCTCCGCAAGAGATTGGTAGGCATTACTTTTGGAGTAATTTTATTATTCATGACATTAAACATAAAAAGACTGATATAAATCGAGGTTCAATCGATTCCTGGGAGGAGGAAATAGGTTTAAGTTTAAAGAATAAGTATGTTGGGCAAAGAAAGGATAGAATTTTAAGGAATTGTGTCGAGCCTGAACTCGGACTACATATTTTACAAGAAAGCCAAAAAGAAGTTTTACAGCTATTTTAGAGGAATAATTTAATTTATTACTTATTCATTATGTCAAAACAAATAACTGTTTCGGACAAAGTGTGGGAACAAATTAAAAATGTTGTTTTAGGGAATAGTAAGGAGGAAGTAAAAAAATATACAAAGGAAGATTTGATAAGTTTACTTAAAAGAAGTGTTACAGAATTTAATAAGGTAGTTGCTTCCAAAAATGATGGTGGACAATGGGAAGAATTATCAAAGGTTAATGAGAAATTGGACTTATTCAATACGAACTTATCCGATGCGGACTTATACAATGCGGACTTATCCAATGCGGACTTAACCAATACGGACTTAACCAATACGGACTTAACCAATGCGAACTTAACCAATGCGGACTTATCCAATGCGAACTTAACCAATACGGACTTATTCAATGCGAACTTAACCAATGCGGACTTATCCAATGCGAACTTATCCAATGCGAACTTACACAATGCGAACTTAACCAATGCGGACTTAACCAATACGGACTTATACAATGCGAACTTAACCAATGCGGACTTAACCAATACGGACTTATACAATGCGAAATTCTACGGAAAAGACGGAACACAAAAATTAAAGAAATCGCAGGTAGAAACTTTCCTAAAAGCACTTGGTTTTGTTGTAGAGGAATAATTTAATTTAGTGAATGTGAGAATGAAAAAGAAAGACAGAAAATTAAGTAAAAAAAGTCGGAAATTGGTGTGGGAAGTCTTGCGGGACATATTAAAAGAATTTGACAAGATTAACGACTGGCATTTAGATAAAAATAAGGAAGAAGTTGAAACGAGGCTAGTGGGTTATGCAGACATGCAGAACATCTTGGCAAAGATAGAGAATAAATATATATTACCAGACTAATTGTATTATGTTTAGGAAAGTGCTAGACTAATATTAGACAGCTAATCTCTTAGGAGAAAAGAACATGATTTTCCGCATTTACACGATTATCAACTATTTTGAAATAAAAGAGGGCTGAACGCTCTCTTTTTTTATCTTATGTATATACCAATTATGGCAGAACCAACGGGTGTGTTTTATCCAGATGGTTCATTTCATAACAGAATAGAGATATGTTCAAGACTTGCAGAACAGGCACAAGTACATAGAGTGACAGATGACCCTGCTGTAAAAGATTTTCAATGGTGGCAAGAAGTAGCAATAAGACGACAGGCAGAAAGACAGGAAGTTCTCGGAATACCTGCCTATGTCAAGATTGAAATTACTGCACAGAGATGTATAGGAATTGCAAATATTGGAGACGTACATGAGGGAGGTGATAGAGTAGATTATGAGTTTTTTGGAAGGACAGTTGAACAAATCAAATCAACAAAGAACGTATATTGCAATCTTCTCGGAGACCTAGCCGATTCATTCTTCTTTATTCCAGCGGTACATGAAGCCCTTATGAATCTATCAGAGCAGTATGAGTACCTCAGAGCGGCACTCAATGAACTGAAAGGGAAGATTCTTGGTGCATGGGGAGGCAATCACGATTTATGGGCTTCCCGAATGGGACCAACAATGTACCAAGACTTTACGAAAAACTTTAATGCTTACTACTTTGAAGGGATGAGTTGTGAGGATATCATTTTAAATGGAATCTCGTATAAGTTAGTAGGAAGTCACACACATAATGGATTCTCTCTCTGGAATCACAGCCATGCAAGTATTCGATTAAGAAATGACGAGGCGATTGACGGAGATATTTTCATTACGGCTCATAAGCACGTCAAAGGTCAGTCAACTCAATATGTTGCATTTGCCGACGGGAAAGTTAAACCTGTTTTTTATTCGAGTATAGGGACATTCAAAGCTACGGATTCCTTTTCAAGAAGTAAGGGATTACATGTTCAGAAACGAGAGGAGATGGGAGGCGATGGGTATATTCTATTTCCAGACCGTCGTATAATAGAACAATGTCGAACAGTTCAGGAAATGTGTGCAAAAGTTGAATTGTATTCTACCTTAGACCATTGTCCTTTTGATGAACCATGAAAAAGAAATGTGATAGATGTAAAAATCTATGCGAAACAAAAAGTAAGTCTAGGTATTTTGTTTGTAAGGTTTGCCGTCGTGAAAGTAGGAAACGGGAATACATAAAACACAAAGAGAAAATAAAGCAAAGAGTAAAGGAATGGGAACTACAAAACAAGGCACATATCGTCAAATACAGAAAGGAATACTTAAAGAAGAATAGAAAAAAATTATCAAGATATAAACATGGGTGGTATGCAGAGAAAATGCAAGATAGTACATATAGAAAAGACAGAAAAGCCTACAGGTTATCTCATCGAAAAGAACATAACAGATACAATCATGACAGAATGAAAAACGATATGGAATATAGATTAACCTGTAACTTGCGGAAAAGAATGTGCAAACTCATACGGAAGGAATGGCGTGGAGGTTCCGCTGTCAAAGACCTCGGGTGTTCAGTGAAAGAATTTAAAAAGTATATCGAGAAACAATTCGGGGAGGGAATGTCGTGGAATAACTATGGGGAATGGCATATTGACCACATCTTACCATTAAAGTCTTTTGACTTATCGGACAGAGAACAATTTAAAAAAGCCGCACACTATACGAATCTGCAACCGCTATGGGCAGAAGATAATATCCGTAAAAGCGATAATATATATTAGAAGCAAAAACTGGGGACTTACTTTTTAAGATTGCAAGATTATGATATACTATTCATGCAGTCCAGTCTAGTTTAGTCTAGTTTAATTTTTAGTTTTAAAGTTATGTCAAAGGATACTATAGTAGCACGTCCATTTAATGTCTCTGCGGATGAATATGTGAGTGGCAAAATTATGGATTATATTGGGAACGGTATTTACGAACACAAGAATTATATCCTTGGTAAAGTCCTCACTATCATAGACGCATCAATTCCAGACCAGGAACAAAGAAAAGCAATAAAAGACCTTATTCGTGAAGTTTTCTATAATGGGTCTTATCTGAATGACACAGGTGTCCGATATATGATGGCTTCCCTTTCTTCATTCCTTCGCACTCTACAAACTACTGGTGAAGAAAGTAAAGGATATGTAGAATATGTAGAAAGCCGAGCCTTTGACCAGTATAGTCAAAGCAAACAGGATTTCTCTAAGTGTAGATTAGGTTAGTTTTTATGGCTTGCTGGACTGCCAAGCCTCCTTGAAATTTTTTCTCAAATACAGTAAACTATTCTCAGACATTCTATGAAAAAATATATAATTTATTATTAACCGTTATGAAATACAAGAAGGCAGTTGTTTTAATAGTTTTTTTTATAATATTAGGGATATTGTTTATAATTTTGGCATTCAGGAAGCCAACACAGGCAGATATGAGTTCAATTAAGTGCCTGCCTACCACTTCTACCACAATAGCTACCACAATAGCCACTACTATACCAATTAGCACTACTACTACCACTACGGAAGTAGAATGTGAATGCAAAATTGTGAAATATTCAAGGTGTGGTGGTGATTGGATGGAAATTGATTCTTATTCGGTAGAATGCCCTGACTAATTTTGTTTTTAAATAAATGAAACAATTAAATTCACATAACTTTGAAAAGGTATATAAATGGCTAGGAATTAACCTGGATACTCTTGGATGTGTTATGCTTGATGTCGAATCAATAAACATTCCCTCAAAGAAAGATAATCAAACATTACCCTCTTTTTATTATGCTAAGGATAGAGAAAGATTCTGGATTGATGGATGGGTTGCAAGTAAAAACGCACATATTACTCTTTTATATGGATTATTAGGGGACGGTAAAGATTTCGGACTTCATATTAAAGAAGTATTGGAGGGTTGGGAATTAAAGACTATTAAGATAAAAGACATCGGATATTTCGAGAGTCCGTATCCTGACGAATCTTATTATTGTGTCGTTGCACATATAGAAATGACTTCTAATTTACTAGAAGGACATCAAAGATTAGAATTTCTACCCCATATAAATACCTTTACTGGATATAAACCACACCTTACACTTGCTTATATAAATAAAGATGAAGTTATGCGTGATATATTTATCACCAACTTAAAAAAAGAACTTGTAGGTAAAAGTATAGAAATCAAATCGTTAAATCTAGGTGATAAGAAATAGACCTAAATAGTTTTACTCTCACAGAATAATGGCTGACAGTCCTCTAATAGAACAAGTTTCGCCACACTGGGAACAAGACACTCTCCTTGCAGAATATCATGACTACACTAGACAATATGGCAATTTACCTCTTGTTGCGGCAATTAAACTTGGATATATAACTGAAGAAAGTGCTGTACGTGTGGAAACTGGCAGGACAATTCAAGATGAGATTGTAAGAGAAGCGAGAGAGCCATAATATATAGACTTGACTTCACGCCGACTATATGTTATAATGTAGTTAAATTAAATTCCATCTAATAAGATTATGTATGTTCGTTCAACAGCGAAAGGATTTACTTGCCGCAAGAAATATATAAGTGTATGCTGTGAGGCTGAAACGGCAGTTGGGCCTGGTGGTTTTACTATTTGTTTAAAGTGTAATAAGATATGTGAAATCAAGGAGGCCGATTAAACCCTTAGCCCTGAGTCTGGATTTTTGAGCAGGGACATGGTGTTAAAACTTTGCTAATAAAATGTCTTAACGAGAAAATTTCCCTGCTTTCTGGACTCAAGGCCAAGGATTTAATCTATTTATACATTTTAATTGATATCAATGAAAGATAAAATAATTCTTACAATGAAAGACCTCGCCTCTTTAACCTCATGGAAGAAAGTAAAAGAGGCAATGAAGTATCATTATCCAGAGGATAAAAGCGATTACGAGGATGTGTTTCAAAGAATCTGTATGGCACCAAAGGTAAAGGTAGAGAAGGGCGAATCCATAAGAGTAAAAGGGGGAATGTGTCTTGATTGGGAATGGTTTAAAGAACATGGGAAAAAATTCCTTGAGGATGTAAAAACGGGGGAGGAAGAAATATTTTATGGCATTGATATAACAAAAGAGGGAGATGACACGCCGTGGGCTATGTCTTTTCAGAAGTGGGATTATTTAATAAACCTACCGATAAGTGCAGACACATTAAGTCATTATACGCCAAAGGATATTCTTGCCCATTTTATCTGGGAAATAACGTATTACGGAAATGAAATACAGATGGAGAAAGCGGGAAAAGAAGTATTGGAGAGTGCAAGAAAAGCACAGGCAGCAATAGAAAGAATAAAGAATAAGGAGAAACACAATATTTAATTATTGAAAAAGATGAAAAAGAAAGACAGAAAATTAAGCAAAAAAATGAAGACAGCAGGTTTAGGGAAAAAGTATTGGAGTAAAAAATGGGTAACAGAAACGAAAGAAACAACG
>Ga0315273_10009764_pt1 | contig 12203 bp, 10 predicted proteins | sample YL17G02_0_MG_FD_205753 | JGI IMG/M metagenome (GOLD analysis project Ga0315273, IMG submission 205753) | Sediment microbial communities from Yellowstone Lake, YNP, Wyoming, USA - YL17G02_0 | ecosystem: Environmental > Aquatic > Freshwater > Lake > Sediment | place: USA: Wyoming | collected... | reverse complement strand
GGGCGACAAGGACGGCAAGGGCGGCATCTACAACTTCGTGACCAAGCGCGGCGCCTGCCGGGGGGTGAGCTCCAAGATCACCTGGACGCAGGTCGAGACCGGCTCGGCGATCACCTGGAAGTATCCCAGTTGCATCCTCCAGGGCGACGACTCGGTCGGTGAGTTCTACTCGGTGGCGGTGACCAACAACCGCCAGCAGGCCGACACCGGGACCAAGATGATCCACCTCGGTCGCAACACGAAGAGCACGATCGTGTCGAAGGGGATTTCGGCCGGCCACGGGCAGAATACCTACCGCGGTCTGGTACGGATCGCGAAGCGGGCGGAGGGGGCGCGCAACTACTCGCAGTGCGACTCGTTGCTCATCGGTGACAGGTGCGGCGCCCATACCTTTCCGTACATCGAGGTCAAGAACACTTCGTCCCTGGTCGAGCACGAGGCTTCGACGTCGAAAATCGGCGAGGACCAGATTTTCTACCTCCGGCAGCGCGGCCTCGCGACCGAGGACGCGGTCAACATGATTGTGAACGGCTTCTGCAAGGAGGTCTTTCGCGAGCTGCCGATGGAGTTCGCGATCGAGGCGCAGAAGCTGCTGGGCGTGAGCCTGGAAGGCAGCGTGGGGTAAATCGACGATATGACGACGCTGCTCGAAGTCAGAGACCTGCACGTTCGCGTGGCGAACCAGGAGATTCTCATGGGGATCGCCCTTGCGGTCGATCGCGGCCAGGTGCACGCGATCATGGGGCCGAACGGCTCCGGCAAGAGCACGCTGGCGAATGTTCTGGCCGGGCGTGGCGGCTACGAGGTGACCGGGGGCACGATCACCTACGACGGCCGCGACTTACTCGCGCTCGAGCCCGAGCTCCGGGCGCGCGACGGTCTGTTCCTTGCGTTCCAGTACCCCGTGGAAATCCCTGGCGTCAACAACGCCTACTTCCTGCGCGCGGCGCTGAACAGCATCCGCAAACACCGGGGCGAACCCGACCTCGACGCTGTGGCCTTCATGAAGCTGGCGCGCGAGCGCATGGCGCTGCTGGGGATGGAGCCGAGCCTGCTCGGCCGGCCCGTGAACGAGGGGTTTTCGGGCGGCGAGAAGAAGAGGAACGAGATCTTTCAGATGGCGGTTCTCGAACCGCGGCTCGCGGTCCTCGACGAAACCGACTCGGGGCTCGACATTGACGCGCTTCGCATGGTCGCGCACGGCGTCAATACCCTCCGCTCCCCGGATCGTGCCATCATCGTCGTCACCCACTACCAGCGGCTGCTCGACTACATCGTGCCCGACCGGGTGCACGTGCTCTCGGACGGGCGGATCGTTCGATCCGGTGGCAAAGAGCTGGCGACCGAGCTCGAAGCCAAGGGCTACGGTTGGCTCGAAGAGCCGGCGGCCGAAGGAGCGCGGGCGTGAACGCGATGGCCGTGGCGACCGCAGTCGCCCGCGACGTGCCGGCGTCGTTTGTCGATGAGTTCGAGCGGCTGGAGCAGCGACGCGGCTTCGAACCGGCGTGGCTGCGCAGGATCCGTCGCGACGCGTTCGAGTGCGCCCGCGAGTCAGGTTTGCCGACCACCCGCGACGAGGAATGGCGGTTCACGAGCATGGCGCCGATTGCGGCGTTGAACTTCTCGGCTGCGCCGCACGCGGCCGTGGACGGGCAATGGGTACGGGCGTACTCGATGGCCGGCGCGTCCGCGGCCGAACTGGTATTCGTCGACGGCCGCTATTCCCCGCCGTTGTCGAGTGCGGCCGGTCTCCCGCGCGGCGCTGAAGCCGGGAGCCTGGCGGGGGTCCTCGACGCCGACGGCGCGCTCGTCGGGCCGCACCTGGCCCACTCGGCCAAGGGCCCGGTGTTCGCCGCCTTGAACACCAGCCTCTTCGAGGACGGCGCCTTCGTGCAGTTGTCGGCCGGCACGGTGGTCGAAGCGCCAATCTGCCTGCTTTTCATCGCGACCTTGCCCTCCCGGCCTGCGATGGTCCATCCGCGGGTGCTCGTCGTGGCCGGCCCGGGCAGCCAGGCGCGGGTGGTCGAGCGGTACGTGAGCGTCCGTCCCGGCGCCGGCATGACCAACGCGTTCACCCAGTTCCTCGTAGCCGAGCGGGCCGTGGTCGATCACTATCGGCTGCAGGACGAGAGTCTCCACGCGTTCCACATCGGCGGCGTCGAGACGCGCCTCGAGCGGGGCGGCGTGTTCGCGTCGCACTCGTTCACCATCGGCGGCGCCCTGGTGCGCAACGACGTGACGGCCACTCTCTGCGGCGAAGGCGGCGAGTGCACGCTGAACGGCCTCTACCTGGCGGGTGGCGGGCAGTTGGTGGACAACCACACGCTCATCGACCACACGACGCCCCGGTGCAACAGCCACGAGGTCTACCGCGGCATCCTCGACGGAGCCGCCCGTGCGGTCTTCAACGGCAAGATCATCGTCCGGCAGGACGCGCAGAAGACCGATGCCAGGCAGACCAACCGGGCGCTGCTCCTGTCGGACGCGGCGCAGATCGACACCAAGCCGCAGCTCGAGATCTTTGCGGACGATGTGAAGTGCACGCACGGGGCGACGGTGGGCCAACTCGACGAGGAGGCGCTGTTCTACCTGCGGGCGCGCGGCATCGGGCGCCACGAGGCCCGCGGGATGCTGATCCGCTCGTTCGCCGGCGAGATCGTCGACCGGGTGAAGGTGGCCGCGCTGCGGGCGCGGATCGAGGAGATGCTGGGCGCGTGGCTGGCCCGCTGCGAAGATGCGCATTCGGGGCCTGCAGGGACGGACCCGGATTCGGGACCCTCGGGGGCGGAGCCGCGTGTCCGCTCGGATCTCGGGAGCCGGTGATGGCCATGTCGCTGTCCGCCAGCGAGCTGTTCATGCTGCGGCTCCGCGTGGTGGAGGGACTGTCGTCGGTCTACGACCCCGAGATACCGGTCAACATCTACGAGCTCGGCCTGATCTATGGCGTCGATATCAGCGGCGAGGGGGCGGTCACGGTGAGGATGACCCTGACGGCGCCGGCATGTCCCGCGGCCCAGTCGCTGCCGGTCGAGGTGGAGCAGAAGGTGGCCGCGCTTCCCGGCGTGAGTGGCGTAAAGGTGGATATCGTGTGGGATCCGCCGTGGGGTCCCGACAAGATGTCCGAGGCGGCGAGGCTGCAGGTGGGGATCTTGTAGGGGCAGGGTTCGTCCCGGCCCTGTCCCTATCAGAAACTCGGTCCCTATTGTGGTTGTAGCAGTTGCGGGCCGAGACTGATGCCGTCGACCGCAGCATGACCGCGCCGCTCATCGCCCTGTTGGCCGCCCTTCGCTGTACCGTTCGGTCACGTCTTGAACTCGAGGCGAAGGTTCTCGCTCTGCTGGTGGTGGACATCACGCCCGCGAAGAGCGGGCGGGCCGGCCAGCGGTGGCCCTCGACATCCGGGATCGCGACGGCATCTACGGACCGGAAGTTCAGACGACGATGCGGGCCATGGGCCTCGAAGAAGTCGTGATCGCGCCTCGTGCGCCCTGGCAGAACCCGTTCGTGGCACGCGGAATCGGCTCGCTGCGGCGCGAGTGCCTCGACCACATCATCGTGTGGAACGAGCGCTCGTTGCTCCGCCACCTCCGGCAGTACCTCGTGTACTATCACCAGTGGCGAACGCACCTCTCGCTGGACAAGGATGCGCCAGCCCCGCGGGCGGCGCAGCCGCCGACTCACGTTCTTATTCGGCTGAGGACGGCGCCGTGGTGTCAAGGGCGTCAGCTAACGTGGGAATCCAGCCTCTTCCGCTTCGCCATCAGCGAGGATGCTGTTCATGAGCGCCGAGCATTCGTCTCGCAGCACGGTCACGTCGCGCTCCGCTATCGCCCACACAACGGTGTCGTCGACGGTCGGATACTCGTGGGTGAGCTGATTCCGGAAGTCGACAATGCGTCGAGCGCGCGTGATTGCAGCGAAGGCCTCCGGTGCGACGTGCGACAGTGCCAAGATAGCCTCGCCGATAATGATGAACTCGCGCTCCACCGACGAGCGCACTAGGCGGTTGCGCTTGTACTCGTCGAGGCCGAGACCACGCAGCGCTGCAGCGATCGCGTCGCACGCCTCGATGATGTCGGACAAGTAGGCGAGTGCGTCACGCGGCATAGACGGTCTGTTTCGTCCGTTCGATGTCGGCGGCGATGTAGCGGTTCTTGACCGCGTCCACCATCACTAGATCGACCTCGGTGCCGAGAATCCCTCTGAGGTCCTCGAGAAGTTCGAAGTAGGCGTTGACGCGGGCGTAGGTCTCCATCGGGCCGAGTTCGACCAGGAGGTCGATATCGCTTTCGCCAAGACGGAAGTCCGCGCGCACAGCGGATCCGAATACATCGAGTCGACGCACGCCATGGCGCGCACAGGCGGCCACTATCTGCTCACGCCGGCTCTCCAAGGCATCGATCACCGTGGGCCTCCCGTCTCATCTTATCCGTGCGGGACGCGACATGCCAGTGAGATGGCGGGCGGGCCAATAGGAAGCATTAGCGGGTTCCCACAAAACGGCCGCCGGAGCGGTGAACATCATGTCCCTTCTCAGACGCGGCCGACGGACCGCAAACCGTACCGCGCCCGTTGTCCCTATCAGAAACTCTGTGCCTCTTGTGGTTGTAGCAGTTGCGGGCCGAGACTGATGCCGTCGACCGCAGCATGACCGCGCCGCTCATCGCCCTGTTGGCCGCCCTTCGCTGTACCGTTCGGTCACGTCTTGAACTCGAGGCGAAGGTTCTCGCTCTGCTGGTGGTGGACATCACGCCCGCGAAGAGCGGGCGGGCCGGCCGGCGGTGGCCCTCGACATCCGGGATCGCGACGGCATCTACGGACCGGAAGTTCAGACGACGATGCGGGCCATGGGCCTCGAAGAAGTCGTGATCGCGCCTCGTGCGCCCTGGCAGAACCCGTTCGTGGCACGCGGAATCGGCTCCCTGCGGCGCGAGTGCCTCGACCACATCATCGTGTGGAACGAGCGCTCGTTGCGCCGCCACCTCCGGCAGTACCTCGTGTACTATCACCAGTGGCGAACGCACCTCTCGCTCGACGCGCACCGTGGCCTGGGGAGTCCTGTTCTGCGTCAGGTCCGGGTTGATGTCCGTGGTTATTCCGCCGGAGGTGCTGACCGGCGTCTTCGACGCCAGCGCCGCCAACGTGTCCGGCGAGGCATCACAGCTGGTGTTGTTGTACGTGTTGTTCTTGAACGCGGTAACCACGCAGGGGCCAGACCAGGAGTACGTCCAGGTCTGTCTGCCGTTCGGGTTGAAGCTGGTCGCGTAGTCGTCGCCCATCGTATCGCCGAACAGGCCGACGGACGCCTTGAGGACCGTCTTGCCGTTGCCGAAGACGTCCCACGCCGCGCCGACGCGGGGGACGATGTCGGTCCAGGTCAGGATGTCCTTCCGCGGATACGTCTTCGCGGGGAAGATCGCCGCGAACTGCCCTGCCTCCTTCGTCTGCTCGGGGTAGTGGCTGTGGTACCGATCCCGCCGGACACCCGCGTTGATCGTCACGCGGCCCGCCGTATAGGTCCTCGAGAATCTCGAGCACATCCTGGCGCTACCCGTCCTTGAGCACACACAGGCCCCAATCATCGAGCACCAATACATCGTCGAGACGCGCGATCAGGTGCGGCTTCGAGGCTGCCCTGTCAGCGTGACCGGGCAGGTCCTGGCGCTCGTGAGCCCGGGGGGACGAAGAATCCGTATTGGTCGGCCAAGGAGATCGTCAGCTTCAACAAGGCCTGCCTGGTCTCGAAGAGTGCCGTGGCGGCAAAGCGCATCACGGGCACGCCCTATCACATCAGGGTCCGGCCGAGCGGGGCGACGGTGCGCCCGACATGTCGCCGGCGATGACGTCCTGACATCCAAGACTTGCGGTCAGCGTCGACCCAGTCGGCGTATGATACCTGCGCTCCCTGGGGGTCGATATGACGCAGCGCAGCCACACCGTGACCGCCACACACAGCACCGACCGCTTTCCCGTTCGCATCTGGCTGATCTCTCTCGCTGGATGGATGTTCGACTTCTATGATCTCGTCCTGTTCTCATTCCTGCTGGTTCCCATTGGCCGGGATCTCGGCCTCACCAACGCGGAAGAGGCGGTGCTGCTTGGTGTCGCGCTTGGCGCCTCCGGCATCGGCGGCATCTTCTTCGGCTACATGGCGGACCTCTACGGCCGCCGCACGGTGATGAGCTGGACGATCCTCATCTACTCGGTCGGCACGGCGCTCACCGCATTCTCGACGGGCTACTGGACGGTGTTGGCCTTCCGTCTGATCACGGGTCTGGGCGTCGGCGGCGAATGGGCGGTGGGCCACGCGCTGCTCGCCGAATCCTCGCCGGGCAAGATGCGCGGCCGCGCCTCCGCGCTGCTTCAGGCCGGCGAACCGATGGGCGTCGGGCTCGCGGCCGTCGCGGGGTTCATGATCGAACCGATGATCGGCTGGCGGGCCGTGCTGCTGCTCTCGTCGGCCACGGTGATGATTGCGTTCGTCGCGCGCCGCCACCTGCCGGAGTCGGCTCTGTGGCACGCTCAAAGAGACACGCGTCTGTCGCCGGTCGCCGCTATGCGCGCCATCTGGAAGCGACACCTGGTCTCGGTGTGCGCTCGCGGTTGGATCCTCGGCGTCTGCAAGCTTGGCACCTACTGGACGTGCTACACGTGGCTGCCCAAGTTCCTCCAACAGGAGTTCCATCAGCCGATCGGCAAGTCCACGCTGTGGATGCTGACCGCGCAGCTCGGGCAGTTTCTCGGCATGCTCGTGTTTGGAACGCTCGCGGATCGCTATGGACGCCGGCGGCTGTTCACGGGGTACTCGCTGCTGACGGCCGCAGCCATCTACCCGCTCGCCTTCCACTGGCAGTGGCTGCTCTCGACGCCGCTGCTGTTCTGGTCGGCGCTCTTCTGCCTGGGCCTCGGATCGGGATGCACCGCGGGGTTTGGCGCGTTGCTGGCCGAGTTGTTTCCCACCGACGTCCGCAACTTCGCGATGGGCGCCACCTACAACATGGCGCGCGGCATCCAGTTCTTCGCCCCCATCATCGTCAATCAGGTGGTCGTGGTGTACGGACTGGCGGGCGGACTGAGCGTGCCGATGCTGCTCGCCCTCGCGACGGCCGTGTGGGTCTGGACGCTGCCCGAAACGCGCCACCGCGATCTGTCGGCGATCCCGACGAACTGATCCTCCGACCAGCGGCTACCGTCCGGACGACGACCGTGAGACCTCCTTGAGCTGTCTCTATCAGAAACTCGGTACCTATTGTGGTTGTAGCACTTGCGGACCGAGACTGATACTGTCGACCGCAGCATGCCCGCGCTGCTCATCGCCCTGTTCGCCGCCCTCCGCTGTACCATTCGGTCACATCTTGAGCTCGAGGCGGAGATTGTCGCCCTGCGGCGCGAGTGCCTCGACCACATCATCGTGTGGAACGAGCGCTCGTTGCGCCGCCACCTCCGGCAGTACCCCGTGTACTATCACAAGTGGCGAACTCACCTCTCGCTCGACAAGGACGCGCCAGACCCGCGGGCAGCGCAGCCGCCGACGTGCGGCACGATCGTCCAGATCCCACACCTCGGCGGCTTGCATCATCACGACGAACGTCGCGCCGCCTGATCGTCGCTCTCGACGCCATCGGGAGCTCGCCGCCAGCCAGCACGGTCCGTCGGGGTGTACCCACACCGTACCGCGGTCGTCTCTGACGTGGCCAGCACCGCAAGGTAGGGGTTCTGGGATCCGCGTGTCCGCGCTCCTGATCACGCCATCGGGAGAGCTCTTCCCATGCCGATGGAGTTTCTGGTAGGGACAACGGGCGCACGCATCGTATCAGAGCGATCAGAGGGCAACCCGCCCCACCATGTGCTGCGGTGATTGGCCTTCCTATTCACCGCAGCTGGTGCGGAAATTATGTTGCGCGCTGCGGCGATTAGCGCGTATAATCACCGCACATTATGCGGCGTAAATCCCTTTACATCCACGAACGAACTGATTGGCCGAAGTTCCGGTGGAACTCGGTCCAACTCACTACCGCCCTCTCCGCCTGCCGCCACCAGCAGGGCCGCTTGCTCGGTCAGATGGAGGCACTGGGGTTTCAGCTCCAACAGGAGGCCGTCCTTCAAACGCTGACCGACGATGTCGTCAAGAGCAGCGAGATCGAAGGTGAGACGCTCGACGTTCAGCTCGTGAGGTCCTCCGTTGCGCGCCGCCTCGGTCTGGATGTCGGGGGTGTCGTGGCTGCGGACCGTCACGTCGAAGGCGTCGTCGAAATGATGTTGGATGCGACACGCCACTACGACCAGGCACTCACCGCCGATAGACTCTGCGCTTGGCACGCGTCGCTGTTTCCCACGGGCCGCAGTGGCATGCGCAAGATCCGCGTGGGTGCTTGGCGGGATGACAGCACAGGTCCGATGCAGGTCGTCTCGGGACCGATCGGGCGCGAGCGTGTTCACCATGAGGGGCCTGCCGCGAGCCGGCTTGAGCAGGAGATGAAGGCGTTCCTCGAGTGGTTCCAAGGCGCCGGCGCTGACCACGACCCGGTGATCACGGCGGGACTGGCGCATCTGCGGTTCGTGACGATTCACCCGTTCGACGATGGGAATGGTCGCATCGCACGGGCGATTGCTGATCTTGCCCTGGCACGATCGGAGCGGAGCGCGCAGCGCTTCTACAGCATGTCGAGCCAGATTTGCCACGAGCGCGCCGCGTACTACGACATCCTGGAGCGCACCCAGAGGGGCCCCCTGGATATCACGCCCTGGATGGAGTGGTTCCTCGCCTGCCTGAATCGCGCCATCGACGGCGCGCAGACCACGCTCGCTGCTGTGCTCACGAAAGCGCGTTTCTGGCAGACGCTCGGGACTGCTCCGATCAACGAGCGACAACGGCTCATGCTCAACCGTCTCCTGGAAGGCTTCGAGGGTCATCTCACAACGTCGAAGTGGGCGACGATCGCAAAGTGCTCCTCGGATACCGCGCTCCGAGACATCCTCGAGCTGGTGGAGCGCGGCGTCCTCATGCGCAACCCTGGAAGGGGCCGCAGCACCAGCTACTCGCTCGCTGAGATTCGGTAGAGGAGGGATTGGCGCGCCCGCCGCCGTTCGACCGCGCTCACGGCGACCCTGAGGTTCTCGAAGGGTCGAAGGCGCGGCTCGAACGCGGCCGCCCGGCTTAGAAGTCCCATGTTCTCTCCAAGTGAACGACGGGCGCACCAACGGCTCATGAAGGATGAGGTGTCGCCAAGCCTACGTCGCTTGAACGTCGTACAGGCAATGACCTCACTCGGCAGGGCGCTTCATGATGATGGTAAACACCACGGCGTCACTCGAGAATAATCCCGTCCGCGCAGCCGTCCCGCCCCTATAATCCACAGTACGTGGCCCTCACCCCCGTGACCCGCCTCGGCGTCTACGACGTCATCGCCCAGATCGGCGAAGGCGGGATGGGGCAGGTATATCGGGCCCGCGACACGAAACTCCTGCGCAATGTCGCCCTGAAGGTCCTGCCCGATTCCCTCGCGAACGACCCGGATCGACTGGCCCGGTTCACCCGCGAAGCGCAGACCCTGGCCGCGCTGAACCATCCCCACATCGCCCACATTCACGGCTTGGAAGAGTCCGGAGGTGTGCGCGCGCTCGTCATGGAGCTGGTCGAGGGCGACGATCTGTCGCAGCGCATTGCGCGTGGTGCGATCCCGATCGACGAGGCGCTGCCGATCGCGAAGCAGATCGCCGAAGCGCTGGAGGCGGCGCACGAACAGGGGATCATCCATCGCGATCTGAAGCCGGCGAACATCAAGGTACGGCCCGACGGCACGGTGAAGGTGCTGGACTTCGGTCTCGCCAAAGCGCTGGGCCCCGAAGGGGCCAGCGCGACGACGGACGCGTCGATGTCACCGACGTTCACGACGCCCGCGATGACGCAGGCGGGGATGATTCTCGGGACTGCCGCCTACATGAGTCCCGAGCAGGCGCGCGGCAGGATCGTCGACAAGCGCGCGGACATCTGGGCATTCGGTGCCGTGCTGTTCGAGATGCTCACGGGCACGCGCGCATTTCCGGGCGAGGATCTCACCGACACGCTCGCCGCGGTCGTGAAGCTGGACCCGACGTGGGACGCCGTGGGGGCGGGCGTGCCCGCCCGAGTGCGCCAGGTGCTGCGCGTGTGCCTCCAGAAAGATCCGAGGCAGCGGGCGCAAGCGATTGGTGACGTGCGCCTGGCGCTGGAGGGCGCGTTCGAAACCGCCGCGCCGCCGGTGAGCGCGTCAGCCACGCCAGCCGCCCCACGCGGACGACTGGCGTGGATGATCGCACTCGGCATCGCCGCCGTGGTGATTGCCGCGCTTGCGGTGCCCGCGCTGCGGCATCTGCGCGAGGTGCCTCCGTCCGAGCCGCCCGTGATGCGCTTCACCATCGCCCCGCCCGACGGCGTCACGGTGACGAGCGCGCCGATGATCTCGCCGGACGGGACGCGCGTGGTGTTTGCCGGCGGCGGTGCGCTGTTCGTGCGACCGCTCGATGCGCTGGCGGCGCAACGCCTCCCGGCGACCGAGGGGGCGGGGTTTCCGTTCTGGTCGCCCGACAGCCTGAGCATTGGCTTCTTCGCGAGCGGCAAACTGAAGAAGGTCGACGTTGCGGGCGGACCCGCCGTGACGCTCTGCGACGCGCCGGACGGTCGGGGTGGCGCCTGGAGCCGCACGGGCGTGATCGTGTTTGCGCCGACCCTGGCGACCGGGCTGCAGCAGGTGTCGGCCGGCGGCGGGACGCCCGCGCCGGCGACGATCCTCGACGCGGCGACCCAGGCGATTTCGCACAAATGGCCGCAGTTCCTCCCCGACGGCGAACATTTTCTGTACTGGAACCAGGCCGCTCCGGGTTCGACCGGCATCTATGTCACCTCGCTGGGATCGAAGACGAGCACGTTGCTCGTGTTGACCGATGCGCGGGCGGAGTACGCGCCCCCCGGCGCCCTGCTGTTCCTGCGCGGGACCACGCTGATGCGCCAGCCCTTTGACACCGCTGGGCTCCGATTGACCGGCGACGCGGCGCCCGTCGCTGAGGACATCGCGCTGCCGGGTTCGAATGACGCGGCGTTCTCGGTGTCGCACACCGGGGTATTGGCGTACTCAACCGGGCAGGCCGCGGCCATTCGTCGGCTGGTTTGGGTCGATCGGCGCGGGGGCGTCACGCCGTTGGCGTTGGCGCCAGGGGTCTACGACAGCCCGGCGCTGTCGCCCGATGGGCAGCAGATCGTCCTCATCGTGCGCGATGCGACCGGGGCCCACCTGTGGGTCTATGACATCGCCCGCGGGACGCTGGGCAAACGCACGTTCGAAGGCAGAGACAACTCCTTCCCCATCTGGACGCGTGACGGGACGTTCCTGACCTTCGGGAGGAGCGGCCCCCTCATGCGCGTGCGGGCGGACGGGAGTGGCACCGCGGAGCCGCTCGTCACAGACGCGCAGCTGCCGGGCGTGAAGATGGCCACGTCCTGGTCACCCGACAGCCGACTGCTGGCGCTCCAGAGTGGCCAACCCGGCGACGTGTTCGTGCGAGACGCCGAGGGCACGCTGCACCCGACGCTGACGACGAGCGCGGGCGAGCGCGAAGGCCGGTTTTCGCCGGACGGCCATTGGCTCGCGTACCGCAGTAACGAGACGGGACGCTGGGAGGTGTACGTGCAGTCGTATCCCCCGGGGCACGGCAAGTGGCAGATTTCCACCGACGGCGGCGGGCAGGGGATGTGGGCCCCGACCGGCCGGGAGCTGTTCTACAAGAGCGGCAACCGGATGATGGTGGCGGACGTCGAGTTGGGCGCCACCTTCAAGGCCGGCACGCCCCGGGTGCTGTTCGAGATGCCGCTGCCCGACCGAGCGCCTGATAATCCAGACCGATTTGGGGTCACGCCCGACGCGCAGCGCTTTCTCGTGCTCACGACCGCGACGGGCGAGAAGGGGGCGGCATCGACCCCGCCGATCACGGTCGTCCTGAACTGGGCGCAGGCGCTGAGGCGCTGAGGCGCCCTCGCCAAGGCGACGGCGAGGTTGAGACGCGGGCGGAGCGGAGGCGCGCGCCCCCCCACCTACGAGTGCTCCACATTGCCATTTGGGCGCCCTTCGGCCCTGATTGGGCTATCCGATGAAGCGGATTCGCTCGTACAATGTGTCGAGGTGGTGCACTGATGGGCAGAGAGTTCAACGTTGTCGTCGAACGGGACG
>Ga0315273_10009763_pt1 | contig 12203 bp, 2 predicted proteins | sample YL17G02_0_MG_FD_205753 | JGI IMG/M metagenome (GOLD analysis project Ga0315273, IMG submission 205753) | Sediment microbial communities from Yellowstone Lake, YNP, Wyoming, USA - YL17G02_0 | ecosystem: Environmental > Aquatic > Freshwater > Lake > Sediment | place: USA: Wyoming | collected... | reverse complement strand
GGCCCGCGCCTGCACGCCGATGTTGCCGAGGGCCGTGGCCTCGACCGGCCCGGCGTAGACCGGAATTCTCACGGCGTCGGCGGTCATGCGGTTGAGAAGCTCGGCCCGGCACCCGCCGCCGACGACGTGCAGGCGCTGGAACCGCTTGCCGGTAACCTGCTGGAGCCGGTCGAGCTCGCGCTTGTAGGCCGCGGCGAGGCTGAGGTAGCAGCAGCGGGCCACGTCGCCCTCGGTCTTCGGCAGCGGCTGGCCGCGCGCCCGGAGGTCGGCCCCGATCTCGTCGACCATGTTGGTCGGGGCGAAGAACCGCGGATCGTTGGGGTCGATGGTGGCGCTGAAGCGCGAGACTTCGGCCGCCGCGGCGATCTCGGAGAACTCCAGGGCCCTGCCCTGCTCGGCCCAGATGCGGCGGCACTCCTGGATCAGCCACAAGCCGTTGATGTTCTTGAGGAAGCGGATCTTGCCGTCGACGCCGCCCTCGTTGGTGAAGTTGGCGGCGGCGGCTTCGGGCGTCAGGACCGGCTCGTCGAGCTCGGCCCCGATGAGCGACCAGGTGCCGGAGCTCAGGTAGGCCCACGGGCCGCCGCCTGTGGCCGGGACGGCGGCCACGGCGCTCGCGGTGTCGTGCGTGGCCGGCAGGTAGACGGGGGCCCCGTTGTATGTGCCCGCTCGGGCGCCCGGCATGCGGATCTGGCCGAAGATGCGCTCGGGCAGGCCGAGCGAGCGGAGGAGGTCGCGCGCCCAGTCGCGTTTCCCGGCGTCGAGGAGGCCCGTGGTGCTCGAGTCGCTGTACTCGCTGGCGGCCTCGCCGGTGAGGAGGTAGGTGATGAGCTCGGGCATCATGAGCAGGCGGGCGGCGCGCTGGAGCATCTCGGGGCGCTTCATCTTCTCGGCCACGAGCTGGAAGACGGTGTTGAACGTCAGCTCCTGCATGCCGGCAATGGCATATAGAGATTCCTTGGAGATGACCTTGTAGACCTCGGGCATGGCGTCCTGGTGGCGGGCGTCGCGGTAGGCGAACGGCAGGTCGAGGAGCTCGCCCGCGCTGTCGATGAGGCCGTAGTCGACGCCCCAGGTGTCGATGCCGATGCCGTCGACCTTGCCGGAGGCGGCGAGGCCGCGGCGGACCTTCTGCACGAGTTCGCCGATCTCCCATCGCTTGCCGCCCGCGATGTCCTTCATGCCATTCTCGAAGCGCGAGCTTTCTTCGAGGGTGATCGCGCCCTTCTCGACCGTGCCCACCATGGTGCGCCCGCTCGAGGCGCCCAGGTCCACCGCCACGAACCTCATGGTCGTCCTCCGGTGTCACATCAGGTTGCCGCGGCGTTGCCGCGGCCTGCACGCGCGATGCACAAGAATGTACGCGCTCGGGGGCCGTTCGACAAGCAAGTTCAGCCCCGGCCTTTCGCCCGGATCACCAGGGCCACCGGAATCGGGCGCGGCAGGGAAACACCGCTGCGCTTTGTGCACGGGTCGTTGATCACGTGCCGCACGCCGTCTCTGCCGGCAGCGATCATGATGCTGCTCCCGCCACCGTCGAGGTTCACGGCACTCGCACAGCCCAACTCGCGCATGTAGACGGCCAGCTCGTGGAGGCTCATGCCCTCGCTGTAGCCCGGCTGCCGGCCGTCGACCACCACCAGGTACAGGCGCCTGCCGGAGGCGTCGAGGCCGAGGGCCGTCCGCGGGTGCAGGGGCGCGACGGGCGACGGCACGACTTGGCCGCCCTCGACCAGTGGTGCGAACCCCGCGACGCCCTCGCGGACCTTCGCGGCGGCGGGCGGATTGCCGACGTGGGCCCCGCCCTGCTCGTCGATCCAGAAGCCGCCGTGCCGGTCGGCGGGCGGGCTCCGCACTTGGCCCCCGGACACCGCCATGCCAAGGATCTCCACCGGCATGCCTTCACGCCAGTTGATGCTGCGCTTGCCGGAGGCGTCGGGCAGGCTCTGCCATGGATTGGCGTTGACCATGGCGACAGCCGCCGCGCGCTCGGCGATGGTCATGGGCGGCTCGAGGGCGGCGGTGGCGGGCCCGGGGCCGTCGGGGTCGTGCGCCAGGGCCGCGATCACTTCCAGGCGGGCATTGTCGAGATCAACCTGGAGGTGGTGCAGACGCAGCGGCCGCGGCTCGGTCCTCAACGAGAGCCAGTAGCGGATGCCGTGGTCGCGGAGGAAGGCTTCGTCGATGCCCGGCGCGCGCGACGCCGCCTGCCGGGCGCACCCCGCGCCCGCCAGCACGAGGACAAGGAGCAGCCCCGCCCGACACGCCGAAGCCGCTGGCGGTCGCAGACTCATGGCGCCCTGCCGCCTCCCACGCTCATGCGCGAACAATTACGGTCACGCCCATGCCGCGGAGCGTCGCGGCCCACTCCTGAACAACTTCGCGCGGGGGCATGGCGGCGGCGACGGAGGCCCCCGCCCGCGTGCCCAGCCGCTCAATCTTGCCGAGGCCGAGCCGGTGGTATGGCAGAAGCTCGACGCCCAGGAGCGCGGGCATCTCGCGGCACAGCGACGCGATGCCGGCGAAATGGTCCTCGCGATCATTCAGGCCGGGAACGATGGGGCAGCGCAGGAGAATCTTCGCCCCGGCCGCGTACAGCGTCCGCAGGTTTGCCCGGATGAGTTCGTTCGAGACCCCCGTGAACTCCTTGTGCCGCGCGGGGTCGGTTTCCTTCCAGTCGTAGAGGAAGAGGCCGACGAGGGGCCGGACGCGCTCGAAGCTCGCCCACGGCGCGTGGCCGCAGGTCTCGATGGCGCCGTGGATGCCCTCGGCCGCGGCGGCGCGGAGCACCGCCTCGGCAAAATCGATCTGCGCGAGCGGCTCGCCGCCCGAGAGGGTGAGGCCGCCGCCGGAGGTCTCGTAGAACGGGCGGTCGGCCCGCACCTCGGCCATCACGTCGGCCACCGAGACCTCGCGGCCGATGAACTCCAGGGCGTCGGCGTAGCACTCGGCCACGCACGTGCCGCAGGCCTCGCAGACGTCGCGATCCAGCACGTGGCGCCCCTCGGCCATCCGGTGGGCGCCGCGGCGGCAGACGCGGAAACAGTAGCCGCACCCGATGCAGCGGCGCGGGTCGAAGGCGAGCTGCGGCCGCGGGCTGATCCCCTCCGGGTTATGGCACCACGCGCACCGCAGGGGGCAGCCTTTCAGGAAAACGGTGGTGCGGATGCCGGGCCCGTCGTGGACCGAGAACCGTTGGATGTCGAAGATGCGGCCGGTCATCGCTCACCTCGCCCTGCCCACTGCGGGCGGCACGGCCACGCGCCGATGGGCACCACGTCCGATCACACCCGCACCAGAATACAAACCGGGCGGGCTCTTGGGAAGCCCGCCCGGTTCCGGATTTCGACGTCCGCCCGCCTGTCAGGCGATGCAAGCAAGCTGAGCCTGGCTGTTCTCGTAGCCGATGAGGAACTCTCCGGGGAACAGGGGCGAGTGCGTCCCGAAGGTGAGGACCTCCGTCTCGTTGTAGTAGCCCATCACCTCGAAGGGGGGCCCGAAGACTTCCTGGGCGTGCTGGAGGCCCAGGATGTGGCCCAACTCGTGGCCCGCCACGTTGCCCAGAATATGGCCGATCTCCTGCAACGTGTAACCGCCCAAGGCGTTGTAGTAGTTCGCGAGTTCGCCGCCGAAGACGGCCACGTTGTCCGTGAGGTCGCCGTTGAAGGTGTCGAGCTTCTGGGCGATGCCGAGCAGGCCGACTTCCGGCCCTTCCTCGTTGGTAATGTACAGGGTGCTGTACGAGCCGCCCATCGGCTGCACCGTGGTAAAGGCGACGTTGCTATAGCCGGCGTACATCACCTTCACCGTGTCCAGGGCCGCGGTGATCATGGCCTGGGTCTGCGAGGCGGCGAAGCCGAAGGTGGTAGCCGAGAGGGCTACCATGCGCGTCTTGACCTTGTCTCCGAAATGGCTCTTGAGGAAGAGGGCGTCGCCGCCGTTGAAGTCCAGGTAGACCAACTGCTTCTGGAACGTCGGGGCGGGCAGGCCCTCGGTCTTGGTGACCACCAACTGGTACATGCCGATGTCGCGGTTGAGGTTCGGCTGCGCGAAGCTGGTCGGATCCAAGCCCTCGACGGCCACGTAGTAGGTGTCGGTGGCCGGCAGTTGGATCGACTCGCGAAGCGTCATGCTTACGTTGACCTTGAAGTCGTTGGGCCTGGCGCCGGGGGCCGGGTCCGGGGCCGGCTCGTTGCCGAAGACGATGTTGCCGACCAGGTCGCCGGTGGAGTTGAAGATCGCCACCTTGACGTCCATGCGGCTGCCGATCAGGATCGTATCGAGCGCCAGGTCGATCCGTGTGTTGGCCGCCAGGGTACCCAGGCTGAAGAGGTCGATGTCGTCGGGGGCGATGATGCTCTGGACCAACTCGTCGGGCTGGGCGGTGTTGCCCACCCAGACGAGCGGCGTCGCCTCGACGCTCCCCGGCACCAACTGCGTCAGATCGTCGGCGTTGAAGTTGCTGTTGAAGTCGTTGAACTTCAGGACGTCCAACGCATAGGGTCCCAGGTAGCCGAAGTACGACACGTTGATGCACAGGGTTTCAGTCGGGCCGCCCGGCGCCGCATTGTACTTGTACCCGTAGCCGCTGAGCGAGTTCGGGAAGAGCATCATACCCAGGTCATTCGTGACGGTGACCAGGACGTAGCTGGGGCTCCAGGCGTACAGGATGTCGCCCGGCTGCATAGTGACGCTGAACCAGTCGACGTCCTGCTTGGGATCGGCCCCCGGATCGCGGACGTTGTTGTCGCCCATCTCCTGGTTGATCGTCAGGATCTGGTTGGGCCAGAGGATCGGATCGCCGACCGTGAGGTCCGTGACGTTGGTCGGGGCCAGGGGCGGGAGCGGGGTCGGGGCCGCGCCGTCCCCGATGTCGCCGTAGGCCAGGCGGTACCGGAAGTCGCCGCCCGGAACGCTGTCGCCCGAGGGGAAGGTGCCGGTGAACTCGCCGTCCAGCAGGTTCCCATGGCGGTCCATGACGGCGGCGCCGTCGAGGGTGACCAGGAAGTTCGTGCCGGTGCCCAGGACGCGGTTCATCGTGGCCCAGCTTCCGTTGTCCAGGTAGAGGGTCATGGCGTCGGTGGCGTCGTCGTACGTGATCGTGTTGGGAATCGTGTCGGTGATGTCGGTGTCGCCGGGATCGCCGAAGAGGCTGTTCTGCGACGCGATCAGGTGGAAGCTGGTCGGCCGCGTGGGGTCGAGAATCTGCGTGGTGATGGTCGAGAAGTCGATGCTATTGGTGAACATGATCGTGATGCCGTTCTCGATCATCCGCACGTCGGCGACGCGCGGCGAACCCGCCCAACTGGCCAGCGTGCCGATCGTGAGGTTCCCGAACCGCGAGGCCGGGTCGTACGCGACGTTCGGCACGCCCATGGCGGCCAGGATACCGAAGTGCGCCGTGGGATCGGTGTTGCCGCCCAGGAGGTGGGTGATCACAACCTTCTTGACGTAGCCGACGCCGCGGACCTGGTCGTCGCTGCCGCCGCCGTACCACCCGTCCATGCCTGGCCCGGCGCCGGTGACGATGCTCGAGGCGTACATGTTGCCGGCGACCGCGACGTCCACGACGTTGCCGGAGGTGATGCGGTCGGTATTCGGGCCGTCGTTCGTCAGGTCGGTGTCGAAGTTGAACCAGTTGACCGGGATCTCGCGGCCGTCGATGCGCACGTTCATGACGTCATCACGCAGCGCCCGGTCATGCAGCCCGGCGTCGGCCGGATCGAACCCAGCAAGAATGTCGCTCCGGAGCATGTCGCCCTTGACCACGACCTTGCCGATGTCCGTGCCGGAGGCCAGGAGCGCTTCGACCAGGTTATCGACCGTGACGGTCGAGATGCCGGCGGCCGCCCGGACGCGGTTGCGCATCGTCGCGTTGGTCACCGTGATCGAGCCGATGCTGCCATCGGTGCTGATGATGCCGCTGGAGTACGGCGGGTTGAGGGCGCCCTTCGGGCCGGTGAGGCTGTACGAGCCGATGCCGGTCAGGCTGCGGACCGCCTTGTCGGCCTCCAGCGAGCCGAACGAGCCGTTCATGATGGCGACGCTTCCGATCGAGCCCAGCGGCGCCTCGATGTTGCCCAGCACGTTGCTGCTGGCGGCAAACTTGCCCAGGTTGCCCTTCTCGACGAGCACGTCGCCGACGAAGTTGCCGACCGAGAGCGACGCCAAACCGCTACGGGCCGTGATGGGGATGGAAATCAGCGGCCGCTCCTGCCCCACGCTGCCCGTGACGACCAGGTTCCTGATCGCCCCCAGCGTCGTCGTGATCGGCGTGCCCAGGTTGCCCACGGTGGCGGGCGTGGCCTTGGCGTTGCCGACGATCCGGAGGTCGCCGATGGAGTCGGCCGTCAGGCTGCCGCCGGTCAGAGAGCCGCTGAGCGTCCAGCCGGCCAGAGGCCCGAAGGAGAGGACGGCATTCGTGACGTCGCCGGAGGTGGCGAGGGTCTTCACGATGCCGCCCGGAAGGGTCCAGGCCGCCGCGTTCGCCACCTTCTCGGCGCTCAGCGTGCTGATGGCGCCGTCGATCTGGAGGTTGCCGAGGACGGCGCCGCCCTTGAAGCTCAGGCCGCCCACGTTCACGTCGTCGCCCACCAGGACGTGGATGGGCTTGTCGGCGCCGATCTTGCTGACGTCGAGTTTCGTGGCGGACGTGGCGCCCAGGAGCACGATCTGCCCGGTCGCCACGGTATAGCTGCCGTTGCCTGGGCCGGTGAGCTTGATGAGCACGCCGTCGGGCGCCGCCGTCTTGGTCTTGGCGTCAAACAGGAATCCGGCGGGGTCCAGCGGCGGCTGCGCGGTGTCCACGTGCGTATACGCCATGCCCGCCGGCAGGGCGGCGCCGGGGTTTGAGTCGGTCACCACCTGGCCGCCGACCGCCGGAGATGTCTTCAGCGACATCTTGGCGAGCGCACTGATGCCCGCCGCCGCCAGGTCGTCGCCGTTGCCGAAGAGGCCGTCGACCGGGTCAACGCCCAGGGCCACCAGCGACCCGTGCCAACTGCCGGCCGAGAGACTCTTGAGGTTCGAGCTGTGCAGGAGCCTCGGATTGAGGCCGACCGGCGCCTTGTAGCCGCCGATGATGTTCGTATTGCCGACGTCGCCCGAGACCGAGAGCATGCCCATGTCGCCGAGGCTGCCGACGTTGGCATTCGTGAGGCTGCCGATAATCGCCAGCGAGTTCAGCATGCCGCCGGCCCACAGGGTCGTGCCGACGACGTTGCCGGCGATCTTCAGCAGGTTGGCGTCGGTGCCCACCGTGATGTTGCCCGTGAGGGCCGCCGGCGCCTTGGCGACGCCCGTGAGGTCGAGCTTGTCCAGGCGGACGCCGGCGTCGACGTTGGCGGCCATCGTGCCGTTCTTCACGGTCAGGCTGAGGATGCTGCCGCCGGCCGCGATGGTCTTGCCGGCCTGCGTGCTGCCGTTGGTGAGGGTCAGGGCGAGCAGGTCGCCGCCGGCCGCATTGACGTTGCCCAGCAGGTCGCCGTCGGTGACCGTAAGGAGGTCGATGCCGCCGCCCCGGGCGACGATATCGCCGGTCACACTGACGCGCTCGCCGGGCACTTTGCCCGCGCCCTTCGTGCCGCTGACAATGACCTTGCCGATCTTGCCGCCGGCCTCGACGTTGCCCATGATCGAGCCGCCCGCGACCGTAATGGCGCCGATCGGGCCATTGCGGGCGGTGACGTTGCCGACGATGTTGCCCTTGGCCGGCAAGCCGGACTTGTCGGAGAGGTTCACGGTGCCGATGGAGCCGCCGGTCAGGTTGCCGACGAGGCTGCCGCCGGGCGCCAGAAGCACCTTGTTGATCGAGCCGTAGACCAGGACGTTGCCCACGACGGTCGGCGCCGGCAGGTTGAACACGCCGCCCACGTCGCCGTCGACGATCAGGGACCCCAGGAACCCGTCGATCTTGACGTCGGCGAAGAGGCTGCCATCGATGTCGATCGTGTCGACGTTGCCGCCGACGTAGAGGGACGTGTACATGTTCGGGAGCGGGGCGTTCTTGACGCCGGTGTTGGTCCTGACGCCCAGGTACCCGAGGCTGCCGGCCACGTCGATCCGCTTCGGCAGGTAGCTGGCCAGCGTGGCGGGGTCGGAGCCCAGGTTGCTGTAGACCGTGAACTTCTGGAGGCTGCCCGCGACAGTCAGGTTGCCGGTGTAGCCGTTGAGGGCCGAGATTTCCGTGACGTCGGCGCTGGTGGGGTTCTTCTGCGTTTCAATGGCGGCCGAGATCAGGCCGGCCCTGGAGCGGATCGTCCCGATGCTGCCGGCCACCGTGATGACGCCGGAGATGTTCCCCACGACGTCGAGCAGGCCGAGGCGCGTTCCCTGCGGGCCGTGCAGGTTCAAGATCGAATGCGAGAAGTTCCCGCCCACCGTGGCCGACTGAAGCACCGAGGCGATGGTGAACGTGTTGCCCGAGAAGTCGCGGCCGACCTTGAGGTTGATGATCGCGCCCAGGGTGCCGGCCGGCACGCCCGACGTGTTCATCAGCATGTCGCGCCCCGACTTCAGCAGGCCGATGGCGCCCGGGATATACAGGTCGTTCAGGGCGACGTCGCGGCCGCTCAGCTCGTCGAGGTCGTCCGTCGAGTCCAACTGGCAATACATGACGTCGGCGAGGAGCCCGCTGGCCCGGACGACGCCGATCCGCCCGCCGTTGCTGGTGATGTTCGTGTACGAGATGCCCGGCCCGTCGGCCAGGACCCAGCCGATGCCCGGCATGTTGGCCCCGACGCGCAGGGCCGTGAAGAAGCCGTGGTCGATGCCGTTGGAGCCGTCCGCCGTCTCGATCTTCCCGATGTACGCGGCGAAGACCTCCGAGCCGGTGATCTGCGACCCCGGCCCGGTGAAGCTGACGTTGCCGATCCAGCCATTCATCACCAGGCCGGTATTCCACACGTGGAAGTTGGCGAGGGGGCCCGACGCGATCAGGGCGGTTTCGATGGCCCCGTTGGCGCCGATGACGTTGGCAATGGCCGGCAGGGGCTCCGGCTGGCCCCGAAGGCCTGCCGGGTCGCCCATCGCCAGGACGGCCCCGTTGAGGACGTGCCCGGCCCCGCTGATGCGCACCGTGGTGATGTTGTGGTCGGCCATGATGGCCGCCATCGCCTGCTGGCCCGACCCGTCGTCGGCCAAGCCGTCGCCGACGTCGATCAGGCCGATGTCGGTGGCGTGCACGACGCCGACGACGCCGTCAAACCCTTCGCCCGGCGTGACCTTGTCGCTGTTGACCGTGACGGTGCCCGCCCGGCCGCTGACCAGGAGGTCGCCGAGCCAGCCGCCGATACTCGCCTGCACGAGGTCGCCCGTGACGCTGACGCCGTTGATGCGGTTGGCGTACCAGCCCGCCCAGGAGGCCGCCGGGGCCGCCGTCGGCCCAGGGATCCACTCCTTGCTTGTGCCGATGATGTGGCCGACGTTGCCCTTGACCGCCAGGTTCGTCAGGGTGGTCGTGAAATCGGCGCTGACGAGGGCGCCGGCCGTGGTGTTGGTGAACCCGTTGACGTTCACGCCGTGGACGTAGTAGACGTTGACGGCGCCTATCCCGCCGATCGCGACGCCGCCGAAACCGGTCACGTCGAGGTTGCCGATGTCGAACACGTTGCCGCCGGTCAGGTTGGCGAACGACACCGGCCCGTTGATCACCACGTTGGCCAGGACGCCGCCGGTCTTGCCCTCGACCGGGATCACGAAGTAGGAGTAGGTGCTGGGCGGGGTGAAGGACTTGGCCGGATCGTTCGGATCGGGCACCGCCAGGGGGTTGCCCAGGGCGTCGACCTGCATGCCGGGGGTAATCTTGAGCTGGGCGCCGCCGTCGTCCTCAACGGTCGAGGAGCCGCCCGCCGTGCTGGTCACCGGCTCGAGCTCTCCCATGTACTCGCCGTACCAGGTGTAGATGATTCCGTCGATCTTCACCATGCCGATATCGGAATCGGCGCCATGGCTGAATTCCGGGATGCCGATGGGGAACGGCCCGCCCCAGTTGCCGCCGACGTGGAGCATGTCGAGCCGGGCGCCCGGGCCGGAATCGTGGTTCGCGATCACGCTGTCGCCGTCGATCGTGATCAAGACCGAGCCCCACACCGTCCCGGCCGTCTCGACGACGCCGATACCGCCGCTGGCCCAGAGGCCCTCCAACAGCAGCGTCGGGCTGATGTAGATCGTGCTGGACCGAAGGTAGCCGGCGCTGAAGACGCCCTGGATGTAGGCGTTGTTGTTGTACTGGCCGTCGGTCGCACCGGCGACGATGGTGGCATTCAGCAAGCTCGTGCGGCTCTGGACCAGGCCGATGTTGGAGTCGCTGACGATCTCGTTCGAGTTGACGGGCCCCTCGTGGCCGATCTCGGCCGCCCGGAACGAAACCAGGTCGTGCTTGCCAATGATCATCGTCCGGGTGCCGGGCGAGTTGCCGGTGACCTCGACGGCCCCGAGGTTGCCGTTGAGCACGGCCACGTCGTATTCGTTCTTGGCGCCGGAGCCGCCGTACGATGGACTCAGGTTGCCCTTGACCCGCAGGGCGCCCAGGCTGGCCGGCGTGCCGTTGTCGATGAACAGCGTGTAAGGGAACCAGGCCGAGGTAGCCGGAACCACCACCACGTAGTACACACCCGCCTGGGGCGCGGTAAAGGCCAGGGCCTCCTGGACGAGGCCGTTGCCAAGCCGGTTGCCGCCGCGGTAGTCCTCGACGGTCTCATAGCCCACCGAGCCCACGTAGTTGCCAACGGCATCGAGCACCTCCAAGTGCCCCATTCCTGACTCGAGAAAGGAGAGGCCCAACCGCCGGTCGTCGATGTGGTCGAAGTAGCCATCGAAGGTCACGGTCTGCCCGGCCATCATGGAGAGGGCATAGGTGTCGCTCAGGTCGTCGGGGACCACGCGTATATTCGTGGCAAAGGCGTCGCCCATGAGGTCCGGAATCGCCCCGTAGCAGCCAAGGGTGCCCCACACGATCATGTTGCCCGAGGTGTTATAAAGCCACTGGGCGTTGGCGAAGGCGGCATCGGGCGTCGCCGGGTTCGCGATCAGGTCATTGTTGAAGGTCATCAACTCGCCGTGCAGCGTCCAGTGCCGGCGGATGGCAAGGGGCCAGTTCTGGTTATAGAAGGGGTCGTTCGGGTTGACGATCGGCTTGTGCTCCATCTCCCAGATGGGCTCGTTGTTGTAGTCAACCTGGCCGGCGCCGCGGGCCTCAAGGTAGAGGCCGCCCGCCACGTTGACCGTGCCGTACATGGTCCCGAAGATGTTGATCTCTTGGGCCGTGCCGCCGACGTCCACCAGCGACTGGGCCACGGCCGTGAGCCCCAGCACGGGATCCACGTACTCGTGGACGGGGTTCATGTGGCCGGGGGCGGGGGCCACGGAATAGTCCGTGCGGACGATGATGTTGTTCACGTCGTAGCCGATGCGGACGTTGCCCCAGACGTACCCGGCTTCCAGGGCGTCGAGGCTGCCCGTGACGCCGACGCGGCCGGCGACGGTGCCGGTCACCAGGATGCGGCCCATATCCATCGGGTTGGCCCCGGCGTCGGGGGGCATCGGGTCGGCCATGTTGATGCCGGCGTAGGCGTTGCCACCCGGGAACACGCCCAGGGCACCGGCCACGCCATAGGCGTCCACGTTCTGGACGGCGACGTTCTGTTCGGGGTTCGCATACGTCGCCGTGTAGGGCACGCCGCCGATCAGCACGGCCCCGGAGCCCGCCGGGGCCCGCAAGTTCACCGCGTGGGCATTGCCGTCGTAGCTGACCGCCGCCGTCACCGCCCGCTGAATGTCGGGCGCCGCCGGGAAGGTCGGAGTATCGTACCACAGGATGTCCAACGGCAGGGGGGCTGTGTAATCAAGCCCGTTGTCCCGATGGTTCCAGTTTTCCGATAGCGGCGTCGCCGTGAGCATGGTGTACCGGTCGGACTGGTCGATGTAGATGGAGAAAATGTCGGCGTTCGGGGTCGGATGGGCGTTCACCACGCGCAGCAGGCTCTGATTGCCGACCCTGACGAAGTCGTAAAGCGTGTCATTGGGGTCCGTGCCGGTCGAGAAAAGACCGTTGACCGGACCCGGCGCAGCGCCGTCCAGACCCCCGTGCGTGCGGCCGGTGGTCTGGATCCATTTCGCGTAGGGCCCAGAACCGTCGGGACGGTACCACGGGTAACTGGATACCTTGTCGCCGTCGGCCGGGATGTAGAGCGTGTTCCCCTGCA
>Ga0315273_10009761_pt1 | contig 12204 bp, 8 predicted proteins | sample YL17G02_0_MG_FD_205753 | JGI IMG/M metagenome (GOLD analysis project Ga0315273, IMG submission 205753) | Sediment microbial communities from Yellowstone Lake, YNP, Wyoming, USA - YL17G02_0 | ecosystem: Environmental > Aquatic > Freshwater > Lake > Sediment | place: USA: Wyoming | collected... | reverse complement strand
TTCAGGAGGATGATGGGCTACAGGGATCTGTGGATTCTCGCCGCTGCGCTTGATCGGCACGTTGACCAGGAGGGCTTAGCGGCATAGAATAGACGAGCCACCAGCCAACTATCCACTATGGCTGGGACAGGCTCTTTGCCCAAGTTGTCGTCTAATAACATTGGCTATAATGCGCTATCACGTCCAGATATCAGATCGCCCGTGATGGCGCAGACCTCGCATTTCATATCAAGGCATTCGGGTGGAGCGACATTCAGCGCGGCTGTCTTACTGACTCGCACGTGCTGACCCCGCACGACACAGTCTCCGGGCTCGACTCTTGCAGCCATTCCGCCCGTCGCAGAGGGAAGGACCGAGGCGAAGCAAGCCGCGCCCCAAAGAACGAAAACAACTGAAAGAAGCCCGATACTCACAGCGCGTCCCCTGCCGGACCAAGTGGGTCACTCCATCGAACGCAAGTGCCGCAGGTTTCGTTCAGCTTGTGCAGGAGAGGCTTCTCGCCTATCTCCAGGATCGACAGGCTCGCGTTTGCCACGTGCATCCCGAGGTAGAAACGCACCGGCAGGTCGAACGCCGCGCAGACCAGACCGCTGATAGACCCGACGTGTCCGACCGCCACCACACCCTCTTCCTCGCCGTGCGCGGCTGCCACTTCGCGGATGAACTGCCGGCAGCGCGCGATCACTTCCTCGAACCTCTCCGCGCCGGGAGGACGGTGCGCGACCGGGTCCTCGCGCCACCGCACATTCTCTACCGGATAGCGTTCCGCGAATTGCGACTCAGTCAGGCCCTGTGCGACGCCCAGGCAGCACTCGCGCAGGAGCGGTGTAGTCAGCACCGGCAGATCGTGGCGGGCGGCTATGTGCGCAGCGGTATCGCGGGCACGGGACAGGTCGCTGGAGTAGACTGCAGTGATCTTCTCGGAGGCCAACCGTTCGGCGGCGGATTCAGCCTGCCGGATGCCGAGGTCCGTGAGGGGGGAGTCGATCTGACCCTGTATCATGCCGGGCACGTTGCTCTCGCACTGCCCATGCCTGACGATGTGGAGCGTTGCCAAGCGCTACTCCTTCAAGCCCGTGAGAGTGATGCCTTCAATGAACTGCTTCTGGGCGATCAGGAAGATGACGAGCATCGGCAGGGCGGCGATCACCGCTCCGGCCATCAGAACGGCCCAGTTGCCGTCGCCGTAGAAGCCCTGCAGAGACTGCAGGCCGATCGGGATCGTCTTCATGCTCGGGCGATTGATCACGATCAGCGGCCAGATGAAGCTGTTCCAACTGCCCAGGAATGCGATGACGCCAAAGGCTGACAGCGCAGGCTTCGAGAGAGGCAGGATAAGCCGAGTGTAGATGGACCAGTGGCCGCAACCGTCGATGGTGGCGGCGTCTTCGAGTTCCTGTGGAATCGTGAGGAAGAACTGCCGGAGAAGGAAGCAGCCGTAGGCGCTTGCGAGAAACGGCACGATCAGCGCGGTATAGGAGTCAATCCAGCGCAGCTTGACCATCATGATGAATAGCGGGATCATCGTGACCTGTGTCGGGACCATCATCGTCGAGAGATACGCGATGAAGAGCGCGTCTCTGCCCCTGAACTTCAACCGCGCGAAGGCGTAGGCGGCGAAAGAACAGGTTATGAGTTGGCCAAGCGTGACACAGGCCGCCACCAAGACGCTGTTGGTGAAGAAGTCCGCGAAAGGCACAGTGGTCCACGCCTGCAGGTAGTTACTCCAGTGTACACCGCTCGGGAAGAGCCCTCCGACCTGACGGAAGAACTCGGTCTTGTCCCGCAGCGACGAGACGATCATCCAGCCGAATGGGACCAGCATCGTGATCCCGACCGCCAGGAGTGCGATATAGACTGCTATGTCACCTATGAGAGTGCGACGTTTCATCAGTTGCCATAGTATGTCCAGCGCTTCGTAACGGATAGCTGTATGAGCGTTACGCTCAGGATGATCAGGAACAGGACGAAGGCCAGCGCCGAGGCGTAGCCGAGCCTGAACGATGTGAACGCCTGGGAGTAGACGTGGTAGACGTAGACCGAGGTCTGGGGCGTCGGCTTCCCGGCGGTCATCATGTAAATCTGCGTAAACACCTGGAAGCCGCCGATCACCGACATCGTAAAGATGAAGAGCGTTGTTGGCGAGAGCAGTGGCCAAGTCACGTGGCGGAAGAGCATCCAAGGACCCGCGCCGTCGATCTTTGCGGCTTCGTAGTAGCTGGCGCTGATCCCCTGCAGGCCCGCGAGATACAGGATCGCGTTGTAGCCGAGGCCGGTCCAGACGCTCATTATTATGATAGCCGGCATCGACCAGTGCGGGTCGGCCAGCCACCCAGGCGGGTGTGCAATGACCACACCCAGGACGCGGTTGACGATGCCGAAGTCCGGGTTGTACATCAGCCGCCAGATGATCGAGAGAGCCACGATGCTGGTCACGCTCGGCAGGAAGTAGATCACCCGGAACGCCGCCACGCCCCATATCTTGCGGTTGAGGAGAAGCGCAACGGCAAGCGATGCAGCCATCGCCAGGGGGACGGTACCCGCAGTGAAGTAGATCGTGTTCGCAAGCACCTGGCGCAGCGTCTCGCCTTTGGCCAGTTCCTGCCAGAGGGTCAGGTAGTTCGTGAGCCCTACGAACTCCGGCGGTGTAAGGATGTCCCAATCCAGAAGGCTGACGATCAGAGCACCGAAGATGGGAGCGACGGCGAACACCAGCAGACCCACGAAGCTTGGGGCAAGGAATCCGGCGGCCGCCGCGGCCTGATGTCCGATCAGCGGGTTTCCGCGCGGCTTCACCTTTCGCCCTCCTGGATCTTGTCGATCTGCGTAACGATCGAGCGCATCGATTTGCGCACATCTTTGTGGGTGGCGAAGATCAGCGTGATCTCATTGGTGATGATCTCTGCGGTGGCGCCGGTGTTGGAGTCAACTTCCAGCGGCCGTGCGTAGCGGGCAGCGTCGAGGTAGACTCGGTCGTGCTCGGGCGGATTGACCGGGTCGAGGAAGTCGGGCGAGTTCGCTATCCTGACGAATGACGGCATATCACGGCCTGTGCGAGCCTGGTGTTTCTGGCCCTCGACGCCGGTCAGCCACTGCATCAGCTTCCATGCCTCTTCCAGGTTGGGGCCGTTCTTCCGCAGGACGTAGCAGTTGGCGAAGAGCACCGTAGCCTTCTGCTTGTTCATAGGGACGGGTCCAACGTCCCAGTCGATTGGCCGGCCGCCAGGGTAGGTTGCTCCACGGAACGTGAGGCAGGCCCATCGCCCCTGTATGAACATCGCCTGGCGACCGTTGCGGAACATCTCCCCTCCGCCGCCCAGGTCCTGAGCCTGCTCCGGAGCGGGGAAGACGTGATACTTGTACTGGCAGCCCGCGAGAAACTGCACTGCGCCGATTGCTTCGGGACGATCCAGAAGGCAGTGTTTCATGTCGGGCGTGAACACCCTGCCGCCGTTCTGCCATATCCAATATGCTATGCCGTCTACCTGGGTAGGGGCATCACAGCCGAACTGATCGATGCGGCCATCCCCGTCGATGTCTTTGGTGAGCTTCTTGCATGCCGCGAGGAAGTCGTCCCAGGTCCAGCCTTCGCGCGGGAACGGCACCCCGGCCTTGCGGAACATGTCCTTGTTGTAGTAGAGGACGAACGTGGTCCACCCGCGCGGGAGCCCGTAGAAGCTGTCCTTGTACTTCAGAGCAGGCATGAGTTCAGGAAACATCCGGTCCACGGGGAAACGATCGCGATCGATGAGCCGGTCGAGCGGTTCGATCGTATTGCGCTCCGCGAATGTGGGGAGTTGATCGTAGGCAAGCTGCATGATATCCGGCGCCACGCCCGCGGCGAACTGAATCTTCAGCCGCTGATAGTATTGGGAGCCGGGGACCTGCTGGATCTCGATGGCGACGTTCGGGTGCTGCTTCTTGTAGCGATCCAGCAGCTTCGTGAGCGAAACGAGGCCCTCGGGCCCTTCCCAACAGGCGAGCGTCAACGTGACCTGCGGCCTGGCACTGTGCCTTGTGCCACAACCACAAACAAGGCATGCGGCGAGAGCAGCCACCGCGATGGCACTTGCGAGCTTACGGGTTGTTGTCATGCCGTTCTGCTCACTCCTTGCGCCTGATCCTGCTCGCATCCGGCGGGACGGCCGTTCGCAAGTTCCTGATGTAGTCCACCAGCACCTCCCGCGTAGTCTCGGCAGGCTCAGAAACAATGGACACGTTCGGCGTGGCTTCCATCATGCTCATCATAACATAAGCTTGCGCAGCGACGGTGTATTCCTTCTCGGGATCGGCCGGCTTCCCATTGATCAAGAGACTCGCCACTGCAGGCACACCGTCCGACAGCTCGTACTCGACCGATGCGCCGGAGACTGCGGCGTTGATCGCCTTCTTGCGCGCGAACCCCGCGTTGAGCGCGGCCACTATATCCTTGCCGGCAACTCGCCCGACCACGATCTCCTGCCTGGTGTATCCCCCGACCAAGTCGAAGAGGCTCCTGACAATCACCGGGCCCGCTGCGATGCCGCGATCGGCGAGCCCGTTCGCGTCGATCACCGCGACATCAGACCGCGCGAAGCTCCTGACAGCGTCGGCGACCAGGTTCCCAGCGGGCGATTCGTCTGCTCCCGCTGGGCGTCCCGGCACGGCAACATCCGCTTGCGCGATCACCTCTGAAAGGCGGGCGTCCGCGGCGGTCCTGTAGGGCATGTACGCCCGACGAACGTCCTCGTCCTCCGGCAAATCGTTCCCGACCGGAAGAAGCGGAGCATCGGGATAGGTCTTGCCAAGCGGGGGATGAGCAAGGTCGTTCCACTTCTTGTCCCGGCCGTTGATCGACCATATCTCGCCCCTGCCCTCGCCCTTTCGCACGATGAAGTCGATCCGCCCGAGCGCGGCAGCGTAGGGCGCCGCTTGTGCGATCATCGTATTGCCGATCCATTCCCATTCCCCGATGGCCGTATGGGAGTGGCCGCCCACTATGAAGTCGATCCCTGGCACTTGCTTTGCGAGCAGACGGTCCTGCTGTGCTCCGAGGTGGGAGAGCACCACGACCACATCTGACTGTGAAGCCACCTCCGGCACGAGAGCCTTTGCCGTCTCGAACGGGTCTTCTATTCTGACATCCTTGATCGCGCCGGGCCAGTGGAGCGGAATCGTGTCGAGAGTCGTTAGCCCGAGCACGCTGACCCGGACCCCGCCCGCGCGCAGCACGACGTATCGCTTTACGCCGTTCCAGTCGCCGCCGGCGGCTGCTCGCACGTTGGCGGCAACAAGTGGGAAACTCGCCCTATGCGTCACGCGCTCGAGAGTGGACAGGCCGAAGTCGTATTCGTGGTTGCCCGTGGCCGCGAGGTCATAGCCGGCGGCGTTCATCGCGCTCACTGTGGCGATGTGGCCGGACAAGTAATCCTCCGGGGCGCCGTGGATGATGTCGCCACCGTCGAGCAGAATCACATTCGGCATCTCCGCCCGGATTCGGCGAACGAGAGTCGCCGCCCGCGCGAGACCACCAGCGCCATCGCGGGGCATGACCGCGCCGTGCATGTCGTTGGTATGCAGGATCGTGACGATCTCCCACCGCGAATCCGCAACGGCTGGGGCTTGTGAGACAACCACCATGCTGGTGAGGAACAGAACCAAGCACAAGGTGCCCGTCAGCGCGACTGGCCGCGAGTTGCGGAGAGCGCAGCTTTTCATGGAGTGACCCCTGCCCTATCCAGGGCAATCGACATGATCTTCCGACAATTCTCAGGATCAGCACCGCGCAGGTAGTGGTAGCCAAGCGCGAAGCCGAGCACCACCAGGCTTTGCTTCTCTGTCACGATCCTGCTTGCTGCCCCATCGAGGTTGACCGGCTCGGCAGGCGGAGCCTTTGGTGCTTCCAGCACATCCGCGATGATCGGCAATCCGGCTTGTTGCAGGGCGGCCTTGTCTTTCTCGGGCATCAGATCGAACGGCGAGAATGCGAGCACCAGAGCCTTGTAGCTCTCCAGGTCCTCAGTCAGGTTGTCCTCACAGATCACGCGCACCGGCACACCGAGATCGTTGAGCAGCTTCCAGAAGCCGAACTGGGCATCGTGGAGCCACTCGGTTTCCTCTCTGTAGCGGTAGTTGGCCCACTTCGAGAAGAAGAGCAGGACTGTCTTCCCCGGCTCTGGTCTACCCGCACGGGGCGGAGCAGTGGACTCAAGCCACTCGCCCATGTACCTGATCACCGGCGATGCGCCCGGCAGCTCCTGCGCGTAAGACATGTTCGCGATCTTTATCCCCGCGCCTGCGTCCGCGATCTCGCGCGCCATCGCCTTGCAGATATCGTCCTTGTAGCCGAAGTTGGCTATGCTGGTCAGCGAGTCGAACTCGAACGAGACAGGAAGCCCGGTGATCCCGGCAAAAGAGTCGATGACAGCGCGAACGTGCCAAAGGGGCGTGCTCCCGGGATGCCAGAAGAAATCATAGGAATGCACGATCTGATCGCTGCCGCGGCTCATGCCCCAGTAGTCCAGATTCGAGAACGCTGCGCTGAGACGGCGGTAGCTCTCTCCCAGGGGAGAGGAGATCCTCGCCTTGGGATCGCCAACCTTGATCGCCTTGGTGAACCGCGCAACAGCGTTTCGCCAGCACCACTCCCTGAACGCTATGAACGCCAGGTTCGCTGGGTCGCTGTCGGGAGTGCCGTGGGTAATCCCCGGGATGGGAGGCGTTTCAGGCAGTGGCGCGTCATTTCCAACGACCCGCGCCAACCACTCCGGCCTCGGGGCCTTGATCGCTTTGCGCCAGAGCGCGAGAGATGACGCGTCGTAGGTCCACCAGTCGGAGTACTTCAGTTCGGCGTGGACCCCGATGAACGCATTGAAGTAGACATCCTCGCCCCTGCATTCTCTTGCGATTGCGGTGCAGAGAGGCGCGTAGTGCTGCCAGAACCGTTCGTCCACGATGGACGGGACCACGCCGTGCGCCGGCTGCCCGTTCGAGTCCAGCCAGATATCGCCCTTGTACCACGCCGGGGTCGCGCCCGAGTAGTAGCTGTTGATCCGCAGGCGCATGCCAAGGCCGTGCTTCTTGCAGATGGCCAACCGTTCGCGCAGGAATGCCAGGTCGATCTTCCCAGGTTCCGGCTCGACCAAGTTCCAAGGGACAGACATCTCCAGCCGCGTGAACCCGACCGACTTCAGATCAGCGGCCCATTTCTCGAAAAGCGCAAGGTCCCGCGCCGGCGCGGTCCAGTCCCAGATGTCGAATGAGTATTCCAACTGAGTGTTCCTCGCCTTCGTATCCCCGCCGGACGCCTCTGCCGGACGCAGCGTCAATGCGAACACGTCATTGGGCCCAAACGCGGGCAGCATAACCATCACGGAGCCGACCCTCACATCCCGCATCGAATAAAGCACTTTGGACGGTCCCGGCGACTCTCTCCAGCCGGATTCCGCTATCCGCTCAGCGACAACCCGCACCTTGCCACTCTCGGCCAACCATGGCACAGACTTCAGATTCTCGAATGCTACGGATAGGTCGGCCGCCTCTCCCCCGTCTCGCCCAAGTACGACGCGCACCTGTCGGGCATCTGCATCGCATCCTGCTACCCCGTCCACGGTGACGCTCGGAGTAAGCTTCAGCAACCGGCCAGTCACATCGGCGTATGCCTTGTAGGCCCACCAGGTCGAGCGCGGCTTGCGGTCCGGATGTGTCAGGATGCCGTCAAGGGATTCGTTCTCGCATGCACTGATGCCTGCCTGCTCGTCGTTCCAGCAGGCGTGACACGCTCCGTCCACTCTCGCCCGCTCGATAGCCGCGAAGAAGATGACGGTGGCCCCCGGCTTCGCGGTCTGTCCAGGCCCTATCATCTCGTTGATGCAGATGGGCCTGGGGTTGATGCCGTTGGTCTGCATGAACCCCCGTATCTGATCGCAGTGGCCCTGGATTACCTTCGGCGAGCCCATCTCATGCCAGGAGACCATGTCGGGCATCACGCTGTTCACCTTGCAGTAGAGCAGAAACGCCTCGAGAAATGCCTTGTCGCAGCTTGATATGCTCGGCCCGACTATCACCGCTCCCGGGTCCAGCTCTCGGATCTTCAGAAAGCCCCGCTTCCACGTTTCGAAGAAACGGTCGCGATCACGACCCCAGAAGCAGCCGAGGTTGGGTTCGTTCCAGATGTCCCATTCGATCTGTCGCTTGCCCGCTTGCGCGCGCTTGACCACTCCCTCCACGAGAGCCTCCCACGCGCGCCAATCATTGTTGTCGCCCGGCCACCACCATGCCAAGTGGTAGCCGTGGCTGTCCGAGATGACGATCTGCATCCGCGCCCCAAGCCTCTTGGCCCTGCCGTAGCAGGCCCACGCGCCCGCGCCCCTGCTGTGCCAGTCTTCGGAGGCCATTCTGAAGAGCTTCGGCTTGAGCGGGTCCACGAGCGCTGCGCTCGGCTCCAGGACCGACATCGCGTGCAGGAAACCGCTGGCTCTGTAAGTGGCTGGCCCCTGGTCGGACGCGAGGTCTATCCTGACGACTTCGTCAGCAATGCTAGGCGAAACGAGCGCAGCCCCGATGCAGGCAAGCAGTAGCGGAATGGACCTAACGGGAATGATGTCGCAATCCTCCAAGCGCTAGCGTATGTAACTCACGGTCGGAGCGACTGGTGGGCTGGTGAACTTGCCGATCGCCTTCAGCTTGACCATGTTCCCACCAGTTGGGGCAGGCGTCACTGTGAACTTCAGGACCTCCCGGCCCATCGACGAGAGTCTGACGCCCCTGCGGGCATTTTCAACCTTCCAGCCCGTGGGCGCGATGACCTCAACCGTCCCGTCTGCCCCCTTTTGTTCGTCAAACTGATAGACCTCGACTGTGTACGTGAAAGGCTCGCAGTTGGCGCTTATCCGGTAGACGCCGGCCCCGCGGTCGACGCCGAGCGCGCAGTACCCGGCCAGAACCACGGAAGAGGCCCTGCACAACGCGGGCTTCTCTCTCCGGGGTCTTTCGTTCAAGACCTCTGCCTCAACCGCCCTGCCCACATCCACCAGATAGCGCTGCTGCGGCACGACTCTCAGCGTGACGGCGCCATCCTTGGCGGTGATCTGGTTTGTCTTGCCGAACATGTCGGCAATCGTTACACTTGCCTTCTCGGTTGGAACGGCTATCCGGGTTTCCTTGTCCGCCCAGACAGAGATCACGTTCCCCTTCGGCGTCGAGAAAAGATAGGCATGCACCTGGGTGCCGTCGGTCTTGAGTTCGCCGAGGTATTCCGCAAGTCCCAGTATGTTGGCCGCGGCGGAGAGTGCGCCAAAGGAGGGATTCGCTACGAGATCCGGCCTGAGCAGAGCGAACTGGTTGGCCCCCTCCTGATAGTCCGGCAGGACGAACCAGAAGTACTTCTCCGTGCCGGATACGAGCGCCATCGTGACCGACTTCGGCAGGTAGTCGCACTGCTCGTGTCGCGCCCTGCTGTCGTGAAACCCCTTCAGCGGCCCTTCCGTCGGGGCGGACCTCGGAAAGCCCACCTCGGTGAGCCACGCCGGATGCTCCGAGATCCCTTGTTCACTCATCAGCTTGCGATAGCTGTCCATCATCCTCGGATAGTCGCTGTGATCGAGGTACGTATGCCAGTTGAAGACGTCGAAGTAGTCACCCACTCCCGAATCATACATGTTGCGGGCAAACATCCCGGCGCCGCCGCTAGGGTGTGGGCCGATAGGAATGGCCTGATAGGTTATGTGACTGAACGAGGTCTGCAGCACGAGCGCGTTAGGGTTCCCGGCCTTGATCCCGAGACATTGGACCTTCTGCATCGCTGCGAACGTGTCACCCAGCAGTATCCAGCAAATGTCTGCCTCGTTCGACACCTCCCATGCCTGAACCTGCTTCTCGAAGTGCTTGGCAGCACTCTTTGAATACCAGTACAGTTCTCGCAGATCGTTGGGAAAGGTGAAGAGCTTACTCCCGGGATGCAGCCTGTCAGGCATATCGTGGAATAGCTGGCAGATGTGAATCCCCTCGGCAGACAGAAGATCGGCCGTCTCCTGGTAGCGGCCCCACCTAAACTCGCCCGGTTCGGGCTCTGTCTCGACCCACGACAGCCGCTCCCTTACCCACGGGATGCCTGCCAAGCCCAACGCCTTGGCAACGGGTTTCCGCCCTGAGTCAGGCTTGACCAGCCATGCAGTTGCGCCGTCGACACCCACGCGACCGTTACGCGACATTGGCACCCTTCCGCGGTCCATGACCACGCAGAGGAGCACCGAAGCGGACTCCGTTCCGCTCTGAATGATCAGTTCGTAGGCGCCAGGCGCAAACCCGGCAGAACGAACTGCGCCTTTCCCGTCTCTAATGGCGATCTCGCCATTGGCTACCTCGTTGCCGAAGTAGTCTGTGATGCTATACTGCGCGTTCGACTTGGCGTCACCCAGGGAGAAGACTGCCGGCCTGCCAGCTACGAAGACACTGCAGGGCGCCTGCGCTGTGATTGTCATAGCATGCAGTGGCGGGGTCCCGGCGAGGAGGAGAAAAGCCGCAGCACCGAAGCAAGTCAGACCGTTCATAGATGAGATCGTCCTTCACTCAGCGAGCGACTGCCCTGACCGAAGACCTCCCGGATTGCTTCGAGGTAAGCGTTGCCGTGCACGGTATCCGGGAGCAGATAGCTGCCCTCTGTCCACTCGTTCCACGCGTTGATAGTGACAATCCTTTGCCTGCTCTCGGGGCTCACGACAAACGCCTTCGCCCGCGAAAGCGCATCGCGGAATGCTTCAGGCGTATTGCCCTGCAGCATGGCCGTCCACGGATACCCAGCTTGCGTGTAGACATCGGTCTGGATGGTTCGCGGGCTGGAGTCCCAGCCCATTGTGACGTTCGGATAGTAGGGGGTTCTGAAAAGCGCGCTGAACTCATCCCAGGCGCCGTAGTTGCGCGCCGCCGCAGTTTCGTAGCTGCCGATCGGGAAACCGTCAGCGTTCGGACTCGAATGGTGCACCCAGGTATATGTGCCTACGCTGGAAAACCCGAGGCTTTCCACCATGAGTTCCGGTTCTGGCAAGTCGCTCTCCACGGGAAGCAGACTCACGCCGCGGACGATCGCGTTCAGGTGCAGTCCATCGAACCCGGCGGCCCTGGTCTTGGCACGGAAGCCATCAAGCGCGTCCCGCGCCTGGTCCATTCCGCCGATTCCGGCAACAAAAGTCTCCAACTCGTATATCGAGAAGTAGGGCTCGCCGTTGACCCGCCAGTAGTTGGGCTGTCGGAAGTACGTCTCCACAACGTAGTCTGTGAACTCGTCGAATGCCTTCCGAGACACACCCGCGTACATGAGAACCTCCGGGGCGTGCGCGAGCTTCGCCGGGTGGACATTGATCCAGTCGTGGTTTGCCCACATCAGTGCGAAGTTGAGCCGCTGGTTGTTCGGAGCATTCAGGAAGCCCTTCTCGAGTCCATCTTGGAGGAACGGGCCGTCTTCATACCAGTACCAATCGTAGATGAAGCATGTGATGCCGTGGTCGGCGGCCAGGTCGATCTCTCTCGCGGCCCAGCAGGGATCCGACTCGTCGAAGTAGCCCCACCCAGGAACGACGGGCTGGCGGTGTCCGGGAAACCTGGGACGCGCCGCCTTGACCAGTTCCCATTCCGTCCAGCCGTCCCCGTGCCAGCGGTCGTTCCGTGCGTCGGGATGGTATTGCGGGAAGTAGTAGACAGCCACGTCTACCCGTGGATCCATTCAGTGGTTCCTCCAGAGCAGATGCAAGCAGACGACACGTCCACAAAACAGAGGGCCGAGTTACACACGCCCGGCCCTCTATTGCGCGCCGCTGCGAGTCGTCCGGCTAGCTGCCGGGACTCAGAGCTCACTGACTTCGCGGACCGCATCAGAGTAGAGCTCAGCCTGCGGGTATAGGGCGCGGCTGTACCTGCCAGTCGACTTAAGCGTAAGTTGCGTAGAGGTGGGGTTTATCTCAGGCTCGTTCATGGCGAAGCCCGTGGCGGTTACGTATTTCCCAACCAAGCCCCCGAGAGCGCCGTACATTGTGTCCAGGACCTTCACGCCGTACATCTGCACGGGGTCCGGAGCCCCTGGGACCAGGTCAGCAACCACGTTTGAGCCGTCGTCGATGTAGAGCCAGCTTCGACTAAGGATGTCAGTCTTGTAAGCGGTTGCCCTGCCGGTGATGGTCACCAGCATACCCACGGTGTCCAGGTTTCCGGCCGGTAAGCCGGCGCAGTTCT
>Ga0315273_10009759_pt1 | contig 12206 bp, 10 predicted proteins | sample YL17G02_0_MG_FD_205753 | JGI IMG/M metagenome (GOLD analysis project Ga0315273, IMG submission 205753) | Sediment microbial communities from Yellowstone Lake, YNP, Wyoming, USA - YL17G02_0 | ecosystem: Environmental > Aquatic > Freshwater > Lake > Sediment | place: USA: Wyoming | collected... | reverse complement strand
ACGGGGAACACGTCGTCTACGACGCGGTCACCAGCGACGCGATCGCCCGGGGGCAGGAACTCGCGTACGGCGAGCGTCTCGTGCCGCGCTACCGCCTCGACAAGGCCGATCTCCTCGTGACGATCGGCGCCGATCCTTTGGGCACCCTTCTCTCGCCGGTGGAGTTCGCGCGTGATTTCGCCGCCCGCCGCTCGCCGGAGTCGGGTTCTATGTCGCGGGTGGTCGCGATCGAGCCGATCCTCACCCTGACGGGCACCAATGCGGACCAGAGGATCAAGGTCCGGCCGGAGCACCTGCTCGGCGTCACCCTGGCACTGGCGCACGAACTCCTGATCCGCACGCAGCGTTCGCCGCTCGGGCAGAATCCCGCCATCGCCGCGCCGCTGCGCTCCTATCCGGCCGAATCGGTGGAGCGGGACGCCGGTCTCGACCCAGGCACGCTGGCGACGCTGGCCGACGAGCTCTGGGCGTCTCGGGGCAAGAGCCTCGTGCTCGCGGGCCCGCAGGCCGCGCCCGCCGCGCACACGGTGGCCCTCCAGACCGCCGCAAACCTCCTGAACAGCGCGCTGGGCAATGACGGCGTCACGGTGGACGCCGCGGAGCCATCGCTCCAGTCGCAGGGTTCCGAGGAGGCGGTTTTGAACCTCGTGGAGCGGATGCGAGGCGGCGAGGTGCAGGTGCTCTTCGTCCACGGCACGAATCCAGCGCAGACTCTGCCGTCGGCGCTGGGCTTTGCCGAAGTCATGAAGCGGGTCCCCTTCATCCTCAGCTTCGCGGATCGGGCAGACGAGACGGCTCGTCGCAGCGACTTCATCGCGCCCGACCACCACTACCTGGAATCCTGGAACGACAACGAGCCGCGCCGGGGCGTGCGTTCGCTGACCCAGCCCGCGATCGCGCCGCTCTACGACACGCGCTCGCTCCAGGATTCGCTGATCTCCTGGTGCCGGTTCCTGGACGTGGGGCCGCTGGCGGTCTTCACGGGTTCCTGGCACGACTATCTCAGGGAGAGGTGGCTCACCGAGGTCTATCCGACGGCCGACGCTGCCGCCCCGTTCGAGCTCTTCTGGGAGGGCGTGCTGCGTGAGGGCGTGCTGGCCAAGAGCGCTGCCGCCGCGTCCACCCCGCGCGCGTTCCGCCCCGCCTCGCTCGCCTCGCTCCCGGAGCGGGTGTCGATCCCTTCCGATGGAACACTCTCGCTCGTGCTCTACACGCCGGTCACGATGTACGACGGCAGGAGCGCGAACAATCCGTGGCTCCAGGAGCTGCCCGATCCGGTCTCGAAGATCACCTGGGACAACTTCGTCTCGATCGCACCCTCGCGCGCGAAGGCGCTGGGTGTTTCCGACTACGAAATGAAGGCCGACGTCGTGACGGTGGACGTGGGACACGCGAAATTCGAGCTGCCGGTGCATGTGCAGCCGGGTCTTCACCCCGATGTCATCGCGATCGGGCTGGGCTACGGACGCACCGCCGCCGGTCGCGTTGGGAACAAGGTCGGCCAGAACGGTTACGCCCTCGCCCAGGCGACCGCGGGCCGGATCGGCTTGAGCGGGATTCCGGTCCGCATCGCGAAGACCGGGCGGATCGCTCCCCTCGCGTGCGTCCAGGGCCATCAGTACACAGAAGACCGGCCGATCATCTACGAGACGACCTTCGGCGAATACCTCAAGGACCCGGCAGCCGGCAACGACGCGCCCACAAGCGAGCCGTCGATGTGGACCCGGCACAAGTACGCCGGAGCCAAGTGGGGGCTCTCGATCGATCTGAACGCGTGCATCGGGTGCAGCGCGTGCATGATCGCCTGCCAGGCGGAGAACAACATTCCCGCGGTGGGGAAGCAGATCGTGCTCCAGGGACGGGAAATGCACTGGATCCGGATCGACCGCTATTACTCGGGAACCGCCGAAGCGCCGGAGACCGTCTACCAGCCGATGCTCTGCCAGCACTGCGAGAACGCGCCCTGCGAGACGGTCTGCCCGGTGCTTGCCACCGTCCACAGCTCGGAGGGGTTGAACCTCCAGATCTATAACCGTTGCGTGGGCACGCGGTACTGCTCCAACAACTGTCCCTACAAGGTTCGCCGCTTCAACTGGTTCAGCTACAGCGACGTGCGCGAGAAGTCGCTGCGGCTGGTCCTGAACCCCGACGTGACGGTGCGGACAAAGGGCGTGATGGAGAAGTGCACGATGTGCGTGCAACGCATCCGCGATGGGAAGGAGCGGGCGAAGCCGTTCGGAATTCCCGTCAAGGACGGGGACATCGAGACGGCCTGCATGCAGACCTGTCCGACCCAGGCGATCGTTTTCGGGGACGTGAACGATCCCAAGAGCCGTGTGGCGCAGCAGGCCAAGAATCCGCGCGGCTACCACGTGCTGGCCGAGCTCAACACGCTGCCCGCGATCACCTACCAGACCAAAGTGCGGAACCGCGACGAGGTGAACGCATGAGCGACCGCGCGATCGCCGTCGCGGCGGAAGAGACGCCGCTCATCGATCCGAGAAAGTCGTTCGCCGACGTCAACGACGACGTGGCGGCGCCGCTGGAGCGGAAGCCCGGGCTTCTCTGGAAGGTGGCGTTCGGCATCGCGCTCCTCCTGACGCTCCAGTTCATGGCGGAAATCGCCTACCAGATGTACAAGGGGATCGGGATCTGGGGCGTGAACCACCCGGTCGGCTGGGCGGTGGACATCACCAGCTTCGTGTTCTGGATCGGTATCGGGCACGCGGGCACGCTGATCTCCGCGATCCTCCACCTCTTCCGGCAGCGCTGGCGGACGGCGATCAACCGCTCGGCCGAGGCGATGACGATCTTCGCGGTCATGACGGCGGGACTGTTCCCACTCATCCACCTGGGCCGCACCTGGTTCGCCTACTGGCTCGTTCCGTATCCCAACTGGCGGTTCCTCTGGGTCAACTTCCGCTCGCCGCTCGTCTGGGACGTGTTCGCGGTCAGCACCTACTTCACGATCTCGCTCTGCTTCTGGTACACGGGGCTGATTCCGGATTTCGCCTCGCTGCGCGACCGCTCCGATGGCTGGCGCCGGGCGATCTACGGCGCTCTCTCGCTCGGCTGGCGAGGGTCGGAGCGCAACTGGCAGCACTACGAACGCGCGTACATGATGCTCGCGGGTCTCTCCACGCCGCTCGTGCTCTCGGTGCACAGCGTCGTGTCTTTCGACTTCGCGACTTCGATCCTTCCCGGCTGGCACACGACGATCTTCCCGCCCTACTTCGTCGCCGGCGCCATCTTCTCGGGCTTCGCGATGGTCGTGACCCTGCTCGTGATTCTCCGAAAGGTGTTCAAGATGGAGGACTACATCACCCTCCAGCACCTCGAGAACATGAACAAGATCATCCTCGTGACCGGAATGATGGTGGGCTACGCCTACGCGACCGAGTTCTTCGTGGCTATGTACAGCGGCAATCCGTTCGAGCGGTTCGTCTTCCTGAACCGGGCCGGCGGGCCATTCGCGTGGGCCTACTGGATCATGGTCGGCTGCAACGTGGTCTCACCTCAGATCTTCTGGTTCAAGCGGTTCCGCCGGAGCCTGCTGGTCATGTTCATCGTTTCGCTCCTCGTCAACGTGGGGATGTGGTTCGAGCGCTTCACGATCATCGTGACGTCGCTCCACCGCGACTTCCTCCCGACGAACTGGTCCTACTACAAGCCGACGATTTTCGATTTCTCGGTGATCGTCGGCTCGTTCGGGTTCTTCTTCATGTGGTTCCTCCTCTTCTGCCGCTTCTTCCCGGCGATCTCACTGGCGGAAGTCAAGGGGGTCCTCTGGAGCGCGAAGAAGGCTGCCGCGCCCGTGCCCGCGCCGGCGAGCGCCAAGGAGAAGACCCATGTTTAAGAGCAAGCCCAAGCCCAGCCGGGCGGTCCTCGCGCTCTACGAGGACCCGGATCAGCTCCTGCGCGCGGCGGCGATGGCCAGGGAGCACGGTTTCGAGGGAATGGACGCGTTCACTCCCTACGCGGTGCACGGTCTCAGCGAGGCGATGGGGATCAAGAAGTCCTGGGTCCCGATGGTCACGCTGGTGATGGGTCTGGGCGGCGCCGTGCTGGGCCTCGCGTTCCAGATCTGGACCTCGGCCTTCGACTGGCCGATCATCGTAGGCGGGAAGCCGATGATCTCGATTCCCGCGTTCATCCCGGTGACCTTCGAGTGCGGCGTGCTGTTGGGAGGCACGATGACGCTGGCCGCGCTCCTGTTCGCGTGCCGCCTTCCGAACCTCAAGGCTCCGATCCTGGACCGCAACCTGACCAACGATCGCTTCGGACTCTACGTTCCGGAGTACGGTCCCGACTGGAACGAAGCCCGCGTCGTGAAGCTCCTGCAGGGGACCGGCGCGCTGGAGGTGAGGGTGATCCGTGTCTAGCCGCTGGCCCCATACCGCGATCGTCGCGTTCATGGCATGTCTCGCCGCGTCCGGTTGCTCGCACCAAAAGAGCCAACCGGTGATCGAGTACATGCCCGACATGGCGTACGGCCCGGCGGTGCACGCGCAGAACGAGGATCTGTACACCCCCGGAGTCACCTCGATGCGTCTGCCGGTCGCGGGGACGGTGCCGCGCGGATTCACGCCGTACCGATTCCAGGTGCAGGACAGCCTCCTCGCGCAGGCGGAGCTGGTCAATCCGCTGCCGCGCACCGCGGACGTGCTGGGGCGCGGCCAGCGCGTGTACATGACCTACTGTGTCGTCTGCCACGGCGAGAAGGGGGACGGTCAGGGCTATATCGTGCCCAAGTTCCCGATGCCGCCTCCGCTCTTCTCGGATAGAGTCATCAATTGGCCGGACGGGCGGATCTATCACGTGATCACGAGGGGCCAGAATCTGATGCCGAGCTACGCTTCCCAGATCCTGCCCGAGGACCGCTGGGCGGTGATCCACTTCGTACGCGTGTTGCAGCGCTCCGCGCGTCCGACGCCACAGGACCTGTCGGCCGCCGGGATCAAGATCGACAGCACGAAGACCGTATCCAAAGGCGACAGCGCGCAGGTCGCGCCAAGCGCGGTCCCGACGGGAGGAACGCCGTGAGCGGCGCCGACATCCACGCCCACACCCACGCCGTGGCGCACCCGGGCGGGAAGATCCGCGTGGCGCCGGCCGCCCTCTCTCTGGGCGTGCGCGCCCTGCTGGGTCTCATGATCGCCATCGGGACCGTCACGTTCATCCTGGAGTTGCGGTCGGATCCCACCCGTGCCTACGCGGCCTGGCTCCAGAACTACTTCGTCTTCCTTTGCCTGGGCCTCGCGGGGACGTTCTTCACGGCGATCCACTACGTCGTCGGAGCGACCTGGAGCGTCGTCGTTCGACGGGTCGCGGACGCGTTCTCCTCCACGCTGACGCTGGCGTTTCTCCTTTTCCTGGTCGTGCTCCTTGGCGTGCCCCACCTCTACGTCTGGTCCAGCGCGACGGGGGTTCAGGGCGTCGAGACCGACCTGATCGTCAAGGGCGGCTATCTCTCGTCGAAGCTCTTCTCGCTCCGGAATCTGGGCATTCTCGCCGTCTGGCTGTTCTTCGCCTGGCAGTTCCGCCGCAACTCGCTGCGCCAGGACGAGACGGGGGATCCGTCGCTGTCCAAAGCCAATCTGAAGCTGGCGCCTCCGTTCCTGCTCCTCTTCGCGCTCACCTTCACGGCGATGAGCTTCGATTTGATCATGTCGCTCGAGCCCACCTGGTACAGCACGATCTTCGGCGTCTACTGCTGGGCCGGACTGTGGCAGAGCGGCCTGGCGGCCCTTACCATCGTCGTCATCCTGCTGCGCCGTCAGGGAGCGTTGAACGGCATCGTGAACCGCGTCCACTATCACGACCTCGGGAAGTACCTGTTCGCGTTCGCGGTGTTCTGGACCTACATCGCGTTTTCCCAATTCATGCTGATCTGGTACGCGAACCTTCCGGAAGAGATCGAGTGGATGATCCACCGCATCTACACGAGCTGGGGAGCCGTGGCGGCCGCGGTCGTCACGCTGAAATTCGTCATACCGTTCTTCGTGCTCCTGCATCAGAAGATGAAGGAGAGCGAGACGGTGCTTCTGGCGGTCGCCGCCGGTATCCTCCTGGGCCAGTGGCTGGACATCTACTGGCTGGTCTATCCGGCCTTCTCGCCGGAGAACGCGGTGCTCAGCTGGAATGAAATCGGGATCGGCATGGGATTCGTCGGGCTCTTTGGCTGGGCGGTGCAGTCGTTCCTGGCGAAGCACCCGGTGGCGCCCCACGGCGATCCCCACTTCGCCGATAGCGTGAGGTTCCACGGATGAAAGACGAGCGGGTAGACTCCTTCCTGGGGTTCGCGCAATTCGTGGTGACGCTCGTGCTCGTCCTCGGCGCGGCCACGATCACCTATCTCGTGGGCTCGCGCGTCGCGAAGAAGGGCGGGGAGGCCGGGGCCGGAGCGGTCGCGGGAGCCGGCGCCAACGTGGACGTGGCGACGCTCATGATCTCCACGCCCGAGTTGGTCGCGAAGGGCGGGGGGCTCTACGCGGTGAACTGCGCCACGTGTCACGGCGTCGCCGGGATGGGGGACGGTCCCGCGGCCGTCGCCCTCAATCCCAAGCCGCGAATCTTCACGGGAGGCTACTGGCGCTACGGCGGCGGAGTCGCTCGGGTCGTGCAGACGATCTCGGTCGGCTCTCCCGGAACGGCGATGTCGGCGTTCACCGCGATTCCCATGGAGGACCGATTCGCGCTGGCGCACTTTCTTCGGTCCTTGGCCCCAGTCCTCGAGGAAGACAAGCCCGCCGATCTGGCCTGGCTGGGCGCCCCCGGTGGAACTCCCGGCGTGGCCGCGGGCGGGCCGCCGCCCGGTCCGACGATCCCGCTCGAGGTCGCGCTCAAGCTCGAGGCCGAGCCCACGCCTTCCGCGGGAGTGGTTGTCGCGCAGGTCGCGGGCCCCGAAGCATCCCTGTATGCGACGCGCTGCGCTTCCTGCCACGGCGTCGCGGGCGAGGGCGGTGTGCGGGTCGTGATGATCGGGTCCGCCCCGTACGCCTACGTCGTCACGACGAGCCTGGCGGTTTCGAGGAGCGGCTGGGCGTCCGATCCAGCGCGGTTCGAGAAGCTTCTGCTCGAAGGAATCCCCGGCTACTTCATGCCCGGCAACGGCGATCTTTCGCGCGGAGAGATCCGCGACCTCTACCGGTACACTCTTAGGCTGCGCGAGCAGCAGGGAGGAGGCACGGCCAACGTCCGGAGCGCCTCTTCGCGGAGCTGACATGAGACTGTGCACTCGAAGAAATACCCTGGTCGCCTTCGGAATCATGGCGGCAGCGGCCCTGCTGATGGCGGGGCGCGCGGACGCGTGGCTCCTGCACCCGGCGACTCCCGTCGCGAGGGAAGTGCGCACGCTCTTCTACAAGGCCGCGGGGGTCACGGCGATCTTCTTCATCCTCGCGGAAGCGCTTCTGCTCATCGCCGTGCTGAAGTTCCGCGCCAGGCCAGGAGTTCCCGCCGCCAAGTGGCACGAGAATGTCCGCCTCGAAATCGTCTGGACCGTGATCCCGGCGATCGCAATGGTGATCCTCGCCGGGCCCGCGTTCTCCACGATGAAATACATGGAGACGGTGCCCAAATCCGACCTCCAGATCGAGGTGATCGGGCATCAGTGGTTCTGGGAATACCGCTATCCGGAGTACGGAGTGACCTTCGCGAACGAGCCCCTGGTGGTTCCCGCGAACAAGATCATCGCCGCGAACATCACCTCGATCGACGTGGTGCACAGCTGGTTCGTCCCCGACTTCGGGATCAAGCTGGACGCCAATCCGGGCCGCATCAACCACACCTGGTTCCAGATCGACAAGCCGGGCGAGTACCAGGGGCAGTGCGCCGAGTTGTGCGGAGTCCTTCACGGGAACATGTACATCACGGTGAATGCGGTGACCCCGGAAGAGTTTGCGCGATGGATCGAACAGAAGAAGAAGGGAGAGTAGCGAGAATGGAAGCGGGCAACGTAGGGATGCCGGCGCACGCGCCTGGCGCCGGTCACGAAGCCATGGGGCGGCGTGGAATCTTGAAGTGGCTCCTGACCACCGATCACAAGCTGATCGGCGTCATGTACATCTGGCTCGCGTTCTGCTTCTTCGCGATCGGCGGCGTTTTCGCGCTCATGATGCGAACCCAGCTGGCGGGACCGGCGCTCCACGTGCTTCGGCCCGAGGTCTACAACCAGATCATGACGCTCCACGGGTCGTTCATGATCTTCTTCTTCACCATCCCGATCCTGGCGGGGATTGGTAACTATGTCGTACCGATCCAGATCGGCGCGCGCGACATGGCGTTCCCGCGAGTGAACGCGGTCAGCTTCTGGCTGCTCATCCCGGCCGGCCTGCTCATGCTCACGAGCCTGTTCCTGCACGGCGGCTCCGCGGCCGCGGGCTGGACCAGCTACCCCCCGCTGACCGATCGGCAGTACTCGCCGGGTCCCGGCGTGGACCTCTGGATTCTTGGACTTCACCTGGCCGGGATGTCCTCGATCCTTGGAGCCATCAACTTCGTCGTCACCATCCTGAACCTGCGCGCGCCCGGCATGACGATGTTCAAGATGCCGATGTTCTGCTGGTCCGTGCTGGTCACCCAGTGCGTGATTCTCGTCGCCACTCCGGTTCTCGCCGGCGCTTTGACGATGGCGCTCACTGACCGCATGTTCGGCACCAACTTCTTCCACCCGCAGGCGGGAGGGGACCCGGTGCTCTGGCAGCACCTCTTCTGGTTCTACTCGCACCCCGCCGTGTACATCATGGTCCTCCCGGGCATGGGGATGATTTCCCAGGTCCTTCCCGCCTTCGCCGGCAAGCAGCTCTTCGGCTACAAGGGGATGGTGATCGCCACCGCCGGTATCGGCGGTATCGGGTTCCTCGTCTGGGGCCACCACATGTTCGCGACCGGCATCGACCCCAGGCTTCGCGCCTTCTTCAGCTTCGCGTCGATGGTGATCGCCGTGCCGACCGGCATCAAGATCTGGTCTTGGCTCGCGACGATCTGGGGCGGATCGCTCCGCTTCCGGACTCCGATGCTCTATGGCGTGGGATTCATATCGCTTTTCGTGATCGGCGGAATCACCGGCGTATGGCTCGCGCTGGTGCCGTTCGACGTCCAGGTGCACGACACCTATTTCGTGGTGGCGCATCTCCACTACGTGCTCTTCGGTGGCTCGCTGATGGCGATCATGGCTGGGCTTTATTACTGGTTTCCGAAGATCTCCGGCAAGCTCTACAACGAGTTCTGGGGCAAGGTGCATTTCTGGTTCACGTTCGTCGGAATGAACCTCACGTTCATGCCGATGCACATCATGGGAATGCTGGGGATGCCACGCCGCATCTACACCTACCGACCCGAGTTCACGATCTGGAACCAAGTCGCCACCACGGGCGCGGCGGTCCTCGGCGTGGGCATGACGATCTTCTTCGTGAACCTGTTGTGGAGCCTGTGGCGCGGAAAGCAGGCCCCGGCCGATCCCTGGAGCCACATCGATGTGACGCGCACGCTGGAGTGGACCATCAGCTCGCCCCCGCCCGCGGAGAACTTCCACGAAATCCCAGTGATCCGGTAGGAGCCGCGACTTGAGAAGCCGCATTCCCAGTTTCCTTGTCGCGACGCTCGTCCTCGTCATCGTTCTGGTGGCCTGGGGCGGCTTCGTGCGGCTCAGCGGCTCCGGGCTGGCCATTCCCGACTGGCCGCTCGCGGAAGGAAAGGTAATCCCCAAGCCCGAGATCAAGGTTTGGATCGAGTACATCCATCGCATGCTGGCGGGCGCCGTCGGACTCTTCACCGTGGGGATCGCGATCGCGATCTTCCGCAGCCCGGTCTACCGTCCTCGTCTGGGCGGCCACGCGTGGGCCGCGCTAGGCGTGCTGGCGGTGCAGATCTTCTATGGAGCGCGGGTCGTCCTGGAAGAACTTCCCGTCGACCGCGTGGTCGTACACCTTCTCCTGGCGTTCCTCTTTTTCGCGATCCTGATCCGGATGATTCTCAGGGCGCAGGACTTGCAGCGCGATGAATCGAGCCGTGGATCCGTTGCCGGCGCCCGCGCGCTGGCGGCGTTCGCGTACGTGACGGCGGCAGCCGTCTTCGCACAGGCGGGCCTTGGCGCCTGGGTCGCCTCTTCGGGATCCAGCCTCGCATGCCCTGACTTCCCGACGTGTCAAGGCCTGTGGGTGCCGAAGCTGGAGGGCCAGGTGGGAATCCACTTCGCGCACCGTCTGGGCGGGTATTTCGTATTCCTGGTGCTGATCTCCCTCCTGCTGAACGCGGCGCGCGTTCCGCTGCCGCCGCGGGCCCGGTGGCCGCTCCGCCTGGCGGGCGTGCTGGTTTCGCTTCAGATTGCGCTTGGAATCGGAAACATCGTGCTAGGCTTGCCGCTGGCCGTGGCCGTGGCGCATTTGGCCACGGCGCTCGTTCTCTTCGGAACCCTACTGGTCGCCAGCCATGAACTTGCACGTCTCTAGCTACATCCAGCTGACCAAGCCGCGGATCGTGGTGCTCGTCCTCGTGACGGCGCTGGCGGCCCTCGTCGTGCAAGGCTCGCTCCTGTCGCGTCCGGGGCAGCTTTTGATCGTGCTCTTCGCGATCACCCTGGTGGCCGGCTCGGCCAACGCGTTCAACCAGTACTTCGAGCGGGACCTCGACGCCATGATGGCGCGGACCCGCGACCGCCGGCCGCTGCCGTTGCGGCAAGTCGCCCCGCGAAACGCGCTCGTCTTCGCGATCGCGATCGGCGTTCTCTCGGTCGGAGTCCTCTACTTCAGGGCGACGCCCCTGAGCGCGTGGCTCGCGCTGGGAACGATCGTCTTCTACGGATTCTTCTACACGCTCTGGCTCAAACCGCACACGGTTCACAACATCGTGATCGGCGGAGCCGCGGGCGCCATGGGTCCGGTCATCGCATGGGCCGCGGCGACCGGAAGCCTGGCGATCGCCCCGATTCTAATGTTCCTCATCATCTTCCTCTGGACCCCGCCGCACTTCTGGGCGCTGGCGCTCTGCGTGAAGGAGGACTACCGGGCGGTGGGGATTCCGATGCTCCCGATCGTGAAGGGGGACGAGGAGACCTACCGGCAAATCGAGATCTACAGCGCGGCGCTGGTCGCGTTGACGCTCTCGATGCCTTTCCTGCGAACCGGCGGTCTTCTGTACGCGCTTCTGGCCCTGGGCTTGGGCGTGGTCTTTCTCTGGAAGGCGATCCTCGCGCGCCGCGCCGGCACGGTCAAGGCCGCCTGGGGCGTCTTCGGGTATTCGATCGTCTACCTCTTCGCGCTCTTTCTGGGGCTCATCGCCGACGCGATCTGGCGGATCCCTGTATTCTAGGAGCGCCTCGCCGTGAAAAAACCGAGCAACCTCCTCGTCGCCATCGGTCTGGGGCTCCTTGTCGGGTCGATGTTCTGGTTCGCCTACGCGAACGTTCCTCTGTTCAAGCTCTTCTGCGCGCGTTTCGGGATCGGCGGAGCGGGGAAGGCGGCGTGGAAGGGGGATCTGTCCCCGGGGCTGTCCAGCGCGACGGGGCCGATTTCAAACCGCTACATCCGCGTCACCTTCATGGGCGTTTCGTCCAGCGGATTGCCGATCCACTTCGAGCCTTCGGTGCCCTCGATCGAGACGAACCCCGGCCGTGCCGTGCACGTCGATTACACGTTCACCAACATGAGCGACGACTCGGTGTTCTTCCGGGCGGTCCACTCGATCGTGCCCGAGCGGGCCGCGCGCGAATTCCAGCTCATGAAGTGCTTCTGCTTCGACGACCAGGCGCTGGGTCCCCGCGAGACGCGCAAGCTTCCGGTTTACTTTGCCCTGTCGCCGCGCACGCCGCCGGATGTGGAGGAACTGTCGCTGAACTACACGTTGTTCCCGAGGGATCCGAAAAAGAGCCTGCCGGTGACGGCGAGGGAAGCGAACTGACCAGGTCTTGCGGACCGGCGAGGGAAGCGAACTGACTATCGGGCGGCGCCCGAATAGATGGCGATGATGTTCCGGAGGAGCTTCAAGGCCTCCGGTTTCTTCCTCTGGAACGAATTCCGACCGATGATGGAGCCGAAGCCGCCGCCGTCGCGGATCGCCCGCGCCTCGTTCAGCACTTCCTCGTCGTTCTCCTTCTTTGCTCCGCCCGAGAAGATCACGATCCGCCGTCCGTCGAAGGAGGACTGGACGACGTGGCGGACGCGATCCGGGAGGGTGCCGATGGGGATGGCGTTCTTCTCGTAGGTCTT
>Ga0315273_10009758_pt1 | contig 12206 bp, 7 predicted proteins | sample YL17G02_0_MG_FD_205753 | JGI IMG/M metagenome (GOLD analysis project Ga0315273, IMG submission 205753) | Sediment microbial communities from Yellowstone Lake, YNP, Wyoming, USA - YL17G02_0 | ecosystem: Environmental > Aquatic > Freshwater > Lake > Sediment | place: USA: Wyoming | collected... | reverse complement strand
ACAGATCACAGGCGAAGTCTCGGTGAGGCCGTAGCCTTCGACGATCGGAATGCCGATCGCGAAGAAGAACTCGAGCGTGCGCGGTGAGAGCGGCGCGCCGCCCGAGACGCAGAACCGCAAGCGCCCCCCCATGCGCGCGCGGATCACTCTGGCGACCAGACGGTCGGCCACCGCACCCTGAATCCGGGACACGAGGCCGAGCGTGCGCCCCTCGAACCGTGCACGGGCGCGCTCGGTGCCGCGTGCGAGCCCCCAGTGGAACAACCGCTGTGCCAGCGGCGGACGTTTCGTCGCCGCGTCCAAGATCTTCGCATGAACTTTCTCGTAGAAGCGCGGCACGCCGAGCAGCACGGTCGGCCGGACCTCTGCTGCGTTCAACCCCACGGTCTCCATGCTTTCGGCATAGGCGATCGTGACGCCGCCCGCGAGCATCGTGTAGAGGCCAGCCATGCGTTCGAGAATGTGGGAGAGCGGGAGGAACGACAGGCAGGTGTCGGAGGGGACGAGCTGGATTACGGCGAGGCATGCCTCGACATTGGAGGAAATATTGCCGTGCGTGAGCATCGCGCCCTTGGGATCGCCGGTGGTGCCTGAGGTGTAGATGATCGTAGCGAGATCGTTGCTCTGAACCGTAGCCGCGCGGGTGCGGAAGGCGCGCGGGTCGCGCGCGCGGATCTCTGCGCCGCGCGCAACGAGCGCCGCGAAGCCGTACTCGCGAGGCCGTGCCGGGCCATGCTGCGGGTTATCTTCGTCCATGACGACGATTGATTCGAGCGCCGGCAGTGCTTCGCACACCGTGCGCAGCCTGTCGCGCTGGGTCGCGGTCGACACGACGGCGAGCTTGGCTTCGGAATCGCGCAGCTGAATGGCAACCTGCGCGGCGAGCAGCGTCGGATAGATCGGGACCGAGACGGCACCGAGGCCCAACACCGCGAGGTCCGCGAGCGCCCATTCGAGCCGCGTCTCAGCCAGGATCGCAACGCGATCGCCGCGCTGAACACCCAGCGACTCCAGGCCGAGCGCCAGGCACTCGACGGTCTCGAGCGCACGGTCTGCCGACAGCTGCTGCCAGGTAGCGCCGGTCTTCCGCATGAACTGCGCCGGCTTGTGGTGGGCATCCACCGTGTCGAGGAAGATCTGGATCAGCGTGCGGGTCACGCAGTGCTCCCGGGCGTCGCGGACGCGGAACCCACGAGCGGTCGCTCGCCAGGGCGCGGACGTTCCCGGATAAGATCGGCCGGCGCAGGCGCCAAGACAAGTGCGCGAAGCTAGCGCAGGCTCAGTTTCACACTGACCTGCCACACGCCGAGGCTGTCGAGCGTCGCCGGTATCCTGCCGGAGAGTCGTTCGGAGGCCTTACCAAGGTCCGGGAACAACGGGCGCGCTTCGAGAGGCGCGGGAGTCGGTGTTCCGCCGAGCGCGAGATAGACCACCAGCGACTGGCGCCCGTGGCCGGGCGAGGTCACCTCGAAATGCACATGCGGCGCTTCACCTCCCGCGGGGCTGCTGGCGCCGGGGACGATCGTGCGCACGCGGAATTCGCCGGCCGGGCCGGTTCGCAGCGAGCCCATCAGGCGGGCGGGCGCGCCGGGGTTCGCGGGGTCGGCGTAGCTGCCATGAGTGTCCATGTGGTACGCACGGATCGTGGCTCCCGGCACCGGCCGGCCGCGGGCATCGTAAAGCGTTCCCGACAGCACGAGCCTCGAGCCGGGCTCGCTCGCAGGCGCGATCTCCACGTCCGAAGCCGCACCCATCGTGGCGGGGTCTGGTGCGCAGCCTGCGCACAGGACGCCCGCGAGCACTACGCTCCAGAGCCACGGTTGCACGAATGCGATGGCGGGTTCGCAGAGTCTCATGATGACCTCCAGCGTAACTCAGGGCGTGGAGAAGTTCAGGTGCGCGCCGCAACGTCCGATAACATCCGGGCAGCGAGCCGGGCAGCGAGCCGTTCGTTGACAACCCTGCAAGAGGTGGGGGAGATTCGCGCGACATGGTCTCGAGCTGGATTCTCGCAGGTGTCCGAACGCCGTTCGCCAGGGCCGGCAGCGTGTTCCGCAGCACGCCCGCCTACGAGCTCGGACGAGTGGCAATCGCCGAGCTGTTGGCGCGCCACGAGCTCGACCCGGCCCGGCTCGACCACGTCGTGTTCGGCAACTGTGCCCAGCCCGCCGAGGCGGCGAACATCGCGCGCGTCACGGCGCTACGCGCGGGCGTACCCGAAACAGTCCCCGGGTTCACGGTTCATCGCAACTGCGCTTCCGGCATGGAGGCGGTCGCCGACGCCGCCTACCGCATCGCGTCGGGTGAAGCGCGGCTGATTCTCGCAGGCGGGATGGAGTCGATGAGCCAGATCCCGCTCATGTATGCGCCGAGCTACGCCGGGTGGCTCGAAGGTGTGATGCGCGCGAAGACGCCGGCCCAGAAGCTCGGCGCATTTGCGCGCTTCCGCCCCGCGATGCTCAAACCCCGCATTGCGCTCGCCGAAGGGCTCACCGATTTCACATGTGGTCTCAACATGGGGCAGACCGCCGAGGTGCTGGCGCGCGAATTTCGGATCGACCGCGAGCGCCAGGACGAGCTGGCGCTGGTGAGCCACCAACGCGCGATCGCTGCGCGCGCGCGGCTGCGCGAGGAGATCGTTCCGGTGTTCCCCGCGCCGCGCCATGCGATGGAACACGACGACGTGGGCCCGCGCGAAGGGCAGACGCTCGAGGCGCTCGCGAAGCTCAAGCCATACTTCGATCGGATGAACGGCACCGTCACGGTCGGCAACTCGTGTCAGGTGACCGACGGCGCGGTCGCGCTTCTGATCGGCGACGAGGCAACCGCGCGCGCATGGCCCACGCCACCGCTTGGGCGCATCCGCTCGTTCGCGTTCGCCGGGCTCTCGCCGCGGCGCATGGGGTTGGGGCCGGTGTTCGCGATGTCCGAAGCGCTCGCCAAGGCGGGTCTCACGCTCGACGAATGCGAGCGAGTCGAGATCAACGAGGCGTTCGCGGTCCAGGTGCTGGCGTGCATGGAGGCGTCCAAGTCCGACCGCTTCGCGCGCGCCGAACTCGGGCGCGATCAGGCGCTGGGCGAGATCCCGATGGATCGTATGAACGTCAACGGCGGTGCGATCGCGCTCGGGCACCCGGTTGGGGCGAGCGGGGCGCGTCTGCTGCTGACACTGCTGCACGAGTTGCGGCGCCACGGGCTCCATCGCGGCATTGCATCGCTGTGCGTGGGCGGTGGTCAGGGCGCGGCATTCGTGGTGGAGCGCGAATGAGCTCGGCCCTGGTGAGCCCGGCAGTCATGGTGTGGGCGGCAATCGGATGGGTGCGAGAATGAGCGCGATTCCGGTCGGCGAGGCGACTCATGGGCCAGTGGTCTCCGTGACGCCCGCGGTGTTCCGCATCGCATGGCCCGAGCCGGGGCTCGCGCACCTCGTCATGGACGACCCCGCGCGCAAGCTCAACGTGCTCGACTCGGTCGCGATCGCGAGCCTCGAAGCCGCACTGTTGGAGTTGGAACATGCGGCCGAGTTGCGCGGCGTGATCGTGGTGAGCGGCAAGCCGGGATCGTTCGTCGCGGGAGCCGACGTCCATGCCATCGGTGCGATCACGGATCCCGCCCAGGTGCTAGCGATCGTGCGCCGCGCTCATGCCGTGTTCGCGCGTCTCGCCGCCCTGCGCGCGCCGACCGTGGCTGCGATCGACGGCGTGTGCCTCGGCGGCGGCACCGAGTTGGCGCTCGCGTGCGATTCACGCATCGCGAGCGAGGAGCCGCACACTCAGATCGGGCTGCCCGAAGTGTTGCTCGGCATCTTCCCCGGCTTCGGCGGCACCACGCGCCTGCCGCGACTGATCGGCGTCTCGGCGGCTCTCGACCTGATTCTCACCGGACGCTCGTTCGATGCGCGTCGCGCCTTGAAGCTCGGCCTGATCGCGCGCGCGGTGCCCGCGGCGTGGCTGGTCGAGAACGCGCACCGCAGGCTCGCCGAGCTCGAACGGCGTCCGGCTGGTGCACGGCGCGACCGATACAGTCCCAAGGGCATGAGTGCTGCGCTCCTCGAATCCGCACCCGGTCGCGCGATCGTGTTTCGCCAGGCGCGCGCGATGACCATTCAGCGCACGCAGGGACACTACCCGGCTCCGCTCGCCGCCATCGATGTGATGCAGGCCGGGATCGGAAGACCGCTGCCCGATGCGTTGCGACTCGAAGAGCGCATCGCTGAGCTGGTCGTGGGACCGGTCAGCAAGAACTTGATTCGCATCTTCCTGCTCTCCGAGCGTGCGAAGAAGGGCTCGCCGGTCGCCGATACGTCGATCAAGCCCGTCGTGATCGGAGCTCTGGGACTGATCGGCACCGGCACGATGGGCGGTGGCATCGCGGAGCTGGCGAGCCGGGCCGGGATCCGCGTCCGCATGCGCGACGTCAGCCCTAAATCGCTGACCCGGGCGCTCGTGACCGTGCGCGAGTTGATCGACGAGCGCAGCCGCAAGCGCCGCGGTCCCGCACACGAGCGCGACGCCCAACTCGCGCGCATCACCACCACGCTCGAGCTCGAGGGCTTCGGCCGCGCCGATGCCACAATCGAAGCCGTGGTCGAGGATCTCGAAGTGAAGCGCCGCGTGTTCGGCGAGCTCGAGGCCCGCATGAACGCGGACGCACTGCTCGCCACCAACACTTCATCGCTGTCGGTTAGCGAACTCGGCGCGGGGCTCGCCCATCCCGAGCGCTTCTGCGGATTCCATTTCTTCAACCCGGTCCACAAGATGCCGTTGGTCGAAGTGGTGCGCGGTGCGCGGACCACGGACTCAACCATCGTCACGGCCGTTGCGCTCGCGCGGCGGCTCGGCAAGACACCGGTCGTGGTCGCCGATGCCCCCGGGTTCGTCGTGAACCGTATCCTCACGCCCTACCTGCGCGAAGCGATGCATTTGCTCGAAGAGGGCTATGCGCTCGTCGATATCGACGGCGCAATGCGGACCTTCGGCATGCCGATGGGGCCGTTCGAGGTCCTGGACGAGGTCGGGATCGACGTTGCGCACAAGGCGGCCGGGGTGCTCGGCCGCGCGTTTCCCGGGCGCATGGCGCCCGCACCCGTGCTCGACAAGCTGGTCGAGGCGGGCCGATTCGGAAAAAAGAGTGGGCTCGGCTTCTACCGCCACCGCGGACACCGCCGCGAGCCCGACCCCGGGCTAGCAGCGCTGCTGGGTCTCGCGCGTCAGCGGACACCGCACAACCGCGAGGCGCTCGCCGAGCGCATGGTGCTCGCGATGATCAACGAGTCGGCTCACTGTCTGGACGACCGGGTCGTGTCCGAGGCGGGATCGGTGGATCTGGCGATGGTGTTCGGGGCTGGATTCCCGCCGTTCCGCGGCGGTCCGCTGCGTCACGCTGACGCGCTCGGGATCCCGAAGGTCGCATCCCGTTTGAACGCCCTGCGCGCCGAGCGCGGCGAGCGCTTCGAGCCCGCCCGGGGCATCGTGGAGCGGGCGCTGGCCGGCGGGTCGTTCACGGACCTAAAATGAAGACGGCTCCGGGGATTGCCGATCCCCGGAGCCGCTTGCCTGGAAGTCCTCGCGTTGCCTTGTTGCCTGGAGGTGGTCGCACGCTTCGCTTCGCGCGACCACAACCTTAGACGGTTCGAATCCTCCACAAGTTGCAAGGACACCGCAAAAGCTGGGTGCAGACCACGTCAGGCACCTGCCGGACGTGGAGTCGGGGGCCGGAACGGATCAACCGTGCCCTGCTCCTCGGCCTTCTGCTTCTTTTCCTCGACCAGATGCTCCTGCGCGTTCTGCTCGGATTCGGTCTGGACCGGCGCCAGCGTCTCACCCCGCAGCAGGCGTTCCATCTGATCGCCGTCCAGCATCTCGCGCTCGAGCAATCCGTTCGCGATCACGTGAAGCTTGTCGAGGTTGTCGCGCAGGAGGGTGAAGGCGCGGCTGTAGGCGCTTTCGACGATCGAGCGCACTTCCTTGTCGATCAACTCCGCGGTCTGCTCGCTGTAATCCTTGTGGCTCGAGATCTCGCGGCCGAGGAACACCATCTCCTCCTTCTTGCCGAAAGTCAGTGGCCCCAGGTTCTCGCTCATGCCCAACTCGCACACCATCCGGCGCGCGAGACCGGTCGCGCGCTCGATGTCGTTCGAGGCGCCGGTGGTGAAGTGGCTGAAGATCAGGTATTCCGCCGCGCGGCCGCCCATGAGCATGCACAGCGAGCGCAGTAGATCGTCCTTCGAGCGCGAGTAACGCTCTTCCTTCGGCAGATACGATGTGATGCCGAGCGCGCGTCCGCGCGGGATGATCGTGATCTTGTTCACCGGGTCGGAGCCCGGCATCAGCCACGCGACGAGCGCATGTCCGGCTTCGTGGTACGCCGTGTTCTTGCGCTCTTCCTCGGTCATCACCAGGCTCTTGCGTTCCATGCCGAGCATCACTTTGTCCTTGGCATCCTCGAAATCGCGCATGGAAACCTTCTTATGGTTCCGCCGTGCGGCGAGCAGTGCCGCCTCGTTCACCATGTTGGCCAGGTCCGCGCCCGCCATGCCCGGCGTGCCGCGCGCGATCTGAGCGAGATCGACATCCTCCGAGATCGGCGTCTTGCGCGTGTGGACCTTGAGGATGCCCTCGCGGCCACGCACGTCGGGCCAGTCGACGACGATCTGCCGGTCGAAGCGCCCCGGGCGCGTGAGCGCCGGGTCGAGCACGTCGGGACGGTTCGTCGCCGCGATCATGATGACGCCCTCGTTGGAATCGAAGCCGTCCATCTCGACCAACAGCTGATTCAGCGTCTGTTCGCGCTCATCGTGACCACCGCCGAGCCCCGCACCACGATGGCGACCGACAGCATCTATTTCATCGATAAAAAGGATGCAGTTATGCGTAACTATATTGTTTGCGATAAAACTATGATGACGATCGAGACACAAGTCATACACCGGTACAGCATCTTCTCGCTTTTCGATATTATCAATGCGCGCCCAGAGAACTGCAGAGTGTGCTAGATCACAGAGTCGGGAGAATTCTTCCGTGATATCCGCCGAATGCTCCTCGCGCCAATCCTCCATCTCGTCGACAACGGACTGTAGCGACGTGCGCGATGGAATCACATTGCCACGCTCGTATGAACTGACCTGGTTGCCGCGCGTCAACGCGCGCTGGCCCATACCGAGCGAACGGCGCGCATTCAGCAGGATAGAGCTGGCAGGAACAGAATCGAGTCGTGAAGAAGATCCCGACCGCTGGCCCAACAGTATGGTGACGCGGTCGAGCCGGTCCCGCTTCGCAGGGTGGTCGGAGTACACACGGTGCGCAAAACGCAGAATGGATTCGCGACCCGAAATGACGATGTTGCCATCTTTGCCCTGCCGCGCTGTCGGCGCGAGGTTAGTCACGATTCCGATTCTCAGCAAGGCGTCGCGCACGAGCTGATTCTCCGGCCGCTTCCAGGCGGAGATGATCACTTGAGGTGACGATGCGGTCTCACGCACACACCCATCTCCATCGAACATCCCTCGAAGCCACGCAGTGACCATGTAGTTCGGGAGTTCCAGAACGCTGGACTGGACTGACCGAAGCGAATCGCACAGCAAGCGGTTGTTGATGCAAGATGTAAAGCAGTCTCGAAGCGATACTGCACGCGTTCCCTGCGGAAGAAGGCTATCGAAGTTCTTCTCGTTCTGGTAACGCTTCGGCGAGTAGCCGAAACATGTTTCACAGATTTCCCGGATACGCTCATGCAGGGTGATCTCAGTGTTCACGAACTGGATCGTGCGGTTGCCCATTTTCGCAAACGTTCCATCCGAAGCGATTAGCCCGCACAAGTAGGCGATGTCCTCGTGCAGAAACATCGGAATCACTTGGAGGCAGGAGGATCGGAAACCACCGTGACCCGTGCCGATCGCCTCGATGTCGTCGTGACGGCGGCGAAGGTCGGGGATGTCTCGAACTCGAGTGCGCGCGCGATGAGCCGGATCATCCTTGAATCGCACCCAGGTGTCCGCCGGCAGAAAGTCGTAGAAGAGCGGTGGATGCGAATTCGTTGCGATCTCGCGAGGAACCGCCACACAGTCACCGAGCCGCAGCGCATCGGAACGCACCCACTCCATCGATGCGCCGCGCAGCACGGGGAACAAATGGTTGCCCGTCGCCTGGATTTCGCTGGTGGAGGTCGTGATCGTGAAGATCTCCGTGCTCATCTTGCGCGTGATGCCGATCACGGACGCATCCTCGAAACGGAACTCTTCCGTCATCGACGGAACACGAACACCGACCATTCGTTTCTCGAACATCTCTTCGATCGTGACCTGCTTCCCGCCGCTCAGTGTAATGACGGCATCACCGGTCAGGCATGGCGCATTGCGCTTGCCCTGTTCGAACAAATCGCGAACGCGGGAAGCTCCAACCCCGACAAACATCTCGACGAAGTCCGAACCACTCATCGAGAAGAACGGCACGCCGGCCTCGCCGGCCACCGCCTTGGCGAGCAGCGTCTTGCCCGAGCCCGGAGGGCCGAGCAACAGCGCGCCCTTGGGAATCCGTCCGCCGAGGCGCTGGAACTTCTGCGGCTCCTTCAGGAACTCGATGATCTCCTGCAGTTCGGCCTTGGCCTCGTCGCAACCAGCGACGTCCTTGAACGTCACCTTGGGCGTGCTCTCGGGCAGCACGCGCGCCTTGGTCTTGCCGAACTTGAGCGCGGCACTGCCGCCGGCCTGCATCTGACGCAGCAGGAACATCCATGCTCCAAAGATCAGCAGGAGCGGGAGCCATGTGAACAGCACCGAGAGCCAGTTGATGCCCGCGTTGCGCACCTCGATCTCGATATTGGGATTGGTTCCCCACACCTTCTCGGGCAGTCCCTCGCCGTCGCCAAGGATATTCGTCTTGAACAGCTTGAACGGCGCCTCGTGCGGGCCCACGCGCAGCGCGGCCTCGTTCTTGAGTTCGCCGGTGACGCTGCGCTCGATGATCTGAAGATTCGCGATGTTGCCCTTGGTCACCTCATCGATGAACCGCGTGTACGAGATCTCCGCACGCTGCGGCGTCATGAAGCTGCCCTGGTACATGCGATACGCGACCAGCGACAGCAATACCACCAGCGCCCAGAACGCGAGCGTCCGGAACGGCCGCCCCGCCGGAACGGGCACCTGCGGGCGGCGCGAGGGTCCATTGCCACGCTGAGGGCCCCGCCGCCCATCGCGCTTGTGGCCATCGTCCGAGCCGGGTTCCGACCCGCGCCAGAGAACGCTCACGAACTATGCCTCCTCGAGAACACCTACGTAGGGAAGATTGCGATACCGTTCTGCTGCGTCCATGCCATAGCCGATCACGAATTCCGAGCCGATCTTCCAGCCCGCGTAGTCGACCGGAACCTGCATCTTCCGGCACGGCACCTTGTCCAGCAGGGTCGCCACTTTGATGCTCGCGGGATGCCGCGAGCGCAAGAGATCCAGAATGAACGAGACACTGAGTCCCGAATCGACCACTCCTTCGCACAGTACGACGTGGCGGCCGGCGATGTCTCCGCGCAGGTCCGACATCACGCGTACGGTTCCGCTCGACGAGGTGCCGCTCCCGTAGGAGGACACCGAAAGAAAGTCCAACTCGACATCGGCCGGCGTGGCGCGAGCCAGATCGCACTGGAACATACATGCGCCCTTGAGGACGCCCACGTACAACGGTCGTCTGGTTTCGAGGTCACGGGCCAGTTCCACGCCCATCTCACGTACTCGTGCCGCGATCTGCTCGGCGGTAAACATTACCCGAATCGTCGGTTCGCTCACCGCGCGGCTCTCAGTCATGAGGCTCCTATCTTGCGAGGCGCCTGGCCGCGGTTGCCCAGATTCATGGCTTCCGCTGTCATCGGCCTGCACCGCGCGAAGCTCCAGCACCCACTGTAGTTGATCGTCGTTGACGCCAGCACAACCATTGCCGGTCGCGCCACGCCTCGACACCCGCGGGCAACTCGATGCGAGCGCGTCCCGACGAAGCGACGAGCAGGCGGTCGAGCAGGTCGAAATGACGGCGGGTGAGCCCGACCGCAGAAGGAGCGAGGCTCTTCCACAGTTGGCGCACGAGGGCGCGCCGGAGAGCGAGAGGGTAGGAAGCTACCCGGCTCGAATCAAGCCTAAACTCCCCGCGCTCGATGCGGCAAATGTCCCCGAGTACGCGAATCGCTCGCCGCTCGATCATGCGCGCGGCCGAGCGGGCTTCGTCGGTCGCCGCGGCGACCGCGCGTGCGAGTCCAGCACGAGTCTCCGCAGCGCCGGGAAGCGTGCCGGTGGTGCCTGCTGTCCTGCGTGGCGGCGCTTGCGAGGGCGCTCTGGCGGAAGCTCCGGCGTAGGCAGCAATCAAGGCCGGGATGGCATCATGACGGATCCGGCTGCGCAGATATTGATGTCCGGCATTGGTCATATCTTCACGCCACGGGATGCCTGCGCGCGTCAGGTCGAACTCGATGTCGCGCCGGGTCGCCTCAAGCAGCGGTTTGATCCAGCGGCCGCGCTTCGGAGCCATGCCCCCCAGCCCCACGAGGCCGGTGCCGCGCCCGAGCCGCATCAGCATCGTTTCGAGCTGATCATCGGCGGTGTGCGCTGTGGCGATCGCCGTCGCATGGGCGCGCCGCGCCGCAAGGCCAAGGAATTCGCGGCGCAGCGTGCGCAATCCGGCCTGCCCCGTGAGCCCGCGCGAACGCATCAGGCGGCGCGTGTCGCGTCGCGCGGCGATCAGCGGGATCTCGAGTCCTGCACACAAAACGCGCACCGCCGCAAGATCGGCATCGGCGTCAGCGCCACGCAGCCCGTGGTGCAGATGAGCTGCCGTGAGGGTGATGGCGAACTCGCCGGCGATCCGATGCAAACCCACAAGGAGAGCCGTGGAATCGGCGCCGCCGCTCACCGCGACCAGCACATGGCCGCCGCGGGCGACGCTGCACGAACCGCGCAGCGCGCGGCGCAGAACCGGCTCGATCCTGCGCAGGCGTGGTCGGAACATGGTGGGGGGGGTGGCGGCTGCCGTTCCTCCGCCACAGCGTGGCACAGGCACACCGGGACGTGCGGGCCTGGAAAGTGGTGGCGGCGCAGGGACTCGAACCCCGGACACAGAGATTATGATTCTCCTGCTCTACCAGCTGAGCTACACCGCCAGAATCGGGGGGCCATCCGCGTGGATGGCGGGGCAGGGAAGCTAGGCATCGGGCGGCGGAAAGTCAACCGGGCGTGAACATCACTCTATCCCGCCGCCTTCTCCGGGGACGCGCCGGATTCGGCAGCCAATCCCGCGCCGCTGTCCGTGTCGCGATTGGGTGTGGCGGGTGGTTCGTCCTGCGTTCGGATGCGGAAGATGCGCGACAACTCGCTGCGCAGCTCGCCTTCGTTGAGTTTCTGCATCAGGCGGCCGCGAAACGCGACCGAGATGTCGCCGCTCTGCTCGCTCACGATGATGATCGCCGCGTCGGTCTCCTCCGACAGCCCGAGTGCCGCGCGATGGCGCGTGCCGATCATCGCCGAAGTGCGCGGATTGGTCGTGAGGGGCAGGATGCACGACGCCGCGATCACGATGTCCTCGCGCAGAATCACCGCACCGTCATGGAGCGGTGAGCCGGTGCTGAACAGCGTGACGAGCAGTTCGGCCGAAACCTTGGCGTCGATGCGCGTGCCGGTCTCGACGAAGTTGCGCAGGCCGGTGTTGCGCTCGACCACGATCAGCGCGCCCTGACGGCGCTGGGCCAGCGTCTCCGCCGCCCGTACGACTTCGCCGAGCACGCCGTAATGATCGCCGCGCAGGAACGAGCGGAAATAGCGCGTGCGGCCGAACAGCGCGAGCACGTGGCGCAGTTCGGGCTGGAACAGGATCACGAACGCGATCAGCCACACCGTCTTCAGACCCTCGACAATCCACCGGATCGCGATCAGGTCGAGCTCGCGCGCGACGAGGCCGACCAGCACGATGACGAGCAGCCCCACGTACATCTGCGCCGAGCGTGTCCCTTTGACGAGGATGAGCAGGCGGTAAAACAACACCGCGACGAGCAGGATGTCGAGGACGTCGAAGAACCAGAAGCGATGGACAGGCGTCATGGTCGTGCCAGCGAAGGTGAAAGTCGCAGGGGATCGAGTTGCGCATCAAGGATCGCACGAAATGATCTCATGTGCACGGCATCGGCGCGTTGCGTCGGGGCCTGAACGAGCACGCGACGGCGTCAGTCCCGCCGCGCGG
>Ga0315273_10009756_pt1 | contig 12207 bp, 9 predicted proteins | sample YL17G02_0_MG_FD_205753 | JGI IMG/M metagenome (GOLD analysis project Ga0315273, IMG submission 205753) | Sediment microbial communities from Yellowstone Lake, YNP, Wyoming, USA - YL17G02_0 | ecosystem: Environmental > Aquatic > Freshwater > Lake > Sediment | place: USA: Wyoming | collected... | reverse complement strand
CTTTGACGATGGAGCCGGCTTTGATACGGGTAAAATCTGTTTTCCAGACGCCGTTCCGGTCGACCACACGTTCGATGGTCCCGAAGAGGTTCTTATAGCGGGGGTTCTGCTCGATGATAACCGGCGCTCCTTTTACACCGGAGTTGTCTACGAGAACATTGACCTGGTACTCGACAAAGGAATCCTCTTCCCGGGGTATCTGAATCCCGAGGACATTCTGACCATGTTCCTCCTTCTGGTGAAAACGGGGAAGGGTTGCAAGGATGTCGGCGCGGAGGTCGGCGAGATACTGCTTGAGCTTGTCGCTTTGGTACTTTTCCTGGAGGTCGGCCAGCAGCTCTTCGACGACGGGGACAACGATCTTGTGGTTGAGGTCCTCGATGGACTTCTTCGCCTTGCGCTCGATATTGCGCATCTCACGCATGACAATGTCCATCTGTGATTCGAGCTCCGTCTGCTGGGCGACGATCCGCTCGAAGTCGGCGCGTGTGATTTCATTTGCGTCGGCCCGGGCGTGGATCTGTTCGATGCTGACAGGATTACCGTCCACCACCGGCGCGATTTCCGGGCGTGTAGAAGGACCTCCCTGCACCTGGACGACTTCGAAACCGCGGTCCTTCACTTTTTTCTCGAAGTCCTTGAGCACACTCCGCTGGCGGCTCTGGAAATGCTCGAGGATGGACTTCCGCTGCTCGATATACCTACGGCTTTCGAACACCGCCGGGATACTTTTCAGCAACTCAGAAAGAAACGTTCCGATGTCGCGTTTGAACTCGACTCCTTTGCCCGCCGGCATCGTCATTGCTGTTGGCGCATCGGGATCGTGAAAGTTGTGTACGTAACACTTGTCCGTGAGTTCTATCCCCCGGTCTTCGAACTCGTGAAGGAGGCGTTTGATCGTGGTGGTCCGGCCCGTGCCCGGAAGGCCGGTGACAAAAATATTGTAACCGTTGTGTTCCATGTCCAGCCCCATGCGCAGCGCCCGGAGGGCCCGGTCCTGGCCGATAATCTCCTTCAGCGGCCTGACCTCTTCCATTGTCCTGATGCCCAGTGTCTTCGGGCGACAGCGCCAGCGGAGCTGTTCCAGAGGAACCTCGTAAGTGCGGACAGTAGTACGCGGGTTCTTTTTCATGATGCGTTAGTATTCCTTACGGTTGAGATGAATATTCAGGAGGAGTCCGACCATAATCAGCGACGCCAGCAGCGACGACCCGCCATAACTGAGGAAGGGAAGCGGCACGCCGATCACCGGCAGAAGGCCGAGCGCCATACCCACATTGATGACGATGTGCGTAAGGAGGATCCCCGTGATGCCGATGGCGATCACGCTGGCAAAGCTGCTCTTGACTGTCGAGGCGATTGTCAGCGCACGATACAGAATCAGGAGGAAGAGGATGAGCAGGGCTGCTGCGCCGACAAACCCGAATTCTTCTGCCGGGACGCAGAAAATGAAGTCCGTCCACTGCTCCGGTATAAAGTTGAGTTGTGTCTGTGTTCCCTGAAGATACCCCTTGCCCAGCAGCCCCCCGGAACCGATTGCGACCTTCGATTGGAGGATGTTATACCCTGCGCCAAGGGGGTCGGCGCCCGGATCGAGGAAGGTCGCTATGCGCTTCTGTTGGTACGGTTTAAGGCCTTCGTAAATTGCCTGGACCGAGATCCCCACCAGCACCATGAAAGAAAATACCACCGCGGCAAGGACGCGGTGTTTGTGTGTCGCATACAGCAGGACGGCGAACTCGAGAACGGCGATCAATAAGGGGGTGGTACCGAACAGGGCCGAGACTGCCACCGCGCCGGGGGCTGCAAGCGCAACCAGTGTGAATCTGCTCGCCCCTCCCCAGTACAGGATCGGCATGTAAAACCCGGCAAAGATGATGGCAGTGCCGATATCGGGCTGGGCCATGATGAGCAACGTCGGGAGGAGGACAATGCCGGTGGCGATCGCCAGGTCTTTGACGTTGTTCAGTGAGACGTCGCTGCGCGACATGAACGACGCAAGCGCGAGGACGGTTGTTATCTTGGAGAATTCGGAAGGCTGGAGTCGGAATAAGCCGAAGTTCAACCAGCTGGTGGAGCCGGACACTGTCCGGCCGATGAGCAGCACTGTTACCAGCAGTCCGATCGACAAAAAGTAGACCGGAAAGGCGGCAAGCTGCAGCGTCCGGAATGGAACCAGCGTGACGATCGTCGCGGCGCTGAGCCCGACGAAGAAGAACACAAGTTGACGGTAAAAATAGAGCGAGGCATGCGCATCGTAAGTGGCGCTGTAGACGGAAATGATGCCGACCACCGACAACACGAACGTCGCCGCAATGATCCGCAGATCAAGATGTTCGGACAGGAATGAGGCCATGGGCGCGACAGGCGGTGAGTGGTTTAGTGGTCGGCGGGGCCGGTTCGCGAGACCGCGGTTGCGACCGGTGAGGGAGCCGGTGGTGCGACGGGGCGCACCAGCTTGCCGTAGAGGTAACGTTCGATACACAAACCGGCGAGCGGCGCGGCAAACGATCCGCCAAACCCGGCGTTTTCTACCAGCACGGCGATGGCAATCCGCGGCGAATCGTACGGAGCAAAACCCACGAACCACGCATGGTCTGGTCCGTGAGGGTTCTGGGCGGTGCCGGTTTTTCCCGCAACAACCACCCCCTTCACCCGTGCCATTCCTCCGGTGCCCCCGGGTTCTTCCACCACGGCCCGCATCCCCTTGCGGACAACATCCCAGGTTGTTTGGGAGAGCGAGATCTTGCGGGACTGGTAGAGAAGCGTGTCGACGATAGTACGTGCTTTGTCCAGAACCGCACGGACTGCGTGGGGCTGATGGTAGTTACCCTGGTTGGCAAGGGCCATCGCGTAACACGCCATCTGGAGCGGAGTGACGCCAAGCTCTCCCTGGCCGATCGCGAGGCTCGGCAGAAAACCCCTCGTCCATCCTTCAGGGCCGTAACGCCGGTTCATGTATTCCGTCGTCGGGAGAAGTCCCGGGTTCTCCTCATAAATGTCGATACCGGTCAGCTGTCCGAAGCCGAAGTCGCGGGAGTAGTCCGACCATGGGTCGAGACCGGTTTTGAGAATCAATTGATAAAAGTAAACATTGCATGACCTTTTAATGGCGTCAGCCATGTCCACCGACCCGTGTACGTGAAGGTCCTTGAACACCTTGTTTCCCATCCGGAATGAACCGCTGCAGCTGACGCGCCATGACGGTGTTATCGTCCCGGTTTCGAGGGCGGCAATGGCGAGGATCATCTTATAGGTTGACCCGGGGGGATACTTCGTCATAGTTGCCCGGTTAAACATCGGTGTGGCCGGATCGGTGTTCAGCCGATTCCAGATATGGGGTGGCGTAACGCCGCTGAACCGGGAGAGATCATAATCCGGCCGGCTCACAAGGGCGAGCAGCCCCCCGTCTGACGGGTCGATGGCGACGAGGGCGCCCCGATGGTCGGTCATGAGGGATTCGGCGAACTGCTGTAGTCCGAAATCCATGGTCAGAAGAAGATCGTTCCCCTCGACCGCAGGAAGGTCGTGCTTGCCGTTGTCCAGGCGGCCGATCACCTGACCGCGGGCGTTGACGGTACTGAGCTCGGCCCCTTTCTCCCCTCGCAGGCGTTCTTCGTATTCCGCTTCAAGTCCGATCGACCCCGCGACATCACCGGGGGAGTAGGCGGGCCCGAGTTGTTTCAGCTGTGTTTCCGAGATCTCTTTTGTATACCCGAGCAGGTGCGAGGCGCGCGCGGGTGTCGTGTAGAACCGTTTCGATTCCACCTGATAGTCTACGCCAGGGAGGCGTTCACGGTTCTCTTCCAGAGCCGCGAGCACCCGGAAATCGATGTCGCGTTTGATCTTCACCGGCGCGAACCGGGAGTAGGTTTCGCCCTTGCGAAGGCGATCCGCGATAAAATTTGTATCAAGTGAAAGCAGCGCCGCGAGGCGGGGGATGACCCGCTTGTTGAACTCGAAGGGCATGACCGTTACGGTGAATGCAGGGCGGTTGTCAACTACGAGCAACCCGTTCCGGTCGTACATGTTCCCCCTGACCGGCTCTTTGAGAATGGTGCGAATGCTGTTCTCCTCGGATTTTTTCCCGTACTCGTCCTTGTAGAACAATTGCAGCTGATACAGGCGAGCGAAAAACAACAAGAAGATGAGACCCAGGAGAGCCACCAGCACCCGGCGTTTTGTATGTACCTGGATGTCGTCCTGGAGTGCCATGGGTCAGGTGTGATGATGCCGGGCCAGCACCAACATCGGCAGCAACGCCGCGAGAGCGGTGTAGGCCGAGGTCGGCAGCCCGTAACGGAGGAACGTCTGGGATACGGTAATGCTTGTACCCTGAAGCAAGATAAGGAAATAGAGAGCATGATGCACAAGGGAGACGACAAAGACGGCGGCGACGAACTGATATCCGCCGAGGGTCTGCCAGGTTTTGTTCTCATTATAGAAGTAGCCGGCAAGAAACCCAGCCGCGGTTTTCACGAGCGCCCCCAGACCAAGGAGTCCATCAGGGCCGCTGAGCAGGTCCAGCAGGAGCCCGATAGCAAATCCATACAGAGTGGCGGGTATTTGTCCCCGCCTGATGGCGAGGTACACAAGCCAGATCAGGGGAACATCGGGAAAGATATCGACCACGCCGAGATAGCGGACGACCGTGGTCTGGATAAGAATGAACAGGAGCGAGAGCAGCATGTCGGCGACGAGTGTTGGCATCGGCTCAGTTCGTGGATTTGCTTTCGAGCGCGGTTCGAGCGGAATCGGCGACGTGTGTGAGGACCGCCACCTGCTCGAGCCGGAAGAAGTCAACCGCGGGAGCGACCGTGATGTTCTGGAATAACGACCCGGGGATCTGGCGAGCCGATTCGACGACGCCGACGCGGATCCCGGGAGGGAAGATGCTGCTGTAGTCGGAGGTGATGATCACATCACCCGGCAGCACGTCGAGCGTTTTTGCCACGTTTTCCATGCTGAGGAATCTTCCGCCGTTCCAGCGGATGATGCCGTCAATGCGGGTCCTCTGCACTTTCGCGCTCACGCGCACGTCGCGGTTCAGCAATAGCTGGCCTATGGCGTAACGCGAGCCGGCGGCAACCACCTTGCCCACGAGCCCGCTTTCGGTGACAATCGGCATGTTGACAGCCACGCCGTTGCCCGTCCCGACGTCGATCGTGATTGTGCTGCGGAGAACCTGCAGGTTTCTCCCGATCACGTTTGCCGGCAGATAACGGTATCCGGGACGATCCGCGAGCGTGAGGAGCTGACGGAGGCGAATGTTCTCGAGTCTGGCCTCGCGCAGCCGGTTCACCTCATCGGAAAGCCGGAGGTTCATGGCGTGAAGAACTTCATTTTCACGCCGCAGGCCGAAGTAATTGGGGATAAACGAGAAGGTGTCCTGGAGGAATCCCACGCTGACGACCGCGAGCGAGCGGATCGTCTGGATCTGGCGGGTGTCGTTGGCCGCCAGAAAGAAAAACGACACGGCGATCAGCACCCCGGCGATGGCGTATTCCTTCAACTGGAAGAGGATGTCATAGGCGCGTTTCAGCATCGGTTACCTCTGTCTCCGTGGCAGGCCGTACGTTTTTCAGCGGACGGCTAGTAGCGCCGGCTCTTGATCAGGACTTTGGTGTACCGGGAAAGGTTCTCGAGGATTTTTCCGGTGCCGCGGACAACGGCGGTCAGCGGGTCTTCCGACACATGAACGGGGAGGCTGGTCTCCTGGCGGAGTCGTTCGTCCAGTCCGCGCAACAGGGCTCCCCCACCGCTTAACATCACCCCCCGATCGAGAATATCCGCTGCGAGCTCAGGAGGGGTACGTTCCAGGGTGAGTTTTACGGCCTCCACAATCTGGGCAACAGGTTCGCTGAGGGCTTCGCGAATTTCAACCGAGCTGGCATCCGTTGTTTTGGGTATGCCGTTTACGAGGTCACGCCCTTTCACCCGGATGGTCACTTCCTCCTTCAAAGGCATGGCCGATCCAACTTCACACTTGATCGCTTCGGCCGTCCGTTCGCCAATCAGGATGTTGTGGTTCTTCTTGAAGAACTGAACAATGGCATTGTTCATCTCGTCGCCGGCGATCCGCACCGACTCTTCGTTCACGATGCCGGAGAGGGCAATGACCGCAATTTCGGTGGTTCCTCCACCGATATCCACGATCATGTTCCCGACGGGCGCGTCCACATCCAGGCCGACGCCGATCGCGGCGGCCATCGGTTCTGCGACCAGGTGAACCTCCTTTGCGCCGGCGTGTTCCGCGGCGTCGCGCACTGCGCGTTTCTCCACTTCTGTTACGCCGCTTGGCACGCACACGACAATCCGCCTGCTGGGCATCCAGTTGGCGTGGATCTTCTTGATGAACTCGCGCATCATTCCTTCCGCGATCTCAAAATCGGCGATCACGCCGTCCTTCATCGGACGGATCGTCCGTATGTCGCGGTGGGTCCGGCCCAGCATCTGCTGCGCCTCCTTGCCGATGGCGACGATCTTTTTTGTGTTCCGGTCGAAGGCGACGATCGACGGTTCGTTGAGGACGATCCCCTTGCCCTTCATGTAGATAAGGGTGTTGGCGGTGCCAAGGTCGATGGCGAGGTCAGCGGAAAAAACCGAAAATAGGCCCATAGTGTGTGTCGATCAGATCGTGGTCAGCAAGAGGATTAGTGTCGGAAATGTCGTGTGCCCGTGAATACCATTGCAACATCGTGTTCGTTGGCGGCGGCGATGACCTCGTCGTCACGGACGGAACCGCCGGGCTGAATCACGGCGGTGGCTCCGGCGCGGACCGTTTCCAGCAGCCCGTCGGCAAACGGGAAAAACGCATCGGATCCAACCGCACATCCGTCCAGGTCCAGTCCCGCTTCCTTGGCTTTTGCGGCAGCGATTTTCGCCGCGTCCAGGCGCGACATCTGTCCGGCCCCCACGCCGATAGTCCGGTCGGACCGCGCATACACGATGGCGTTGGATTTGACATGTTTGACGACACGCCATGCAAACCGCAACGCGCGCTCTTCTTCCGCGCCGGGCGACCGTCGTGTCACCACGCGGAACTGTTCCTCGTGTCCTCCCCGTGGCTGATCGGCGTCCTGCAGCAGAAAGCCCCCGGGCACGCTGCGGAGATCAAACCCGTGGAGCGTCCGCAGGTCACCGGTGAGCCGGACGAGCCGGCGGTCCTTTTTCTTTCGCAGAAACTCAAGAGCTGGTGCCGGATAGTCCGGTGCGATCACCACCTCGGTGAACACTTCATTGATACGGGCGGCAGCGTCCGCATCAAGCGGGCGATTGACAGCGACGATACCTCCAAACGGCGACTTTGTGTCTGTGGCGAAGGCCTTCTCATACGCTTCCGCGAGGGTGGGCGCCGACCCTACTCCGCAGGGGTTTGTATGTTTGACGATGACGACCGTGGGTTCGTCAAATTCCGCCGCCAGCAGGGCGGCGGCGCTCATGTCGACGATGTTGTTGAACGATAGTTCCTTCCCGTGCAACTTCGAGAAGACCCGCGAGAAATCTCCATACAACGCCGCCCGCTGGTGCGGGTTCTCGCCGTACCGTAAGTCGTATTCTTTGAGCCCCCCGACATGCAGCACCGACGAAAGTGCCTCCGTCCCCTTGTGGGTCCGCTCCAGGTATGTGGCAATAGCGGCGTCATACGCACTGGTGTGTTGAAAAACCTCCCGTGCGAGGTCGGAGCACGTGGAGTCCGATACCGCTCCGTTGTGCGCCTTCATCTCTGCGATGATGGCGTTGTATCGGTCGGGGTTCACCACCACCGCCTTGAACGCGTGGTTTTTTGCGGCCGAACGAAGCATGGATGGGCCGCCAATGTCGATATTCTCGATTGCCTCCTCAAGACAGACACCGGGCGTTGCGACCGTTTGCTGGAATGGGTAGAGGTTCACCACCACCATGTCGATCGGCTCAATACCGTGTTCCTGAAGCTGTCGTACATGGTCCGGCTTGTCCGGACGCCCGAGCAGGCCGCCATGGATGCGGGGATGCAGGGTCTTGACGCGGCCGTCGAGGATTTCCGGAAAACCGGTGACGTCCGCGACCGCACGTGCGTCGATCCCCGCCTCTTTGAGCGTTGCGAGAGTCCCTCCGGTAGAAATGATCTCCACGTTCATGGTGCGCAGAGCGCGGGCGAATTCAATAAGACCACGCTTGTCGGAGACACTGACGAGCGCACGGCGCATCTGTGGCACTACGTATTCCTCTCGCTGTTGGCGAAAGACCACGCCCCGGCAACCTGCCGGAGCGCTTCTGGGTACAATTGATGCTCAACTTCGAGAACACGTGCCGCAAGGGTCTGCGGGGTGTCAATCGGCAGGACGGGTACGCGGCGCTGCAGTATTACCTCGCCGTGATCATACTCTTCGTCCACCAGGTGGACGGTCGCACCGGATTCGGTCTCTCCGGCCGCGAGTACGGCTTCATGCACGTGGATGCCGTACATTCCCTTGCCTCCGAAACGCGGGAGGAGTGCGGGATGGATGTTCAGGATTCGCCGCCGGTACGCGGTGATGAGCGCCTGCGGGAGCTTCTTCATGTAGCCGGCCAGCACAATCGCCTTGATCCCGTGTGCTTGAAGAGTTTCCAGCAGCGCCCGGCTGAATGCCGCTTCGTCAGCAAACTGCTTCTGGCTGCAATGCAGAGTCGGCAGGCCGGACTCGCGCGCGAACGAAAGGATCCCTGCGTCCGAGTTGTTGCTGACAACCAGGGCGATACTCACTCCGGGAAGATTACCGGCGTGAATCGCATCGAGGATCGCACGGAAATTCGATCCGCGTCCGGATCCAAAAACGGCAATGGAAAGCATAGAGGAACCACACTCACGGAAACGTACAACCATTTGCAGCGACCGGCTAACGGACGGCGGATTCGAGGAGCTCCAGTGTGCCGGCCGTCGCATCCATCCTCCCCCGGGTTCCCACCGGAATGGTCATTTTGACCTCCTCATGACCAAACGGCATCCGGGCCAGCATCGGCACTCCGGCGTATTCGGCCGCCTCCTCAAACACGCGGGCAAGAGACAGCGATGGTTTGGTGGCGTCCTTCGGTTCGCAGTCCGTAAACTGTCCCACGAGCACGCCCCGTACTTTCGCAAACACGCCTGCATTCAGCATATGGACAAGCATACGGTCGACACGATACGGCTCCTCACCGATTTCCTCGATAAACAACAACGTGTCGGTAAAATCCGGAAGGTACCGCGTGCCCATGATGGACTGCAGAAGGGCGAGATTGCCCCCGATCATCCGCCCCGTCGCACGACCCGAACGTAGTCCCTGCGGTCCGGGCGCGGGCAGGGGGACGACGCCGGGCTTCGTGGCGGATGTGAGTGTCTGCCAGAGACGCTCTTCGGAATAGGGTTCCATCTGACCGGCCATGTCCACGCCGAGCATTGGACCGTGGAAGGTGACCAGGCCGGTGCGCCGGAAGATCGCCATGTGCAACGTGGTGATATCACTGTAACCGACGAAGATCTTCGGATTCTGTGCAATGAGGCGGTAGTTCAGCGACCGAAGCAGCCGCGGCGTCCCATATCCCCCGCGAATGCACCAGACAGCCCTGACCTCCTTGTTTCCGAACATCGAGTGCAGGTCCTGTGCACGTTCTTCATCCGTGCCGGCGAGGTATCCGTACGTCTTGAGGACGTGGTTTCCCACGATGACCCTGTAGCCGAGGCGCTCCAGGTACGAAACACCTTTTTCGATCCGGGCCGGATCGGCAATGGTACTTGAGGGGGAGACAAGCCCGATCAAGTCTCCTTTTTTCAATCGTGGTGGCTTTGTGATCGTCATGTTTTCAGTCGTGGGGCCTTATTGAGAGTCATCCAAAAAGATACTCAAAGGGTGTAGAAAATCCAACTCCCGTTTCCCTTGACTTTATGCGCGAAACGGATGTATGTTGGCATTAATGAACCAGAGTATCGATCGGTCTGTCAGGAACAGACTTCGCTACAACGTACTGCTCGAACCGCTTACGGACAGCGAGTTTGCCCACCTGGAAGGAAAACTCCATCTCCGGGAGTTTAATCCCGGAGAATCAATTATCGAAGACGAATCCTACGGGGAAGAGGTCTATTTTCTCGTTGAGGGAAGAATCCGGATTGCCAAAACCACCCAGACAGGGGAGGAACAGGTCCTCGCGTTGCTCCATCCCGGCGATTGTTTCGGGGAAATGGAGGTTATCGCAGGACGGCCCCGGGCGGCACGGGTGGTTGCTGTGGATGCCTGTACCGCGTTTGCCATCGGGAAAAATGATTTTGAAGAACTCCTCCACACCGTACCGGCCTTTACCTACCGGCTACTACAGGTCTTGAGCATCCGTGTCCGTGCGCTCAACTACCAGTTCCTGCGCGAAACAAACCGGAAAAACCGTCATACAGCGTTCGAGTTCCAAAAGCTCGAACAGCTGATCGAAGCGACGAAAAAGGTAAACTCCACGCTCGACCTCAACGAGCTGCTGGACATCATCCTCGACATGGCGTTGAGGATTGTGGACGGCGAGCGGGGAACGGTGTACCTGGTTGATGAGCACGCGCAGGAACTCTGGACAAAAGTCAGCCGCGAACTCGAGGGGTCCGGCCGAGTGACGATCCGCCTCCCCATCGGCAAAGGGATTGCAGGATACGTGGCGGCGACTGGCGACACGATCAATATCCCCGATGCCTACATGGACCCGCGGTTCAACCCCGAGTTTGACAAACGCACAGGATTCCGCACTCAATCGATTCTCTGCATGCCGATGCGGAACAAGGACGGCAAGATCATCGGGGTGTTCCAGCTCCTGAACAAACGGCGCGGGGAGTTTACGGATGATGATGCGAAGATCATCAACGCGCTTTCGGTGCACGCCTCGCTCGCAATCGAAAATGCCCGGCTGTATGCACAGGAACGCGAGAAGATCAGGATCGAGGGAGAACTCAAGGCGGCACGCGAAGTCCAGATGAGTCTGCTGCCGAAGGCGACGCCGCACGTTCCCGGGTACGAGTTTGCAGCGGCGACTCTCCCGGCCGAACAGGTTGCCGGAGACTTGCATGATTTTGTCGAACTCGACGCACGGCGGCTGGCGGTCTGCCTCGGTGACGTCTCCGGCAAAGGACTCCCTGCGTCGCTGCTGATGGCCCACGTCCAGGCGACCATTCGGGATCAGTCGCGCGCCACGCCAAAGGTAGCGGAGTGCGTGGCGAGGACCAATACGTTGCTGTACAAATCCACCGGTCCGGAAAAGTTCGTCACACTCTTTTACGGAGTGCTTGATCGCAAGGAACACACGTTGACGTACTCCAACGGAGGCCATGAACTGCCGTTCCTCGTTGATCGGAAGGGAGGGGTCAAACGACTCGCCGCCGGCGGTGTCATCCTGGGGATCATGGAAGAATTTCCTTTCGAAGAAGAACGGATTCAACTGAATCCCGGGGATACACTCGTGGTGTTTTCCGACGGCGTGACGGATGCGACCAACCCTCACGGAGAACGATTTGGAGAACGGCGGCTGGAAGAAGTCCTGCGCGCCCATCGCGGCGAAACGGCCGTGAACATCAAAGATGCCATCATCAATGCCGCTACCGCGCACGCCGGGAGTGCACCGCAGGCCGACGACATGACGCTGGTGGTGGTCACACGGACTCTGCGGTAACAACCCGGTCGCACATCGGTTTCCCACATATCAGGAGGTCCCATGCTCTTCATTTTTTCAGTCATCGTTGCCATCGTGGCGCTGTTTGGCTGGCGTGTCGCGGCCACCAAAGTCCGCCAAAACAACCCGGCGTTCCGGACCCTTGTCACTGTCTCCGTGCTCGGATTTCTGCTGTTTGTCGTGATTGCCGTCTTCCAGTGTTTTACGGTGATCCCTGCGGGCCATGTCGGCGTGGTTGATTTTTTCGGTGTCGTGTCTGACAACACCCTCCCGGGGGGTATCAATTTCATCAACCCGCTGGCAAAGGTGATCAAGTATTCGGTCCAGACGAACGAAGAAAAGGAAGCGATGCAGGTCCTTTCGCGCGAAGGACTGAGTATCGGACTGGAGATCAGCTGCCTGTACAGGCTCGACCCTGATTCAGCCGCCCGCACCTACAAAACGGTGAGTGGCGGCGACTACCTCAACATCCTCCTCGTCCCGCAGTTCCGGGCCATCAGCCGCGCGGTGACGGCGAGTTTCCAGGCAAGCGCACTCTATTCGTCGGAGAGGGAAAAGTTGGGCGAGGCA
>Ga0315273_10009755_pt1 | contig 12207 bp, 3 predicted proteins | sample YL17G02_0_MG_FD_205753 | JGI IMG/M metagenome (GOLD analysis project Ga0315273, IMG submission 205753) | Sediment microbial communities from Yellowstone Lake, YNP, Wyoming, USA - YL17G02_0 | ecosystem: Environmental > Aquatic > Freshwater > Lake > Sediment | place: USA: Wyoming | collected... | reverse complement strand
TCGAGAGGGCGAGCGAGCAAGGAGATCGAGTCGACCGAATCGACCCTCTCTCGCTCACTCCCCAGGGAACTCATGCGCCCCTCCTTTCTCGGAATCAAAGCAGACTTTACGAGGATGCCCTGTAGCGCGTCAGCGCGGCCATCGAAAGCACGTTCGACGACGAAAACGACCGCGGCGAGGTCGTCGATGGCACCCACCCCCGTCGTCGACGTCTCGACCCCGGCGAGCCTCGCCAGGGCCCTCGCAGCCTCGGGCGCCATCCCGCGGCTCGTCAGCTACGACGCTTCGTCCTCGCCGTCTTCGTCGTCCCTGCGAGAGCGCCCCATTCAGTCCCTGTGGGCCGGCTACGGAACGATCAGCGAGCTGGAGCTGGAGGTCGAAGCCGAAGAAAACGACGGAGGAAGCGAGAGGGGAAAAAAGAAGAAAAACGCCACGGCCACCGCGGTCATCGTCAAGCGGGTCAGCCCGCCCCGGGGCGACGCCGGCGACATCGGCCACCAGCGCAAGCTCGCCTCGTACGTCTGCGAGGCCGCGTTCTACCTGCACTGCGGCCGTCGGACCCTCGAGGGAGGGGCGGCGATCGCCGAGCCGCTCCTGGTCTCGACGACGCCGTCGGGGGGCTCGGGCTCGGACGACCAGCGACGAGGCCCGCCTCCCTTCTCCCTCACGCTCGTGCTCAGCGACCTGAGGCCGGCGCGTCCGAACTTTTCCCACGGAGGGCTCAGGCCGGAGCAGCTTCAGGCCTCGCTCCGGTGGCTCGCGCGGTTCCACGCAATCTGGTGGGGCTGCCGCGGGGAGAACGAACGCGACAGCGCTGGCGATGACATCGACGACGGCGAAGACGACGCTCTCCTCTTGCCGAAAGAGCTCGCCGACCGCGAAGGGACCTTCTGGCACCTGGACACGCGCCCCGAAGAATGGGAGGCCATCCCGGAAGACGGCGGTTTCTTATCGGGGCTCAAGCAGGAGGCGCACGGGATCGCGGCCGAGCTGAAGGCGGAAGCGCGAAAGTTCTCGACGCTCAGCCACGGCGACGCCAAGGCCGCAAACTTTTGCTGGTCTAATCCCGATCCTTCTTCTTCTCCTTCGATGTCCGCGGCTGCCTACGATTTCCAGTACGTCGGTCGCGGGGTCGGAGCTCGAGACGTCGCGTACTTGCTCTCCTCTGCGGGCTCCTCCGCGGACGAAGCGCAGCTCGAGTCGAGCCTCGACTTTTATTTCGAGTGCCTCCAGGAAGATTTGCGGTCTCTCGGCAAGACCGAGCAAGCGGAGAAATACACTCGCGACACTCTCGCATACCACTTCAGGCTCTCCACGGCAGACTTTGTGCGCTTCATGGCCGGTTGGGGAACTTGGGGTGGCGGCGCGGCGCGCGCCGAGCGGATAGCGAGGGAGGTGGTCGAGGAACGGCGGCGGAAACAGTGAGTTTTTTTCCGCTTTTTTGTATTTGTAGGAGAAGGAAGGGCGAGGGGGAAGAAACGAGAGAGAAAGACAAAGGGAGAAAGAAAAAGGTCGGCGAGTCGCTGGCTCTCGCTGGCTGTCGCTCTCTCGCTGGCTGTCGCTCTCTCGCTGGCTCTCGGTCTCTCCAAGAAAGGAAAGAGGAGGTCGGAGAAGAAGAAGAAGAAAAAAAAAGGAAAGGGAAAAAAAAAAACCACGCGTTTTCTTCTCTTGCTCTTCTTCAAACACTTTTTCTCTTCTTTTCTTCTGGCGACTCCATACCCCTCTCAAGCGCTCGTCTCTCTTTGGGAAGCGCGAGAAAAGCTCGGCGGGAAAAGTCGCGCGAGCAGCAAGAGGGCCTGGGCGCACGCCTGAGCGTTTTCAAGAGGCATTAGAGCCTGACCGCCTGTCGTCGCTCCTTCGCCTTTTTGTTTTTTTCGACGGCAAAAGAAGCAGGAAATACGTCTCCCTGCGACTCCCTTTAGCTTCCCTCTGTTCTTCTAGCGAAGGGAGCCTGACTTGCAGAGCGTGATGGCGGACGATCCTGGTAAGAGAGAGGAGGAAGAAAAGAGGGAAAGGAAAGGCGAGGTTTTTTCGATGCTTTGTTTGTTCCTCTTCGTCCGCCGCCGCTCTCGCTTCGCTCCGTCGATCGACGATCGCTCTTCAGGCTATCGACGGCATCGACAGCCTGAAACCGAAACGAAAACTCACCCTTTCCCTCTCCAAAACCTCCGTCAACACCGACATCATCAGGCTCGTCCACTCGTCGCAGGGCCCCGCCCAGGAGCGCCCGCCCGGCGCCCGAGTCGCTCTCCGAGAAGAGGCCTCCTTCTTCTTTGGCGAGAGCGACGCCGACGCCTCGAGGAGCAAGCGCCGCTGCTGCTGCTCCTGCTGCTGCTGCTGCTGCTGCTCCTTCTCGTGGCGGCAGGGGAAGCAGCGCTGGCGGCGGGAACGCCACCGCACCGGCTACCGCGACGCGCAGGCGCACATCTTCTCGCGGCGCTGCTGCTGTCGAGCCTGCTGCTGCTGCCACTGCCTCTCGCGGGCGCAGGGCCGCCGCCGCCGCCGCTGCAGCAAGGCTCGCCGAGGCCTCTGACGACGACGACGACGACGAAGGAGAAGAGGAGCCCGAAATGGAAGACGGAGAAGAGAAGCTCAACGCTGCCGGCTTCGCCGCTGCCAGGCGCAGCAGCGGGCGCCAAGCCTCCAAACCCCCTGCTGCCGCTGCCCCCTCAAAGAGGCGCAAGGTCGGCGAGGGCGACGACGCAGACGAGGGAGGGAGAGAGCAGCAGCAGAAGCCGGAGCGAGCGGGGCGCCCCCGAGGCCGCCCCCCCTCCCGCGCCACCGCTGCTGCAGCAACCGCAGCAGCCTCCTCCCCGGCCAACCGGAAGCAGGCCGCCGCCAGGCGGACGAAGAAGACGAAGAAGAGGAAGACCGGGACCAAGCGCTACGGAGGGACGACCTCTTCCTCTTCCGAGGAGGAGGAGGAGGAGAGCGAAGTCTCCTCGGACGACGACGACCTGGATGCTCTGATCGCTCCTGTCGCCGGTCGTCGCCGCGCTGCTGCTCGCGGTCGCGCTCGCGGTGGCGGCGGCGACGACGATTTCGACGACGAAGACGAAGATGAAGACGACGACGACGACTACGACGACGAGCGCGCAGACCCCACCGTCGCCGGGATCTTTTCGGGGGAGCTCGAGTCCGAGGAGGACTCCGAGGAGGAGGAAGAAAGGGGGCGCGGCCGCGGCGGCGGCGGTCGCGGCCGCGGCGTGTCTTGGACGGGAGGAGCGGCGGCTGCGGCGAGGAGGACCCCTTCTCCGGACGGAGAGGACGCGCCCTTCCCGGACTACGCGCCGCCGTCGACGACGGCGGAGAAAGCAGCGGGAGGGAGGAGGAGGAGCAGCGCCGGCGGCGCCAACGCCGCTGCCGCCGGCGGCAACAACGAGACCGGGCAGAACAACAGCAACGTTCCCGCCTTCGCCCCCGACCCCGCCGCCCTCCGAGTGCGCCCCTTCTCCACGCTCCCGCGCGCCGCGGGAGAGCTCCCGCCCGCGCTCATCCCTGCCGACGCCCTCGCCGACGCGGTCGCCTCCTACCTCATCCTGCGCGCCTTCTCGTGGCAGCTGCGGCTCTCGCCCTTCTCGCTCGCGGACTGGTGCGCCGCGCTCGCGGCCCGCAACAGGCCCACGCAGCTGCTCGACGAGGCCGCGGTCTGCCTGCTGCGCGCCCTCGCCTGGGACGAGACCGTCCAGGACCGGCGAAAGGCCAGGAGGCGCAGGCTGCCCATCGCGCTGCTCGACGCGGTGACGTGGCCCGAGTTCGTGTGCGACTCGCTGAGGAAGGCCGGGCAGTTTAGGCTGGCCGGGAGGGTCGAGGGGGGAGGGGGAGGCGACGGGGGCGGGTTGGCAGTGGTGGAGCAGGAGGAGGAAGAGGCGCCTGCTGCGGCGGCGGCGCCGGCAGTCGTCGACGCTCCCGCCCCTCCTGCTCCCGCTCCCGCTGCTCCTGCTGCTGCTGCCGCCAACGGCGACACGACAATGGCGGAGGCTGCTGCTGTTCCTCCTCCTGCTCCCGCCGACGCCTCCTTCGCCGCCGAGGACGCCGTCGCGACCGCCGACGCCCTCCTCCGCCGCTCGACCCGCGAGCGCGCGCCGCCGCCGCTGCTCTACCAGCCGACGCTCCCCGGAGCCGCCTCCGCTCCCAATGCCGCCGCCGCCCCTGCTCCTCCTCCCGGTGCTTCCGCGGCCACCGTCGCCGCCGCGGCAGCCAAAGCGGCGTCGCTCCTCCCTCGCAGGAGGAACGCCAGGCTCTCGTCGCACCCGCTGCACGCGGCGCTCTCGGCGGGGCCGCAGCTCGCGCGCCGCTCGCCGCAGGGGCAGCGGCCCGAGTTCTTCTCGCTGCCGGCCTCCACGAAAGCCGCCGTCTTCTCTGCCCTGGCCGACGCTCTCCTCGAGACGCGGGCCGTGCGCTCCGAGCTCGACCTTCGGGAGACCGAGGGCTGGTTCGTGTCGGGTGCCCGCGGCGGCGCAGGAGGCTCCGGGCAGATGTGGTCGTCGGTCGCCGAGCGCGACGACGCCGTCGCTCGAGGGGAGGGCAACTACGACGCGTGCGTGCTCTGCGGCTACGGAGGCTCGCTGCTCTGCTGCGACGCCTGCCCCGGGGCCTACCACTTCAAGTGCCTGGGGATCCAGCCCAACAAGCTGAAGGACGACGAGGACTGGATCTGCCCGGAGTGCGAGATCGGCGGGCGAGGCGAGTCCGCGGGCCTGAGGGTGCCCTGCGCCGGCGTCGACCGCGAGACGGGCCTAGCTTCTTGGGTCGCCCACTGCGCTCTCTTGCGCGGGGCGCGGCCCCCGCGGGCTGGCACGGGAGCCGAGGCCGCGGAGGGATCTGCGGAGGGCCTGCCGATGGAGGCTCTGGTCGGGGAAGAGGCAAAGGCCGCTTGGAGGGCGAGCGAGGAAGCGTCGGCTCCTCGGGGCGGTGGCGGCGACGGCGACGGCTACGGCGGCGACGACGAAATCCCGAAAGTCCCGTCGCGGTTTGCCTCCACCGCCATCGTCCGCCAGCGCGGCTCCGAGCGCCCGCACGAGTCCACCCTGGAGCTGATCGCCCGCGGGGAGCAGCAGCCAGCGCTCCACGACGCCTCCACCACGGGGGCGGCGGAGACCTACAAGAACCGCTACGGCAACGGCTGGGCCGCGGCCGCCGTCGTCTACAGGGCCGCCTACGACGAGTGCGCCCGCCGCCGGGGCCGACCGACGGCCGGGCTGCCGCCGGAGCTGACCTTCTCGGAGCAGGCCGAGCCCATGCCCCTGGTGAAGTTTGCCTGGCCCGCGTCGCAGGGCAAAGGGCTCGTGCTGGCCGGCGTCGCCAAGTGCGGGAGGTGCGAGACGTGCACCAACCCGAACCAGAGGAAGGCGTGTCTCGCGCCGGTGCTTGTCGATGGAGGAGGAGGGGCAAGTGGCGCAGAGGGGCGGGGAGGCGCGGCGCGGGGAGGCGCGGCGCCCGCCGCTGCCGCCAACGGCAGCCCCTCCGAGGCCTTCCCGGCCCCTCCCCCGCTCCTCAACGTCAAGCTCCAGGCCCTGATCAACTTCACCCTGAAGCTCGAGCGCGACGTCTCGCCGCTGCTCGAGGGGCCCTGGGGGGGAGGAGGTGGACGCGGAGGCGGGGGCGGGGGCGCCGACGACGACGACTTTGGCCGCGCCGAGTTCCGCCGCGCTTGGGCCGCCCGCCTCCGCGAGGCCTCGGGCGTCGGGACAGTCGCCGCCGCCCTGCTCCAGATCGAGGGAGCGGCCCGCAGGGCCCTCCGTTCGGGCCCCTGGAGGCCGCCCCCGCCCGTCCGCAGCATCCCGGGGAAGCCCTACGCCGAGCCGCCCAGGGCCGCCCGCGCGCCCGGCGGCTGGATGGTCGACGCGACGGGCTGGCGGCGCGACTGGGCCCCCGGCAGGCTCCCCGCGTCGCTCGTCCGCCGCGCCGCGCGCAGGGGCACCAACCTCCGCATCCCGCAGGTCGACTACTACACGTCGCCGATCGTCACGCCGCCGCACCTGGCCTGGAGGCGCGACGTCGCGGCCGCGAGGTCGACGGCGGCGCTCGCGGTGCAGGCGCGCGTCCTCGCCGACGCGCTGCTGCTGCAGTTCCTGCGCCGGCCCGACGAGAAAAAGGGCGGCCCCCCCTCCGCGGTCGCGGGCTCCTCCGCTTCCGCTGCCGCTGCGGTCATCGAGGCCGTCGCTGGGGACGCCGTCAAGGCCGCTGCCGCCGCTGCCGCCGCTCGCCGCAGGAACGCGGCGAGGAGGAAGGCCGCGGGCGGGGGAGGAGGAGCAGCTGGGGCGGCGGGGGGCTCGGACGGCGACGACGACGGCGAGGCCCTCGGCAGCAGGCTCGCCGACATCTGGTCCCGCACCAGGCTCAGGGAGCGCCGCGGCCCCTGTCCCCTCGACTCGAGGGGCGAGTTCTCGGCCCCAACGTTCGAGTACCTGGTGGAGCTGCCCGACGACGCGCCCGCGGAGGGGTGCACCGGAGCCGCCGCGGCTGCCGCTGCCGCGGCTGCTGCTGGTGGCGGGATCAAGGTCGAGGGCGGCAACTTCGTCGTCGCCGGCGGAGGGAACCCGGCGGGCTCCGGCGGCGGCGGCCTTTACGGTGCCGTCGCGGCCGCCTGCGCCGACGGGTCTTTGCAGATCGACGGCGCGGCTGCGGCCGAGGCTCCCCATGTCTCCTCTGCGCCGCCGCACGCCGCCGGGGCCCTCCCCCCCGCTCCGCCCTCGTCGGCCCCCGCGGCGCTCGCCGTCGCCACCGCCGCCTCTGCCGCCTGCGCCGCCGCTGCTCCCTCCGCGACCGTCGCGGCCCTCGCCCGCTACCGCGCAGCGCTCGCGGCCGCGGCAGCGGACGAGGGAACAGCAGACGAGCGCGGCGTCTACGTCTCCGTCAAGATCGCCGCGCTGGGACGCTCGGGCAATGCCGGCGTGAGCGTCGAGGTCGAGGTGTTGACGGCCAGGACCCGCGCGGCGCAGCGGGCGTACGACCTCGCGCGCGCCGAGGTGCTGCGGGCCTCCGGGATCCGCGAGGAGGTCGTGCGGGCCGCCGCCTTGGGGAAGGACCCCGTGGCGCTCGCCAAGCACCTGGCCGCGCTGACCGTGCACGGGTACACCCCGGCCGGGGGCGTCGGGAGCGGGTTCCTGAGGGCTGGCAGTGCCGGCGGCGGCAACGCGAGCGGTGGCGGCGCGACGACCGACACCGGCGACGACGACGGCGGCGACAACGAAGACGACGGCGACGAGGACGCCGACGACGCCGCTGCTGCCCGCGACGGATCGCGCCCCCGCTCTTCTTCCCGCGCCCCCGCTGTCGCCCCTGCCCCCCCTCCGGCTGGCCGCGTCTCCACCAAGCCCTACCGCACCGCCGAGGAGCGGAGGAGGCTCGCGGCCTCCGCCTCCACCGCCTCGCGCCGCCGCCGGCTCGCCGCCGAGGAGGTGCTCGCGGCGCTCGCGGCGGCGCAGCTGCCCCCTCCGCCGACGGGCTTCCGCATGCGCGGCCGCGTCAAGCAGGCCGCCCGCTGGGCCGCGCTGCCGATGCGCGAGCTGAGCTCGAGGGCGACGAGGACGAGGGCGCCCGGGCTGGCCCCCGAGGCCGCCGCGATCGCCGCGCGCGGGATGCTCAACCCCAACCAGTCGAGGGCGATAGAGGGGATCGCCGCCGCCGCCGCGGCCACCCGGGCCGAGGAGGACCGCCAGGCGCTGCGGAAGAAGCGCGCGGCGCAGGTCGCCGCCGCCGCCGCCAAGCGCGCGGCGGGGGGCAGCCGCGCGCTCGCCGCCGCCGTCGCCCGGCAGCGGGAGCAGCGGCGCGGGCCGGGGCGCCCGAGGCTCGACGAGTCGGAGAAGAAGCGCCGGCTGGAGCTCAGGCGCCTCTCCGTCGGTGGTGTCGGGGCTGGGGGTTCTTCCGGGGGGGGCTCTGTCGAGGGGTCCCCCGCCCCCGGCGGCTCTGACGTGGAGCTGGGCGAGGAAGGAGGGGACGGCGGCGACAACAACAACGACAGCGACAACAACAACACGCTCGCCGTGGCCAACGCCGCCGCCAAGGCCGCCGCCGCCAACTTCTTGGCGATCGAGAAGGAGCTCGAGGCCGCGGAGGAGCAGCTCTACGACCCCAAGACGCAGCTGCCTTATCTCCCCGCCAAGAAGCTCTCCTGGGTTCACGAGGACAGGATCCCGATCTGGCTGCTGCGCGAGTTCGAGGAGGAGTCGCGCGGCGGCCCCCTGAAGGGCACGTGGAAGCCCGCGCCGTCGATGAAGCGCAAGAAGAAGAACAAGAAGGGCAAGAAGACGGGCGGAGGAGGGAAAAGGGGCGCTTTCGGAGGGACTTCTTCCGAAGGCGAAGAGGAGGATTCCGACGACGACGAGGACGAGGAGGAGGACGACGACGGGCTGTGCGCCGCCTGCGGGGAGGGGGAGAAGCTGCCGGGGGAGGACGACGCGTACTTGACAAAGAGAGAGGAAGGGAGGGGAGGCGAAGGTGGAGGCGACGAAGGCAATGCTGCTGCTGCTGCAGCCGCCGGCCAAAACCCCGACGACGAGCCCGAGGCCACGACGGCCTGGATCGGCTGCGAGGGCGAGTGCGGCAAGTGGTTCCACGCGCGCTGCGCCAACGTGACCCCGGAGCAGTACCGCGCGCTGAACGACGCCGCCGCCGCCGGACCCGCCGCCGACGGCGGCGGCGGCGGCGGGAGCGGAAACGGCACCTCCTCCGCGTCCTGGGTCTGCCCGCCCTGCACAAAGAAGCAGGCCGCCAAGGACGCGCGCAGGCTCGCCAAGGAGGCCTCGCGCTCCGGGACGAGCGACGCCGACAGGCAGCGCGCCGCGCGCGAGGCCGCGGCCAGGAGGGCCGCCGCCGAGGCCGCGGGCCGCGCCGCCCGGGAGATGGGCAAGCAGGCCAAGCTGGCGATGAGGGAGCACCGCGCCGCCGAGAAGACCAGGGAAAAGGAGCAGAGGGCCGGGGCCAAGGCCGCCGCCGCCGCCGAGAAGCATGCCCGCAAGGAGGCCGAAAGGGAGGCCAGGAGGGAGGAGAAGAGGCGGCGCTCGAGCGCCGGCGGCGGTGGCGGCTGGGGGTCGGCGGCGGCGGCGAAAAGGGCGAAGAAGGCCGTCGATCTCGTCTGCGTCTGCCGAGGACCCGAGGTCGAGGGCGACCTCCGGGGTTTCGTCCAGTGCGAGGGGGGCTGCTCGCAGTGGTTCCACCCTGTCTGCGTCGGAGAGAGCATGGCCGAGATCGAAGCGAAGGGAGAAGACTTCAAGTGGTCGTGCCCCGGGTGCGTCGGCCGGGGAGAGCTGCTGGCGGCAGAGGAAAGGAGCGCCGGCGCGGCAGCGGCAGCGGCAGCAGCGGGAGGAAGCTCGCCGCCCCCTTCTTTCCACGCCTTTTTGCCCCCTCTCACCCCGCAGGCCGCCCTCGCGGCCAAGCAGGTCGTCGACGCCGTCGCCTCCACCCGCGACGGCCTGCCCTTCTCGGAGCCCGTGCCGCTGGACGGGAGCGTGTTCCAGTACAAGGAGCTGATCTCCAGGCCGATGGACCTGGGGACGATTTCGGAGAAGCTCGCTTGGAGCGCCGCTGCTGGTGCTGCCTCCGGCTCTTCTGCCTCCGCTCTTGGGCCATATTCGACGCTCGCCGAGACCCTGGAGGACGTCGCGCTCGTCTGGCGCAACTGCGCGGCCTACAACCTCGAGGGGTCGGCCATCTCGAGGCAGGCCGCCGCCGCGGCCGAGGACCTGCGCCGGCGGTGGTGGCTGCTGGCCGCGCCGGCGGCGGCAGGTGCGGGCGGCGGCGGCGCCGCCGCCGCCGCGGGGGGCTTGCTGCGCTGGCACTCGCTGGAGGGGGCGCTGGTGACGCTGCCGGCGACGCAGGCGCCGAGCGCCGGCGATTATCCCGATGGTGATGAGGGGGAGGAGGAAGGAGGAGGAGAGGTGGCGGCGACGACGACGACGGCGGAGGCCGCTGTCACTGCTGCTGCTCCGTTGGCTCCGCCGACGCTGCCGCCTCCGGTCGCCCCTGCTGCTGCTGCTCCTCCTCTCGTGGCGCCAACAGAGTTGCAGCAGCAGCACCAGACCGCGTTCGTCGCTCCGATGGAGCTTCAGGAGCAGCAGCAGACGTTTGGGGCCGCGCAGCCGCCGCTGCCGCCGCCGGCTCTTGCTCCTGCTCCGCTGCCGTTTGTTCCCGTCGCTGTTCCCGTTGCTTCTCCTCCTCCTACGACGACGACGACTCCCGTGGACGATGACGGCGAGCGGGCTCCCTTTGGGAATGCCGACGCCGCCGCTGCCGCCGCTGCGCCTGCTCCTCCTCCGCCGCCGCCCGACTTTTTGGGCTGAATTTTGTTTTCCTTTTTGAGAAAGAGAGTATTGGTTTTGGCTCTGGCCTTGCTTTTTTTTCGGAGAGAGGTTCGATATCATCATCGTGGAGAGCTTTTACATACGCAGAGAGAAAGAGAGAGAGCGCACGGGGTGGGGAAACACTGAAAATGAACAACGTGTTTTTTTTATTCAGAGAGGAGGAAGTGAGAAAAAACAGAAGACGAGGAGAAAAGGTCCTCGTCAACGAGACCAGAAACGGCGACGACCTCGACAAAAAACAATACTAGCCCTTTGCTCGAAAAGAAACACCGCGTCTCTCCATTCCGTCGACATCTCGTCCTTCTGTCGTCTCTTGACTTTTCCGTTGCTCTCTAGAAACCATGGGCAAGCGAGACTACAACCCTGGTACGGGGCGTTACCGAAAAGCGAAAGAAATCCGATGTCGTCGTCACTCGATGCGAGATGATGCCGAGCCCCCCCTCTCTCGCTCCTCGATACCTCTCTTTCAGCACATTTTTTCGCACGAGATAGTGCTGCTCTTTCGAATAGTGCTTTACGCCAAGTCGGCGATAGCAGAGACTCGCAGAGATCTCGTTCTAAAGGGGAAGGGCTCAAATCGTGCCCTTGAACGAGCGCCGGCGGCGCGATTCGACCTCGTCTTCCCCGTCTCCTCGGCCTCCTCTCAACCTCTTCTTCCTCCTCCTCCTCCTCCTCCCCCTCCGGCTCTCACTCTCTCTCTCTCTCTCTCTCTCTCTCTCTCTCTTTCACCACACACGGAATCGCAGACGAGGAGCTGAAAAAGCTCGAGATCGAGCTCGTCCGCTGGCAGGTGAGAAGCTTTCGGTAGCAGTGAAGAGGGAAAATGCGCAAAACTGGGCTCTTTTTTCTCTCTCTGCTCCTCCCGCTGCCGCTGCTCCTCCCACTGCCGCTGGCTTCCTTCGTTCCTTCTCACTCTCCTTTTCCGTCGTCCCCGTCATACCACCACCACCACCGTCCCCGCCCATCTCAGCTCTGGATCAAGCACAAGGGCCTCAGAGTCCTGGTCATCTTCGAAGGCCGCGACGCGGCCGGCAAGGGGGGCGTCATCAAGAGGCTCACGGGCCCTCTGAACCAGCGAGGACTGCGCACGGTCGCTCTGGCAAAGCCGACTGAAACGGAGAAAACTCAATGGTACTGGCAGCGGTACCTGAAGCACCTCCCCTCGGCGGGCGAGATCGTGATCTTCGACAGGTCGTGGTACAACAGGGCGGGAGTGGAGAAGGTGATGGGGTGGGCGACGGACGAGCAGGTGAGGTCGTTGCTGCTGCTGCTGCTGTTGGTGTTGTTGTTTTTTCGCTCTTTCGTTTTTTTCAAAAAGAGAAAAAAACTTTCGCTGAATTTTCCAAAAAAAAAAAAAAAAAAAAAGGTCGAGGAATTTTTCCAAACCACGCCCGAGCTCGAGCGCATGCTCCTCCGCTCGGGGATCGTCCTCGTGAAATACTGGTTCTCCGTCTCGGACGAGGAACAGGAGAAGCGCTTCCGCGACCGCATCGACAACGAGAGCAAGCGGTGGAAGCTGAGCCCTATGGACCCCTTTGCTCGGAGCAAGTGGGTCGACTACGCGAAAGCGAAAGATGCGATGTTCGCCGCGACCTCGACGCCCGAATCGCCCTGGTGGACCGTACCCAGCGATGACAAAAAAGCCGCTCAACTGAATTGTTTGAGCCACCTGCTTTCCTTGATCAAGTATGAGATCGTGCCCCAGGAGGCTCCCCTCGCGCTGCCCCCGAGTCAGGAGGCCGATGGCTACGTGCGACCGCCAATCGACAGTCAGCACGTTGTACCGCAAAAGTTCAAGCCCAAGGAGGAGACGAAGGAGGGACAGTGAGAGAAGGAGGAGGGGGAGAGAGTGACAACGTTGTGCCGCAAAAGTTCAAGCCCAAGGAGGAGACGAAGGAGGGAC
>Ga0315273_10009754_pt1 | contig 12207 bp, 12 predicted proteins | sample YL17G02_0_MG_FD_205753 | JGI IMG/M metagenome (GOLD analysis project Ga0315273, IMG submission 205753) | Sediment microbial communities from Yellowstone Lake, YNP, Wyoming, USA - YL17G02_0 | ecosystem: Environmental > Aquatic > Freshwater > Lake > Sediment | place: USA: Wyoming | collected... | reverse complement strand
AGACATCACCCTGCTGTCCGCAGGCACCGACGGCACCGACGGCCCTACCGATGCAGCCGGGGCCATCGTCGACGGGCAGACGGTCGCCAGGGCCAAGGGCATGGGCATCGATCCCGCCGAGTACCTCAAACGTCATGACTCCTATAACTTTTTCCGGAAAGTGGGCGGCCTTCTTATCACGGGACCGACGGGAACAAACGTCATGGACATTCAGCTCATCCTGATCACACCGGGATCGACATAAATATCCCCGCCTGGATCATTGGGATCGCCCAACAATCATGAGGATCTCGCAAAAAGTCAGATTTCGCCTCCCGTTGTCATTCCCGCGAACGCGGGAATCCAGTTATTTTAGTAACTTCTGGACCCCCGCTTTCGCGGGGGTGACATGGTCTTGGTCTTTTTTTGATTTCATCAATCATGAGGGTTGGATCGCGAGGGTACGGGAAGACCGGCATCGCCGAGGTGGTCATTTTCCTTAAATACTTGCCGGCCGGGAGATAGTGAAATTGCCGTTTTCGGCGGTCAATCTATCTTCCAGGAGGTGGCTGTCGGGCCGTCCTTGAGGATGATCCGTTTTTCCGAAAGGATGGCGCGGATTTCGTCGGCCCGCTGCCAGTTCTTCGCAAGCCTCGCCTGCCATCGCTCTGCGATCAGCTCCTCGATCATGGCCACATCGATCTCCTGCTTGCCGGCCTGGCGGATCAGGTCACTGCGGAAATAGGCGTCGGGATCCTCCCGGAACAGTCCGAGGACGGCGCCGACGTCACCGAGTGCGCTGCTCGCCTCGTCCAGGACGAAAAGCGATTCCACGGACAGGGGCTCCTTCCGCTCTGCCAGGAAGGCGTTAACATGGCGGACGGTTTCGAACAGGGCGGCCAGCGCCCGCGGGGTGTTGAAATCATCGTCCATGGCCTCGGCAAACCTCTGGGGAAGCGCCTCGATCCTATCCATAAGCTCCCTGTCCTTCCCTCCCAAACGATCGACGTCAATCCCCGAAAGGTCCGGCCCGCCGGCAAGTCCATCCTTGAGGGCCTTTCGTGTTTTATAAAAACGTTCCATGGCGAGCCGCGCCTCGGCAAGCTGCCCGTCGGAAAAATCGACGGGGCTCCGGTAGTGGCTGGAGAGCAGGAAGAATCTTATCACCTCGGGGTGGTAGCTTTTCAGCATGTCCCGGATCGTGAAGATGTTGCCCAGCGACTTCGACATCTTCTCGTCGTTGATCCGGACGAAGCCGTTGTGGATCCAGTAGTTGGCGAAGGATTCGCCGGTGGCGCCCTCGGACTGGGCGATCTCGTTCTCGTGATGGGGAAAGATCAGGTCCTCGCCGCCGCCGTGAATGTCGAAGGTGTCGCCCAGAAACCGCTGGCTCATGCAGGAACACTCGATGTGCCAGCCCGGCCTGCCCCTGCCCCAGGGGCTGTCCCACCAGGGCTCGCCTTCCTTGCTGGCCTTCCAGAGGGCAAAGTCGAAGGGGTTTTTCTTGCTATCGCTAATGTCCACCCGGGCGCCGGCCATCATGTCTTCCAGCTCCCGTCCCGAAAGCTTGCCGTAGGCCGGGAATCTGTCCACAGCGAAATAGACGTCGCCATCCACGGCGTAGGCCGCCCCCTTGTCGATAAGCCGTCCGATATGCCGGAGCATGTCATCGATATTCTCGGTCGCCCGGGGCGAGACGGTGGGTCTCAGGACCCCCAGAGCGTCCATGTCTTCGTTGCAGGCCGCAATGTAACGATTTGCAATCTCTGAGAAATCACGGCCCTCGGCCTTGGCCCGGGCGATGATCTTGTCGTCCAGGTCGGTAAAATTTTTCACATAGGTGACCTCATAACCCCGGTAGCGGAGGTAGCGCGTTATGACGTCGAAGACAACGGCCGACCGGGCATGACCGGCGTGGCAGTAGTCGTAAGCCGTGATGCCGCAGACGTAGATGCCCACCCTGCCCTCCTGCAGGGGCTGGAAATCCTCCTTGTGCCTCGTCATCGTGTTGTATATTCTCAGGGTCATGGAAACCTCCCGCATCATGCCGTCGTCCAAATCGGACAAAGATCGCTTGCAGTAACTGAAGAAACTACTTGCCCTTCTTTCCCTCCCCACGGATGGGAAATTTCGCAGCGAGCCTTCCCGGTATCTCCAGGAGGTCGGCGCCTGCCGGGGACAGCATGTAGAAGTCCGGCCTGCGGTGGCCCTCGGCGGGCCCCTTGGTCGGAACGACAAAGCCGCTGTCGGCCAGGTAATACAGATCGAAGATATTTGCCCGCGCCCCGGCATCATGCCAGTTGAACTCGTCAGGATCGCAGTAGACGAACTCCGGGTAGACCTCATAGGCCGACAGCAGCAAGCGACGCCTGTTCCGGTTGATATCCCTGTAAGCCCTTTTCGTGAGCGAGGCGATCCCATCCATGGGATGGACATACCATCCGCCCCGATGCCTGTCAACCACGATCCCCCGGCCTGTCCTGAAATTCCCTGCATTTTTCAGGCCTTTATTGTACTTGACCCCTATCCCTTTCTGTTATATTAACACGCAACACGGAAAGGTTCTGCAACCCCATGGAATTCAAAGATGTAACCGACGTCCAGGAAAGACTGGAAAAGGCCGACTACATTCCCTCCCGGGAGATAGCCACCGTCGTGTTCCTGGCCGAGGCGACAGGCAAACCCATCCTCGTCGAGGGACCGGCGGGCGTGGGCAAGACGGAACTGGCGAAGGCCGTCGCCAGGAGCCTGAACCGGGAACTCATCCGCCTGCAGTGTTACGAAGGGCTCGACGAAGCCAAGGCCCTCTATGAATGGGAATATGCCAAACAGCTCCTCTACACCCAGATGGTCAAAGAGAAGATCAGCGACGTCATCGCCGGCGCCCACACCCTGACCGAGGCGGTGGACAAGATCGCCGCCCAGGACGACGCCTTCTTCTCGGAGCGGTTCCTCCAGCCCCGGCCGCTGCTCCAGGCCATCAGCTCCGAACAGCCCGTCGTCCTTCTGATCGATGAGGTCGACAAATCCGACCCGGAATTCGAGGCCTTTCTGCTGGAGTTGCTGAGCGATTTCCAGGTCACCATCCCCGAACTGGGCACCAGGCGGGCAAACAAAATCCCCTTCGTGGTGCTGACGTCCAACAACTACCGCGACATGAGCGATGCCCTGAAGAGGCGCTGCATCCATATCTACATCGATTATCCGGAGCGCGATCTGGAGATCCGCATCGTCCGGCTGAAGATCCCCGGCATCGAAGGACGGCTCGTGGAAAAGATAGTCGATGCGATCCGCCGGATCCGCAATCTGGATTTGAAGAAGCGGCCCTGCATCTCCGAGACGCTGGACTGGGCCCATTCCTTGATCGCCCTGCACGTGGAGGATCTGTCCCGGGAGGTCCTCATGGACACCCTGAACGTGATCTGCAAGCACCGGACCGACTCGGAAAAGGTGAAAGGATCCCTCCAGAGCATCCTTCATTGACATGAGTACACAGCTCATCCTGAAATTCGTTTCCTGCTGCCGGGCGGCCGGCCTCCGGCTCTCCACCTCGGAGGTCCTGGACTGCATGCACCAGCTCGAACTGATCAATATCCTGGAAGAGCCCGACTTCAGGACGATGCTGCGCTCCAATTTCGCCAAGAGCCGCCGGGAGCAGGCACATTTCGACCGGCTGTATCAGCTTTTTTTCCATGACCTGCGGGACGATTCCCGTCTCGACGAGAACGATCCCCTGTCCGGCCGCATCGAAGAGGTCCTGAAGCGGCTGGAGGAACTCCTCGCCGCTGACGGAGACTTCCGGGCCATCCTCGATTTCCTCATGGGCGACAGCCGGGCCTACCTGGAGCAACTGCGGCGGATTCATGAGAGTGAACCGCTGCAATCCCAGAACATCAAATTCAACTGGGCATCCATGATGGGACGGTTGCAGGTCATGATCCAGCTGGGCAAAATGCGGGAGGCCATCTTCCGGGTCCTGGGCGAGGACCGCAACCACTTCAACACCGAAGGCCGCCGGGCGCTGGCGGCATATTTCGACCGGCGCATGGAAAGCGCCTACAGCCTCCTGCTGAATGAACCCAGGCCCGACAACGCCGGCATCAAAGAGGTCAAAACGACGGAGCGGCGCCTGAAGGCCCTGGGCGAGCGGCCCTTTTCCCAGTTGTCGGAAAAGGAGGTTGCCCAGATGCGGGAGGCCATCGGGCAGCTGGTGCGCAAGCTCAAGGATATCGTTACCCGGCGCTGGGCAGCCCGGGACCGGGGAACCCTGGATGCGAAAAAGACGCTGCGACGGGCCTCACGCTACCAGGGCATTCCCGTGGAAATCATGTTCCGGAACAAGCCGCTCCGCAAAACCAAGATCGTTGTCCTCTGCGATGTCTCGAGCTCCGTCTGGTCCGCCGCCCGTTTCATGCTGAACATGGTCTATTCGCTCCAGGAGTGCTTCAGCAGGGTCAACAGCTTCATCTTCGTCGCCGGCTTGGCCGAGGTCACGGAGGTCTTCGAAAACAACGAGATCAACATTGCCATCGAGAAGGTCCTGAAGGAAGCCGATCTCAACTACTACGAGGCCACGGACTACGGCGAGACCTTTCGCCACTTCCGCCGCAGCTACATGGATCAGCTCAACAAGAAGACGACCCTCATCATCATGGGGGATGCCCGCTCGAACTATTTCAGTCCCGAGGAAAGGATCCTGGACGAAATGCGGGGCAGGTGCCGCCGTCTCATCTGGCTGAATCCGGAGCCGGAGACGGTCTGGCATTCGGGGGACAGCGAGATGTATACCTACCGGCGCTATTGCCACGAAGTGCGTCCCTGCCGCAACCTCAACCAGTTGGTCGATTTCATTGAGGACCTCGTCCTCTAAAGGAGGCAAAAAACCATGGCCACGGCCCTGAACGAGCCACTGCTGTCGCTGCAGCGTCGCTGCGCCCGGTTCGCCGGAGAACACATCGCCCCCCGGACGGACCTGCACACCCTGAAAGATTTTCCCTTTGACATCTGGGAGGCCATGGGCCGGGAGGGGCTGCTGGGTCTCGGAGTTGCCGAGGAATACGGCGGCGGCGGCGGGAACTTCCTCACCCTGGCCGTAGCGGGGGAAGCCCTCGTCAGGGAAGGCCACAATCTGGGGCTTGTCCTGTCCTGGCTCATTCATCAGCTGGTGGCCCGCTCCTTCATCACGCGTTTCGGGACGTCGGAACAGCGGGAGCGCTATCTTCCCGAGCTCGCCCGGGGCGCCAAAACGGCTTGCGTGGCCATCTCCGAACCGGGCCGGGGGGCCCACCCCAAACATCTTACAACATCGGCGCGACAGGAAGGCGACGTCCTTATTCTGGAGGGCGAGAAATCCTACCTGACGAACGGCCCCATTGCGGACCTCTTCGTCGTCGTCGCGATAACCGAAGCACAGGGCGACCGCAAGGCCTTTACGGCCTTCCTCGTTCCCAAGGAAACGCCGGGGCTCGCCCCGACGGCGCCCTTGTCCTTCCCCTTCCTCAGGCCGTCGCCCCACGGCGGAATCACCCTGAGCGGCTGCCGGTTGACGGCCTCGAGCATCCTCGGGGAGAAGGGACGGGCCTACGCGGACATGGTCCTGCCCTTCCGGGAGCTGGAAGACACGGCCATGATGGGACCGCTCGCAGGGGGCCTGGCGGACCAGATCGACGGGCTCGCAGGGCTGCTGAAGTCACAGGGCATCTCCCCGGATGACGACACCCGGGCCGAACTGGGCGATCTGCGGGCGAAGGCCGATGTTCTCCGGATACTGGCCTACGAGACGGCCCGGATGCTGGACAGCGGCATCGAACACCCCGAATTCACCCCGCTGCTTCTGGCCGCCCGCTCCCTGAGCGCCGCTTTCCAGGAACAGCTCGCGAAGCTCATCGCCCGGACCTCCGTGAAGCAGGATGAAAGGCTCCTGCAGTTGACCAACGACCTCGTCGGGGCGGGAAGCGTGGCGGCAAACGTCTCGCATCTGAAACTCATGAAACTGGGAGACAACCTCCTGGCGGGAAAGGAGAAAAGGCCATGAAAGACCCTGGCGGGATCATCGATGTCTGGATGCAGCACCCGACGATAAACACAAGGAGTAATAACATGAATAAATTCGCGATTTTCACGATCTCAGTGATGTTACTTCTGGCCGTCCAGGCCGAAGCGCTCGAGAGTGTGAAGCTGCCGGCGCCGGAGATCACCGGCGGGATGGCCGTCAACCAGGCCATCCACACACGACGCAGTGTCCGGAGCTACCGGGAAGCGCCGATCAGCCTCCGCGATATGGGCCAGCTCCTGTGGTCCGCTCAGGGGATCACGGACCCGAAGACGGGGCACCGCGCCGCTCCCAGTGCGGTGGCAACCTATCCTCTCCAACTGTATGCCGTCGTGAAAGAGGGCGGCGTCACGGGACTGCCCGCCGGTGTTTATCTCTACGAGCCGAAAAATCATGGCCTGGCCGTCGTGAAGAAAGGCAACTTCTACCCCGATCTCGTCGCAGCGATGAGCTTCTTCAACAGCTGGGTCAAAAAGAGCGATGTTGTTTTCATTTTCACGGGTTCTTCCACCTTGATACAGAAGTTGTCCAAGGAAAGCGGCATCCTGTACACCGATCTCGAAGCCGGCATGGCGGCCGAGAATCTTCTGCTGGAGTCCGTTTCGCTGGGATTGGGAAGATGCACCATCGGCGGATTCAAGAGCGAGAAAATCACCGGACTCTTGGGAATCGATAAAGACCTGCGCGTGCTTTTGATCGTGTCGATCGGCCAGACGGAATAACCGCAAGGTTGCGTTTCAGATTTAAAGGAGGCAATGTCATGAAAGAACAGCAAAGGACTGAGTCGTTACTTGGCGGGTATCGGGTCTTGGACTTGGCGGATGAGAAGGGCCTGTACTGCGGCAAGCTTCTCGCCGACCTGGGCGCCGACGTCATCAAGGTCGAGAAGCCCGGGGGAGACCCGTGCAGAAACATCGGCCCCTTCTACCACGATATCCCGGAGCGGGAGAAAAGCCTCTACTGGTTTCATTTCAACACGAGCAAGCGAAGCATTACCCTGGATATCGAGAAGCGAGACGGCCGGGAGATCTTTAAAAAACTGGCGGCGCAGGCCGACTTCGTGGTGGAAAGCTTCCCCCCGGGACACCTGGACGAGCTGGGACTCGGATACGCAGCCCTGGAGAAGATCAATCCCCGCATTATCGTCGTCTCCATCTCGCCCTTCGGACAGACTGGTCCCTACCGCGACTACAAAGCGTCCGATATCGTGGCGATGGCCATGGGGGGCTATATGAACATCTGCGGCGATCCCGACCGGCCGCCCGTTCGGGTCACGCCCGCACAATCCTATATGAATGCGGGCGCTCAGGCGGCTCTCGGCGCGATGACCGCCCTCTGGCAGCGGGCGACAACCGGCGAGGGCCAGCATGTCGATGTCTCCATGCAGGAGTGCATCAGCAATGTCCTCGATACGTCCCAGCAGGCCTGGGACCTGCAGCAGCTCATTTACAGGAGAATGGGCGGCGCCCGCATGGTCGGTCCCTTGCCTTACTGGGTTCCCTATCCCTGCAAGGACGGCTACTTCGCCTGCTATCAGCCCGAGGATTTCGAGAGTATGATAGCCTGGGGCACGGAGCTTGGGTTCGATCCGGAAAAGGACCCGGAAGCCAAAGCGCTGATCGATAAGGCGCGGGAAATCCTCAAACAATCGGAGGAGACGGGATTTCCCGCCGTCCTGTTGTTCGACAAAGAGACATTCATCAAACTTCTGCAGACGAGGCGGTCCTTCATGGGTTCGCTCACGAAGAAGGAACTCATGGAGGGAGCGAGAGAGCGGCACTTCGGCTGGGGTCCCGTCAACACCGCCAAGGATATCGTCGAGAGTGAACAGCTTAAGGCCCGGGAATACTTCGTCAAGGTGGAGCACCCCGAATTGGAGGACACGCTCACCTATCCGGGCGCCCCTGCCAAGCTCAGCGAAACGCCGTGGAGGATCAGACGCCGTCCCCCTCTCATCGGCGAACACAATGAAGAGGTCTATGAAAGGGAACTGGGCCTTCCCAGGGAAGAACTTATCCTTCTCAAGCAGGCGGGTGTTATCTGAGGCCGGACTTGAAGGATTCATGGTAAGATAATGTCAAAAGTTACATGAAAACTTGAGTTGTGGAAGGAGGTTGGGATGATGACCGCAAAAGCTTTCGAGGGCCTTAAGGTGGCAGACTTTTCCTGGTACGCTCTGGGTCCGCTGAACGCGAAGTTCCTGGGCGATCACGGGGCGACGGTGATCCGGATCGAGTCCAGCACGCGGCTGGATAATCTCCGCATCGTCGGCCCCTTCAAGGATGGTGTATTCGGGGTGAACCGCAGTGGCTATTTCAACGACTTCAACTCCAGCAAGTATGGCATGACCCTGGACATCACCAAGCCGAAGGGGATCGAGGTGGCGAAGAAGCTGGCAGCCTGGGCGGACATCGTCATCGAAAACTTCACACCGGGCACGTTTCAGAAGTGGGGGTTGGGTTATGCCGAGCTGAAAAAGATCAACCCGGGCGTCATCATGTTGAGCGCAAGCACCCAGGGTCAATACGGGCCCTACGCGCTCACACCGGCCTACGGCCACGTGGCGCAGGCAATAGCCGGCCTGAATCACCTCACCGGCTGGCCTGACGGCGAGCCCGTAGGGCCATACGGGCCTTACACGGACTTCTTTTCCCCCGGCGTCCTGTCGACGGTATTGGTCGCGGCTCTCGATTATCGCAGGCGAACCGGCAAGGGCCAGTACATCGATGCCACGTCGGTAGAAACCACGATTCACGCCCTGGAGACGGCGATCCTGGACTATACGGCAAACGGGCGGATACAGTCCCGTATGGGCAATCGCATTCCCCGTGCCGCTCCTCATGGCGCCTTCCCGTGCCAGGGAGAGGATCGGTGGTGCGCCATCGCGGTATTCACCGACGAAGAGTGGGCGGACTTCTGTAAAGCGGTGGGTGAACCGTGGACGGAGGACGTCAGGTTCTCCACGCTGGTGGGAAGAAAGCAAAACGAGGATGAACTGGAAGGGTTGATCGGCAACTGGACGATGAATTACTCCGCCGAAGAAGTGATGGTCACCCTCCAGCATGCCGGGGTCGCTGCGGGAGTAGTGCAAAACGCCAAGGATCTGCATGAAGATGCGCAGCTGAAGCACCGCCGTCATTTCTGGCATCTGGACCACGCGGACTGCGGCCCGGTCGCCTTCAGCGGACCGCCCATGCGGTTTTCCAAGACGGCCTGCGAGCTCAGGCCGGCGCCCCTCCTGGGGCAGCATAACGAGTACGTGCTGAAGGAGTTTCTGGGCCTGTCGGACGACGAGATCGCCGAAGTCGTCATTGCCGGTGTGCTTCAGTAACCCGATCGTTCAGCCATCCGGTCTAATCCCCATGGTTGATGCGCAATCATGATGGTTAGTCAGAAAAAAGCATTTTCATCGTTCGCTGGTGCCGCCCCGGCAGGGAAATTTATATGAAAATAGATCCAAATCGCTGATTATTTTCATCCTTCGTTGTGCCCGACCCGGGCATGGGGGTTAGATGGAATTCAGGATCACGTGCAACAGGAGGGAAAAGACATGATGAAAGCGGCAAAGGATTCGCTGGATCTCGGCATCGTCGTGAGCAATATCGAGGCAAGCCTCAGGTTCTATCGGGACATCCTCGGGCTTGAGTTCGTCGGTATCATGCCCCTTTGGTTCGGAACCATGCACCGCCTCCGCTTTGGGAGCAGCGACTTCAAGCTGATCGAACCCAAGACGGTTCCTCCCCCAGGGGCGATCGGCCTGGAGAAGCAGCTCGGATTTCGCTATGTCACCTTCGTCATCGAGAATCTTTCCTCGCTCTGTTCCGAACTGAGGGAAAAGGGAATCGAATTCACCGTTTCGGAGCGGGAGATTCGTCCGGGTGTCCATATCGCCATGGTCAAAGACCCGGACGGAAACATCGTCGAGTTCGTAGAGCGAAGCTGAGCAGTAGCGATGCTCAGCAATGATGATAAACAACCCAACGCAAAGCTACGCCGGCACCCGTAGGGCAAGTTCATTGACTTCGCTTTGAAATACGCATTCCCCAAAACTTACGCTTTATACTTGTTGTCGTGGATCTCTGCAGTGAAGAAAAATATATCGATCAGGAAGATATGTTGAGGTAGCGCCACTACAACATCCTGCTATTTATCGAAGTCAAATGGTGTTATCCGGCAGCTCTTCAATGATCAGGCCGTCCTGAATCACGATGACACCGACACCTGCCTGCAAGGCCCGTAGTCGTGCTTTCTGGGCCGCTCGTTTCAATGCAATTTCGGCATTGACAAAATCAGGATCGCGCTCCCCTTTTTTGTCGGGGATAACCACTTTCTTTGCACTCACGGGTTCGCTCCTTCTTCGATCAAGTTCGGCGTTGTGAAAGAATTGTCATAAAGCACCCATTCATCAACGATCGGTTTATATATTTTTTCATAATTGCGAAGACCAGCCGCAAATCTTCGGCGGATAGTCTCTTCGGGGACATTATGACCGCCCGCTTTCACACGCTGCTGTACACGGGCGATGGCCAGTTCGGATGAGATCAGGCGCAGGAAAAAAAGCTTTACCGTAAAACCTTTCTTTCGCCACACCGGAATGTGCCGGGCATAGCCTCGGCCGCTCAGGGTCGTTTCAAAGGCAAAACTCTCTCCCCGGCGAACATGGTCAAAGATTTCCTCCAACATCAGCCGCCCGGCCTTAATTGCGGCCCGTTCCGGGTCAAAGGGGGCAAACCCGGCGGCAATCAAGTCCGCATTGACAAAAATAGGGCAGTCGGCCTCGTTAGGCAGAAACTCCTCGGCAAATGTGGTCTTCCCGGCGCCATTTGGTCCGGCGATGATGAGGATTCTGCTTCTCCCTATGCGGCTCATTTCATGGCCTCGCGGATAGTGCTAACCATCTCTACGCTGTCCAGCGTTTCCAGATGGTTGCGCACGGGGTGCTTCGGGTCGTAGAGGCGTTCAACTTCATATTGGATAACGGCTATCTCCTATGTGACGATTTTCATATCCCTGAATTGTGAATGATGCTGAAGAACGTAAACCAGGATGGGATGAATGTCAAAGGAACTTTTATGGCACCTTTTTTAACGTCAGCGACAAAGGGATGAGATTGTCAGCTACCTGCTTGTCGGATAGGGTAAGAATGTTATGGGTTCAAGCAGCAGAATCATACTTGGCCAACCACTTGACCTGGGAGCTGAGTATCCAAAATGTAGATGACAATCCCGAGATGGCTATGTATATCAACTACTTATCGTTGCTCTCGGTTAGCTTAAGAAGGTAATAATTACCGATTGAAATGAGCAGAAAGGGTAGGGATTCTGTTCTACCTGCCCTTTCTGCTGTCGTAATGATGTCGAACTCACTCCGTATGTGCAGGCACCTTGCTTGTAAAGACCGAGATGGCATTGATGATGCGCGGCCAGGCTCCTTCGTGGGACATGTCGTGGCCCATACCTGAAGGCCTCAATTCGGGGTTAAGTTGTGATAAATAGTTAAATGATTGTTTAGGTATAAGAATTCCCTCATTTTCTGGTGAGCGTAAATCTGAGCCGAAAACCATCATCGATTATTACCTTATTCCCATCATCACTGATTTGGCCCTTGGCCTCTACAGCCCCGGCGGACAATATCTTAACTTTCTTAATACCATTTTTGTCAACCTCACCCTGTAATGATTGGCTACCTTTTCGATTATTCTGATCATCTATCATTCTTTCACTCGAAAATGCACATTCAACATATTGAAATAATGGCATCCTATTCCCCTCCCCCTTTGACGGGGGAGGGTTAGGGTGGGGGTGGGGTCGCCAAGCAATTTTCATCCCCCTTTGTGACGGCAGGCCGTCATGAGAGTTTCACCTAAGAAAGAACTACCCTTTTGCGTTATCTTGAAAATTTGCGGAAAACTACCATATGATGGTCGGTAGAGATCTACAAGAACATCCCATTCACCATTTAAGTCACAAACCTCCTCGCCACTGGGGAGTGTGATGGTCTTCTTCGGACCTTGACCATGTAATGTAGAAATAAATAATATTAACCCAATGAAGCAAACAAGCACCACAAAGATTTTCTTTATCATTTTTTTATTTAATAAGACATTGCTTCTGACAGCGCGGAGTATAGGGGGGCTGTTTTCTCGTGTCAAGGGATAATTTTCATCGAAAATCAGG
>Ga0315273_10009751_pt1 | contig 12207 bp, 13 predicted proteins | sample YL17G02_0_MG_FD_205753 | JGI IMG/M metagenome (GOLD analysis project Ga0315273, IMG submission 205753) | Sediment microbial communities from Yellowstone Lake, YNP, Wyoming, USA - YL17G02_0 | ecosystem: Environmental > Aquatic > Freshwater > Lake > Sediment | place: USA: Wyoming | collected... | reverse complement strand
TCCCCGGGGAGGAAAATTTGCTTCTCCCCGCCCTGAACCTTACACAATTTCTTTCAGAGTACGCCGGCGTGGTGGTCGGAAAACTGGACACCGTCACCGGCGGCGACATGAACGAATTCGCCCACGGCAAGGGCGATACCCAGTTCATGAACCTGGCCTTGAATCTCAACCCGGCCCTCCTGTTGACCGTACCGTATTCGACGCTGGGCGCGGGCGTGATTATCCTTCCGACCAAGGATTTCAATGCCGCCATCATCACCTTCTCTGTAGTCAGTGCCGTGGGGAATGCCAACCGTTCAGGCTTCGGCGAGCTGAATAGCGGAAAAATGACCTATAACGCCGAGGGGCGGGTGCGCACCGACTTTCTCGGGATGACCGGCCACCAGTTGGCCGGATTGATCTACTGCAACAAGGACTTCACCTCAATGGACCAGAGGCTGTCTATCGAGCCGGGATCGAATTCCATTGCGGAGAAGACAGACTCGTGGGCGGCCTACTACAACTTCGACCAGTACCTTTATGAGCCCGTTAAAGGCTCAGGGAAAGGACTTGGCATCTTCGGCCGGTTCGCGGCTACGGATGGCAACCCCAACCTCATCCAGTACTTCTACAGCCTCGGTGTCGGCGGCAAAGGCGTCATGGCGAGTCGCCCTCACGACCGGTTCGGTGTCGGTTGGTACTACCTCGACATAAAGAGCCCCACATTTACGGGACCGCTTGCGACCCGGGAAGTGCTCAGAAACGAGCAAGGTGTCGAGGCTTACTATAGCGTCGCGCTGACGCAGTGGGCCCATCTGACGCCGAATCTCCAGGTCATCCATGGCGCCCAGGAACAGACGATCGCGCTCCTGCCGGCCGACCGCAAGGAGGTCGACACCGCCACAATCATGGGTCTTCGGCTGCAGTTGGTGTTCTGATATCGCAGTTTTCAATATCACCTGCTGTTCCCGAAATGAAGGGATGACCTGGCAACCGCCGGGTGTGGTGCAGGTGAAGTAAGCGGGAGGTGACCATTTCCTGGCTCCGGAGCGATATAATCAGAGCCGGTGAGTGTTGTCGGGATGGAATCCCTTCGCGTTTATCAAAGAACAGGAGGTAGATCATGAAGCACGCAAGGCAAGTCTGTTCCATGTTGTTTGTTCTCCTTGCCGTGCTGGCGCTGGCGGCAGGGCCGGCCCAGGCGGCGGACAAGAAACCGAACATCGTCATCATCTGGGGCGACGACATCGGACAAAGCAACATCAGCGCCTACTCGCACGGGCTGATGGGCTACCAGACGCCCAACATCGACCGTCTCGCCAGGGAAGGGATGATGTTCACCGACATCTATGCCGAGCAGAGCTGCACCGCCGGCCGGTCGTCGTTCATCACCGGCCAGTCCGGCCTGCGCACGGGCATGACCAAGGTCGGCTTGCCGGGCGCGGCGACGGGACTGCAGAAGGAAGACCCGACGATCGCCGAGCTGCTCAAGCCGCTCGGCTATGCCACCGGCCAGTTCGGAAAGAACCACCTGGGGGATCGCAACGAATTCCTCCCTACCGTGCACGGCTTTGACGAGTTCTACGGAAACCTTTACCACCTGAACGCCGAGGAAGAGCCGGAACTGCCGGACTACCCGAAGAGTCCCGAGTTCCGCGCCAAGTTCGGCCCCCGCGGCGTGATGGACTGCAAGGCCTCGGACAAGGACGACCCGACCGTGGACCCGCGCTTCGGCAAGGTCGGCAAGCAGGTCTGCACGGACACCGGCCCGCTGACCAAAAAGCGGATGGTGACGATCGACGACGATATCGCCGCCCGGGCCGTGGACTTCATCCAGCGGCAGAACAAGGCCGGCAAGCCGGCGTTCGTCTGGGTGAACTTCACCCACATGCACTTCCGAACCCACACCAAGCCGGAGAGCATCGGCCAGTCTGGTCGTTGGCAGAGCCCGTACCACGACACCATGATCGACCATGACAAGAACGTCGGTCAGGTCCTCAAGGCGCTGGACGACCTGGGGATCGCGGGCGACACCTTCGTCCTGTACAGCACCGACAACGGCCCGCACATGAACAGCTGGCCGGACGGAGCGATGACGCCGTTCCGCAACGAGAAGAACTCCAACTGGGAAGGCGCCTACCGGGTGCCGGCCATGGTTCGCTGGCCGGGGAAGATCAAGCCGGGCCAGGTGTCCAACGAGATCGTCGCCCACCTCGACTGGCTGCCGACCGTTCTGGCTGTCGCCGGCGACACGCAGGTGACGGACAAACTGCTCAAGGGGTACAAGGTCGGCGACATGAACTACAAGGTTCACCTCGATGGGTACAATCTCATCCCCTACCTGACCGGGCAGGCAAAGAATAGCCCGCGGGAATCGTTCTTCTATATCAACGACGACCAGCAAGTGGTCGGCCTGCGCTACGACAACTGGAAGTTCGTCTTCATGGAACAGCGGGCCCAGGGAACGTTGCGCATCTGGGCGGAGCCGTTCGTCACCTTGCGGATTCCGAAGATCTTCAACATCCGGACGGATCCGTACGAGCGCGCGGACATCACGTCGAACACCTACTACGACTGGCTGCTGGATCACGCCTTCCAGCTTGTTCCAGCACAGGCGATCGTGGGCCAGTTCCTGATGACCTTCAAGGAGTATCCGCAGCGGCAGAAGGCGGCCTCCTTCAACCTGAATGAAGTGATGGAGAAGCTGAAGGAAAGCGGGTCGAAGTAGCACGGACGCGGCGGGGCGCCGTAGTTGTAACGCCGCGCGGACGGAAACGATGGTAAGTCGACATGCCGGGCCGCGCCCGCCTCAACGGGGTGCGGCCTTTTTTCATTCGGAGCGATCGATCACCGGACATTCCGCCGCCGGGCTTTCGGTGCAGCATGGTTCCCGTTGCGTGGTAGTCATAATCGCACTATGCTTGGGGTGATTATGACAGGTTACTTCGACAGGGAGATCTCTGCCCGGGTCCACGAGGCGCTCCGCGACATGCCGGTCGTGGTCCTTACGGGGTTGCGGCAGTACATAACTCATCCTGCAGTTGATGTTCTGATGTCGCAGGTTTCCGCCTCGTGGAGGAACCGCCTGCCATTCCACGCTTCACGGAGGCAAGATGACCAACGAACGGTCCGTCACCGCGTTCCTCAGCCTGCTCCTCCTGCTGGCGCTTTCCGTCCCCGCTCTGGCGAGTGAAAGCGATGAGGAACTCGCGAAAAAGACCCTGAACCCTGTCGCAGCTCTCATCAGCGTGCCGTTTCAGAACAACTGGGATTTTGGCATCGGCCCCGCGGACGCGACGAAATACACGCTAAACATCCAGCCGGTCATCCCGATCTCGATTACGAAAGAGTGGAACCTAATCCTCCGGACGATCGTTCCGGTCATCTCCATGGAGTCGCCGGTTCCGGGCGGCGATTCGAAGTCCGGCCTCGGCGACACCGTGCAGAGCTTCTTCTTATCGCCGGTGCGGACGGTGGACGGATGGATCCTCGGGGCGGGCCCTGTGTTCCTGTATCCCACCGGGGCGGAGGCATTCAGCGCAAAGAAAACGGGCGCGGGCCCGACGGCGGTCGCCCTGAAGCAGCAGAGCGGATGGACGGTCGGCGTGCTGGCCAACCACATCTGGTCCTTCGCCGGCCCGAGCGACCGCCAGGAGGTCAATGCCACGTTCCTGCAGCCGTTCCTGTCGTTCACCACGAAGACATACACGACGTTGGGAGTGAACACCGAATCGACGTACGACTGGGTGGACAGCCAGTGGACGGTGCCCATCAACCTGACCATCACGCAACTGTTGAAGGTCAGCGGCCAGCCGCTGACTCTCCAGGCCGGCTACCGCTACTACGCCGATGCGCCCACCGGCGGGCCGGACTGGGGCCTTCGCTTCGCCGTCACGCTGCTGTTCCCGAAATGAAGGGATGACCTGGCTGCGCCGGAGGGAAAACCTTCCTGCACGGATAACGTGAACGAGTTGGGCTTGACAGCAGGAATGGTATCGCATACGATACCACAATGGGACGACGAATCGTCATCGACACCAATGTATTTATTTCAGCCCTACGATCGCGGCGTGGCGCGTCCTACCGTGTTTTCATGTTGTTGGGTGGCAAGCGGTTTGAGATCAGCGTATCTGTCCCGCTGATCCTCGAATATGAGGATGCAGCGAAACGCCTGGGACGCGAATTCGGGCTGACACATGCCGATATTGACGACATTCTGGATTACGTCTGCAGCGTTGCGGATTTGCGTGAAATCCATTACTTATGGCGACCCATCCTGAAGGATCCTCAAGACGATCATGTGTTGGAAGTTGCAGTAGAGTCTTCGGCGAAATTCATAGTGACCTACAACCGCCGTGATTTTATGGGTGCAGAGAAATTCGGCATCAAGGTGGTAACCCCAAACGAGTTCCTGGAAGAAATAGGAGAAGGATCATGAGCACGATCAGTCTTCGCCTTTCGCAGTCACTTCATCGGCGGGTTAGGGATCTCGCAAAACAAGACGAGATTTCCATCAACCAGTTTATTGCGACAGCACTAGCGGAAAAAATGTCGGCGCTGATGACAAGCGATTACTTGGGGGAGCGTGCCAAGCGCGGTCGCCGTGGGAAGTTTGAGCGCGCAATGGCAAAGGTTCGAGATATCGAGCCTGATAAGAAAGATGCTCTGTAAAATGCCGCCCAATCACAGGCTGGAGCGGACGGCTGCCCTGCGGGGGATCCGGAGGCCCCGCAGCTCAGCCTGAGCCGCTGGCAGTGGCGCGCGTTTCGCTCTCCTCGTCCGCCAACCCGACGCGGAGCGCGAGTGGGCCTACGACCGTGCGTCCTCCATCGGTCGGCTCGACAAGGCGCTCGACGAAGCGCAGGCGAAAGGCTGGACCGTTGTCGACATGAAGAACGACTGGAAGATCATCTACATGCATTAATGCTTTCGACGAAGGGAGCCCAGTGTGCCGGGTACAAAAGAGAATGTTCGCTCCGCACGGCATATCCGCACGTTTCTCCTCGGCCTGACAATGGCGCTTTTCTGCTGTGCCGTCACTTCGTCGGCGATGGCGGAAAACGATTTTCAGCGTCTGGCCGGGCGCTGGCTACGGCCCGATGGGGGGTATGTCCTCGAGTTGCGCGATATCAAAAAGGACGGCACTCTGAAAGCGGCGTACTTCAACCCCCGGCCGATCAACGTCTCCCGTGCGGAATTGCGCCGCGAGGAAGGGAAAATCACCCTGCTGGTCGAGTTGCGCGACGTCAATTACCCGGGTTCGATGTACAACCTGCGGTACGACCCGGAGAGCGATCGGCTGAAGGGAACCTACTTCCAGGCGGTACAGAGGGAAACCTATGACGTAGAGTTTGTCAGAGCCAAATGATATGACGGGGGCAGGTCACCCGGTGGCCGGGACGCCATCGCCTTCGGAGACCGCCTCTTCGCCCTGCCGATGTCGCTGGTCCTGGGGTAACCGGAGGTCACGAACTTCACCGTGGAGTTCCAATGGGACACCGGGGGTGCGGCCCCCAGACCAATAAGTGGTGGGATCGGTGAAATGCTACATAACTCATCCTGCAGTTGATGTTCTGATGCCGCAGGTTTCCGCCTCGTGGAGGGCCCTGTGTTCCTGTATCCCACCGGGGCGGAGGCATTCAGCGCAAAGAAAACGGGCGCGGGTCCGACGGCGGTCGCCCTGAAGCAGCAGAGCGGATGGACGGTCGGCATGCTGGCCAACCACATCTGGTCCTTCGCCGGCCCGAGCGACCGCCAGGACGTCAATGCCACGTTCCTGCAGCCGTTCGTGGGGTACACCACGAAGACGTACACTACGTTGTTGGTGAACTCCGAATCCACGTACGACTGGGTGAACAGTCAGTGGACGGTACCCATCAACGTGATGCTCAACCAGATGCTGAAGATCCACGGCCAGCCGCTTAGTCTCACGGCCGGCTACCGCTATTACGCCGATGCGCCCACCGGCGGGCCGGACTGGGGCCTTCGCTTCAGCGTCACGCTGCTGTTCCCGGAATGAATCTAAAACCGGGGGGCAGGTCAGCGGACGCTGTCTAATCATCTGTTAGCCAGATTCTTGATGGAGGTGAGAAGAAGGAGTTGCCATTTATACGCCATTGGCGTATGGTGAGATATGCATTTTGTTGAGACGCCCATATTCACGAAGGAGGTCCTTGATCTCCTCGAAGACGATGAATATCGCGCCCTGCAATTGGCTTTGATCTTCAGGCCAGAGCAGGGCGCGATCATTCCAGGGAGTGGCGGCCTACGCAAGCTGCGTTGGGGCGGGAAAGGAAAAGGTAAACGGGGAGGGTTGCGAGTCATCTATTATCAGGCGAAAGAAGAGGACACTTTTTACATGTTGTTCGTTTATCCAAAGAATGATCAGGAGGACCTGACGCCCACGCAATCGCGCATTCTTGGCCGCCTTGTCCGGGAGGAGTTCAAATGAAAAAGCATGATTTTGAAAAACTGATGGAGAGTGTAAAGCAGGCGGGAAAAATACGGCGCGGTGTAATGAAGGCCAGCCGTCTTTTCAAATTCGCACCTGCTGACATCAAGGCTATTCGTGTACGTTTGACCAAGTCGCAGTCTGAATTCGCGCTCATGATCGGGGTAAGCGTTTCTACCCTGCAGAATTGGGAGCAGGGCCGGAGAGTTCCGGAGGGGCCTGCGTGTGCTCTATTGAAAATTGCCGCGGAAAATCCCGAGGCTGTTATTCAAGCACTGGGAGCATGATTATTTTTCGAACTGGCTAACAACAGGCTGGAGCTGACGGCTGCCCTGCGGGAAACCATGAGGCCCCGCAGCTCAGCCTGAGCGTTGGACGGACACCAACCAAAATATGTGCAAGACCTCTTTCCGAGTTTCGGGCCAACACCGCAGCGTTCATGAACCAGGTACGTGAAACGCGGCGTCCCGTCATCCTCACCCAACATGGTCGGAGCGCCGCGGTTCTTCTGGACGTGAGGGCGTACGAAGATCTGGTTGAAAGGGCTGAAGTGTTAAACGACGTCCAGGTAGCTCAGGCTCAAATCGCAGAGGGGAAAGGCATCGCGGATTCTGATTTTAACGATTCGACACATGAAGCGAAAAATAACAAAAGATAATATTTAGGTTTTACTGCCGTCCAACAAACGGTTGAATCCGGCAGATTCTTCCGTCACGCTTTTATATTTCTCCCTGTCAATAGTGCGGCTTCGGCCCGCAACTTACCGTAGCGTTGACCGTAGCGTTGACACTTGACAGAAAGGCGCACGGCCGATACGATGGTTCCAAAATGGTTCCATATTGGATCCGTGGAGGGGTTTCCATGCCAAGCATAACGGTCAAGAGCATCCCGGACGAGCTTTACGAGCGAATCAAGCAGAGCGCCGCCGAACATCGGCGGAGCATCAACAAGGAAGTAATCATCTGCCTTGAGCGCACATTGCTCGCCAGACGAGTGAATCCTGCGGCGTTCCTGGCTCGCGCGGATGCCTTGCGTGAACAGAGCCACCTTCCCCCCCTTACCGACGGGATTCTTCGAAAGGCGAAGGCATCGGGGCGCCCGTGATCGTCGTCGATACGAACGTGATCGCCTATCTGCTTCTTGGCGGTGAAAAGACATCGGGGGCTCGATCTGTTTTCAAACGAGACTCGAAATGGGCGGCGCCCCTGTTGTGGCGAAGCGAATTTCGAAGCGTATTGGCGATGTTTATCAGGCAAGGGAAATTAACATCAGAGAAAGCAATGGAATTCATGAATGAGGCGGAAACATTGATGCAAGGGGAAGAATATCAAGTAGACTCGGGTAGAGTCATAAAATTAATCGATTCATCAAAATGCTCCGCATATGACTGCGAGTTCGTCGCGCTGGCGCAGCACCTCGATATCCCATTGGTTACTTCCGACAAGCAGATTATTAATGAATTTCCGGATAAGGCTGTATCCATCGAATCATACGGTTGACGTTCCTCACGGTCGAAGCCGACCACTGAGGTAGACCGGAATAAGAGTCACCCAACCCCGTCCCAACCGGGGGCGGCCTTTTATCGTCACGAGGAGGGTTCCCGCCGGAGGACGCGGAGGCGAAGCGGCTCCTGGAGGAGTGCGCCCGTTCCCGGTAGGTTTGCCTTTTCCCCTATCTTCCCTTTTCCTCCTGCCACAATAGGACCAGAATATAAGGGGAATAGGTATTGCGGCCCAAGGGTGAATAATACCCCGGCGAAAAGGCGTCTAATGGTCATGAACAGGGGAGGGTCGCTCGCCATGATACGCGCCGCCAGGTACCTTGCCGTTCTCGCCGTTCTTGCCTGCGCCGTCGCCGCGCCCGTGCTCGCGGAGGAACCGCAGGCGGAGGACGCGGCCGGAATCCCCGCCTACACCGTCTCCCGGCTGAAAGTGCTGGACGGCTCGGTCTGGGTCCGGACGTCCAGGGAGGCGGAGTGGGCGGAGTTCTCCACCAACAGCCCCGTCCCGCCGGGGAGCCGTATCAGCGTGCCCAAGGGATCGGAAGGGGAGTTGCAGTTCCACGGGGGGCAGTTCGTCCTCCTGACGTCCGGTACCGACCTCGAGATCCGCGAGTTGAAAGAGGGGAAAGTCCAGTTCCGGCTCCGCGCGGGGGAGATCCGCTTCGACCTTCCGCCGGAGGATTTCGCGCCGGTGGCGATCCGGGTCCCGGGGTCCTCCCGGGTGCAGGTATCCAAGCCGGGCAGATACTGGATCGTCGTGGACGACGGCGACCAGGCCCGCGTCATCGTCCGGTCCGGCGAGGCCACGGTCGCAAAGGAGGGGGGAGGGGAAACCCGCATCCGCGGTGGGGAGCAGGCCGTCATAGGGCAAGGGGTAACCGTCAACCGGGTGGGCAAGGCCGAGGAACCGCCGGCTTCACCGGCGCCCGACGGGTCCGTGAATGACGCCGGCGTCCCCCCGAGCGTCAACGCCGAACTCCGGAATTACGGGGAGTGGGTGAACGCTCCCGAATACGGCACCGTGTGGCGCCCCTATGTCGCGACGGGGTGGTCTCCGTACGTTTACGGGCAATGGTCGTGGATCAGCCCCTACGGGTGGACGTGGGTTTCCAGCGAGCCGTGGGGGTGGTACCCGTACCGGGGCGGCAACTGGGTCACGGTATCCGGTTTCGGATGGTGCTGGTACCCGTACAACGCCTTCTTCTCGGTGGGCTTCGGCTTTGGCTACGGCTACGGCGGTTACCCGTATTCCGGCTACGGCTATGGCTACGGCGGTTACCCGTATTCCGGCTACGGCAGATACCCGTACTACGGCTACGGCAGATACCCGTACTACGGCTACGGCAGATACCCGTACTACTACCGGAACGCGTACTACTACCCCGCGAACGTGCGGTTCATCCCCGGGGGGGCGCAGACCCGGTGGGTCCCCCTCCGGCCGGGGGAGAAGTACCGGCCCGGTGCCGTGAGCCGCACCGACGCGTCCCTCGCCCGGTATAACCGGGCAGTGCCCCCGGGCCAGGTGTTCGTCCGCTCCGGGGCGAACAACGCGCAGACGCGGGACTGGACGGCCGTCCGCGCGGAGCGCCAGGCCGCGCTGCGGCAGACACGGGCCACGCAGGCGGTCCCGGACACGCGCGCGGTGCGTCCGGAGACGACGCAGGGTGGGCGGCCCCCGGCGGCCCCCGGGACCGGTCGTGCCGGCACCGGAGGCGCGCGGACGACGGGGCGGGAGTACGGGGACCGGAATACCGGGGGGACCGTCCCGACGCAGACCCGCGGTGCCGAGCGCACTCCTTCGGGGAATTACGAGCGGTCGATCCCCGCCACCGGCGGCAAGGCGACGGAACGGTCCGGCGGAAGCTACGTCCCCCGAGAACCCGCGACCCAGGGAGGTCGGGGCGGACGGGATGTGCCTCCGCAAGGCGCGGTACAAGGTTCGACCGTCCGGTCGCCGAGGGAATCCGCGGCGCCGGTTCCCAGGGAGGCGGCTCCGGCGTATCCGATGGGGTACGGGTCCGCTCCTTCGGTCCCCAGAGGGGAGGGGACCGTGGTATCGCCGGACGCGCAGGGCTATGGCGGGCGCGGCGGAGGCGGAACGTATGACGGCGGCGGTGGGCGCGGAACGTACGACGGCGGTGGACGGGGCGGTGGAACGTACGACGGCGGCGGCGGGCGCGGTGGCGGCGGTGGAACGTATGACGGCGGCGGGCGCGGCGGCGGCGGAGGAACGTATGACGGCGGCGGGCGCGGCGGCGGCGGAGGCGGTGGAGGCGGCGGCCGGTCGCGGTAAGCGCGCTACCGGTCGTCGGGTGCGGGGTGCGGGCCGCCGAAGGGGCGCGTTCCTACTTCCCCGGCAGGGTCATCCCGGGAAGGACCTTCTTCTTTTTCTGCACCGCGTCGAGGGACTCCACTCCGACTTCGAGGTGCGCCTGGCCGCTTCCCTCGACGGCGTAGAAGGTTTTCCCGTCGTAGTCGACTTCCCCGTAATAGTCGGTCCACCGCTTTGCGGACAACTTGTACTTCCGTTCCGGGTCCCGGTCGGTGGGGGAGGAGCCGAAGGTCAGCGACGCCCCCGGTTCGAAGCTCACGGCGAGGGACGTGGCGTCGACCTCCGTCGCGATCCCGGGGGTTCCGGCATGGATCACGACCTGCTCCACGAGACCCCCCTCCTTCGTCACGAGTTTGTGCCCCTTCGAGATCTCCCTCTCCTCGCGGCGGAAGTCCCTCTGAAGGGTGATGTCGCTGGAAACGTAATACTGGAGGTTCTTGAGTTCCCCGCTCTCCAGGTCGTACTGGGTCCGGATTCCCTGGGTGAAGGCGACCCTCTGGGATGCGCAGCCGGCCGTGGAGAAGGCTACTACGGCCAGGAGCGCCGCGGCCGCGAAGACTTTCAACGATTCGGCGGAAATCGTGCGACTTCCCATGGGAACCTCCGGCGAAATCAACGGACCTCTCGGTAACGGCTCGCTCCACGAAGCATCTTCCTGCGCCTTCCCGATGACAGTATACTCGCTCAGGATCAGGAGAAGGATAAAGAGGATATGCGCCCGCCACCGAGGGAAAAAAGTCTGAAGTGGATCCGGCAGGTCCGGCCGGGGTATGCATGGCTCCTTGGCATGATCCTGTGCTATCTGATCGCTTCCGGATTCAGAGACATCGATCCGATGGTGTGGGCAGCCGGAATCGGTTTGAGGGTGGCCACCTTCGCGCTGGCGCTCTATATTTCCGGCGTCAGCCGGAGGTTTTTCCTCGCGACCGCCTCGTTTGTCCTGATCGTGGCGGGGGCGTCCATCCCCGCGCGGATGTACCGCGGGGGACTGGAGGTCATCGTCCTGGCCGCCTGGAGCGTGATCCTGTTGCTGCCCCCCGTCGCGATTCTGCGAAAGATCCGAAAAGATTTCGCCGGAGAAGGGGTAGACCATGAAGTCGTTCTGGGCGCCCTGTGCGCCTATCTGTACATCGGCTCCTATTTCTCCTTTCTCTACAGCGCCATCGCAATCGCTTCGGGGTCCCCTTTTTTCGCCCAACCCGGGGCGGACACCATGTTGAATTACATCTATTTCAGCTTCGTTACGCTCACCACCACCGGATACGGTGACATCTCCCCGGCGTACGGACCGGGACGGATGGTCGCGGTCACCGAGGCCATCATCGGGCAACTCTATCTCGTTTCCGTGGTCTCCCTCGTTGTCAGCGCCTTTGGGAAGCGGAAGGCCCCCCCCTCCTAAGCCGGCAATAGCGGCGGCTTCCGACAGCTCTCCGAAAGCACTTCACCTGGGTCATCGTCCCTCAGGCGATCCCTGGCGAATCGCCTGGGTCCGGAGCAGCTGGAGTTCACTCGCGATCCGCTTCAGGTGAAGCTGCACCGCGCAGATTCGCAGGATCTCGCCGATGGGGACTCCGATACCCGTGTGGCGGACCTCCTCCACGCGGGCCTCCAGGGCGCGCAACCGGACGGCGAGATCGATCTCTGGCGGAAAAGCCCGAAACTCCCACTTCCGGATGGAATCGCCAACGTCGAGGAACCCACGGACCAGCGCCCCCGCCAGGTCGCCGAGCTCCGGCTCGATGCGCGCGGCGAAGCGATCGCTTTCGCTCTCGTGCACCGCCAGGTCGAGCGCGAGAATCGCGTCGTGGAGATTCTCGCCGGCATCCGTGAGAAGGGAGAGCCCCCCGGTGGAGACGCCGCCGGTAGCGAGCTCGCTGTCGACGGTCTTCAGCAGCGCTTCATTGGATCGAAGCGTGGATTCGACGCGCTCTTTCAGCGGACCCG
>Ga0315273_10009750_pt1 | contig 12207 bp, 6 predicted proteins | sample YL17G02_0_MG_FD_205753 | JGI IMG/M metagenome (GOLD analysis project Ga0315273, IMG submission 205753) | Sediment microbial communities from Yellowstone Lake, YNP, Wyoming, USA - YL17G02_0 | ecosystem: Environmental > Aquatic > Freshwater > Lake > Sediment | place: USA: Wyoming | collected... | reverse complement strand
ATGTCATGTTGCCGAGGCTGGACGGTTTTGAAGTCTGCCGCGAATTGCGGCGGGCGCGCATCAAGACGCCCATCATCCTGCTGACCGCCAAGGTGCAGGAAGCCGAGAAAGTCATGGGCCTGGAACTGGGCGCCGACGACTATGTAACCAAGCCCTTCAGCCCGCGCGAGCTGCGGGCCCGCATCCAGGCGGTACTAAGGCGGTTCAGCGGCGAGTCGCTCGGGTTGCACCGCTTCGGCGATGTCGAGGTGGACTTCGACCGCGCCGAAGTGCGCAAGAAAGGCGTCCCGGTCGATCTCACGGCCTTGGAACTCCGGCTCCTCCAGACGTTTATCGGGCGCCGCGGGCGCGTGCTGACTCGCGCTCAACTGATCGACGCCGCCTGGGACCAGGGCACGCACGTGAGCGACCGCGCCGTAGACACGCATGTGCTGAACCTGCGCAAGAAGATCGAAACGGTGCCCGGCCAGCCGGAATTCATCCGCGGCGTGCGGGGCATTGGCTATCGTTTCGACGGCTGAGCCGATTGCGGATTGCGGAATGCGGATTGCGGATTTCGAACGGACATGCGGTCTGAAATCCGCAATCCGAAATCCGCAATCCGAAATAAACTGACGCAATCTCGACACTCACCTGGCGATGGCTTGACGCTGGTTGGCTATAGTGCGGCGTCAGGAGGTTTCTATGAACAGACACTGTAGGCGAATTCTGATACTAACCGCGGCTGCCGCGCTGTGGCTGGCCTTTATCCCCGCCGCGACTGCGCAAAGCCAGGACCGGGCGGAAGTGGCGCTGAAGGCCGCCATCGACAAGGAGGTGGTGGACGGGGATCTAAAGGGCGCGATCGAGCAGTACAAGAAGATCGCCGCGCAGCCCGGCGCCGGCCGCGCCACGGTCGCGACCGCCCTGCTGCGCATGGGCCAGTGCCACGAGAAGATGGGCAACGCCGAAGCCCGCACAGCCTACGAGCGCGTGGTGCGCGACTTCGCCGATCAGGCCGAGGTGGCCGCCGAGGCCCGCACCAGGCTGGCCGCGCTCGCGGGGGCCGGCGGCGCGTCGGGCAGTTCGACGCTGGCCGTGAGGAGGGTCTTGACAGGGACGGATGTGACGGGCCAGGTGTCGCCCGACGGCCGGTTCCTGTCGTTCACCGACTGGGAGGCGGGCGGCGATCTTGCGATCCACGATCTCGCCACCGGCCAGAACCGGCGGTTGACCAACACGGGTAGCCTGACTGGGTCGGGTGGTTACGTCAAGTACTCCGTGCCCTCACCCGACAGCAAGAGTGTCGCCTACGACTGGTCGTCCGACCTTTGCGTCGTCGGGCTCGATGGCTCGAAGCCCCGGGTCCTGCGGGCCGCCGGAGACGGTGTCCGCGGCCACATTCCGTTGGCATGGTCGCCTGACAGCAGGCACCTGCTCGCCGAATTCGTGAAGACCGACGGATCCCGCGACATGATGCTGGTGGCCGTCGCTGACGGCTCGACGAAGCTGCTGAAGGCGATGGGAAGGGACCGATCGCCGGGTGGGGTGTTCTCGCCTGACGGACGGTACATCGCCTGGGCGACCAAGGAGGGGTTCGCGCTGTTCGAGCTCCAGACGGGAAACGAGTCGCCGCTCATCCCGGACCGGTCGAACCACAGCGTCCTGGGCTGGGCTCCCGACGGGAAGCACATTCTGTTCTCCAGCGAGCGTGCGGGATCGGCCGACGCGTGGCTCGTCGCGGTGGCCGGCGGGAAGGCGCAGGGCGAACCGGTGTTCGTCAAGAAGCATTGGGGCTCCTGGCCGATGGGGGTCACGCGATCGGGTGCCTTCTACTACGGGGTCGACAACAACGTTTGGGAAGTCCAGATTGCGGAGCTCGACCCGTCCGGCGGGAACGTGGTCTCGCCGCCGCAGTCTGCATTCCGACGCGGCAACATGCGGACTCCAGACTGGTCTCCCGATGGACGCTCACTCGCGGGCGTTGTCTACCGCGAGCCGAATCAGGCTGTGATCATCCGCTCCCTGGATACGGGTGAGGAGCGAGAGCTTCGGGTCGGTGAGAGGACAATCAAATGGGGTGGCATCCGCTGGACGCCGGACGGAAAGGCCGTTGTGGTTCCGGCATCGGAGGCTGGGAAGGGCGAAAACTTGATACGAATTGATGTCCAAACAGGGCAGGTGACTTCTCTGATGCCGCTTGCGGCTTTGAGGGGCGTGCCGCGCTTCGAGATTTCACCGGACGGCAACACGATCTTCTACGTTAGGCCGTCTGGCCTCGTGGCCCGCGATGTGCGATCCGGCCAGGAGAAGGTAGTCATCGAGAAAAAAGGGCTCTACATGGGTTTGGTGTCGCCCGATGGCCAGCGACTACTGATCGGTGTGAACGAGAAAGGGTCTCAGATCCTGCTCCTCATGCCGGCCGCCGGGGGAGAGGCCCGGGAGTTGGTCAGAGTTGACGGCGAGAAGGAGGTCCCCTTTTGGGGTTCGGCGGCGTGGACGCCGGACGGCCACTACGTCGCCTTTCTGAAAGGCATCAAAACAGAGGCGGAGATCCCCTACAGGGCTCGGCAATGGCAGTTGTATCGTGTCGCAGCCGAAGGCGGAGAACCGCAGCGGCTGGGGCTGAACTTTACCGGTCAGTTGACGGGAGAACTGCGGCTGCACCCCGACGGCCGCCGGGTGGCGATCGACCGTGTCAACGTTGACCTGGAGGTCTGGGTCATGGAGAACTTCCTGCCCCCGGCCGCGCGGACTCCCGCGCGATGACCCGAGCGGGGCGGTGCTGCTCCCGACCCGCCTGGCCGGGAGCAGCCCAGTCGCCGACCCCGCGGATGAACGGGTCATCCGTGCAATCTGCGCAATCTGCGGCTACGGCCCCTCGATCCTGACAGAACCGTGACAAATCCGTGATTGGCCCGTGCATCGGCTGGTTACAATAGGGCCAACTTCACCATGGCGACCTGGGCACACCGCGATGCACCGGCAAGGCTGCCCGCGCTTTTTGCGCTGGTGGGGACCATCCTGCTGGGCGGGCTGATCTGGGTGGGCTGGCGACTGATCGAACAGGATCGCGCCCTGGAGAACCAGCGCATCCGCGAACGCCTGGAAAGCGCCTCGAGCTTGATTTGCCGGGAGTTGGATCGCGGCCTGAGCGATTGGGAACAGCTCCTGGGCCCGGCCTCGAGCGGCGCTCCGGCCGCCCTGCCCGCCGGCGCGGTCGCCGCGGTTTTTGAGCCGGCCGGGATCGCCCGGCAGCAGGGCGCGCGTCTGCTGTATCACCCCTTGGTAGCCGCGCCACCGGAGCCTCCGGCCGATCTGTTCGCCGCCGCCGAGAGGCAGGAGTTTCGCAGCCAGGATTACGAGAAGGCCTGCGCCATGTACCGCGCTCTGACGTGCACCGGCAATCGCCTGGCCAGGGCCGGGGCGCTCATGCGTCTGGCGCGCTGCCTGCGGCGGCAACAACGGCTTACCGAAGCCCTGGCCGTGTACGCGGAGTTGGCCGAATTCGGCGACACCCCGGTGGCGGGATCGCCGGCCGGGCTGCTGGCCCGCCGTGAGCGCATCGCCCTCTACCAGGCACGGGGTGACAATGAAGCCCGCGGGCGCGAGACTGCCTTGCTGGCTTCCGCGCTCGACAGCGGCCGCTTTCGCATCGACCGGGCTACCTACGAGTTCTACCGGGATTCGTTGCCGGCCGAAGCACGATCGCCGGAAAGCGGCCGGAAACTGGCGCTTGCCGAAGCGGTCGAGGCGGTTTGGACCGAGTGGCGGGAAGCGCCGGAAGGCGCCGGCGCCAGGATGGCCTGGCCGGCAGGGGGCGCCGCGTTTGTCGCAGTCCTGCGAAAGACCCCAAGCCGCGCGGTTGTGCTGGTCGCCAACCTGGACGACCTGATGCTCCGCCTCCATCCCACCCTGCGCCAGCTTCGGGTGCGCCTCGAAATCATCGATGCGCGGGGCCGATCGATCTGGGGCGACGCGCTGGCCAACACCGCGCTGCACATCATGAAGACACCGGCCGAGACCGGGCTCCCCTGGAGCGTGCGGGTAGCCAGCGCGGACCACGCGGCCGAACGGGCGCTGGCCGCTTCCCGCCGCAAGCTGCTGATCTCGGTTCTGGCGTTGATCGTGCTGGCCCTGGCCGCCGCCGGCTACGCCATCTTCCGCGCGGTTACGAAGGAGCTGAGCGTCGCGCGCCTGCAGTCCGACTTCGTGGCCGCGGTGTCGCACGAGTTCCGAACGCCGCTGGCCGCCATGTGCCACCTGACCGAGTCGCTGGAAGAGAATCGCGTGGACGAAGATCGCCGCCCGCTCTATTACCGGACGCTGGCCAGGGAGAACCGGCGGCTCACGAAGATGGTGGAGGACCTGCTCGATTTCGCGCGCCTGGAATCGGGCCGGCAGGTGTACCGCAAGGAAGAGCTGGAAGTCGGCGACCTGGTGCGCGGGGTGGTCGATGCCTTCAGTGAGGAGGCGCTCGGCAACGGGCGGCGGATTCAGCTTGATCTGCCGGCGGACGAGCGCCGCGTGCGGGGCGACAGCGAGGCGCTGGCGCGCGCCGTCCGCAACCTGCTCGACAACGCCGTCAAGTATTCACCCCCTTCTTCCCCCGTTCGCGTGGAGGTTTCCGCCGAGGGACAGCAGGTGGCGGTGTCGGTTCGGGATGAAGGCGATGGGATCGCGAAAACCGAGCAGCGGCGGATTTTCGGCAAGTTTGTGCGCGGCTCTTCGTCCCGCGATCTCAACGTGAAAGGAACCGGCATCGGGCTGGCCATGGTGCGGCACATCGTCGCGGCGCACGGCGGGTCGGTTGTGGTGGACAGCGAGCCCGGGCGCGGCAGCCGCTTCACCATTTTGCTGCCAAGCGAGGGGGAACGAGAACGCAGATAAACGCAGAAAAGCGCAGATGAACGCAGATTGGATCTGCGTGTATCTGCGTTCATCTGCGTCCCATTCAATCGGACATGAAGCGCATTCTCATCGTCGAGGATGAAGCGAGCCTGGCGCTGGCGCTCGAGGACGACTTGCGGCGCGAGGGCTACGCGGTGCGGGTGGTGGCGGACGGGGAGACCGCGGCGCGCGAAGGGGCCTCCGAGCGCTGGGACCTGATCCTGCTGGACGTGATGCTGCCGCGCAAGGATGGCTTCGAGGTGTGCCGCGACCTGCGGCGCGCCGGCATCCAGACGCCCATCCTCCTGCTGACCGCCAAGGCCCACGAAGCCGAGAAGGTGATGGGGCTGGAACTGGGCGCCGACGATTACGTCACCAAGCCGTATAGCGCGCGCGAACTGCGGGCGCGCATCAAGGCGCTGCTGCGCCGCAGCGGCGCGGATACGGCCGCCACCTACACTTTCGGCGATGCCGAGCTGGATTTTGCGCGCTGCGAGCTGCGGCGCGCCGGCCAACCGGTGGAGCTGACGCCGCTCGAGTACAAGCTGCTGGCCGCCTTCGTCCGCCGCCCCGGCCGAGTGCTCACGCGCCAGCAGTTGCTCGATGAAGTCTGGGGCTCGGAAACCTTCGTGACCGAACGCGTGGTGGACAACCAGGTGACGAACCTGAGAAAGAAAATCGAGCCCGACCCCGATCGCCCGCGCTACATCGTCAATTTGCGCGGCCTGGGCTACCGCTTTGATGGCTGAGGCGATCTCGGATTGCGGATTGAAGAGCAGCCGACGTGGATTTTGACAACCTGGAACCTGAAACCTGGAACCTGGAACCTGCATGAGCCGTGACCGAACCATGACCATGGGCTGAATACGGCGGGAATCTGGGTGGCTATCCTCCTTGGCCATGGAGGGTTCGACCATGAAGAACATTTTGACAATCGCTTTGGCCATTGCGCTGTGTGGCATAGGCTTCCAGCCTGTGTCTCAGGCGCAGGCCTCCCGCTCGGCCGAGGTCCAACTGAAAGCAGCGCTCCACAAGGAGCAAGTCGAAGGCGACCTGAAGGGCGCCATCGAGCAGTACAAGAAGATCGCCGCGCAGCCCGGCGCCGGCCGCGCCACGGTCGCGACCGCCCTGCTGCGGATGGGCCAGTGCCACGAAAAGCTGGGCAATGCAGAGGCCCGCACAGCCTACGAGCGCGTGGTGCGTGACTTCGCCGACCAGGGCGAGATTGTGGCGCAGGCGCGGGTGAGGCTGGCGGCACTTGGCGGTCCCGGTGGCGCCGGGGGACTCGTCACACGCCGGGTTCTCACAGACGCGTCCGGCGTCGGTGGGGTCTTGACCGCGGATGGCAAGTACATCAACCGTCTAGACTGGGACACGGGTGACGTGGTCCAGTTCGAAGTTGCCAGCGGACAGACGAGGCGAATCACAAATAGGGGGCCCTGGAGCGGGAATTGGCACTCCGACGAGTACCAAGCGTTCTCACGCGACGGAAAACAAATCGCATACCGCTTGAAAACGAAGGACGGGGTCTTTCAACTGCTGATTAGAAACCTGGATGGTTCGGGCCTTCGCACACTTTACAGTGAGAAAGCCTCTTTCGTCCTACCCTTGGACTGGTCGCCTGACGCAGGGTCCATCCTTGCACTTTGGTGCCGTAACTTTAACCAGCGTAACGAGACGCTAGAACTAACACTGATCTCGACAGCGGACGGCTCGGTGCGCGTCCTGAGGAGTATTACCTGGGCCTGGTTCTTGTTTCAAGGGGCCAGTTTCTCGCCCGATGGGCGATTTGTCGCGTTCAGTTTTGTGCGTGAGGGCAGCCCACCCAATGGCGCCGTCTTCCTGATGACCGCCGATGGCCGGAATGAGGTCGTTGTTGCCGGGCATCCCGCGGAGGATCAACTGCTGGGATGGACACGGGACGGGAGAAGCCTTGTCTTCCTCAGCGACCGCTCGGGGACGTGGGACATCTGGACCGTCCGCATCACCGGGGGGAAGCAGCAAGGAGAACCAGAACTGCTGAAAAAGGACTTCGGCTATGGTGCAGAGGTTCTTGGCTTTGCACCCGACGGCTCCCTTTATTACAAGACTGTCACCCGTTTAGGTGGCCTCTACAACGGTGCGGTCGACCTTGAAACCGGTAAGGTGCTCGTGCCACCCGCGCCGGTCACGACGCGGTATACCGGCGCACCGTCACAGCCAACATGGTCACCCGACGGCAGGAACCTGCTCTACATTTCACGTTGGGGTCGATTCGGTCCCGGAAACAACATGCTCACGATCCGGTCCACCGCAACCGGGGAAGAGCGCTTTCTGTCGCCGCGTCTTCGTTTCGTTACCCAGCTCTCCTGGGCGCCGGACGGCCGTTCCGTCATCGCGCGCGGGATTGCGGAGACGGAATTTGAAACCTTCCGAATTGACACTGAAACAAGCGAGATCACTAAGTTGGCAGACCAAGGCAATCTCCCCCATCTCTGCCCGGATGGGAAGACCCTGGTGTTCGGGCAGAGGGGAACGGGGGGGGCGCTATTCATCAAGAAACGCAACCTCGACACCGGTGAGGAGTCGGAAGTTGCCGAAGTATCGCACGCGCTCTACGACCTCTCGCCGGACGGCCGGGAAGTGGTGTTCCAGGTGAAAGGCGCTGTAAAGGCCGTGTCCCTCAACGGAGGGGAGCCGCGGGAGCTATTTCGCGGTTGGTACGAGCTGAGTTGGACGAGGGACGGCCGTTACATCATCGCCCAGGCACTCAATACCGCGAGCAGTGAAATCTGGCGGGTTCCGGCGCAGGGCGGGACGCCGCTGAAGCTGGACCTCTCCGTTCCCAAAATGGAGTCCTTCGCGCTTCACCCGGACAACCGCCGCTTTGCGTTCAGCGTCTATGAGGGGTCCAAGAGTGAGCTGTGGGTGCTGGAGAACTTCCTGCCGGCGGCTGCCAAAAAACAGTGACAAGTGACGAGTGACAAGTGACGAGTGACAAGTGACGAGTTATTCAGCTCGTCGCTTGTCACTCTCTTTTTAGGCTCTTCTCCCAAAAGTGTGGTGGCCACGAGGCAAGACCCAGAAGCCCGCGAAGCGGGCGGGTCGCCGCGGCGACTAGCCCAGGGCGCAAGCCCGAATGCGGGCGAGCCCGCGAAGCGGGCGATAGATGAAAGCCCATGGCGCAAGCCGTGGGGGGCAAAGCGTTAGGTGGTGAAGCCCGCGAAGCGGGCGAAAGAGCAAGGCTCACGCCGTTCGCTGTCCGTGCCCAGCGCAGAGGGGCGGCGTCGACTGCCTTCTGCCGCAAAGAGAAGCCTTTTCGGAACCGAGAAATCACCGGCGCGGGCTTGGATCTTTCGCCCGCTTCGCGGGCTGACCGAGCGCTCGCAACCGATACCCACGGCTTGCGCCATGGGCTTTACTCTTCCGCCCGCTTCGCGGGCTGCGCCTTGCGCCGTTACACTCTTGGGAGAAGAACCCCTTTTCTTTTCGCACTGAGCGATTTGGGCTCCGGGCAATCCCTCACCGCCTATGTCATTTGGTGACTGAAACTTCACCGAATCATGACAATTCCGACATCTGGTTCAGATACAACCCGCGTACGCTGTACACACTGAACTGAACCACCGAGGCCCCGGGAGGCCCTTTGCCGGTTAGTTGGGGAGAAGACCATGAATCCGCTTGAGCCTGAAACAGCGTTGCTGGTTTTGACCGATGTATTTTGGCTGCTGGCCGTGATAACCGTGGCTTTCGCCGCGGTAAGCGTTATCGGGGTCCTGGCCCTGACCCTGGCCGAATGGAAGCAGGCGGTTGGGGAACAGCGCGCACCCCGCCAGCGCATCTTGGCAGCCTCTCATGCCGTACTCGCGGCGCGGTTGTAGTCCTGTCCGGCCCCGAACATCCCACCTGGCGGCGCGACAGCCCCGCTTTCCTCCCACCACTCTGGAAAACGTCGATTGGGGCCGCCGCGGCTCTGTTGCGGTGTTATTGATGATGAAACTTTGCTGAATCATGACAGTTCCATCATCCGTTCCAGATACTAACTGCGTATGGTGTTCACTCACGAGGTGAACCACCATGAAAGAGCTGCGAATCGGCCTGCTCCTGCTTCCCATGCTGATGGCGCCGGTGGCCGTCGCACAGAACAAAGGCGGGCAAACGGGAACCGGAATCGTCGTTGCGAGAGTCCTGTGGGCACAGCACCTGGAGGCGGGTCACCAACTGGAGAGAAAAGGGAACTTCGCGGAGGCGGAGAAAGAATACCTGGCCGCGGTCGAGGAAGCAGAGCGCGTTGAGGGCGGCCAACCGGCACTGTTCAGGTGCCTCAACTACCTGACCGTGTTTTATGGCCATCAGCGGAGATTCGCCGCGGCGGAACAGGTATCGGGGCGAATGCTGGTCCTGGCGGAAAGGCTCTACGGCCCCGAGGATCCAGCAACGGCCACGGCGTTGAACAACCTGGCCGCGTCGCGCTGTGCGCAGGGCCAGCCCGGCGACTACGAAAGCGTTTTTCGGCGCGTGCTGGCGATCCGCGAGCGCGCCTTCGGGCCCGATTCCGTCGAGGTCGCTGACGTTCTGCAGACCCTCGCGGTCTTCTACCGCAGCCGCGGCCGATATTCCGAAGCGGAAAGACTATCCCGGCACTGCCTGGCCATTGTCGAGAAAACCGTGGGGCCGGAGCACCCGCGCGTCGCGCTCAGCCTGTCGAATCTGGCGCTTGTCTACTACAACCAGGGACTGTATGCCAAAGCCGAGCCGTTGCTGGTTCGCGCCCTGGCCATCCGGGAGAAAACGCTTCCCTCCGAACACCCCGAATTGGCGACGGCGTTGAATAGCCTTGCCGCGGTCTACTCCTATCGAGGCAGGTACGCGGAAGCCGAGCCGCTCTATCGGCGGGCGCTGGCCATCGAGGAAAAAGCGCAGGGGCCTGACCACCTCGATTTGGCCGGGGCGCTGAACAACCTGGGGGAACTCTGCCGCGTCCAGCACCGATATGCCGAGGCCGAACCGCTCTACCGGCGGGCGCTGGCAATCTGGGAGAAAAGCGCGGGCACGAGCGATCCGGGCACTGCCGCCACACTGGGGAACCTGGCCGGACTGTATCGGCAGCAAGGCCGGTATGCCGAGGCCGAGCCGCTGTTCCAACAGGCGCTGGGTATCAGGGAGAAAGCCGGGCGCGACCAGGGGCAGCTTGCCCTGGCCAAGCTGCTGGCCCGTTATGCGGTGTTGCTGCGGGAGACAAAACGCAAGGGCGAAGCCAAAAAGCTGGAAGCGCGCGCCAGGGGCATCGTGCAGCGGCTCGAGGGCAGCGACTACGCTCGCTTTACCATCGATATCCACGCCCTCGCGAAAGACCCGAACGCCTATTCGTGGCGCGACCCGCAGTGAAGCAACCAGCGTAGTGCGTCTGCCGGCCCAACCTCACCGTTTCCGCACAATTACTGCATCAAAATCAAACCATGCAGGTATATAAAGATGCCAGTGTATCTAGATCCGGGCTGACGGCTGACGGCGACCGCGGGGATTGCGGCCGACAGCCGCTAGCCGTCAGCCCACTTGAGATACCAAGACGTGAGTTGGAAGACATTGCTGCGCGCCTGGCTGCGGCCCCCCTACGGGCTTCTGGCCGCTTTTCTGGCGGTGACGCTGGGCCCGGCGCTGGGTCTGATATCGCTGGGGTGGCGCCTGCTGGAGCAGGACCGCGCTCTGGCACGCCAGCGCATCGTGGAGCGGCGTGAAAACGCCGCGGACCAGGTAGTGGCCGCGCTGCAGCGGGAACTGCGGGCCAGCGAGCGCGACCTGGCGCAGCTCCACGCGCCCTCGCCCGAGGACGACGCGCTGCTGGTTGAGCTTGTGCCCTCCGGGATACATGCCTATCCCAAGAACGCCCTCCTGTTCTATCCCTCCGTGCCCGCCCCGCCGGAGGCGCCGTCGATCGTTTACGGGGAAGCAGAGAAGGAAGAGTTTCAGCGGCGCGACTATGAGAAGGCGCTGGCCGCTCTCACCCCCCTGACGCGTTCGCCAAACCGGTCGATTCGGGCCGGCGCGTACCTGCGGATGGCGCGGAACCAGCGCAAGGCCGGCCAGCTCAGCCAGGCGCTCCGCACCTACGCCGAACTGACGCGGTATGGCGAAACCTCTATTGGCGGTGTGCCCGCGGAACTCATTGCCCGCAGGGCCCGCTGCGCCTTGCTCGCCCAAATGAACCGCCAGGCTGATCTGAGCAAGGAGGCGGCCGAGTTCTACGGCCTGCTTCGCCGGGGGCATTGGCAACTGTCGCAGTCCGCCTACGACATCCATGCGGAGGAGGCAGCGGCCTGGCTGGGCATCGACCGGAACTCGGAAGCCGCGCCGCTGGCGCTTGCCGAAGCGGTCGCCTGGCTCTCGGACGGGCGGAACCTGGAGCCCGGCGGCTCAGGCCGGCGGTGTGTCGTCAAGCAGAACCGCCTGGTGACCATTCTCTGGACCAGGGGGCCGGATGGACTGCGGGCCCTGGTGGCCGGCCCGCTGTATCTCCAGCGCCGTTGGCTCTCCGCTCTTTCGCCGTTGACCAGCAGCCTGCGAGTCAGGGTCGCTCTGAAGGAGATGAATCCCGTGGGCGACGGTGCGGTTGAGCGGGCCTCCTCCGCCACCGGGCTGCCTTGGACGGTTTTCGTCGCCAGCAGCGATGTGCAGGCCGAGGTCCAACAGTTCGCCGCCCGGCGCAGGCTGCTTCTGGGCGGCCTGGCGCTGGTGGCGGTGGTCATCGGCGCGGGGATCTACTTCATCGCCCGGGCGTTTGCGCGCGAGCTGGCAGTGGCCCGGCTGCAATCCGATTTTGTTTCCGCCGTCTCGCACGAGTTCCGCACGCCGCTCACCTCCCTCCGCCAGCTCAGCGAGATCTTCAACGAAGACCGCCCGCTGGAAGAAGAGCGCCGCAAGAAGTACTACCAGGCGCTGGACCGGGCGACCGCCCGCCTGCACAAACTCGTCGAGGGCCTGCTCGATTTCGGGCGCATGGAAGCGGGCGCGATGGTCTATCGCAAGATAGACCTGGATGCCGGCGCCCTGGTGAGTTCTGTGGTAAGCGAATTCCAGCGCGAGGCCGGCGATCGCGGCTACCTCGTCGAATTGAAGACAACCGATAATCTTCCTGCCGTCCACGGTGACCCGGAAGCATTGGGCCGGGCTCTGTGGAACCTTCTCGACAATGCGACCAAGTACTCTTCGGAGTGCAAGACAGTTTGGGTGGAGGTCGAGCGGGAGGGGCGCGAGCTTGCCATCCGGGTGCGCGACCGCGGCCTGGGGATCCCCGCGCCGGAACAACAGGAGATTCTGCGCAAATTCGTGCGCGGCGCCGCCGCCGCGGTTGCGGGCATC
>Ga0315273_10009745_pt1 | contig 12210 bp, 7 predicted proteins | sample YL17G02_0_MG_FD_205753 | JGI IMG/M metagenome (GOLD analysis project Ga0315273, IMG submission 205753) | Sediment microbial communities from Yellowstone Lake, YNP, Wyoming, USA - YL17G02_0 | ecosystem: Environmental > Aquatic > Freshwater > Lake > Sediment | place: USA: Wyoming | collected... | reverse complement strand
TGCCGCAGGAGCCGTTGGCGATGTTCAGGTAGTGGAGCTCGTACCCCGCCCGCCCCAGCAGGATCAGGGTGCCGGCCATCAGGAACTCGATGTCGTCGGGGTGGGCCGCCACGGCCAGCGCGCGTTGGGGCATGGTTTTCCTTCCTCCGCAAGTTTCAATCGCAGGGTGGCATGCCCACGCCGCTGTTCGCGTGGGCATGCGGCGGTCCTGGGGAAAGCCGCAGAGTCCTTAGACAACGCCTGATATCAGTGTTCCCCCTGGTCCGATCCATTGAGTGGCTTGTTGGGTGTCTTTCCAAGAATGCGGGTGAGACCGGAAACCTGAAAATGCAGCGCAATACGAAGCGTCTCGACGAATCCAGCCTCTGACAAGGCACCTGTTGTTCGCAGAATCACCGCACTCACAATCAGGAAAAGAACCGGCATTCCGAGTATTGCCAACAATGCATACCACCACCCCAGTTGCAGAAACGCATACACACAGAAGAAGAGCAAACAAAACAGAAGCAAGTAAAACCCACCCACGCCCCAGAGCTTTCCAAACGGATTGGCCTCAACTCTCCGAAGTGCCTCGACTTCATTGAACTTTCTCACGTCAGTGGATCGCATAACCGCCCTCAATTCGTCGTTATCCTCGAATTCGAGGTAGATCTCGGCCCACCTGGTACCGCATTCTCTCAAGAGGTGCTCGATGTTCTTGCGTGTCTGGTTAGCAGTATCCCGGTACTGAACCCACTCGGGGTTTGCTGCGCGGGCCGCTTCGTTGAAAAGCAAAGTGCTTAGGTAGGATCGGAGCATGTCGCGCAACTGTGCGGCCGGCAAATCACGTAAGGCAAGCCCCTTCCTCAAAGTCTCATCACGTATGAGTCTCGCAGTTACTTGCTCTGCATTAGCCATCATGCCCAGGACGTTACCCCGCATTATGCGAACGGCGGGCAAGTCAGCTTGGTGTTCTTGGAAGTACTTCAGTGCGACCTGCCCAAGCTCCACATTCTTGCGGTAGTAGTCCAAGGCTTCCGGCACCCGGTCTTCTTCCCAAGCTTTGCGAGCTCGGATTGCTGCCAGACTGACGGCCAAGGCAATTCGCTCGCCTGGCCACTGCTCTGCCATCTGCTCGATGCGCATCTTGTAGTCGCCTGACAACTTTAATGATGCATCATGCGCCCCCTGAATCGCCGCATCGAGGGCTTGCTCCTGTTTGGCAAGATACTCAACTGCGTTCGCCAGATCGCGGGTCTCGTAGTAATACCATGACAGGCACTTGTAGTGGCTCGCCAAGTAATACTCCCCAAAGACGGCCGAAAGAATTCGGTACTCCGCTGGTAAGGACTCGTCCTCGGCTTCCTTGGTTGACAAATCCGAAGCAATCCTAAACTCCTCAGCAGCATCCAATTCCCGACCGATCGCCTCAGGAGACTGCCGGGCTTCCCGTTCAAGCTCAAGGCCCCTGTTGTAGTGTTGCTGAACCTCGTTTGCGGGATCCCTCATGCTGCCACCCCGTCATTCATCTTGTGTAACCCGGCGCTGAAGCGATGGCTCAATGCATCTCGGCCTGGCACGTGCCGAGGCCGTGGCGGTAGAAGTTGAACTCGACGTTCGGATGGTCCGCCAGGAGCGACATCGGCACGGCGCTGTCGGGGATTCGCTTCGAGATCATCAGCGTCGTCAGGCGCATGCCGAACGGGTTGTCGTGCGTGCCGGCCTGCCAGATCGAGACCTTCTCGGCCATCCACGTCTCGACCGGCCCCACGGAGATCGCCTGGGCGGGCACGTTCTGCACCACGCCGCCGCCCGACGTGCGGGCGTTCTGGATGAGCGTGATGGGGTGCAGGTCCACGACGCGCGTCGTGAGCTGGCGGTACTCGGCCGGCGAGGGCGGCGAGTCCTTGTACTTGCCCTTTCGCCGCACGGGATCGTTGAATGCCCAGTGCTTGACCTCGCCCTGTCCGCCCTGCATGACGAGGCAGCGGGCCTCCTGCCAACTGGCGATGTACGCCGCGGTGGCGGCCCTCGGGAAGTGGATATTCTCGGCGGGCATCCGCAGCTCCGGCCGGATGCGGTTGAAGCAGAGCTCCATGTCGGCCCGGGCGAAGCTCAGCGGGTGCGAGGGGGGCACCTCCTTGCCGTCGACGACCCACTCGTCCATGCCCCAGAAGTGGGCGTGGCGCAGGTTGAGGTCCAGCTCGTTGACCAGCCGCGCCACGAGGGGGAGTTGCTCGGTCGGTCCGATCGGGCCGCAGATGCCCGCGGGGAGCTTCTCCGTGGCCTGCCGCCACGCGGCGACGTACTCGAGCGCCTCGGCCAGATAGAAGTCTTCGAGCGTGTCGTAGAACTTCACGGTGAAGCCGGGGCGCGAGAGCGCCCGGAGGTCCTCCGGCGTGAGCTTGGCGGCATCGTCCAGGATCTCGCGGTCCAGCGTCGTGTAGTCCCACCACTCCGGCGCCACTTTGCTGAGGGGTCGCATGGGTTCTCCTTTCGGGTGCTACCCGCCAGTTTGTGCACTTGGCGGTTGAGAATCAAGGAGAACTCGGGCGGAGGCGGCGGCCGACTAGAGGAAAAGGCTCGGCTCGACCTTGAAGTGCCCAGCCAGCTTCTTGACATGGGTCTTGCTCAGGCCGCGCCGGCCGCTCAAGAGGGCGGCCCCCAGCGTACGGTTGCCCAGGAGGCGGCCGAGGTCCGACGCGCTCATGCCATGCTCGGCCACGAGGAACTTCAGGGCCTCCCGGGGCGTCAGGCGGGCATCGTCCATGGGGGAACGCCGGCTCTCATAGGCCTCAACGAAAGTCGAGAGGGCCTCTAGGTAGTCTTCCTGGTCCCGGTTCAAGTCGAAGCCGGCCAGGCGGTCGATCATCTCCACCGCGTTGTCGTAGTCCACCGTGTCATGGATGGGGCGCGGCGGGAGGATCGCCACCAGCCCCGCATAGGTTCGCGGCAGCCGCTTGACACCCACGGTTGTTACTGTCCGGGTCATAGCATGTCCTTCCATTCATTCTTACTGTATTCCGCGTGGGTCAAGACCATCACCGGGAATGAAGAGCCTAACCGAACAACCGCGGGTCAGGCATATATGCAACCCAAGCCCGCCGTTGGGCTTGGTTGGCATGTCCGTGCAGCCCTGCCGCGGCCGGGGACCGAGCGACCCCTCAGGCCGGACTGCGCACGCGCCTCTTCGGACGCCGCGCCCCGGCCGCCTTCGGCCGCTTCTCGTCCCTGGCCGCCAGCTTGCGCCACAACTTGGCGATGGGCGCTTGCGAGGTGGCCAGTTTTCGCCGAATGCGCCGCCGAATCTGCTCGTCCGTCAGGCCGCGCCACTGCCGCGTGAGCTTGGCCTGGATTTCGTCCTTGCACCGGACGCAGTCGAACTTCTTGGCCTTCTTCATCTAGACCACCTCCCGGGGCGAGTGAATCTCAATCGGCGGGTATCCTTCCCGCAGATTGACCGCGTTGAACCCCCGCATCTTCTCCCAGTGCACAATGTGCTTGAAGTTCCAGCTCACCACGAGGTCTGCCCTGGCCACAGTGGCCAGCGCGATATGGTGCGCGTCCTTGTCGTGGGGCAGCCCGACAACCCCCGCCGTGAGATACGCGTCGCGCAACCGCACCGATTCCTCGCTGATGGCCACTGACTCAAAAGACTCCGCCGCCAATCCCTCCAGCACGTCCTGCAACTCAGGCGGACCCGCTCCCAGTTCGACAGCCAGCAAGTCCGAAAGCAGCAGGACGAACCGCCCCTCGCGGGCCGCCTCGATGAGCGCCCGGCTCTCCTCGGCGAACTCCTCATCAAAGCACCCGCCGATGACCGACGTGTCGACGTAGACCCGCAATCGTCTCATCTCGTGCCCCGCCGGACGCTATCGGCAACGCGACCCAGGCCCGCCCGGCATTATACCTTGCCTGCGGCCAGGGTCAATCAAGGCAATCAAGCACGTCAAGGAGGGAACGCAGATACCAGCGGAGCAGGCCCGACGCTGTTTCTCACGGCTTGCGGCCGAGGCAGAGGACTTTGCCATCTTGTGTAGATACATATAAGCAGCCGTAGGCCGCGGCCAGGCCGTCCCACCGGGGGGCGGGCAGGTCGCGCTCGGCCAGTTTCCTGCCGTCGGCCAGGGCGAAGGCGAAGAGCCGCCCGCGCTGCCCGGCCACGAACACCTTGTCTGGCGTCAGGACCGCGGCGGCGATGCCCTGCCCCCGGTCCGAGGCCGCGAAGACCTGGCTCGTCCAGGCGGCGCCGTGGGCCAGGCGGTCGCTGCGGTTCCGGTCGCCGGGGGCGTCCTTCTTGGGAATCGTGCGGTGGGTGAACCAGGTGGCGTCGAAGTCTGCCGCCGTCTCGGCCGTGAAGTCCCGCCGGAAGAACTGCCGCTTGTCCTCGCTGCTCGCCACCAGCGTGCTGTCGCGGAACGCCGCCAGCGGCCGCGTCGCCGTGGCCACGAAATCGGGCTCGTTGGGCCTGGGGCCCGACGCGATGTAGTCCATCCGCTGCCCGTAGGTCCAGAGGCCGCGCGGGGCCAGGACGCCGCCGTCGCCCGCGCGGTGATAGCCGAAGCCGCTCTCGTAGGCGACGCTCACCTCGCCGGTCGCCAGCCTCATCTGCCAGCGCGACATCGTAACGAACTCCGGCGACCGGTTCGCCGGCAGGCCGTTCGGCGCGGGCTTCGCGCTCTCGGCCACCAGAAGGTCCACCGGGTCGAACTCCAGCGCCGCCCCGAGGTAGTAGTTGCTGATCGGCAGACTTGTGATCATGGCGATGCGTTTGACCTTGCCGGTCGCGGGGTCGACGGCGAACAGGCGGATGCCGCCGTCGGCCAGCGGGTGCCGGCCGGCCGTAAAGTACGCCGTGTCGCCGATCACGAGGACGCTGCCCGGCACGGGCAGGGGCGATTCGAGTTGCCCGCAGTCGATGATCCGCTCATCGTCCGGCCCGGCCCGGAGCCGCCAGGCCAGCGCGCCGTCGGCCGTCCGCAGGCCGTAGACCCATCCGCTGCGGCAGCCGAAGAGGCAGAGGTTGCCGGCGATGGTCGGCGGCGTGTCGATGCGGCCGTTGGCCGTGAAGTCCCACCGCGGTTTGCCGGTGGCGGCGTCGAGGGCCACGAGGCGATGAGCGTCGCTCTGGGCGACGAACACCAGGCCCCCCGCCGCGACCGGCGCGGTGATCGGGCCGCGCGTGCAGAGGTTGTCCTTCCAGTCGGCCGCGAGCGGCACCTTCGGCCAGTCGCCGATCTCGGCGGTCCACAAGACGTCCAGCTTGGCGCCGACGGCGGACGGCGTGGAGGCGCTGCGCCACAGGTCGGCCCGGTAGCAGGGCCACTCGTCGCGCGCGGGCGCGGCCGCGGCGGCCGATTCGGCGAACGCCGGGCCGCGCTCGGCCACGAAGTCGGCGGGCTCGGGCGGCTTCGCGGGGGCGCCCGCGCCGGGTTTCGCCGGCGCGAGGGCCGAGTAGTAGCCTTTGAGCATCGGGTAGCACGCGCAGTGCTTGGGCGCCACGTACAGGAGGCCGTTGGCGGGGACGAACCCGGCGTCGCGCCCGCACGCGCCTTTCGAGAGGCGGCTGGCGTCGGTGCGGCCGGAGTCCATGGCCGTGAAGCTCATCTCCTCGCCTATAAGCCATGTCGATGTTGCCACCGGTGGATAGCAGTGGTTCGGCCCGGCCTTGTAGTTCTCCCTCGCGGCGCCCGTGAGGCGCTCGAGGCCCAGCCACGCGTCCTTGCGGAGCACCCAGAGGCGGTCGTCGGTCTGGAGTCCCCGCCCCTGCATGTAGTGGTTCTGGCCGGGCTCGTAGAGCAGCTCCCATACCTGGCGGCCGTCGCGGGCGTCGAGCACGTGGAGGCCGTTGCCGGGGCGGTTGTTGTCGAAGGTCGAGACCTCGCACACCACCAGGCCCCGGTGATACGAAAGCTGGCGCGCCTTGGCCGCCCACGGGTAGGCGCCCTCGCGCCACGCGACCTTGCCGGTGGCGAGATCGAGTTTGGCGATCGCGCGGGCGCTCGCGGCGCCTTCAAGAACGTAGACGCCGCCGTCGCCCGTGACCGCGGCCGGCTGGGCCGCCGCATGGCTCCAGAGCGCCTTGCCGCTGTCGGCGTCGAGGGCGTGCACGCCGTTGGCATCGAGGGTCACCAGCTTGCCGCCGTCGTAGAGGACCTCGAGTGGCGCGGGGATGTCCTCGTAAGCCCGCATGGCCTGGCCAGTGGCGGCATCGAGGGCCTGAAGCTTCCCGCCGGTGACCACGAAGAGGCGGTCGCCGTCGGCCACGGGCAGGACGCTCCCGCGCAGGGCGGTCGCCGGGTAGCCGAGCCGCAGGGGCGTGGGGTCGACCTTGGTCTGCCACAGCCTGATGCCGTTGAAGGCATCGCGGGCGATGACGCCGCCGTGGAAGAACCGCCCGCCGGCCGTCACCATGTTGCTCGCCTCGTGCATCGGCCCGGCGAGCCAGCGGACGCGCCGAGGCGGGCCGACGAGCCGGTCGGCCGAGACGGCGTTGCCGTCCGAGGCGTGCCGCGGGTGGCCCCAGTCGTCCATTTCCGGCGGCCACGGCTTGCGGGCGCGGAGCCACGTGCTGCCGCGCTCGACGGTCTGGATGTCGGCGAAACCGGCGTTGGCGAGTTCGCGCTTCAGGCGGTCGGCGTCGAGCGGTCTCGCGCCGGGCGCACTCTGGCCCAGGCATACCACGCCGTTGGGGCAGAGGACGCGGAAGATCTCCTTGACGGGCAGGTTGATCCGCGCGGCGTCGTCGGCCACGACGAGGTTCACGAGGTTCTCGGCGTAGGGCAGGCGATTCTCGGCGTACCGCTCGACCCACGCCTGGCCGTAGATGCCGCGGGAGCGCAGGAGGCGCTTGGCCGATTCCGCCAGCGCGGCGTCGGGCTCGAGGCCATGCACGAGGAACCTGCCGTCGGCCGCCAGGGCCGCCGTGAGCCTCCCGTCGCCGGAGCCGAGGTGCACGCACAGGCCGCCGGCGAGGTCGGGGGCCAGGACCGCCTGCGCGAAGGCCTTCTCGTCCGCCGGCGCGGCGGCCGGGGCAAGGCCGGCGCTGCCGCAGATCACAACAACAGCCAGAAGGGCGATTTTGGTTTTTGTCATGGCGGGCTCTAGAATAGCGGGCCGCCCGGAGAATGCAACAGGCGGCTCTCCGCATGCATTGATTGTCGGGTGGCATGCCCACGCCGCCGTTGCGTGGGCATGTTTGCAGTAAGGGCCTGATGCTACAACGCTACTTCGCGCGGCGGGTCTCCCGACCCGCCGCGAGCCTGCGTTATCTCGCCGCTGGGGAGTGATTGCCGCGCGGTGGGTCAGGAGACCCACCGCGCACGAGGTTATTGGACTTCGCGTAAGTAATGTAAGTGGCAGCTGCCGTTTGAGCCGCGAAAATGGGGCTATTCAGCCCCGCCCGCAATTACATTACTTTTGCGAGTCGCTATAAGTGGCGTCGTGGTAAGCATGCCCACGGAAAGACGCCGTGGGCATGCCACCCGGCAGGGGAGTGTTTCTTGGCACAGCGATGTCGCAGGGAGTATACTCCTTGCTGCCGCGCGGGTCATTTCCGGATGGAGGAATTCGCATGAGACGCTTCGCCATGTGTCTGGCGGTCGGGTGGTTATTGCTGGTTCTCGCGATGGCCCTGCCGGCGTGGGGCGCCGAGCGGCAGATTGCCGTCGAGCCGGGCGCCAAGCAGGTCAAGCGCTTCGAGAAGATCGAGCTTGAGCTTCGGGCGGAGCCGGTCGGCGACAATCCGTACGACCCCGCCGATATCGATTTCTCCGTCGAGTTCACCGCGCCCGGCGGCAAGAAGCTCACCGTCCCCGCCTTCTACTTTCAGCCGTACGAGCGGCGGCAGGTGGAGAGGGGCGGCCGGAAGGCCGAGTGGCTCTACCCCGCCGGCATGCCGTGCTGGAGGGCCCGCTTCGCCCCGACCGAGGTCGGCGCGTGGACCTGCACGGCGATGCTGAAGGACCGGGCGGGCACGGCGCGGTCGGCGGCCGCGGCCTTCCAGTGCGCGGCCTCGCCCGGCAAGGGGTACGTCCGCGTGTCGGCGAAGGACCCGCGGTACCTCGAGTACGACGACGGCTCGCCGTTCTTTGCGGTCGGGCAGAACGTGGCGTTCGTGACCGACTCGTACCTGGCCATCGAGATGATTCGCAAGTTGGGCGCGGCCGGCGGCAACTTCGCCCGCGTGTGGGCGTGCTCCGAAGACTGGGCCATGGCCATCGAGGCCCGCAAGAGCGCGTGGGGCCGCTCGTGGGCCTGGAACCCGCCGATCGTCATGATGCCCGACCGCGAGGCCTACCACACGGGCCGCCTGTGCCTCAAGATCGGCGGCGAGGCCGGCGCGAGCCTGGCGGCCGACCCGTGCCACGCGGTCGCCCTGCGCCCCAGCACGCGCTACCGCCTGTCGGGCGCGATCAAGGCCGACGAGGGCATCGGCCTCGCGTTCGATCTCGCCGGCGCGAAGACCGTGACCGCCGGGAAGGGCTGGACGGTATTCAAGGAGGAGTTCACCAGCGGGGCCGACCAGTGGTGGCTGGGGAACCTGGCGCTGCGCCTCACGGCGAAGGGCGCGGCGTACCTGAAGGACCTCTCGCTCAAGGAGGCGGCGGGCGGGCCGGAGCTCCTGTGGGAGGCCGACGTCAACCGGCCGCCCGTGGGCGTCTGCAACCAGCCCGACTGTTTCATGCTCGACCGGCTTCTCGATGCGGCCGAGGAGGCGGGGGTGCGCCTCCAGGTCGTCCTCCTCACGCGCGACCACTACATGCATGGGCTGAAGAAGGAGGGGGCGGACTACGACCGGGCGATCGCCTTCGGCCGGCGCCTGGTGCGCTACGCGGCCGCGCGGTGGGGCTACTCGACGCACGTGGCTGCATGGGAATACTTCAATGAGATGGACCCGGGGCTGCCGACGGGCCGGTTCTACGACGAACTCGGGCAGGCGCTGGAGCGCCTTGACGTCAACCGCCACGTCCGGGCCACCAGCGGCTGGGCGTCGCCGACGAAGGAGTACCGGCATCCGCGCCTCGACACGGCCGACATGCACTACTACCTGCGGCCGGCCGAGGGCGAGGTGTGGAAGGACGCGACGGCGGCGGTCCTGGCGCGGTGGAAGGCGGTGGGCCCGAAGGCCGAGGGCCGGCCGCTCCTCTTCAGCGAGTTCGGCATGACCGACTCGAACTGGCAGCGCGCGCCGGAGCTCGACAAGGACAAGGATTTTACGCATCTGCATAACGGATTGTGGGCGTCGGCCCTCTCGGGCTTCGCGAGCACCGTCTGCCACTGGTACTGGGATGACATCCATAAGAAGGACATGTACCATCATTATCGTTCGGTGGCTGCGTTCACGGCCGACATCCCGTTCACCACGGCGAAACTCCGGCCGGCGGCGGCCGCGGGCGACAAGGGCCTGCGCGTCGTCGGCCTCCAGGGCGACGCGGGCGCGTACCTGTGGCTCTCGGACCCGGAGGCCACGTGGTGGAAGATCGGCGTGGAAGGGAAGACGCCGGCCGAGATCAAGGGGGCCGCGGTGACGGTCGAGGGCCTGAAGGCGGGCGCCTACCGCGCCCAGTGGTGGGACACCCGCGAGGGGAAGGTGGTGAAGGAGGAAGCGGCGAAGGCCGACGGCGCGGCCCTGCGCCTCGCTGTGCCCGCGTTCACGAGAGACATCGCGTGCAAGGTGGTCAAGGGCGGGTGATCGGCAGGCGCCCTACGGGGAGCTCATCGCCGGCGGGGCGATGGGGGCCTGCTGCTCGGCGACGGCCCGCAGCAGCTTGTACTCGAACTCGTACACGTCGCGCAGCGCCTGGTCGGGCAGCGCGTCGCCCGTCACGCCCATCTGGAGGTCGCAGAACCGGTGCGAGAAGCCGACGACGGTGACCGAGCCGTCGCCGAACCGCGTGGTGGCCGCCACGGGCTTCCCCTGGACGTGGGCGAAGGGCCGCCCGCCTGTCACCTCGCAGGCAAACTCGGTCTTGATGGCGGGCCATCCCGGCGGGCCGGCGATCGGGCCGGCCAGGCTTTCGCCGGCGTCGCGGCTGACCGAGAGCTTGAACGGCCAGAGGAGGCTGGCGGCCGTCGACTTCGCGTTCTTGTGCGAGTCGAGGACCAGGAGGTTCCCGCCCCGCCCGACGTAATCGACGAGCGCCTCGACGTACTCGCGCGGCGGCGGGCGGTCCGGGTTGATGATGACGAGCGCCGGGCTGCCGGCCGCTTCGGCGGCGCTCGCCCGCCGGGTGAAGTAGCCGAGGCGCAGGATCCACCGCTCGAAGATGCCGAAGCCGTCCTCGCGGCCGGCGATGAACCCGCCCTTCGGCAGCACCGCGCCCGACGTCGTCGGGTCGACCGTCACGAGGGTGTACGGCCGCACGTTCTTCGGCATCGGCATGGCGGCCCGCTGGTGCGCGCGGACGGCCACGGCGGCGCCGGCGTGGCCGAGCATGCCGGCGGCCAGGAGCACCGCCCACGTGGCGGAGGAGCCGCGGGCCAGCAGAAGTCCGCCCGCCGCCAGCACGAGCGCCGCCAGGGCGAGCCACGGCCGCGGGTTGCCCACGTCGTCCGCGCGGTTGGCCCACTCGATCAGGCCGAGGGCCAGCTCGGGCTTGCCCGGCTCGAACATGCTGAAGTTCGAGAACTGCGTGGAGTCGGTGAACGCGACGACGCGGCCGCGGCCCGCGCGCGTGGCCCAGAGCTGCACGAATGCCCCGTAGCGCATGTCGGGCCGGTCCTCGGCCTGCGGGTAAAAGTTGCTGGCGTGATAGTCGGCCGGCGAGTTCTTCAGCCCCAGCCCCCGCATGACCGCGCGGCCGGGACTGGCGCCGGGGGCGATCGAGCACGAGACCGCGAAATCGAGCGGCGGCATGTGCTGGATCGCCGGGTGCGGCACCAGCGGCGGCTCGAACTTCTCCTCGAACCACGAGTCGATGCCGAACAGGCAGTCGTACCGGAACTCGAAGCCGTAGGGGCGCGCGAGGGCATTGAGGCCCTCGCCCGTGTGGAACACGTCGGTGTGCTCGCCGATGAGCACCAGGCCGCCGCCCCGCTCGACCCAGCTCCGGACGGCCCGGAGCTCCTCGGGCTTGTACGTCTCGGTCGGCGTCTTGACGACCAGCACGTCGAGGGGCTTCAGGGCGTCGTCGTCGATCGGCTGCTCGAGCCGCGACATCTCGTAGAACCGCGAAAGATAGTCATAGAGACAAGAATAATTGTAGCCGGAGTCGTGGCCGTACCACCCGGTGTCCATGGCGCGCGCGGTGGGCTCCCACTTGGAGTGGCCCTCTTCGACGGCCACGCGGCCGGCCTTGCGCTCGCCCACCGGCTCCCACGCCACGGCGGCCGTGAAGACGGCGACAGCGGCGCCGATGAGGACCGCCGCCGAGGCCGGACGCCACCCCGGCGCGAAGTAGGAGGCGGCCGGTCGCGCGGCCGGCGCCTCGCCCGCGCCGCGGCCGACGAACCGCCACGCCAGGAGCACCGGCCCGGCCGCGAGCGCCAGGTGCACCGGCAGGCTCCAGAACTGGTTCATCACGTTCATGAACTCATCGTAGTCAGTCACGAGCACGCGGTGTGTGTACAGGCCGATCAGGACGCCGGCCCGGATCGGCAGCCACGCGAGCACGGCCAGGGCGAGCGTGCCCGCCGCCTTCGGCAGGTCGCGCCAGTCGCGTCCCTCGGCGCGCGCCGGCGGCGCCGCGCCCACGAAGAGGGCGGCCAGGCCGCCGGCCAGGAAGGCGAGCGTCGCCGGGTCGAGCAGCAGTTCCCACGTTGCCGCCATCCGGTGGACCTGCCGCATCGAGAACAGGGCGAGCGTGTTGCCGGCGACGCCGGAGTCCTGCCCGAGCAACCGGGCCACCCCCCCCAGGGCGTCGGGCAACGGCCAGGGCAACTCGTGCGACCGGGCCGTCAGGGCCTCGTAGGCGTAAAGCGCCGCGGCCTGGACGACGAGCACCGCGCCCGCCAGGACGGCCGCCTCGCCGATCTGCTTGGGCCAGCGCCGCGGGAAGGGCAGGAGCGCGGTCGCCAGCCCCGCCGCGAGCAGGATCGCCGCCGCGCGGTACGGCCACGGCCAGATCGCGATGACCGGCACGAGGAAGGCGGCCGCCGTCCAGCCGGCCACGCCGCGCGGCATCCGCGGCGCGCGGCCGATCATCAGCAGCGCGCCCGCGATCACCAGCACGGCCCAGACCGTCACGTCGGCCCAGCGAGCGCCGAACTCGGCCAGGCGGTAGTAGCCGA
>Ga0315273_10009744_pt1 | contig 12211 bp, 10 predicted proteins | sample YL17G02_0_MG_FD_205753 | JGI IMG/M metagenome (GOLD analysis project Ga0315273, IMG submission 205753) | Sediment microbial communities from Yellowstone Lake, YNP, Wyoming, USA - YL17G02_0 | ecosystem: Environmental > Aquatic > Freshwater > Lake > Sediment | place: USA: Wyoming | collected... | reverse complement strand
CGATCACCACGATCCCGGCCTCTCCCTGTTTGATTCCCGGCGCGGGAATCCTGTGCCGGCGTTAATCGAGCACGGGAACGGCAGGATGGCTTTTGACTTTCGAGTTCGGCCGCGAACATTTGATTACAAACTTTCCCGGACTTGCGGTTGTGGAGTCCGATGTGAATCCGAAGGTGTAGACGGTCCGCAGGTGATTGATCACTCGACGCGCGATGTCATCGAAGTGGTCCCTGTAATCCATCGTGAAGAACGCGCTGCCGGCAGTCACCTGGGTCAGCTCCTTCATCAGTGAAACGGTCAGTGAGGACGGCATCGTCCCGGCGTCGGCGAGTCGGCTGGCAAAACAGACTGCGAAGAGTTCCACGTTGGATGAAGACAGAAGGTTTTTCAGCTGCTTCATCTTCCCTGCGGTTTCAGAATCGAGTGATTCGAGAAACAGAATGAGGATACGCCGCTTTTCGTGGCGCTGATTCATCATGGTTGTCGCCGAGAACAGCGCGGAATAGAGAAAAGTGTTCTCATGCCTGCGTGACCCGCGCAGCTCATGGAGGGCGTTCTTGGCGCCGAAGCCGTCCGAAGCGGGCTCGAAAACGGTCTCCAACTCCCGATCGTAGACTCCAACCCAGAGGGTTTGACGCCCCAGCTGCTTGTCGATCAATTGATAGGCGAGATCACGCGCGGCAATGGACTTCGGAACGGCCTGTCCGCTCGGCCTGTCCTGGTCGGAAGATTCGGGCAGCATCCCACGGTCGAATACTATGCCGTAAACCGTCGGGAGTTCGTCGCGGGCCATGAATTCGATTTTGCGGGGCTGGTTGTTTTCGAAAATCTCGATCTCGCTTTGCTGAAGATTTTCGATGAATAGATCATTTTTGTCGGTAAAGCTGGCCGTCACGTACACCGGCCTTTTTTCCGGGGCGGCCTGCGCAAAGGGTGCAACGGCAAAGCCGGCGATCGCCAGGAGGAGCCCTGGCCGGAATAAGCAGAGGAATCGATGGATGGATCTCAACCCTCGATTCCTGGCGGCCGGAGCGGGATTCATGCTCTCTGGCTCTCGGGAAACAGCAGCGGGTGAAGAAGCGTGGACTGCAAAAATCTCCACACGTACCGCGGCCGCAGGTGGTACGAGACATACGCGAATTCACGGAGCCGGTGCAGCTGGGTCGACGAAATCAAGGGGTGCCGGAAAACACTGGTCCATCCGTTGAAGTTTTCCCAGTTCTGCTCGAACACCAGATGTTTCACGCTCTGATAAAACTGGGTCCCGGGGTACGGGGTGGTCACCGTGAACTGGATGGCGAAGGTGTTGAGCTTCTTGGCGTATCGGATGGTGTCATGGATGCCTTCCACCGTATCGTTAGGCAAGCCGAGGGTGTAGTTGGCGATCACACGGATGCCAAGTTTGTGGCAGTGGTCGATGACCCTCTCCTGGTGCGATTTTGGCGTGGCTTTGCGCAGGTTCGCCTTCAACATGACTTCATTGGAGGACTCGATGCCCAGCTCGACACTGCGCAAACCCGCGCGGTGGAGGATGCTGATGAGATCCGGATCGAGACGATCCGTGCGCGCCTCCATGCTCCATCGGATATCGAGATTGCGACTCAAAACCAGGTCCGCAAATTCATGAGCGCGCGCTTGGTCGAAGGTCATGTTCGGATCCCGGAACGAGATGCCTCGAATTCCATATTTTGCCACCAGATGCTCGATCTCCGCCACAATATTCTCGGGCGTCCTGACTCTATATTTTGAATTGACCAGGTAAGGACAATAATTGCAGGTATAGGGACAGCCGCGGCTGCCTAGCATTGGCAGCGTGATGCCGCGACTGGTGATGATCTGATATCGGAACCGCCTGATATCGAATTGATCCCAGCTGGGGAAGGGCAGCCTGTTCAGATCCTGCACGAACCCGGCGGTGACTATCCCTGCCGGGATTCGGCCCTGGGCCAGGTCCGGCGCGAAGTTTTCGATTTCATCCTTCACAACGAAATCCGCCGCCGAAGCATAATACTCGGGCACCGCGGATGCGAAGGTTCCGAAATATCCAATCTTGCTGCCAAACTTCTGCCGGGCTTCCTCTCCGATCTCACGTTCGAACCTGCAGTCCACAATCGAAGACGCGATCAGATACAGATCCGCGGGAACGAGCTGATCCAGGCGCCGAACATCCAGAACCTTCACCTCGGCGCCATGGGCCGTCAGAATCGAGTCCAGGTAGCCCAGGGTGATGTTGGGAATCGCCGCAATTCTTCTTTTCGCGATTTCGAGCAGCCTGGCAAATGCAGATGTGCCTACGGTAAAGACGGTGCCGAATCCGCCGGCCACATCCTTGAGGGTGCAATTTTTCTGCCTGCTCGCACTTAGAAGCGCGATCTTCATAAGAATCCTGACACCTTGTATTTGGAGAAATCCGTGCCTCGCCCTAATTGGGTTGGGAGTTTTTTAAGTGACGGGGCGGGTTTTCTAATCCCGATGTTGTTCTGATCTCTGTCTCGATGACGATCTGCAAACGACCCAAGGCCCTATTCCCAAATAAAAACCTGATTATAGCAATGAATACCCGGAATTAAAAGCGCCGGTCTGATTCCGGATCCGGGATGGATTTTGCCTTTTCCAGGCGGATTTGCTGTAGGAGGCTTGCCGGCCGGTGTTTGAACTAGTCCGCAGGCGCCACATTCCAGTTGAGTTTTGGACATCCCTCTGGTAGTTTTCATTGTCACGATCGATCGAATATCACTTTAAAAGGAACGCGACTGAAGCCTCGCTGAAGATGGAAGAACAAAGCCCCGCTTCCCCCGCCACTCCACCACCCCAGCCGCTAAAGAATTCAATTCCAGCGCACCGGCAGGTGGTGCAGGACGTCAAATCCTGGCTCCGCGATATCATTTTTGCGGTGAGCACGGCCATTTTCATCGTCATTTTCGTCGTACAGCCGGTAAAAGTGGAGGGGACCAGCATGCTGCCGCGGCTGGTCGATCAGGAGCGCATTTTCGTCAACCGGTTCATCTACCGGTTTACTGATATGCACCGTGGCGACATCGTCGTCTTCTGGTATCCGAAAGATCGCACCAAGTCATTCATCAAGCGGGTGGTCGGAGTGCCCGGTGATGAGGTGGAAATTCGATACGGCTCCGTTTACGTCAACGGCCAGAAGGTGGACGAGCCATACTTGAAACCCGAATTCCGCGATCACGAGTCTTTGCGCAGGGAGTTTGTCCCGGTGGATCAATACTTTGTACTCGGCGACCACCGCAACTCCAGCAATGACAGCCGAAACTGGGGATACGTGCCCAGAGACCTGATTTATGGGAAGGCCGTATTCCGTTACTGGCCCATGTCGCGAATTGGCCCCGTGGATTAGCCGCGGGTGGGCGCCTAATGCAATCATGAGAATAAGGGCGGCGCAGGTAGTCATGGCATCAGCCGGCTCGGGCTTCAGGAATGGCCCACCACTATCCGATCCCGTCTTCTCTCCATTCCCTGACCAATTGAGAATCGCATGAAGGCTGTTCTGGCACTGGAGGACGGCCGCATATTTGATGGCCGTTCATTTGGCGCCGAGGGGGAAACCTCCGGCGAAGTCGTTTTCAACACATCGATGACGGGATACCAGGAAATCCTCACCGATCCTTCCTACGCCGGACAAATCGTAGTTATGACCTACCCGCATATCGGCAACTACGGGGTGAACGAAGAGGACGAGGAATCCCGCAAGCCCTTCGTCGAGGGATTTGTGGCGCGCGAGTTCAGTGCGGCATGGTCCAACTGGCGGGGGAGGGAATCGCTCGAGGACTATCTGAAGCGTCATGGAATTTTAGGCCTTTCGGAGATCGACACTCGCGCGCTGGTCCGGCATATTCGCTCGCGCGGGGCCTTGCGTGGCATCATCAGCACGCGGGATCTGGATCCGCAGAGGCTGGTCGAACGCGCAAAGGCCGTCATCAGCATGGTCGGCTGCGATCTTGCATCGTCGGTCACCTGCGCTCGGCCCTACCCCTGGAAAAACGATCCGGATTCGGCGGACGACAGCCGATTCAAGGTGGTGGCTTACGATTACGGCATTAAGTGGAACATTCTGAACAGCCTGTCCAGGGTGGGCTGCAATGTGACGGTGGTGCCGGCCTGCACCGAGGCGGAGGAAGTCCTCAGGCTGAAACCGGACGGTGTTTTCCTGTCCAACGGGCCCGGCGACCCGGAACCGGTCGGGTACGCGGTGGGGAACATTCGGAGGCTGCTCGGGAAGCTGCCCATATTCGGAATCTGCCTGGGGCACCAGTTGATGGGGCTTGCCCTTGGAGGGCGAACCTATAAATTGAAATTCGGGCACAGGGGCGGCAACCAGCCGGTGAAAAACCTCCTGACCGGACAGGTCGAGATTACGGCGCAAAACCACGGATTTGCCGTGGATCCTGATTCCCTGGATGCCGGCCGGGTGCAGTTGACGCACATCAATTTGAATGATCAGACCCTGGAAGGGTTGTCCCACCGCGAATATCCTGCCTTCTCGGTCCAGTATCATCCGGAGGCTTCACCGGGCCCGCACGATTCGCGGTATCTGTTCGATAACTTTAAGCGGCTCATGACCGGCTTCCGAAAATAGGCATGCCCAGGCGAAAAGACATCAAAAAGATCCTCATCATCGGGTCCGGACCGATCGTCATCGGTCAGGCCTGTGAGTTCGATTATTCCGGGACCCAGGCATGCAAAGCGCTCCAGAGCGAAGGCTTTGAAGTTGTCCTGGTCAATTCGAACCCGGCGACGATCATGACCGATCCTGAACTCGCGGATCGGACCTACATTGAGCCGCTCACCTGTGATTCCGTCGCGGCGATCATTGCGCGGGAGCGCCCGGATGCGCTGCTCCCCACCGTCGGGGGCCAGACCGGACTTAATCTCTCGGTGGAATTGGCCCATGCGGGAATTCTTGAGCGCTATGGGGTCGAGATGATCGGCGCCAAGCTGCGTGCGATCGAGGTGGCGGAGGATCGGCAGCTGTTCAAGGATGCCATGACGGAAATCGGGCTGGATTCCGCGCGCTCCCGGGTCGTCCGGTCCACGGCCGAGGCCCTCGAATTCCTGAAGGATATCGGCCTGCCCGCAATCATCCGGCCGAGTTTCACGCTGGGCGGATCGGGAGGCGGCGTCGCCTACAACACGGAAGAATACGAAGACATTGTCTCGCGAGGGCTCGAGATTTCGCCGGTGCACGAGGTGCTGGTCGAACAATCCCTCATCGGTTGGAAAGAATTCGAACTCGAGGTAATGCGCGACCTGGCGGACAACGTCGTCATCATCTGCTCGATCGAGAACTTCGATCCGATGGGTGTGCATACAGGGGATTCCATCACCGTTGCGCCGGCTCAGACGCTGACCGACAAGGAATACCAGCTGATGCGCAACGCCGCCATCCGCATCATTCGCAAGGTCGGTGTCGAGACCGGAGGCTCCAACATTCAGTTTGCGGTCCGGCCCGATGATGGTTCTCTGATCGTCATCGAGATGAATCCCAGAGTATCGCGCAGCTCAGCCTTGGCTTCGAAAGCCACGGGATTTCCGATTGCAAAGATCGCGGCCAAGCTTGCGGTGGGTTATACGCTGGACGAAATCCCGAACGACATCACCAAGAAGACGCCTGCCTCCTTTGAGCCGACGATCGACTATGTCGTGGTGAAGATTCCAAAGTGGAATTTCGAGAAGTTTGCCGAGGCCGACCCTACCCTCGGCACACAAATGAAGTCGGTCGGGGAGGTGATGGCGATCGGGCGCACTTTCAAGGAAGCCCTGCTCAAGGGTGTGCGCTCGCTCGAGCAGGGGCGAAACCTGATCGCCGAGAAAATCGTTCCTGACAACTTGATGCACAGTCTTGTGACTCCGGTTCCAGAACGCCTCGCGTATGTGCACTACGCCTTGCGAACCGGGCACTCTGTCGATGAAGTCCACAACCTTACCAAAATCGATCGCTGGTTTCTGAGCCAACTGGGCGAGATCGTCGAACTGGAGAAGAAGGTCGAAGGTCGGACGCTTGAAGACCTGCCCGGCGAGATTTTGCGGGAGTGCAAGAGGGCAGGCTTCTCGGATGAAACCCTTTCAACCCTGCTAAAAAGTTCTCAGGGAACCGCGATTTCCTCCCTCGATGTCATGCAGCGGCGGCACGAGCTCGGCATCCGCCCGGTGTTCAAGCGCGTGGACACCTGCGCGGCGGAATTCGAATCCTTCACCCCTTATTTCTATTCCACCTACGAGGGCGAGTGCGAAGCCGAACCGACGGATCGGCGCAAGATCGTCGTCCTGGGGAGCGGGCCGAACCGCATCGGCCAGGGTCTCGAATTCGATTACTGCTGCTGCCATGCCTCTTTCGCCCTGAAAGAGATCGGATTCGAAACCATCATGGTCAACTGCAATCCGGAGACGGTTTCGACCGACTACGATACTTCGGATCGGCTCTACTTTGAGCCGCTCACCTTCGAGGATGTCATGGAAATCCTCGCGGTGGAAAAGCCGGCGGGGGTCATCGTTCAGTTCGGAGGGCAGACGCCTCTGAACCTTGCCCTTAAGCTGCAGGCCGCCGGCGTTCCTATTATCGGCACCTCCCCCGAGAGCATCGACCTCGCGGAGGACCGCAAGCGTTTCGGGCAGCTTCTCAACGATCTCGCGATTCCGCAGGCTCCCAACGGGACGGCCCGGTCCCTGGACGAGGCCCGGGTCGTGGCTACCGGGATCGGCTATCCGGTTTTGGTGCGGCCCTCCTACGTCCTGGGCGGCCGGGCGATGTCGATCGTCTACGACCAGGAGCACCTTGACCGCTATATGACCACGGCCGTGGCAGCCTCCCCGGAGCACCCGGTTCTCATCGACAAATTTCTCGAAAACGCCTTCGAGTATGACGTCGATGCAATTTGCGATGGCGACCAGGTGATCATTGCCGGGGTAATGGAGCACATCGAAGAGGCCGGCATCCACAGCGGGGACAGCACCTGTGTCCTCCCTCCGATCATGGTGGAGTTCGAGGTGCTGGAGCGCATGAAAGGCTTTGCGCACAGGCTGGGGAAGGCACTGCGCGTCATCGGCCTCATGAACATCCAGTTTGCGGTTCAGGGGGACACCGTCTATGTGCTCGAGGTGAATCCGCGGGCTTCGCGAACCGTCCCCTATGTCAGCAAGGCGACAGGCGTGCCGCTGGCCAAAATGGCCGCCCGGGTAATGGCTGGAGAGAAACTGCGAGACCTGGGCCTGACCGAGGAGTTGCGGGTCAAATACTGCTTTGTAAAATCCCCGGTGTTTCCGTTCAACAAGTTCCCCGGTGTTGACACCATTCTTGGACCGGAAATGAAGTCGACCGGCGAGGTCATGGGTGTGTCCGACAGCTTCGGCAGCGCATTTGCCAAGGCGCAGTTGTCGGCGGGTGTCCGGCTCCCGCGGGAAGGCAAAGTATTTGTCAGCGTCAACGACGGCGATAAGGCAGGGCTCCTCACGCTCGCAATCGATTTTGCGGCTCTTGGATTCAGCACAATCGCCACGGCGGGGACCCAGCAGTACCTGCAGTCTAACGGTATCGCGGCCGAACATGTTTTTAAGGTGGGAGAAGGCAGGCCCAACATTGTGGACCATATCAAGAGCCGAAAAATCAGCCTGATCATCAACACACCGCTGGGCAGAAAATCCCATTTCGATGAAAAGGCGATCCGCAGAGCCGCGACCCAGCACGGCGTGCCCTGCATCACCACCCTCTCCGGCGGGGCCGCCGCCGTAAACGCGATACGCGCCCTGCAGAGGGAGAAGCTCACGGTTCGAAGCCTTCAGGAATATCACGGTCTTCTGCGCGCAGCCGGTTCGCACACGCCGCAAACTGCGGAGCCCTGATCGGAGTGCCGCGAGTTCAACACCCTCAGGATTTCTTGCGCGGATTGATCTTTCCCGGATCGGGCTGAGGCTGGCCGGGCATGCCGGCGGTGGGGAACAAATCAAAAACCTGGTCGTTGTGGATGAGGTGCGCGCCTTCGGTGTGCAGGCGGACGAAGTGTGTGCAGAACTTCCTGCTGTCCCCGCCCATGCAGCGATCGATGCAGAAGAGATCCGTGTCCGTGCAGTTCACACACTCGCCGAGCGAGACACAAACCTTCGGCACCGTGATTCGGCAAGTGACGCAGATCGTGAAGAGGTTTTCACTCTGCACATAATGCGGGCAGGACTCCAGGGCGGCGTTATTTTCGACGTAGCCGAATACACGGCAGCCGATAAACAGATGCGGGTGATTGCCTGCATCCGCCTCGATTAGCGCGAGGCTTTCCTCGACCCAGCTAACGCAATTCCGGCAGTTGATCATCGTTCGTTTCCCGGCATTTCCTGCGGCGCGCCCAATCCGGCTTGTTGACCTGCCTGCCGCGCCCGATAGCCAAAGCCCCCGGTGGAACATCTTCCGTGATGCAACTGCCTGCGCCGACCATAGCTCCCTTTCCGATTTTTACCGGGGCGATCAATTGAGAATCGGTCCCAATGAAGGCGTCGTCCTCGATAATCGTAACATTCTTGCGCACGCCGTCAAAATTGCAGGTGATGGATCCTGCGCCGATATTGACGTTGGATCCTATGATGGCGTCGCCCAGGTACGCGAGATGCGCGGCAATTGTTCCTTTCCCCAACTCGCTCTTCTTTATTTCCACGAAATTGCCGATCCGGCAGTCCTCGCCGACGCGCGACTGTTCCCGCAGATGTGCCGAGGGGCCTACGGATGTTCCCGCACCGATTTCACTGTCGGTGATCAGGCAGGAATCCAGGATTTCAACGCGCGGGCCGATGGTCGAGTCGGCGATCCGGCAGCACTGGCGGACCACGGTCCCCTCGCCGATCCGGGTGTGTCCTTCGAGAGAGACCATGGGGTGAAGGATGACATCCTTTTCCACTAAGACATCGAGATCGACATAAGTCCTGGCGGGATCGATGAGCGTGACGCCGGAAGCCATGAGCTCGAGGTTTTTTGCGGCTCGAAGCGTTTGTGAAAGGCCGGCAAGCTCGCTGCGCGTGTTGATTCCGTGCAGTTCTTCGAAATCTTCGTGCAGCACGGCCTCGACCGGTTTTCCTTCACCGCCCTGAATGCCAATCAGGTCAGTGAGATAGTATTCCTTCTGGGCATTATTGTTGGTGAGCCTGCCCAAGGCTTCGAGCAATGAAGGGATCTGAAAGCAGTAAAGGCCGGGGTTTATTTCCGTGATCGCCTTCTGCTCGATCGTGGTGTCCTTTTCCTCCACGATTGCCGTCACGCGCCCCCCCGGACCGCGCGCGATCCGGCCATATCCAAAAGGTTCCGGTGCGCGGGTGGTGAGCAGGGTAGTAACCGCGCCGCTGTTCCGATGGTGCCCGATCAGCTTGCGCAGCGTCGCGGGCCGGATTCGCGGCGTGTCGCCGTAAAGCACGATGACGTCCCCTTTCCGGCGGCTCAAATGCTCGCGCGCTGTCATGACCGCATGGCCGGTTCCCAGCTGAACTTCCTGCAGGATAAACTCGACCGGACATCCTTCCATCGCGCTGCGGACGCGCTCTGCGTCCTGGCCGATGACCGCCAGGATCTCATCAGGTTCGAGGACGGCGGCCGCGCGGTAAACCATTTTGAGCATGGGAACGCCGCAGACCTGATGCAGAACCTTAGCCCGATTGCTGACCATCCGGGTTCCTTTGCCGGCCCCCAGGATCAGAACACAAAGATCTTTCATGAGGCATCCTCTTCCAACAGGGGTGTTGAAGGCGCCGATCGGTCAGTAGCCCGCCGCAGGATAGGAATTGAAGTCCGGGTGTACACGCGGCCTACACCAATGCCAGCGACCTCCGGCATGTCGCTGCGGCGCGAGCTGGATGCCGGTCTCATGACCCGGAAGAATCGCCGGTCGGTGCGGGGGTCAACCCTACCAGATCGGTAAACTCCTTGTGAACCTGAAGGGAAAGAAAATCGGAGTCGTTTTTGGCGTAAATCCTGTTGTCTTCGTTCAATTCAATCGCCTGGAGAAGCGCCTGTATCGCCTCCAGAGCATCCCCCTTCATTGCCAAGGATGAGGCAATGGAATAATGGATGTAGTCGGCCTCGGGCCGCAGCTCGAGCGAGTGCTGGAAATAAGCCAGCGCACCTTCGTAATTTGCCCGGTTGTGCTCCATTACTCCGAGGCCGTAAAGCTGGTCATTGGTGACGGAGGGTCTCTTGTGCGCCGCGTCTTCCCGGGCGCAAATCCGCAAGTAGGATCGGGCCCGGGCCAGGATTTCCGTTTCCGCGGGATGGTCTTCCAGGAGCGATTTGAACTCCGTGCGAGCCTTTTTAAAGTCCTTTTGATGAAGTGCCTTGATGCCCTTCTCCAGCCTTCCCAGCGCCGCAGTCGTGGATTTGCATTCGCGCAGGAGCGGTGCTGCCGGTTCGGGAGGAGGAGGCGGTGCGCCGTATGCCGGCCGCGTCTTCGCCCGTTGCTCGGGTGCTGCCGGCGACGCCTTCGTTGTCCGCCTGGCTGCTTTGGCGGATGGCTTAGGCTTGATCTTTCTGGACGGCAGCTTCGAAGGCTGCGAGATCTTACCGCTCTTGGCAGCGGGCTTGGATCGCGCGGCCTTGCCCGTTCGAACGGTCTTTCTCAATTTTCCGCCGGCGGACTTTATTCGAGCGGGAGTATTTGCCATCCGAGACCCTCTAACTTTCTTAGAATCAATCAATTACGACGTATCTTCTCAAAGAAGAAAAATTGTGAGTTATTATTAGGAGAAATTGGCCGATAAGTCAAGCGCAAGATCGGAACCGCATCAAGCGTAACAATTTATGGAATCAGGCAATATTATTCTTCATGAAGCCGACTACCAGCGTCTGCGGTCTATCCTGGCGAGGACTCAGAAGGACCTTCGTGCGCATCTGGTAATGTTGATCGATCGCAGCGGACATCACATTGCCTGCGAGGGGCCGGACCAGGAGATAGACCAGACGGCTCTCGCATCATTGGCGGCGGCAAATGTGGCAGCCGCCAACGCACTCGCGCAGATAGTAGGTGAACCCGGATTTTCGGTCCTCTATCACCAGGGAAACCAGCGCAGCATCCATATCTCCGACGTTGCGAACAGGTTCTCGCTGGTGCTTGTGTTTGACCAGACTGTCGCTTCGGGAGTCGTGCGATGGAAGGTGCGGCGGGCCACCTTCTTCCTGGATGAGATTCTGTCCGAAATGCTGACACGATCGGATCCGTCCGCCTCCGCCAGTGCTCCCGGACAGGGAACAACGGAGACGGCGCAGTTCACGGACGAGGAAATCAACAGACTTGTTGGTGAGATCAATCTCAAATAAGGTATTGAGTTAGAGGTCTGACCTTGACTTTCATCAATTACGTTGCCCGCGAATTAAACTGCAAGATCGTGTACTACGGGCCAGGTCTGGGCGGCAAGACAACAAACCTGCAACATGTCTACTCCATCACTGCCCCGGAAAACAAAGGGAAGCTGATATCGCTCGCCACGGAGACTGAACGGACCCTGTTCTTCGATTTTCTGCCGATCGATCTCGGGCAGATCAGGGGTTTTCGCACGCGCTTCCATCTCTATACCGTGCCCGGACAGGTTTTCTACGACGCGAGTCGGAAACTGATCCTCACGGGCGTTGACGGAGTCGTTTTTGTGGCGGATTCCCAGGAGGAGCGGCTCGACGCGAACCTCGAATCCATATCCAACCTGCAGCTCAATCTCAAGGAGCACGGTTTCGATCTGTCGAAAATTCCCTACGTCCTCCAACTCAACAAAAGGGATTTACCAAACGCACTCCCAGCGGAGGAACTCAGGAAGCTGCTCCTGGTAAAGGGAGAACCGGTATTTGAGGCGGTGGCGAAGAAGGGAATCGGAGTGCTGGACACACTGAAAGCAGTTGTCCGGCAGGTACTCATCAAACTGCGAAAAAGTGCCTGAGCCTCCATCCGACTTTCCCTCCCCGCATCAGAAAGTCCTTCATTCGGCCTCATGCCCCGCAACAGGAATGTGCCTCGGGGAGGGATAGACCGTTTCTACGGCCGTTTGCCGATCGCTGCCCGCGCAGGGCCGATTGGATATTCCCACTTTGCCGTGGAGTTGGCTCGCATGAGTCCAGCGCTTGAGGTATAAAGAAGGGACAAGGGGGGACCATGATTCATAGCGAAGGGTTCTTGAAATTGGTTGATGAAGCGAAATCACGGGTGAAGGAAATTACTGTCGAAGAGATTCGCGCGAT
>Ga0315273_10009743_pt1 | contig 12212 bp, 8 predicted proteins | sample YL17G02_0_MG_FD_205753 | JGI IMG/M metagenome (GOLD analysis project Ga0315273, IMG submission 205753) | Sediment microbial communities from Yellowstone Lake, YNP, Wyoming, USA - YL17G02_0 | ecosystem: Environmental > Aquatic > Freshwater > Lake > Sediment | place: USA: Wyoming | collected... | reverse complement strand
TGCCGCAGAAGGCCGCGTATCCGGTCTGCGCCGACTGCAAGTGGCGCGAGCAGGAATGCCTGCTCGTCTCGCGGGGCATTGCGTGCGCCGGTCCGGTCACCGCGGCGGGCTGCGGCGCCAGGTGTCCCGGATTCAATGTGCCGTGCATCGGCTGCCGCGGCCCGGTCGACGAGGCCAACTTCGCCTCGATGACCGACATTCTGGAGAAGACCACGTTCCTGCAGGAACACGTGCGGCGCAGACTGCGGACGTTTGCCGCACCCGCCATCGACAAGGAATCGGCCAATGCCTGTTAGCACAGCCGGAGCGTACGTATGAGCCGTACTATCGTCGTTGATCATCTCGCCCGGATCGAGGGGCACGCTGGCATCACCGTCGTGCTGGGCGGAGACGGGGTCGAGCGGGTCGACTTCAACGTCACCGAAGGCATTCGGCTGTTCGAGGGGCTGGTCTGCGGCCGGCACTACATTGATGTGCCCGGCATCGTGTCGCGGATCTGCGCCATCTGTTCGCACGGCCACACGATCACCGCGCTCAGCGCGCTCGAGCAGGCGCTCGACGTCACCATCTCACGGCAGACGCGCACGCTGCGAGACCTGGCGTACCAGGGAGCCAACATCGAGAGCCACGCGCTCCACGTGTTCTGCCTGGCGCTCCCGGACTTGCTGGGACATCCGAGCGTCGTGAGCCTGGCTGGAGTCAACCCCGCTGCGGTCGGGATGGCCCTGCGGCTGAAGAAGCTGGGCAACACGATCCAGGAGATCGTCGGCGGCAGGGCCGTGCACCCGGTCAACTACGTGATTGGCGGGTTCGGCCGGCTGCCATCAACCGATGACCTCCTCCGGCTGAAGACCGCGCTCGAGGCCGGGCAGAACGACTGCGCCGCGGCGCTGGCGCTTCTCCGCACGGTGGCGGTTCCCGCCTTCGTCAACGAGCCGATTCGTTGCGCCGCCCTGATTCCCCGGGACGAGGCGTTCTTTTTCGGAGACACGGTGCGCCTCTCGGACGGGTTTGAGGTGCCGGTCGACCAGTATCTGGCGCTGACCAATGAGCGCGCCATCGCCCACTCACATGCGAAGTTCAGCCTGCACGACAACCGGTCGTACATGGTCGGCGCACTTGCGCGACTGAGCCTGCATGGCGATCGGATCAAGGGCGCGGCGCGCGAGGCGTGGGACGCCGTCGGGCTCACCGTCCCGTCGACCAACATCGTCGCCAACAATCTGGCCCAGTTCGTCGAACTCGTCTATTCGGTCGAGCACGCGCTCGAGATCGTCACGGATTTGCTGGCGCATGGGATCGCGGACGAACCGCCGGTGGTGGTGGAATCCCAGGCCGGCGAAGGCACGGCGGCGACCGAGGTTCCGCGGGGAACGCTGTTCCATCACTACGTGCTCGACGCCGACGGCTGCGTTGTGGCGGCTGATGTGATTACGCCGACGGCTCAGAACTTCAGCAACGTCGAGGACCAGCTCCGGGCGGCCGTGCGCGACGGCGTGGGCGAAAGCGACGAGGTGCTAAGATCCCGGCTGGAGATCGTGGCGCGCGCCTACGACCCCTGCGTGAGCTGCTCGGTGCACGCCATCCGCGTCGCCTGATCTCCGCCGCCGGGTCTCCGCAGCGAGGAACCGCAGATGCGCTGGCTTCGGAACGCGCTCTCCCTGCGCGTCAAGATCACGTTGACCTTCACGCTCATTGTCGTGGGCGGAACGGTCGCATCCACGCTGATCGGGTCGCAGATCATCACCAACGCCCTGCTGAACCAGGCGCGCACGCGGGGGCTGCAGGGACTCGAAGCCGCGCGAACCATCTATTCCGATCAACTGGCCGCGGTTAAAGGGGAACTCCTGCGAGCGTCGGCTTCTACAGCCCTGGAGGGCCCGATCCAGACGGGGTCTCCGGACGTCCTGGCTGACGCGCTGACGCGTGCCAGGGAAGCGGCTGGCCTGAGCTTCCTGGGGTACGTCGACGCTCGCCGGAAACAGGCTGTCCGGGCGGCTGGCGGTGCCATCGCGTCGGAGGTCACCGGGACGCTGAAAGAGCCCATCGCCGAGGCCCTCAAGGGCCGCGTCGTCGCCAGCACTGAGGCGCTCGACCGGGAGGCGCTGCGGGCGGAGAATCCCGCGATGGCGGCCGACAGCCTCGTCGGCGTGGCCACGCGGGCCGATGGCGTCGGCGGACGGCCGCCCGAACTCACGGCCGGCCTGGTGCTGTTCGCCGCCGTGCCGGTCAAAGTCCGAGGCGTCACCGTCGGCGTGTTGTACGGCGGCACGCTATTGAACAACCGGACCGAGATCGTCGATCGCGTCGAACTGCTCCTCTATGGCGGAGAGAAGTACAGGGACCGGCAGCTCGGGACCATCTCGATTCTGCTCGACGATGTCTGGATCTCGACCAACGTGATCCGGGCACCAGGCGTGCGCGCCACCGGCACTACGCTCTCGCCCGATATCGCGCGGCCGGTGTTGAGCAATGGCCAGAAGTGGTCCGGGCGCGCGTCGGTCCAGAACGATTGGTACGTGGCGTCGTGCGAACCGATCCGCAGCCACTCGGGGCACGTCGTGGGCGCGCTGTATGTCGCGATCCTCGAGGCCCCGTTTCTGGCCGCGCGCACGCAGGTGATGCAGACCTTCCTGGTGGTGTGCCTGGTCGGCCTGGTCGTGGTGTTCGCGCTCACCTATCTGCTGACGCGCACGATGATCCATCCGCTCGAGGAGATGGTGGCCGCCACCAAGAAGATTGCCGCCGGCGATCTCGACGTCTCGGTCAATGTGGCCTCCCGGGACGAGGTCGGCGAACTGGCCGGCTCGTTCAACCTCATGCTCGCCAGCCTCAAGACGATGAACAGCGAGCTGCAGGAATGGGCTCACACGCTGGAAGAAAAGGTCCGCGAACGGACGGCTGAACTGGTCTCGGTCCAGGCCCGCATGGTGCAGTCCGAGAAACTCGCCTCGATCGGGCGCCTGGCCGCCGGGGTGGCTCACGGCATCAACAACCCCCTCGGCGGAATCCTGTCGCTGACGATGCTGGCACTCGAGGACATGCCGCCCGAACACCCGCTTCGGGCCGACATGGATACGATCGTCAAGCAGACACTCCGGTGCCGGGACATTGTCAAGGGCCTGCTCGACTTCTCGCGGCAATCCGAGACACAGGCCGCCATGACCGATGTCGCGCCAGTCATCGACAGCACGCTCGCGCTGCTCGAACGGCAGCCGATCTTCCAGAACATCAAGGTCGTGCGCCGGCTGCAGCCGAACCTGCCATTGGTGCTGATCGACCCCGGGCAGTTGCAGGAGATCATCGTCAACATCGTGCTCAACGGCGTGGACGCGATGGAGGAGCACGGCGGGCTCACGGTCGAGGCCGCAGAAGACGCAGCGGCAGGTGAGATCGTTATCCGGATCACCGATACCGGCAAGGGCATTGCGCCCGAGGTGATGCCGTTCCTCTTCGAGCCCTTCTTCACGACGAAGAAGGTCGGCCGGGGCACGGGCCTCGGGCTCGCCATCGTCCACGGCGTGGTCACGAGGGCGGGAGGCCGGGTGGAGGCCGCCAGTGCCCCTGGGGCCACCACGTTCACGATCCGATTGCCGAAGGCCGAGCGAGGAGACACCAATGGCCCGTCCGAAATGGCTGGTCCTGGGGCTGGGCAATAGGCTAGTCGGTGAGGACGGTTTCGGCAGCGCCGTCATCGAGATGTTGCGCGGGAGACCGGATTTGCCCGCCGCGGTGGATCTGGTTGACGCGCACACCGATCTGCTCGCGCAGGTGGAGACGCTTGCATCCTACGACGAGGTGGTGCTGGTCGACGTGGTTGTCGGCGGCCCTGGCCCGCCGAGGCCGACCCACGAAGGCGGCCCTGGCCCGCCGAAGCCCGACGTAGCTCGAAGAGTGGGGTCGGGCGAAGGCGGCGGCCACGCCGGAGAGATCGCGGTGGTCGACGAAGAGACGTTCATGCGGTGGCCGGAGACCTCGCCGAGTTGCCACCAGATCTCGCCGCTGCTGGCCGTGAAGCTGTTCCGGGCCCTGCACCCCGAAGCCGCGACGCGCATCACGCTGGTGGCTCTGCACGCCGACGAACTCCGAGCCGCACCGGACGTGGAGGCGTCGGTGGTGGCTGCCGGAGGTGAGGCCGTTCTCCGCCTCATCAGGTGACAACCGTCTGACGGTCTGATCCGGAGCGGCAGGTCCGGCGTGCTCCTGCGTCGTTGACCATACGCAATGTGCTGTTCAGGACCGCACCTGCTATCGCCACCGGGGCATTGGGCTGTCCGTTTGAAGGCGGCGACTTCATCCGGACGTGGCGAGGGCATGCGGAGTTTCCAACTCTCACGCCGGGTGTGCGGTCGGACGTGCTCTGCTACGCGCTGGTTCTTGGTACGGGTGCGCGACACACAGGCTAACAGGCGAATGGAGCCGGCACGCCAATCCTCTCGTGCGATCATGCCCGCCGCGGCGGGAGGCTCATTCGAAGCGTTGGGCAGCTTCGGCTCGAATCGAAGTCAGCGGAGGCTCTTGGTGTGGTCGCGGAGCCATGCGACCAAGTCGGCGCGAGACACCCGACTCGTGGCAAGCCCCAGCATCAACTGCTCCTGCTCGTCGATGGCGGCGTCGATCTCAAGGCCGTTCAAGATGAGGAAGGTCTCCATGGCGGCGTGTGCAATTCGCTTGTTGCCATCCAGGAATGGGTGGTTCTGCACCAACGAGTACCCAAGCGCGGCGGCTTTCTCGGCAAGCGACGGGTACAGGTCTACGCCATCAAAGGTGCTTCGAAGCTGGGCCACGGCCGATTCGAGTGCACCCAGGTCGCGGATACCGGCGGCGCCTCCTGACGTGTCGCAAATGGACCGGTGTAGGTCAACGACCTCGCCCAGGGTCAGGTACCGCATCAGGCCAGGCGTCGGTACAACTCGTCGTTCTTTTTGACGACGCGTTCGGCGGCCGCTCGGAAGTCGTCGTCTCTGGCCGCGAGCAGGTCGGCTACGGCGGCGCGTGCCAGGTCAGCGAGCGGCACACCGAGGCGGGCGGCTTCCTCACGAAGGCGCGCGGCCTGAGCAGCCGGGAGTTCGATAGCTAGCTCCATACGGCTACTCTACAACCAAGGGCGCCGCCTAACAAGCGCGCGCGACCAAGCAATGGCACAGCAACACGCCGTCTCAGACGCCTCGTCCTGACGTTGGCAAACGGCTTCGCGGTGGCGCTGGCTGACTACTTCGCGTCGAGCTTCCTCCCTGCGTCGAGGCTGTCGAAGCTCAGAATCGTGTTGAATACCAGGAAGTAGCTGCCGATGGTCTCGCCGCGGTAGATCGGGTTGTTGGCGAAAAGCACAACGTGCCCCTTCCCCACCGGCACGTCGACGACGACCGGACGCTGCGCGATGTCCGAACCGCCGTCGAGCAGCCCCGACACGAGCAGTGACGACTGCGCGTCGTAGCGCAGCGCCACGCGCGGCCGGAACGCCGGCGGAATCAGGTTCGCCGGATTTCGTTTCAACTGCTCCTCGGTCGGCAGCGAATACTGCCAGGGCTGCGTGACGACCGGTGTCGGCAGCGGCTTGAGATTCGTCGCTTCGTATGCCGGACGCCCCTGGACCGTGTCCGGATCGTCCGGCGTGCCGCGGCCGGTCGGTCTGGAGCCGCCGCCACCGCCCCCGCGACCTCCCGCCGCTTGCCCCGCCGTAGCTGCCGAAGGCAGAGAAGGCGGGCCGCCTCCTCGCCCGCCCCCACCAGATGTGGCGCTGACGCCGAAGCTGTCGCCCTCGCTGTACATCGCCAGGTTGTCGGGCACTCCGTACACGATCGGGCTCGCCTCATCGACCAGCCTGGTCCGCAGCAGCGATCCGACGACGCGCGTGGACGAGCCGGGGCTGCTCGCGGTGACGCCGTACGTGAAGTTGTTGGTGACGGCGAACTCCGCCGAACTGTTCGAGCCGATGTACACGCCACCCTTGTTGATGAAGTCGCGCAGGTGCATCAGGCCCTCGAGCCCCATGCCAATCCGCGTGTCGTCGGTCTGGGCCCACGTGCCGACGTTGGGCATCTCCGGCGACTGCTTCCACGGAATCGGGTTCTTCCAGAGCGGTGTGCCCTCGACGGCCGACTGGCTGCCGCCCGGCCCGAAGATGATGACGTCATACTTGTCGCGCAGATTCGCGGTCTTCCTGATGGTCTCCGGATCGATGTAGTCGTACGGCACTTTGTAGATGTCGAACGCCTGGCGCCACCAGCCCTCGGTTTGCGTGCTGCTCCACTGGTGCAGGATACAGATGCGCGCGGGGCGGGCCGGATGCGTCTTGACCGTCGGGGCGGTCGAGAGGGTCACCGCCGTCAAGCCCAGCTCGCCGGTCGCCGTCTCCAGGTCGGCGCGTCCGACGCCGCGGATGATGAACGTCCCGCGCTTGAATTTCGCGCCATCGGCCTCGAAGGGCTCCTCGGCCAGCTGAATGTCGGCCGTCTTCAGCGCGTAGCGCAGGGTGACGAGGGCGTTATCGGCGTTGTGGTTGATCGCGAAGATCGTTCCCTGACCGGTGATGCCGCTCGGTGCCTTGACGTCGCCCTTGACCAGTTCCATCGGCGCCTCGAGCGCCTTAATGTCGGTGATGCGCACCGCCTGCGCCGCGAAGGCTTCCGGGAACGTCCAGCCGGTGTCATCGTAGGGCCGGGTCTGCGGATCGTTGGGGGCCCAGTACTGATAGTCGAGCAGGGCGTCGGCGATTCGCGAATAGGGCTGATCCATGCGGATGATGTAGCTGCCCGCCGGGAACTCCCTGGTCTGTGGCTCCAGCGGCTTCTCGGGTTGTGCGGGCGCTGCCTCGCCAGTCTCGCCGGCGGCAACCCCCGCCGTCGCCGCAGGCGAAGGCGGGACTCCTCCACGACCGCCTCGCCCGCCACGACCAGCAGCCGCGGGCACGGGCTTGACGGGCAGCTTCACGGTGAAGGCCGCAGTCGCGCGAGAGATCTCGACGCCCTGTTTCTGCATCACGCGCAGCAACTCGGCCTGCGCGCCAGGGCGCGGGTCGCTCGACGGGAACACATAGGCGGCCGGCCCTTCGACGGTCGGCTTGAGAATCGAACGCTTGCTCTTCTCGTAGAAGTTCCGCAGGAAGTACGCGCGGTTGTTCGCGAAGTAGTTGAGCGACACGATCAGGCCGGTCTGCTCGTAGTTGTTGTTGTTGCGCAGCGACCACCGGACGCGCGCGAGCGGCGGATTCTGCCGCCACCATGTGCGCGCAGTGGCGTTGCCGGCAAGCGTCCGCTCTTCGGTATCCGCGTTCCCGCCGTTGCCGAATGTCTCGTACAACCGGCTGACGCCGTTGTGCAGCGCGGCGAAGAACATCATGTAGCCGGGCGACCAGGTGTCGAACGTGCCGTACGCGAACACGCCGGGCATGCCCATCCGGGTCATCTCGTTGACGTTGTTCCAGCCGATCATCTGCCATTCATTGGTCAGAATCGGGTCGAGCCACGCGTTGAACGGACCGTTGCCGACGGTGTTGTCGTAGAGGAACGACCCCGACTCGTGCAGGTCGTGCAGCACCTGCGCCTTCCAGCTGAGGTACGTGTTGAGGACGTTCTGCGACAGCTTGAGCGTGAGCCCCATCGCATCGCGGTTGTTGTCGTGGGCGACGTACTTTCCGGAGTAGATCACGCTCGGCGGCGTATCGTTCGGATGCCTCTTACGCCATTCGTAGACGTCAACGGCCCGATCGCGGCCATCCGGTTCGACCACCGGCGTGATCACCGTGATCACGTGCTCGCGGATGTTCCGGATGTACGGGCTGTCATCAACGGCCAGGCGGTACACCAGCTCCATCAGGGCGGTCGGCGCGCCAGCCTCCGTCGCGTGAAGGGCACCCGTGATGTAGTAAACCGGGGTGGCCCGATTCGCGATTTCGTCGGCCACGGCGTCGTTCATCTTGATCGTACGCGGGTCGGCGAGCCTGGCGAGATCGGCCGCGTTCTTGTCGAGCGCCTTCATCAGCGACTCGGACGCGACGGCGACGGCAATCATCTCCTTGCCCTCCTCGGTCGTGCCGATGGAGAACACCCTGACGCGCGGCGTCGATTTCGCCAGCAGGCGCATGTAGTCGTGCACTTCTTTGGTGTACGGCAACTTGCCGGGCGCGCCGGCAATGTCGCCCAGGATCGCCTTCGGCGTCGGCACGGTCTTGGACGCCGGCATGTAGTCGACCACCGGCGACAGGAAGAAAGTCTCGGTGGTGTATTCCTTGATCTTCTTCGTGTATTCCTCGTCTATCGCCTGCCCGGGCGCGCGGCCCGGCCGCGCGGTGGCAAGCGCCGCATCAGTCAGCGGTTTGGTGCCCTGGCCGGCTCCGGCCCCGTCGGCCACGAGCCACGCCGGCATCGAGATCAGCAACACCGCAAGCAGAAAACGCGCGACGGACGTGTGGATGGTCATAGGGAATCTCATGGGGCGGAATTGTAGTCGAGATGCGGGAAATGAGGTCGAACCTATTTTCGTTACCGCTTCTCCGCCTCCGAAAATAGGTCCGACCTCATTTCCGTCAGTGGCCGTTCGACGCGAGGATCTCCATCACGCCGTCGATGCGGCCCTGCGGCGCGGCCACTTGGACTCCGGCCATCTCTCCGCGCACGTGCCGGTAGGTCTCGTGGGCAATGGCGAGGCCTTCGGCAAACGCCTCTTCCTTGGTCGTCGTCTTCCTCATCCGTTCGAGAATCTCCGGCGGCACGCTGGCGCCGGGCACCTCGTTGTTCATGAACTCGGCGTTGCGGTACGACACGAGCGGCCAGATCCCGCACAGCAGCGGGATCCTGATCTGCTCAACCCGCTTCACGAAGCGCTCGAGGACGCGCAGATCGAACACCGGTTGCGTCACCATGTACTCGGCGCCCGCTTCGATCTTCCAGTCGAGCCGGCGTAACTCGTTGTCGAGATTGATCGCGCCCGGATTGACGCCCACCCCGACGCTGAACCCGCTCGGCTCGCCGATGGGATTGCTGGCCAGATCGAGGCCGTGATTGAGGCGATTGATCAGGTTGACCAGGCCAATGGCATCAACGTCGAATACCGCGGTCGCGTCGGGATAGTTGCCGAGCTTCGGCGGATCGCCGGTCACCGCGAGGATGTTGCGGATGCCCAGCGCCCATGCGCCGAGCAGGTCCGACTGCATGCCAATCACGTTCCGGTCGCGACACGCAAAATGCAGCACAGTCTCGACGCCGACATCCCGCTGAATCAGTACCGCCAGTGCCAGCGCCGACATCCGCGCGGAGGCGCGCGGACCGTCCGGGATGTTGATCGCGTCCACGCCAAAGTGGTGCAACTCCCTGGCCTTGGCCACTTCGCGCTGCGGCGACACGCCGCGGGGCGATACCAGTTCGACCAGGGTGACGAATTCCCCGCGCACCAGCCGGTTCGACAGCCGCGACTTGTCGGCCTTTTCGTAGACCTTGACGGCCTCGGGCGCCTGCACCGACAGGTCGCGCACGCCGACGTCCATCCGGTGCGCAGGCTGCAGCGCCTGCACGGCGCGCCGGATCGCGCGGATATGATCCGGGTTGGTCCCGCAACACCCGCCGACAATGGTCGCCCCGGTCTGAATGAAGCGTTTCGCGTACTCCGCGATGTACTCGGGCGACGTCATGTAGATGTAACGCCCGCCCACGTTCTGCGGCGAGCCCGCGTTGGGCTGCACCGAGATCGGCATCGTCGTCAATGTCTTCAGGTGCTCGAGAGCCTCCAGCATCGCGCGCGGCCCGATCGAGCAATTCAGCCCGACCGCATCCAGTTCGTAGCCCGAGACTCCCTGGATGAAGCTCTCGAGCGTCGCCCCGCTGATCAGCACCCCTTCGTCGTTGACCGTGACCTGCGCGAGGATCGGAATCGACGGGCTCAGATCCTTGACGGCGCGGATCGCCTGTTCAAGTTCTTTCACCAGGCCGAACGTCTCGAGCACGATCAGATCGACACCGCCGTCTAGCAGACCCCGAATCTGCACCTTGAAGGCGTCCCGCACTTCGTCGTACGAGAGCGCCGACAACGGCTCGATCTGCACGCCGAGCGGTCCAACCGACCCGGCCACCAGCGCCTCGCCCTTTGCGGCGGTCACGGCCAGTTCTGCGCCACGCTTGTTCAGCTCGTAGACCTTCGGCTCCAGGCCGTGCGGCGCCAGCTTGAACTGGTTGGCGCCAAACGTGTTCGTCTCGATGACGTCCGCGCCCGCATTCACGTAGTCCCGGTGCACCTGGAGGACGATGTCCGGGTTGGTGAGATTGAGCTCGTCGAAACAGGTGTTGATGAAGATCCCTTTCTCGTAGAGATAGGTCCCCACCCCTCCGTCGAACACGACGATCTCGTCCCGGAGCCGGTCTCTGAAGCTCTTCATATGCCTCGCATTGTCGTCCAGCGGCGCCGGGTGTGTCTACTGCGGGGAGGGGCCGTTGCAGACCGGCGACGCGAGTGCTGCCGCTGACGCTGGTTGATCACAGTCGGTGCAATTTATCCACGGGCGAGCGCCCGCGCAGCCGCCTTCGCTGCCCGATTCAGCCGCTCGTCGTAGCTCGAGAAGCGTGTCTCAGCCTTGCCCGCACGACGCGCCACTTCAAGAAACGACGCCAGATGCACGCTGTCGAAACCGCGGAGTCGATACCGCTCCGCCAGGTCTCCTGCGGCCAGGCAGATTGACGCCGACGCATCAACAGCGAGGTATTTCGGCCAGTCCCGTTCGAACATCCGCTTCGCCATGGCAAAGACCGCAGGGGTAAGGGCCCCTTCGCGCCGCCGCCTGGCCAGCGCCGCCCGGGTCTCCGGGTAGGCGATGGCGGAGGTTGCAACCACCACCGCCCGGCCGACCAGCGCCCGGACCAGTTCGCTACCCGGTTCCGCGATGTAGAGTTTCACCAGGCTGCTCGTGTCGAGATAGAGCGTCACCGACGATCCTCGAGCACCGCGGCGGATACCGTCCGGCCGTTCGTCGTCTCAAGCGGAGGGTAACAGCCTTCCGGCTTCCCGCCGCTCCACTGCGCCTGTCCTGACGCCACGAGCGCACGGGCCCAGCCGACGCTCTCGGGGGTCTCGACACGCTCGATCGTGGCGATCGCGCGCCCCCGTTCCGTCACCAGCACGCGCGTCCCCGAGCGGACTCGCTTGAGATGGTGACTCAGATGCGCTTTGAGTTCGCGAATCCCTACTGTCTCCATGGGCTGGACGCCTCCTTCTGTGACTACAATCATAGCATAATGTAGTCACACGTGGGCGCTCCCTCCGATCGTGCCGTGCCGGGGCGGCACAGATGCCGGAGCCACCGCGGGCGCCGTTGTGGGCGCTTTGCATCTGCCGGAAAGAGGTGGATACTAGCGAATCGGCGCCCTCACCCATCCCCCTGACAGAGGAACATCCATGCATCCTCGCGCGCGCATCGCGTCCAGTGTCGTCGTGGGAATGGCGCTTGCCGGCGCGATGCTGTCTGGCATCGAGCGCCAGCAGCCCACCGGAACGCCGGCCGCGCTATCGGCTGGGGCGGCTGTCGAACAGACGTCGCCCGGCACGGGGCCGGCGGCGACGCTGGTCGCCACCTTCGACGGCCTCGGCGTGGGCTTCGAGAGGCCGTCCGGATCGTCAGCCGTCAGAAACCCGTCCGACAACAGTCTCGCTGTGGGTCCCGATCACATTGTCCAGACCGTGAATTCGCGGATCGCCATCTTCACGAAGAAGGGGAAGAAGTACGACACGACCGGGCGCGTGTTGTACGGGTCGGTGGCCACCAACAACGTGTTCAAGGGGTTCGGAGGGACCTGCGAGTCGATCAACAACGGTGATGCCGTGGTCCGCTATGACCAACTCGCCGACCGCTGGCTCGTCGTGATGCCCATCTTCAGGCGCGCGGCGGCGCGGCCGGATCAGCCCGGTGAGTGGAAGGCCGGCGAACCCGCGTACCTCAGCCCTCCGGGCCGGCCCGGCCAGCCTGGTCCAGCGGCGCCGCTGGTTTCCCCACCACCACCTCCGCCACCGCCTCCCGTGCAGCCCGGGCAGGATGCGCCGCGCGGCCAAGGCGGCCAGCCCGGCGCACCTCCGCGGGGCGCTGGTGGAGGGCGCGGATCGGACGCGCCGACCGGCCCGTACGCGATGTGCTACGCGATCAGTACCGGGCCGGATCCGTTTGGTCCCTACTATCGGTACGAGTTCCTGAGGCCGCTCTTTCCGGACTACCCGCGGCCCGCCCTCTGGCC
>Ga0315273_10009741_pt1 | contig 12213 bp, 13 predicted proteins | sample YL17G02_0_MG_FD_205753 | JGI IMG/M metagenome (GOLD analysis project Ga0315273, IMG submission 205753) | Sediment microbial communities from Yellowstone Lake, YNP, Wyoming, USA - YL17G02_0 | ecosystem: Environmental > Aquatic > Freshwater > Lake > Sediment | place: USA: Wyoming | collected... | reverse complement strand
TGCCTCCTTCGAACAGCGCCATCAGCGGTCGACGCCCCCCATGACGGGATCCAGGCTGGCGATCGAGGCGATCGCGTCGGCGATCAGGTGCCCCTCGACCATGATCGGGGTGGCCTGGAGGTTCACGAACGAGGGATCGCGGATCTTCACGCGGTACGGTGAATGTCCGCCGTCCGAGACCACGTAGAAGCCGAGCTCGCCGCGCGGCGACTCCACGGTCTGGTAGACCTCACCGGCGGGCACCTCCACACCCTGCGTCACCATCTTGAAGTGATGGATGAGCGCCTCCATGGACTCCTCCATGATGTGGTGGATGTACGCGTTCGAGTTGCCGATGCCGTCCGGGCCGACCTCGAGCTGGGCCGGCCAAGCCACCTTCGGGTCCTGGACCATCACGGGTCCGGGCTCTTCCAGGCGCTGCAAGCACTGCTCCACGATCCGCATCGACTCCCGCATCTCGTCCAACCGGATGGCGTAGCGGGCGTAGGAATCGGCCTCGGCTCGTACCGGGACGTCGAAGTCATAGGTCTCGTAGCCGCAGTACGGCATGTCCTTGCGCAGGTCCGCAGCGACTCCGGCCGCCCGCAACATGGGCCCGGTCACGCCCAAGGCCAAGGCGTCCTCGGACGTGAGCACGCCCACCCCACGGTTGCGCTGGATCCAGATCGGGTTGTCTGACAGCAGCGACTCGAACTCGTCGATCCGTCCCGGCATCACACGCAGGAAGCCGCGGGTCTTCTCCATGCCCTCTTCGTGGATGTCCATGATCACACCGCCGATCCTGATGTACGCGTGGTTCATACGAAGCCCGGTGACCGACTCGAAGACGTCCATCAGGACCTCGCGCTCGCGGAAGCCGTAGAGCATCACGCTCACCGCCCCGAGCTCGAGCCCGCACGTCGCGAGCCACACCAGGTGCGACGAGATGCGGTTCAGCTCACAGAACAAGACGCGGATCACCTGCGCGCGCGCCGGGGCCTCGATCCCCAGCAAGCGCTCGACCGCCAAGCAGTACCCCAGCTCGTTGAAGAACGGCGACAGGTAGTCTGCGCGCGTGACGTAGGTGATGCCTTGCATCCACGTCCGGTACTCGGTGTTCTTCTCGATGCCGGTATGCAGGTACCCGATGATCGGCTTGCAGGTGATCACGGTTTCTCCGTCGAGCTCCAGCAGCAACCGAAGCACGCCGTGCGTGGACGGGTGCTGCGGGCCCATGTTGATGATCATGGTCTCCTGCCGGATCTCTCCGGAGGAACCGCGGAGCGGGGCGTCGGTCGGCGTTCCCGGCATCGGTCTAGGTCGTCGTGCGCTGGTCGACGGGTGGGATGAATGCTCCGTGGAAGCGGGTATTCACGCCGCCGAGCTCTTCGTCCTTGCGGAGCGGATAGCCCTCCCACTCGTCGGGGAGCAGGATCCGTGTCAGATCCGGGTGGCCATCGAAGACGATCCCGTAGAAGTCGAAGACCTCGCGCTCCTGCCAGTTCGCCGTGGGGAACATATCCGTCACCGACGGAACGCGCGGATCCGCCTCGGACGCGCCCACCTTCACGCGCATCCGATGGTTCGCCGCCATGGAGCGGAGCTCGTACGCGACCCAGAACCGGGGATCGGCGTCCGGCCGGTCCGTGGCGGTGACGCACGAGAGGAAGTCGAACGACAGATCGGGGTCGGCGCGAAGCGTGGCGAGGGTCGCGCGCAGGTCTTCCTGTTCAACGATCACGGTGACCTCGTCGCGCGCCAGAACCACGTCCACGAACGAACCCCGTAGCCGGTCGGCCAGCTCCGCGGGAATCACTTGAACGTCTCCGCGGTCCGGACCTTCTCCTGCAGCTTCAGGATTCCGTGCATCAGCATCTCCGGCTTCGGAGGACAACCCGGCACGTAGACATCGACGGGCACGATGGTGTCCACGCCCTGGACGATCGCGTAGTTCGTGAACATGCCGCCGGCGGATGCACAGACGCCCATCGAGATGACCCACTTCGGCTCGGGCATCTGGTCGTAGATACGGCGCAGGACGGGTGCCATCTTCTGCGAGACGCGGCCGGCCACGATCATCAGATCCGCCTGACGCGGCGAAGCGCGGAACAGCTCCATCCCCCAGCGCGACAGGTCGTACTGCCCGGCGCCCGTCGACATCATCTCGATGGCGCAGCACGCCAGGCCGAACGTCGCGGGCCACATCGACTGCTTGCGAGCCCACCCCACGGCACGGTCGATCGAGGTCAACACAACGCCGCGCCGGACCTCCTCTTCGATCTCTTCGGGGGTCGTTCCCAGGTGGACGCCATCGATCCGCTCAACCGGCACCGACGACCTCCTTCGGAGCCTCCATCTCGATCTCGGCGGGCGTCTCAACCTGGGTCACGGACGCGCTCGACCAGTCCAGCCCGCCCTTGCGCCACACGTAGACGTAAGCCACGAACACCATGGCGATGAACACGGCCATCTCCACGAGTCCGAATATGCCGAGTTGGCGGAACGACACCGCCCAAGGGAACAGGAAGATCGTCTCGATGTCGAAGATGATGAAAAGCATCGCGACCACGTAGAACTTCACCGAGAACCGCTCACCCCGGGGAAGCCTCACCGGGTCGTTGCCGCACTCATATGCGGAAAGCTTGACGGGATCAGGATGGTTGGGGCGCAACGTGGATGAGGCTGCCAGCGAGGCCACCGCGAAGATCGTTGCGAGCGCGGCCAGGACCAGTATCGGCAGGTACTCGCTCAGCACGGACGGCATCCTACTTCCATGGTCTTCATGACACCTTGGCGAGGCGTTCCAGCAGGTAGAAGATCTTGTCCTGCATATCCCCGTCACGCCCGTCGCTCAGGTTGCCCATCACGCGGAGCGCGAAGCTCATGACAACGGGCCTGGGCAGCATGAATCGGGTCGCCAGGCCCATGATCGAGGGTTTGCCGATGGCCTGAGCGAACACTCGCCCTATCCTGAAATACCGACCGTAGCGCTCCCGCAGCACCGCGGGGTACATCATGGCGATCCCCGGCCGGTCCTTGACGAGCGCCTCATGCACCAGATCGGCGGCGATCTCCCCGGTCTCCATGGCGTAGGCGATCCCCTCGCCGTTGAACGGGTTCACGGCCCCTGCGGCGTCGCCCACCAGCAGCATCCCCGGCACGGCCTGTGGCGAGCGGTTGATGCCCGTGGGGAGCGGTCCCGAGAGGAGCCGGCCCTCGGCCGACTCCTCCGAGATCCCGAAGGACCCCGGCAGCATGCTGGAGAAGGCGTTGAATAGGCGCTGAGCGGATACGTCCTTGAAGTTCTTGAACGTGTTGAGGAGGCCGGCGCCCAGATTGACCGTGCCGCCCGCTACGGGGAAGAGCCACCCGTACCCCGGGAGCAGCAGGTCCCCTTCCCACAGATCCAGCCAGGACTCGAGCCAGGGCCCCGGGTGGTAGTTGGTTCGGTAGTAACGGCGGGCGGCGATCCCGAGCGGCCGGGTCGGGTCGCGCACCACCCCGGCCGGCTTCGCGAACCGCGACGCGGCCCCGTCGCATGCGATCACGAACCGCGCCCGAACCTGGGTCGGCTCCGCATCCCTATCCTCGGTCGGACGGATCGTGGCGCCCCGTACCCACCCATCGATCAGCGTGGGCTCGACGGCCTCGGTTCGCTCGAGCAAGCGGGCGCCTGCTTTCTGTGCACGCTCGGCTAGGATCGCGTCGAAGTCGTGCCGGGTGATGACGAGCCCGTAGTCGGGCCAACTCGACAGCTCGGGCCACGGGAGTTCGATCATGTCGTTCCTCGAGTAGACGCGAAGACCACTGGCGCGCTCGAATCCAGGGTCGTTGGGGTCGACCCCCATCTTCAGCATGGCCGCCACACCGCGCGGGGGCATCCCGTCCCCACACACCTTCTCTCGAGGGAAGGCGGAGCGCTCGACCACGGTGACGTCGATCCCATGACGAGCCAAGTGGTAAGCCGTGGCCGATCCACCCGGGCCTGCGCCCACGACGAGCACGTCCGTCTCGATCCGGTTCACGCGCTCCCCCTTCTCGCGCTTGTGAACAGATTCACAAAGTCAGGCTACCGGCACGTCAACGGCTTCACAAAGCAGCCTACGCCCGGCCCCGCCGAGCGAACGATACTCCCGCTCCTCAACCGGCTCGGTGGTCCCACGCATGTACGGCGTTGGCCTCCACGCGAAGGAATCCGAGGCCGACCACCCGCTCGGTGAGGCGCTCGAACCCGTCCCCGGCGACGAGCGACCGATATTTCTCATGCCAGGCGGACATGACGCCCCGGATCTCCGGGTGCTCGGCCGGGATCGCCTCGGCCGCGCCATCAACCCGGACCCCCGACAGATCGGTCCAGTCCCGGCCCTGGTCGATCACCAAGGACACCCGCGGGTCGCGTTCGACGTTGTCCCAACTGGTGTCGCCCCGTCGGGTCGCGACGAACAGACCGTCCTCGAGCCAGACGAACCACCGGGGGGCGACATGCGGAGCCCCGACGGGACCGATCGTGGCCAGCCGGCAGTTCGGCACGTCGCGGAAGGCGCGGCGGTAGAGCTCCAGATCGGCGCTCACGACGCACCTACCCGATCGGCGAGCACCTCTAGCGCGTCGATCGCCCCGGGATCCAGAGCCGGGCTGGTGAGCGCAACCTTGGCGTCGGCGACCAACGAGAACACCCGCCCCGGAACGGGAACGGCATCGCCGTCCTCCTCGTCGTCGCGGAGCTGGAACGCGAGACCCAGCGGTCCTGCATAGGCGGCCAACGCATCGAGCGTGCCGGGGCCGGCTCCGGCCAGCGCGGCGCCGATCGCGAGCGGTCCCTCCACGGTGTAGGACCCGCTCTTCAGCGTGGCCACGACCGTCGACCCCGGCCCTTCCGTTCCCAGCACGTCCAGGCATTGACCGAGCGCCATCTCCGTGCGCATCCGGTTGTAGCGATCGAGCGCCACGACCAGGACATCGAAGTCGAACCCGGCGCTCAGCAACACCCGATCTGCCAGAACGGCGGCGAGATCCCCAGAAAGGATCGCCAGGGAACGGCCCGTGCCCTCAGGATCTGGCGCGCCCCGCCGACGCGCCTCGTTCGCCAGGTGTCGGGCGCTCGAGGGCACACCCCGTCGCTCGGACGTGCCGTCCATCAGGTCGTCGTGGATGAGCGCCATGGTATGCAGCAGCTCCATCGCGGCCGATGCACGAGCGATCGGCTCCTCCTGCCGACCACCGGCGGCGCGGAAACCCCAATAGCAGAACGCCGGACGGAGCCGCTTACCACCGGCTTCGACCAGTCGGATCACTTCGTCGATCGGGAGCACGGCGTCCGTCGCCACGAGGGCCATCTCGGTCCGCATCTCGCGCAGGAACGCGCGCAAGACGCCCTCGATCCGGTCGCGCGGCTCGAGCAGAGCGGGCGGCATCGCAGCGATCGGATCGGCGGCCATCGACATCAGTATCGCAAGCCTGGCTCCGCCGCTAGGCCGATATCATGGGCCGGGCGCAACCCGCTATCTCATGAACCGCTTCCAGAAGCTCGCCGTCGCCACTGCCACCGCCACGATCGCGCTGTTCGCCGTCGGCGGGCTGGTTCGCGGCACCGGCTCCGGGCTCGGCTGCTCCACCTGGCCCACCTGCGAGCCGGGCAGGCTGTTCCCCGCAGGTGGCATCCATTCCTTCATCGAGTTCTCGCACAGGTTCTTGGTGTTCGTGGTGACCGTGTTGGTGGTGGCAACGGCGGTCACGGCGTGGAGGCGGTACCGAGCCGTTGGGTCGATCGTGTGGCCAGCGCTCGCCGCGATCCCGCTGGTTCTGGGCCAGGCCGTCCTCGGCGGCGTGGTGGTGCACACCGAGTTGAACCCCTGGTGGGTCACGGCTCACTTCGCCGTGGCGTTAGCGTTCGTAGCCGACGTGATCGTCGTGGCCGTGAACGGTTTCATGGTCGAACGGCAAGGCCGGTCCGGCCGCGCGTCGGGTGAGGACCTGGGGTTCGCGCGACTGACGTTGGTCGTCACCGGCGCGACGGGCGCCCTGCTGCTCGTGGGCACGTACGTCCGGGCGACCTCCGCGGGGCTCGCCTTCACCGACTGGCCGCTCATGGACGGCCGGCTGGTGCCCGCACTCGGGGGAGCGGCGACGGCGATGTTCGTGCATCGCGTCCTGGGGGCGGCCGTAGCTTTGCTGGTGCTCTGGGTGGCGATCCGGGCTCGAACCATGGCGAGACGATCCGAAGAAGTGGTGGTGCTTTCCACGCTGACGCTCGGTCTATTCGTTGCTCAGATCGCGTCGGGAGCTCTGAATGTGTCCTCCCGGCTGCGGCCGTGGGCCGTGGTGCTCCACGTGGCACTCTCGGTCCTGATCTGGTCGACGCTGGTGGCTCTGGCGAGCCTGTCGCGCTGGATCGCGGTCGGCGCGGGCGAGCCGTCACTCCCCTCGGGTGAGCAGCCGGCTCCACCGGGAGGATCGTTGCGCGACACCGTCACCGCGTACGTGCAGCTCACGAAGCCGAGGATCATCGTCCTACTACTGATCACAACCGTGCCGGCGATGATCCTGGCCTCCCATGGCCTGCCCCCGATCAGACTGGTCCTCGCCACGCTGCTCGGCGGCACGGTGGCCGCAGGCTCAGCGAACGCGATCAACATGTACCTGGACCGAGACATCGACCAGATGATGCGCCGGACCCGTCGCCGCCCGATCCCGGCGCACGCGATCACGCCGCCCGACGCGCTCCGGTTCGGGTTCACGCTGGGTGCGATCTCATACTTCTTCCTGTCGATCACTGTGAACGTGCTGGCGGCCACCCTGGCGCTCTCCGCGATCGCCTTCTACGTCTTCGTGTACACCATGTGGTTGAAGCGAACGACCGCTCAGAACATCGTGATCGGCGGCGCAGCGGGCGCGATGCCGGCGCTAGTCGGGTGGGCCGCGGTCACCGGATCGCTCGCGGCCCCCGCCTGGGTCCTGTTCGCGATCATCTTCGTGTGGACCCCGCCGCACTTCTGGGCTCTGTCGATGCGCTACGCCGGCGACTACGCCGCCGCGGGGGTACCGATGCTTCCTGTCGTGAAAGGCGAGGACGAGACGCGGCGTCAGATCTTCCTCTACTCGCTCCTGCTGTTCGGCACGACGCTGCTCCTGTACCCGGTGGGACGGATGGGCCCGATCTATCTGGCAACGGCCGTGGCCCTGGGCGGGGTCTTCGTCTACCGGACCCTCCGGCTTTGGCGAGAGGCCGGGGCCGCGCGCGCCTGGGGCGTCTTCACGTACTCGATCGCCTATCTGGCGGCGCTCTTCGGGGCCATAGCGCTAGATGCGCTGGTCGTAGCCCGCTAACCCCGGTGGGTCAAGCCTCCGCTGTCAAGACCCGATCGACCAGCTGTCGGAGCTGCTCCGCGCTCGTTTGCCCGTAGACCGCCCAACGGATCGTCCCCGAGGCGTCGATCACGAACGTGTCCGGGTAGCCGAAGAGCCCGAAGTCGTCCGCCCACGCTCCCGAGGGATCTTGGATGCTGGGATAGGAAACGTCGAACTCCTGGATCCAAGCTCTGGCGGCCGCCACGTCGTCGCGCTCATCCACACCCAAGAACTCCACGCCCTTGCCTTGGTACTCACGACGGACCCTCTCCAGGGCGGGCTGCTCGTCACGACAAGGATCGCACCACGTGGCCCAGAAGTTCACCACGACCACGTCGCCACGGAGGTCCGCGAGCGCAACGGGGTCGCCGTCGAGATCGTCCCCCGCGAGGGGCGGAGCCGGAGAACTCATACTTTTCGCGCCGAGGGGATCGGCAGAGGCGTCGCCCCCTTTCGTGCAGGCGGGCGCCACCAACAGCAGAACCATGACAAGGGTGACCGCGGCTCGGCGAAGCATCTGACTCACGCTAGCAGCGGTGTCGCGAAAGGCTCAGCCCGAAGGGGACGCGCTCGGGCCGCCGGACGGCCCTGCACCAGCCCCGCCTCCACCAGCCGCGACCACGACGGTCCCGTTCATGGTGGTGTGCACGTCGCACTGGAAGTAGTAAGTGCCGGCCTCGAGCGGACCGATGGCGTAGGTCTTCGTCGCGACACCGGGGAACTGCTCGCCCTGGAACAGGGTCGTCGACTTCGAGGCGTCGTTGTAGATCGCGATGTTGTGCAGGGTCCCGGCATCCTTGTTCTCGAACGAGATCGTTACAGGCTGCCCCGCCGGAAAGTCCAGTTCCTTCGTGTCGAACTGCAGTCCCTCAGCGACGACCGGGATGCCGCCGGCTGCGGTCCCGGACTCGATCGTGCCCGTCATGGTCGTCGGGTGGACCTCGCAATGGAAGAAGTACTTCCCGGCCTGCAGAGGCGGCATCTCATACGTGGTCCGCAACGGTCCCGTGATGATGGCTCCGGTGAACAGAGATGTCGCCTGCGGGTTCGCCGCCGGATCCTCTCCGAAGACCACCACGTTGTGCGGTACACCGGGGTCCTGGTTGTCGAAGTCCAGGGCCGTCGGACGATCGGCCTCAACCTGCAGCGTGGTCTGGGCGTACCCATCGGCCGCCGCCCCCTCCGGTGCGGCGAGCGAGACATGGAGAGGCTCGGGGCCGGTCGCCTCCCCGGTACCGATCGCCACGATCGCCACACCACCGGCCAACATGGCTATGCCCGCGATCACGCCGACCATGGAGAAGAGCGAAGCGTTCGAAAGGCGCGAGCGAGACGCGACGAACGTCGCCACGGCCATGATCGAGGCCGCCACGATGAGCGCAACGAGGGTCGCGGCGCGGGCGGACACCGAGAGCAGCACCCTGGAGAAACCGAACAAGACCAACCCGATGATCAGCATGATCGCGATCGGAAGCACGAGGGGCAGCACCAGGCTCTGACGGGCGTGCCCGTGTCGCTCTGGCGCCGGGGCGGGCTTGCTCTCGGTCAGTTGGTCGGTCATCGACTCATCTCCACGTGGATCTCGCGCTCGACGTCGCGGTAACGCGAGGCATCCCACCCCTCACGTTCTTCCAGCCGGTGCCACCGGAAGAAGATCGCGGTGATGAACCCCCACAGGGTGGCACCGCCGATCAACTTCATGATCAGTCCGGCCATCAGCTGGTCGGTCAAGACGCCGATCCCCCAGATCCGCGGGAACGTCGCGTAGATCGGATACAGGGCATGGTCGCCGAACGTCAGGAACGACGCCGGGATCGTGGGCGCCAAGGATTGCAGGAACAGGTAGATCATCTGCCCCGGCGCCGGGAGCGCCGGGTACTCGGGTAGCGGAGACATCACCGGCCACCACATCAACAGAGCGGTCGAGGTGAGGAGCACGTGCAGGGCGAAATGGGTCCACTCCGAGCTTACGGACGCGAGCACGACTGCCGGCCAGTGGACGAAGAGCAGGACGCTGTTGAACAAGACCAGCGCCACGAGCGGCCGGGACAGCACCCGGAAAGCCGACGCGACCGACCTGGGACTCAGGAGCGTCCGCAAGAGCCAGGCCGGCATCCCCGCGATCAGCAGCGGCGCCGCGACCAGTGTGAACAGCATGTGCTGCACCATGTGCACGTGATAGAGGTAGTTCTCGGCCAGGTCGTGCACCGGCCAGTCGGCCCCGACCCAGAGCACGGCCATCCCTGCGAGGAAGAAGCGGGTGCGGCGTGGCTCGACCGCCTCGCCGGTCGCAAGCGCGTGCCGCCGGCCTGCGATGACGTACGCCGCTGCGATCGAACCGAGCAGCAGCCAGACGTCGGGGTGCAGGTGCCAGCCGGGCAGTGTCATGGGATCAGTTCAGGAACGTCCCGAGCGTGAGCAGGACGACCAGGTAGAGGGTGGTGGCACCCGCGAGCCCCATGACGAAGAAGCGCGAGTAGCGACGGTTGTCGAACTTCAGATGCATGAACCACAGAACGACGAGCGCGAACTTCAGGCCCGCCAATCCGAACAGCATCGGTATGAATAAGGAACCCAGGTCGTCGCGTGCGAAATACAGCGCGACCTCCACCGCCGTGATCGCGCAGAGGATGAGGAAGATGCGCACGTACTCCTTCGCGCTCGGGTGTCTTCCGTGCGCGTGGGCCCGCTCCTCGCGGATCTCGTCGATCTCGGTCGCCGTGTGGTCGGTCTGCGAGTCGGTCATACGCTCCTACTTCTGTACGGGACCAGTGGGGATCAGGTACACCACCGTGAAGATGATGATCCACACGATGTCCACGAAATGCCAGTACAACCCGACCATCTCAACGGGGAACGCCGGATCCTCGGGAAGCCGATCGGCGAAGGAGAGCCCGGTCAGAGAAAGCAGCATCAGGATACCCACGGTCACATGCACACCGTGGAACCCCGTCAGCACGAAGAACGTCGTGCCGAACAGATTCTTGGTGAGGGACAGGCCTTCGTTGTAGAACGCCGTGAACTCGTAGACCTGGCCACCCACGAAGGTCATGCCGAGCATCGCGGTCGCCAGCAGCCACAAGCGCATCCGAGTGAAGTCCCGATTCTGAGCCGCCGCGAGCGCCAGCACCATGGTGAGGGAGCTGGCCAGCAGGACGAACGACGACACCGATGTGTAGGCGATGTCGAAGACGTCGGCCGGGTACGGCCCCTCGATGCTCGCTCCGCGATACAGCACGTAGGTGGTGATCAACGCCCCGAAGAGCAAGCACTCCGAAGACAGGAAGAGCCACATGGCGAGCTTGGTATGCGGCAGACCGGTGGTGGTCCGGTGTTCGTCGTGTCCCTTCGCGATCGCGGTGTCAGCCATGGATCACTCCGCCACCGAGGGCTCGAGTGCCCAGCCGTAGAGACCGACCAAGAGCGTCGCCGCTCCCAGACCCACGAGCCACCACGAGTAGATCACGCCGTATCCCATGAGGGGCAAGCCGAAGGACGCCACCAGAGGCCAGTACGACGGGCTGGGCAGGTGGATCGCAAGTCCGGCCCCTAGATCGTGACCGGCATCGTGCTCGGGCGCGGCTCCAGCCTGCACCGGAACCAGCCGCCCGCTCTTGTCCTCGGCGTACTTACGGTGCCAGAACTCATCCAGGGAGTGGATCTCGGGGATCTCGTCGAAGTTGTGAACGGGAGGTGGGCACGAGGTCATCCACTCGATCGTGCGGGCGTCCCAGGGGTCCTCGTTCTCCAGGCCCGGCGCCTTACGTTGCGTGCGGATGACGTTCACGATGAAAGCAAGGATCGAAAGCGCGATCATGAACGCCCCCAGCGTGGAGACCCCGTTCCAGAACGTTAGCCCGAGTGACTCCGGATACGTGTACTCGCGGCGGATCATGCCCTGCAGACCCAGGATATGCATGGGGCCGAACGCCAGGTTGAAGCCCACGATCATCAGCCAGAAGTGCACCTTGCCCAGGCCCTCGGAGAGCAAGCGACCGAACACCTTAGGCCACCAGTAATACATCCCCGCGAAAAGCCCGAAGACGGCGCCGCCGAACAGCACGTAGTGGAAGTGCGCCACTATGTAATAGGTGTCGGTCTGTTGGTAGTCTGCCGGCACGATCGCGTGCGTCACGCCCGACAGTCCGCCGATCACGAACATGGTCACCGTGCCGATCGAGAACAGCATGGGCACCTTGAACTGCAGGTCACCCCCGTACATGGTGGCCATCCAGTTGAAGATCTTCACCCCGGTCGGGATGGCGATGATCGCCGTCGAGATGCCGAACGCCGTGTTCGCCACCGGCCCCAACCCTGCGGCGAACATATGGTGCGCCCACACGCCGAACCCGATGAACCCGATCGCGATGCCCGAGAAGACCACGAACTGGTAGCCGAACAACGGCTTGCGACTGAACACGGGGATCGTCTCGGAGATGATCCCGAACGCCGGCAGGATCAGGATGTAAACCTCCGGGTGGCCGAAGAGCCAGAACAGGTGCTGCCAGAGGATCGGGTCTCCGCCCGCGGTCGGGTCGAAGAAGTGAGTCCCCCACCGCCGGTCGAACAGCAGCTCGAAGAGGCCGACGGTGATGATCGGGAGCGAGAACGCCAGCAACAGCTGGACGACCAACCCCATCCAAACGAAAACCGGCACGCGGAAGAAAGACATCCCGGGGGCGCGCATGTTGATCACCGTCACGGCCAGGTTGACCGCACCGGCCGTCGAAGCGATGCCGGCGATCAGCAGACCGATCGCGTAGAACGTCATCCCGATGGAGGGATCCGTGGTCGAGTTGGGCGCGTACCCGAACCAGCCCCCGTTGGGGGCCCCGCCCAAGAAGAAGCTGGTGTATAGGAACACCCCGGCCAACAGGAACACCCAGA
>Ga0315273_10009739_pt1 | contig 12213 bp, 14 predicted proteins | sample YL17G02_0_MG_FD_205753 | JGI IMG/M metagenome (GOLD analysis project Ga0315273, IMG submission 205753) | Sediment microbial communities from Yellowstone Lake, YNP, Wyoming, USA - YL17G02_0 | ecosystem: Environmental > Aquatic > Freshwater > Lake > Sediment | place: USA: Wyoming | collected... | reverse complement strand
ATATCGCGCGCGGAGATATGCCAAGCCTGCTGTTCAACCTTGTAGTTCGGATCAAGCGGCATGGTCACAGCACGGACAGCGCCACTGCTTAGACGTATGGTGTATATCTGCCCCCAGCGGTTGTTTGGATCATCTCCGCTTGGGGGGTTCGGACACCAGCCGCGGCGCTGTCCAACGATGACGTCGGTGTTGGCATCGAATGGAGAGATTGCCATGTCTGCATGGCCGAGCCCGAAGATAGAGCCAGTGTTCGGATCGGCTCCAGTAGCCGGCCCATTTGGATCGTAATCTCCGTTAATATCCTCATGATTGTAGCACACGTACGTGTTGGGGTCATAAGCGTGAGGAGTAAGCACCTGCGTATTTGAATCATGATCGTAGACGCGGAGGAAGTCGCTTACGGCGACTACTGCGTAGTTCCCGCTTGGGGAGATTGATGCCCAATCGATGCTGCAATTGGGCAGTCCGAGTTCGTCCAACAGGCCGCAGGCACTTACATCCGTCACTGGTCCAACGCCGATGCTACCGTTTGAGTTGGAGCGGGCCATGTTGACGGTGAACATCCTCGTAGCATCGTGAAGGAGAACGAATCTCGAGCCGTTCGCGCCTTGCCCCTGGTTCCCCTCGCTGTTCCCGATGCCATCGACGGTGAAGGGCAGGTTCCATTTCCTATCCTGCCTGCATGTGGATTGGTCAATCCACTCAAGGAGCTTGCCACGTGCGATGAATCTAACGTATTCCGTCCCGAAGCCGCAGCCATAGCACCAACGACCTTCGCCGGTAGAAGAGCATGCCGGCCAGAGGGGCTCGTATGTCTCTCCGTTGAGAAAAAGCTCACCGTTGCTAGTACCTGTGTCGGTGTAAAATTCGAGATGTAGAGCCTTTCCGTTTGAATTCCACGGCTGGTCCTTGGAGTAGTGATGTCGAGTCTTCAGTGGCCAGATCCCGGGCGGGTACGCAGGCTGCCCTTGTCGCCTTCCAGTCCAGACAATCTCGTTACCGACATCTCCAGTGAGACGCTTGACGGCGGTGTTGAAGGTGGGATCTGTAGTCCAGGTCTGATACGCAGGCCTCGTCTGCAGGTCCGGCGCGTTCGCGATTCGCTTGCCTGTATTCACGCCCGTGAGAGCGGCGAACGTGAACCAAGTCGCAGCGATGATGAGGATGAAGAGCAGCGGGCCGTATTTGCTTGACTTCATTTACCCTCCTTCTGAGCGGCGACGAGCTTGTCCTGAAGAGGAACAAGCTCTCTTGCAATCTTCCCGGGGATAGTTACCTTGTCGCAGAGTTCGATGAGGAAGGTAAGTTCCTCATCCGTGAGCTCGACTTTCTTCATCTCCTCCTCCTTACGCTGCCAGGCCGACGGTGCGAAGTAGAGTACGCAGGGTATTGTATTTTGTCGTCAGTTCCTTGAAGTTGTCGTTTAGAGTAGCCTGGTCGAATGAGGAGCCAACATCGACCACTTCACCGTCTGCGGTTCCACCACCGCTATCATCAAGCTCTCCGGGGTCCGATGGCTGGACTACGGGGGTGGCGTTCCACCACGCCTGTTTCTGATTGGTCGCCGTCCCCCACTTAGATCCGGTTGAGGTTCCAAGGACAATGTTACCAGCATTGGAAAACACCACCCCGGCATAGGTAGGCTGGGCCGTGTCCTTGACGTTCTGGTTGAACCAGTCCGAGAGGGTAATGGTAGTGGCGGAAAGTCCGGTGAATACTAGAGTTCTGGATAAGCTAGCAACATCGAACGTCAGCGTCTTGTTTGCTGCTATCCCAGTGTTAGTCGTCTGGAGTTGAAGGGTGAAGGAGGCGGCGGTATCTTGTAGGAAGATACCTAGGAGGCCCTGTGTTGTTGCTTGGCCGAGTGTCTGGGTACGGATCGTACCGACTGGATATAAAGCTGTCGCGCTGAGTTTCCACGCATCGGCGTTGTTAACGCCAAACGCGAGGATCGCAGTAGTTGATGCGTCGGACTTGATCCAGTTAGTCCCCATCGTCCCTGCGGCCTTGCCGAATAGCAGCTTCTTAACCGTATGGATCTGAACATCTGCCGCAGAAGCTAGACCCCACGACACCGCTCCAGAACCGGCTGACTGAATCCGAATGCCATAGCTCTTGGTAACAGGACCGCTGAAGGAGAGCGTCCGGATATCTACACCTACCATCTCTGGCCAGGGGGTGGAAGTAGCCGCCCCAGAGACGTTGTGGTGGATATCGAGCATCCTACAGGAGATGGGGAAACCTACCATTGGAGCCAAGGATAGATCTCCCGTTATGCTAATTCTCTGGCCCGTGAAATTATATGAACTACCCGTCTTGGCGATCACTGCGTAGAGAAGATCACCCCCTGAAGTTAGTGCAGACCATGTGGAGCCAGAGTCCGACGACATCCAGCCGGATCCAACATCTCCATCTGTGCTATCAGCCAGCACCATCAGCGTCCCTGCTCCGTTTACGAAGATACGTAGCGCGTACTCGGTTGACGGAGTTAGGTTGTACGAAGAAATGCCTATGTTGATCCATTCGCCGGAAGAATCGGTTGTGATGGCACTTACATCAAGAGTTCCGGAGCCAAGAGAAGCTCCTGTCGGCTTGTGGCTGGCGTTTACCGCATATAGGTTAAACCCAATCGTACCGGGATTTCCAACCCGATAGCATCGGAACTGGACGTGGTTGGTCTTGAGACGGGCGGTAGAGGAGAAGAATGTTTGACAGAGATAGGAGGTCCCAGATATTCCATACTCTGTATCTACTACCGCACCCCAGTCCTCGTTCCACGCAAGAGATGGCTCGGTAGTGTTCCCGTCTGTGCAGTCAAACGATCCAAAGCCCCCGTAATACGAGCCGTAGTTCGCACAGATAACATCGGCTATGGAAAAGGGTCCAATATCCGCGTCCATCGTCGGGTTGACATTCAGGGCAGTTGACCAGACGCCTGTAGTCATGCTGTCGTTTATGGTAACGAGATTGCCGTAAACGCCCGGAGGGCCAGAGCCGTATATATTTAGTGGAGTTAATCCGACGAACAGCCTACCCTTGATCCTGGCCCCCCTGGAGGAGTAGCCATATGTAGCGGAATTAGACGGCCAGGATTCAACGATAGTTTGGCCCAACTGATCGTTCAACTTCAAATGGGCGTCGGCCGGAGATGGGGTCAGGGTTAGATTCGTCCCATCGCTCGTCAGCGTCAAGGAGTCGCCTACCGTAGCTCCTGCACTGATCAGGCGGTCAGCATAAACCGCTTGTGGGTAGAAGGTTAGCATGCTTTAGAGACGTCGGTAGATAATACGTGCATTCTGGATACTCTCCGCAGCGTAGATTGAGGAGCCTAAGCAGATGTAGAGTCTATTCCCTGCGGTGAGGTTCTTTTGGAACGCAAAGTCGGAGTAGTAACGTGCTCCATTAGGCAATGAGACTGTCTTTGGTAGGACATCACTCATCCCATCCTTGAGGAGGAAGTCAAGAGCTCCTCCACTTGGAGGTTGCTCTACTGTTACCTCAAAGCCTGTAATCTGTGCAGCCCTTCCTACACCCAGATCTAGACCTTGAGAAAATAGCTCTAGAGAGGCTGTGAGAAGGTAGAGATAGGCGAAGGTGTAGTCTCTTTCAGTCGGTACGAGAGCGATAGTACTACTTCCCACACCTCCGCCGAAGGAGAGACTGCCTGCCGGTTGTAAGCCAGCGCTGCGAAGCTGCACGGCAAGGGATGGATGTGGTTCGTCCGCGAACCGCTCGGCCACTAGAGCCGAGCGGTTCCCGTCGCGAGTGAAGTCTTGAGGGTAGCGGAAGACAAAGCCGGAGCGAGGGTCTTCCTTCCACCTACAGCCTTCGAGACGACTTTCGGAACGATGCATGTTACTCGAAGTAGATGAAGAGGTACCCAGAGGCCCATGCAGCGGCTGTAGCACCATACCACAGCCCTGGTGTAGTGTTATCTGATCCGAGGTTCGTCATTGCATCCAGGAAGAACTGCTCGTTGACACGTTGAGCAGAAGTGTTTGCCACCCAGCTCCAGATGAGGTTCGTCTGGGCGTCGGACAAGTTCGTCCGAGATCCTGCACCGCCAGCCCCTGAAGTCCCGGTGAGGATCATGGAACAAATCTTCACCGGAGCATTTGCGATCTGCCGCAAGGTGGCGTCAGTGAGGTCGATGATGAGAGGGTTCGTTGTCAGAGTATCTGCCATGCTCCCCTCCCGTCGTTAGTCGTTCGCCTCGGTGCTTGGATGCGAGTCCTTCATCGCGGCTGCGACGGTGATCACGAGTCTGCCGGCGGCTGTTGCGATCGTGCCGAAGATTGCGAACTGCTCTCCCTGCACGTAGTCACGTGCCGCGGAACCGGAAAATCCCAGTGTCCCGCCAATAGGCGCGAGGGTTGTAACGGTGTCGGTTGCAACACCTGTAGTGTCATTTGCTGCGACTTGAACTCCTCCTGCTGCGGTAATCATCGGAGCTGCCGAGGCGCTCTTTCGGAACTTCAGAGCAGAGAGAGTGCCTGTGGCACTGAGCCAGCGAATGGCGACGCGATGGAGACGCATGCCTTGTGGGGCTGTGAGGTGGTAGAGCATGACGTCTGTTCCGGAGGCTGCAGTGATGTCGACCGTCTCGGTCGAGATAACGTAGCCTCCGGAGTTCGGACCGGAGTATGTACTTCTCGTCATGTTCAGACCCCCGGAGTTCCGTCGACGCCACGCCAGTCACCGTGGCCACGACCGAAGCGGCAGTAGGTCTTGAACTTCGAGTCGCCAGTGTCGAAGTCGTCCGCACCGTTGAATTCGGGAGAGACGCGCCAGTAGAACCAGAGATCCGTGTCTCCCTTCGCAGCGAGCAGCCACCAGGCCGTCGTCGAGGTCAGGAAGATGTCCGTCTTCCACGCGATCCCCTCGCCTTGCAGAGCGTTGATCGTGTTGTCGGCGCTGTCGGGTTTCTTCTCGGTAAGCATGAGTTCCTTCGCCTTGAAGCGAAGGTCCACAGGCAGGAGAAGAGTCACTGGATTCATCATGACGGGGATGGCGTTCTCGTCCGTCATCTTCGTGAACCGCATGATCGAGGCTTGGAGCGCTGTCTGGCCGAGGGCGATGGCCGTCGCTGGCTTGTTGGCATACGTCGCGCCGTTTGATAGGACGTGGGCTGTATGGCAGAGCTCGCGGGCTGTTCCATCACCTTCCGGCCAGCCGGGGTAGGCAGCATCGAAGGCGCTGTTCATGACGATGTGGCCTTGAACCTCGATGACCTGATTCACGCCGCGCGCGTGCGCCTTGTTCATGCGCTTCATGATGTTGTACAGGTCGTCGTCCCACATTTCACGAGTGATTCGGTAGCCACCACCGTACGACTGCATGGTGTATCGAATCTTGGCGCCGTACTTCGCCGAGCCGTAGTTGATCGCTTCGCCCTCGTCCTTTGTTCCGAAGGAGGTGAAGCCGGGCACGTACTGATCTTCCTCGAACGCACGCTTGGTCGTGGTGACGTTCATGAAGAGGGAGTACATCGAGGGCCAGGCCTTCAGTTCCTCGAAGTGGGTCTTGCGGAACCCTGGAACGAGGAGGTTTGCGAACTGGCCAGTTTGCATCGGACCGGGCATGTAGTGATCTCCTTCTGCCGTTGGTTACGTGGTCAGGATCGTGAGAGCGAGCTGACTGGGGAAGAGAACGACTTCGAGGCGTCCGTTTGTGACGCCGAGACCATCACGGCTGTCGACGTCGATGCAGTAGCCCATGACACCAGCCGCTGCGGGAGTCCAGATCAGCTTGCCGAGACCAGCTGTCCCACTGAAGGTGAGGGTACCTTCGATGCCGATGTCCGCAATTACGGTTGAGCCGGAGTTCCTGCAGATCGAGAGTACCATCTGCGTCGTGAGGAGCGCAACTGAGATGGGCGTGTCTGTTACGCCCGTGGCGTCCTGCATCGCCAGGCCGTAGATCTTGTCGGTACCAAGGGTACCGATGACGGTGACCTTCCCCGCGACGAGGAAGACCGGCGCGCCTGCTTTGAAGGACTGGGCGGCCGCTTCGGGGTGGGTCTTGTGAACGATCGGTCCGCCGTGAAGCACCTTGCAGATTTCTGCATACACGATTGCCATTTACTTGTCCTCCGAGAGATTCGTGCCTTCGTGGAAGGCGGTGATTTGATGCTTCTCCGATAGACCGGCGTTGGCCATTTCCCGGTTGAGCTTGGCCGCTTCGGCCTTGTTCCAGTCCTTCGACGCGCGAATACGACGCTTGTTCTCCTCCTCGACGCTCTTGAGAATAATCTCCCGCTTGGCGTTTGGAACTTGCATCAGGATCGCGTCGCCGAGGCGAATGCAGCCATCGACGGCAACGATGTCCCCCATTTCTTCTTTCTTCGTCTTGACGACTGAGTAGCCGGCCAGGACGTAGGCGTTGTTTTCAGCCGGTTTCTCTGGGCCCCAGAAGGCGGTGAAGCCGGGCTTGATGAGGCCCTTCTTTATCGCCTGAGCCGCGACTTGTGATGTCATGCTGTCGTAGTCAAGCATGTGTTAGGCCTCCTTTGTATCTGACTGTTGTGCAGAGCTGAAGTGGACGAACTCTTCCGGGGTCATCCCGAACTCCTTGCACATCTTCTGTTCCATGTCGTCGAGCTGGACTTTGGACTTCGGGCCCTTTGGACCAGGGGCGCCTGAGCCCGCGCCGGTCTCAGATTCAGATGTCTCGGCGATAGTTGCCGAGGCCGCTGCGCGTAGTTCGTTGTAGTGACGGCCTGTTACGATGTTCACGGCTTCCATCCACATTGAGAGGTTCGCGCGGGCTGTGTCGTTCGTGTTCTGCATAACCTGCTCGACTTCAGGCCAGAAGGACTTGACTAGCTCCTTCGGAGCCGCGTTCTTCGCACGCTCGCGAGCGAATTCCTCCCAGTTCTCTTGCGACTGTGAGGCCATTGGGCCGATGCGCTGTTTGAAGTATGAGTCGAGTTTCTTCGCATCGTCGGGATGGATCTCGACGGGAGGGTCTTCGGGCTTCTCCGGTTCGGTATTCGCGCGCTGCCCGACGGTCTCGAGAGCTTGGAGAGCACGTTCCGCGAGCTTCGTGTTTTGTTCTCGAAGAGTTCGAATCTCAACGTCGCGAGGGTCTTCGGTCTTCTTCTCTTCAGTCTGTCTCGGGTCTGGATTCGGGTTTACCATCGTCTATGATCTCCGCGGGTAAGGCAAGGGCTTTGTTAAAAGCCTCCCATCGCCCCTGCGCCTTCAGGACTTCCTCCCATGAGCTGCTCGAGAGACACGTTTTGTTCGCCTGATCCATTGCCTCCACCAGGCGGCGGACCAAGCGCTGATAGAGCGGATTCGCCTTCAGCTCCAACTCCGTTGAAGGATCCCACATTTTGAAAGAGCTCCCTGATATCCGGGCTGAGAATTGCGATGTCCCGCTGTTCGAATGTCTCGAGCAGTTTCTCGAAGCCAGCCTTCGCCGCCACGGAGATGCGGATACCGACTTCTTTGAGCGCGGGAGGCGTTTGGGGGTTCGACAGGAGCATCGCGAGTTGGAAGAGACGATCGTAGTATTGAAATGCGACGCCCATGAGGGTTTGTTGGTTCATCTTTTCGACTTCGCGGTTCATGGCGGCGGTGGATGCGGCGACTTCGATCCCGATTAGTTCGCGAAGCATGCCGCGAGGAAGTTGCATCATCATTTGGACGAGCATTCCATCGTCGCCGAGAGCGTAGTAGGAGGCGCCGGTGGGGCGGAATTGCTGGAACATTTCAAGAAGGCGCATACCGAACTCGCCGACGTATTCACGGAAGTCGTGAGTTACAAAGTCGAAGCGACGGTTTGATTCTTGAATGAGCGCGAGAGTTGTCGTAGCCGTCCCGCGTCGACCAATTACCGAGCTCTCGCGCCCAAGGTTGTAATCGGAAACGCCGGTTGCACGCTCGGCGTAGTCACGCATGACGAGGCCGAGTTGGAAGATTGAACCGTGGACTTCGCCGAGAGGGAAGTCTTCTAAGTCCTTGACGTCGTCGAGCAGCCAGACTTTGCCGGGGTAGATCATTTGGCCGGGACGGATGCCAGAGCCCTTGCGCGCTTTGAACATGCGAGTGTTGGCGATCGTCCCGTTGTCTATGCCTTGGTTCATGATCGTGGAGAGGGCAGCTTGGTATTGTTCGGTCATCTCGCAGATGCCGCGACCGTACGGCCAGCCTTCGACTGGGAAGTATGTTGGGAGCAGGATGTCGCGCCATTGTGGGAAGTAGCGGTTGAACGTCCAGCGGAGGGGGATCATCGATTCGCGATGGAGGACGAGGCGCTGTTCGACTTCCTCGCCATCTTCGGTGAGCGGCGCGCGGAATTGAATGATGTCGAGCTCGAGGTCGCGTCCGTAGCCGGTAGAGATGCCGGACATGATTTCGCGTTCTTGCAAGTTCGGGTGAGGGAATTTCTTCTGCCAGTCTTTGAGTTGCGCGACGGCGTCGAGCTTGTAGTGACCTGCGGCTGCGCGGGATTGGATCTGACCGAAGCGGAGACGGACAGCCTCGCGGACCCATTGAGCCGAGCCGACGGACACGGCGTCGCTGGGGAGGGTGAAGTTCTCGTGACGGATCATCGAGCTCACGGGTCCTTCACGGACGACATGCACGTCCTCGACGGCTTGGAAGTTCTCATCATACGTGAAGGCCTTGCGACGGAGCGGGTCCCAGCAGATCTTCCATGGGCAGTAGCCGAACTTCGTTGTGGCAAAGGCGATGTCGCGAAGGCTGCTGTGAAAGCCGGGCAGTTCCTCTCGATAGTCGGAGACGACACGTTTGACTTGGTAGTCAAGGAAGCGCTCCAGAGGTTTGGCAAGAGGTGCCGTCATTGCGGACAGAGCCTTCGCGACGAAGAGGGCAGGGTAGGCTTCGATTGTGCGGACGGTGCGCGCGACGATCGCGTCGCTGGTCATGGCGGTTAGGTTGACGGTGATGTTGGCTGCGCCGTCGAAGGGGAATGTTTTGCGCTTGACTTTTGGAGAGCCTTTGTATTGGCGCTCCCACTTCTTGACGTTCTCAAGCATCTCGACTTGTTCTGCGTCCGCGCTGTCGAGTTCGTCACGCAGCCATCGGAGGAGCTCGGTTTTGCGTTCAGCGGAGAGCTTGACTTCCGCGTATGGGAAGGAGTTTGGAGTCGAGCTAGGCATTTAGCTCCTCATGGTTATGTATGCGGGTGGCCAGCGGCGCCTTCGGCGCCGCCGACCACACCGCCCCCCCTTTATCCCCCAGCAACAAGGGGCGCGCATGTTTCATGACAAGGACCAGGTTGCTGGTCAGAGTCGTCAGGGGTATGACGTGGCTCTTGGTCCTGGTCCTTGTCATGGTCGTTTCTCCTGAAGACGCTTAGCACTGCTACGTGCGTTGCCCGCTTCGTTGGCAAGCTCGAAGTCTCGATAATCTCCGCCGAGAAGTTGAAGCAGCCGCGCTGCGGGATTTGCAGAGGTCTTGTTCTTCTGCAGGGCGGTTAGGTAACGCGCGACGAAGTTCGCCATGTTTGGATCTGGATTGTTTCCGTAGTCTTCGCCGTAGCCAAGGTCATGGCCGAGCTCGTGGATCGTAGTCTCGAAGAGCCCTGTGGAGTCTCTTGGTGCTAGGTAGACACCACGATCCGAGGAGCGATATTCTCCAACGACATTGTACTTCGGCTCGATAAACCCTCGGAGCATTGGTTGCGGGCCGCTATATTGTCTCGGAGTTACAAGAGAGGGGTTCGCGCGTCCGACGAAGTCGCGGAGGAGCGTGAAGATGGACATCATTCGAGTGGCTTCTTCTGGTGTAATCCCGCGAGTGTCTTCTGCATCGACGAAGTCGGTCATCTTCTTATTAGCGGTGAGGACTCGAAGTGGCCGCTCGGTGGAGGAGAGGCGGATCTCATTAGGCTTCGTATCTGAGTACCCTTGCAAGATGGGGTAGTCGTACGACATGCGCCGCGAGAACATCTCTGCCGGGCTAGCCATCGTCGTCAGTACCCCGTCGCTGCATCGCGCTGCGCAATGTACTCGTGCTCTTCACGTTCCTGTTCCTCGATCTCGTCCTCGTCGTCTGGACGCCTCCAGTACTTGACTGCGTATTGAAGTGCGTCGAGCAGGTCTTTGTCACGACCGCGTGGGAACGTCACGAGCTCGGCGTGGAGCTCGGTCATTGACTTGCGAATGAAGACCTGGCGCGCGTTGAAGAAGGGCTGCAGGCCGCGGATGCGGTCGTCCTTGTCTCCGCGAGCCTTTTCGGCGACGTATGGAATCCACGTACCCTGGTTCTCCCCCCGCTCGCGAGCCCAGTGCACGATCTCGTCTTGGAACCCGACGTCTTCCACAGGCACGCGTGAAGGATGCCAGCGCTTGTTTAATTCGAAGATGTGGTTGATCGTCTCGCTCGCCGGCATCTTCTTCTTGACATAGTCGGCTATGATCACGGCGCCGTTGGGTGCGCGACCCGACACGATCAGCGCGGTCTTGGACTTGCCGGTCCTCTTGCCCGTCGCCAAGTCGATTGAGAGGATCCAGGAGAACGCGCTGCGCGGGATGCGGCGGCCGTCGCTCGCCAGGACGATGTCCCCATTGTCGCCGAAATCATAGTACCGGATGTCCTCTGGTTTGAACTCGGTGACATCTGGATGGATAGGATTGCAATGGTACTGGCACGAGTACCTATACGGACCCATTGTCCTCTCAAGGGCCGCCAGACCTTCATGTGAGAAGCGTTCGAAGAACCGGATGTTGCCCGCGCTATCCAAGACGCCACATCCGCCATCGTCCCAGGCAAACTTCAGCAAGCTAGACCCAAGGCGTTCTTGCACGTTGATGTACAAGTCGGCCAGGTCCCAGGGCGTGCCGATCCAGGTCATCTCGTCCCGTTCCGGTACTTCGAGAATCGGGTCCGAGTTCGCGTCCCAGCCAATCGCGTCTTCCATCACAGCCGGCGAGTCGGCGGCCTCGTCTCCGATCAAGTCGTCCTTCCCAAAGCGCGTGCCGTGGTGACCCTGGATCTTCGCCCCGACCGCGCAGATCCATAACGAGGGATCTGCGAATGAGTCGGGTCTATTGATGATGAACTCGCGGTCGTTGTCGCGGAAGTCCCGTGAAGAGGGGTCGGGAAGAAGTTCGGGGAAGAGCCAGCGGAACGTATCGTTGCGGTAGAAGTGGCCGCGAATTTCCTTACCGAACTTAACGGCTAGATCCAGGGTCTCGGACGAGAGGACGTAGCGTTGATTCGGATCGTTGATCCACGTCCAAATCGGATAGGCGATCGACCCAATCGTGCTCTTGAAATGCCCTCGCGGAACGATGAGCATCTTCCGCTTCGCAGGGTTTTGCAAGAACTCGCACATGGGTAGATGTACGCGAGGATTTAGGTCAGTGTATCCGAGCACTGCCCTCGCCAGGAAGTACAAGGATGCTTTCGACCTCGCTCGCAGGTCCTCTTTCAGGTCCTCCGCTCGCGACGTCGCTCGTACTTGCTGGGGGGAGAGCTCGTTGGTCTGGAGAGGGTCCAACGACATCCTGGTTCCGCGCCTCTTCGATGTGTTGAATAGTGCTTCCGATCAAGTCGACGAGTTCCTGGCTAGGTTGGATCTCGCCCTGTACACGCACCTGCTTAATCGCGCCATGTCCAAGCCGTTCGAGATGGTCCGTTAGAAGGGTCGCCCTCAAGCGCTCGTTCGAAGAACCGAACATGATCTCTCGCAAGTCATCATATGCAGAGTTCGCGTCGTCCTGCATCCTGGTCCGGAGATCGGCCCCATCTCGCCTCGTCGCGGAATCGAACTCCTTCCAAACTCTCTCCTCTAACTTCCGAAGCGAGATCATGAACGCGTCCGTCCCCGTCACGTGTCGGATCCAGGCCGGCGTCAGCCCCATCTCATCGGCGATCTCCTCCGTCTTCTGGCCAATGAGAAGGCGACGAGCGATCTCTGCGTAGTTCAGGAAGCGCCTCGCCTCACGCACGTTTCATCCTTTCCTTCTGCGTCTTCGTGTGAAACGAAGAGGGCTGCTTGAGGAACGCGCGCTGATCACGCCTGACTGCATAGTCGCGTGCGAACCAGCAAAATGCCTCCCAGCGCTCTCTCCACGTCCGAGCGCTCGACAAGGCGCGGCCTAGCGGTACGTACGACATCTTCGTCTTCAATCTCCTACGTTCTGGATCTAATATAGGTCCTTTTTAGGTCAAAGTCAACGTCCGGTCCTTGCGCTGCAAGCTCAACGTCCGTCAGAATCCGGACCACAATTCCGAGCGA
>Ga0315273_10009738_pt1 | contig 12213 bp, 7 predicted proteins | sample YL17G02_0_MG_FD_205753 | JGI IMG/M metagenome (GOLD analysis project Ga0315273, IMG submission 205753) | Sediment microbial communities from Yellowstone Lake, YNP, Wyoming, USA - YL17G02_0 | ecosystem: Environmental > Aquatic > Freshwater > Lake > Sediment | place: USA: Wyoming | collected... | reverse complement strand
CGACCTACTTTGTTGCTGTCACGTTTCATAATAGCACGACCGTCATCATAGTCTTGGGCGCTCGGCGCTGCCGAAGCATACTCCAAGCGCTCTCCACTTGAATAGAGACGGCACGCGAGTTTATTATATTGCATATAATTCTTTATCGTCAAGCATATTCTAATAGAATCAGGAAAAATCGGGCATTGAAGAGGCCCGGCACACGTTGTTTTTTTTAGACATAAGGTGGATTTTCTGCTATTTTTTGGGGATTATGGCAAGAAAAGAACAAAAAAATACAACCGTCGGTTTTATTTCTTTGGGCTGCCCGAAAAATACCGTGGACAGCGAGCGAATGTTGGCGCAGATCGCGCAGGCGGGGTTGCTCATAACGAGCGAGCCTGATAATGCGGATGTTGTGGTAATCAATACGTGTGGTTTTATCGCACCGGCCAAGGCCGAGTCAATCGAGGTGATACGGCATTTTGCGCAGCGCAAGCGCCGAGGGGCCGTCAAGAAGGTAATCGTTGCCGGCTGTCTTGGCCAGAGACTGGGCGAGAAACTTTTCCTCGAGGTTGAGGGCATAGATGCCGTTATCGGTCTTGATAAGCGAGATTCAATAGTCCGAATAATCAGGAAGACTCTTTCGTCCGCCGGCAGCGCCTCTTACGTCGATCGCGCAGCGAAGACACACGGTGACATCATCCCTGACGATAGAGCCAGGCTGCTTATCACGCCGGGTCATTGGGCGTACCTGCGCATCAGTGAGGGGTGCGATCATCGGTGCTCTTTTTGCACGATCCCTTCGATAAGAGGACGTTTCCGCAGCAAGCCGCAGGAGCTTGTTCTTGCCGAGGCCAGGGAGCTGGCATCCGCCGGCGTGGTTGAGCTGAATTTGATCGGTCAGGATACGTCGCACTACGGGCGCGATTTGAAGGCAGGCGCCGGGCTGTCCGGGCTTTTGAGGGAGCTTGAGAAGATTGATGGGCCCGCGTGGATTCGGTTGATGTATCTTTACCCGGCAGGCATCGACGAGGAGCTTATCGAAACAGTCGCGGGCGGCGAGAAAGTGGTTCACTATCTCGACATTCCGATCCAGCACATAAACAATCGCGTGCTCAAGGCGATGCGCCGTAGCGATACGAGGGAGCAGATTCAACGGTTGATTGAGACGCTGCGGCGGTCTGTGCCGGATGTGGCGCTGCGGACGACGCTGATAGTCGGCTTTCCGGGTGAGAGCGACAGAGAGTTTGCCGAGCTTGTGGGTTTCATCAGGTGGGCGCAGTTCGATGCCCTGGGGTGCTTTGAATACTGTCGCGAAGCCGGCACCGGCGCCGCCCAGATGCCGGATCAGATACCGGATGCGGTCAAGCGGCAGCGGCTTGAAGAGCTTATGCTTGCCCAGCAGGAAATCGCCTTCGCCAAGAACAAAAAGAGGGTGGGCAGCGAATTGAAGTGTCTGGTGGATTCCGCTGATATCAATAACGGCAAGGGACGTTTCTACGGACAGGCCCCTGAGATCGACAGCATCTGTATCATTGAGAAGTGCTCTGCGAAGGCCGGGCAGCTCATCAAGACAAAAGTGGTCGGCACGAGGGGCTACGATCTGCTCGTCGAGCAAGTTTAGTATTGAACTGAGTCCGCGGTTCAGGTAAGCTTTTTGCTATGGTCAGATTCGTTCCAAACATCCTGACATTCAGCCGGCTCGTGCTTACCATTATCTTTCTGATAATGATTCTCTACAGTCCCGGCGTTGAAAACAAAGGAGCGTTCCTGACACTCGCGTTTGTCCTGTTTGTCATCGCAGGTCTGACGGACATCATCGACGGCAGGATCGCCCGGAAGTACAACGTTACGACCAAGTTCGGGCGAATGGTTGACCCGCTGGCCGACAAGGTTCTTGTGTGCGGGGCGTTCGTCAGCTTTGCGCTAATCGGGCAGCCGAGGCTTTTCGGCTGGAGCGCCGGTGTGTTGGCGGTCGTTCAGTGGTCGGTCGCGGGCATTTTGATTGCCAGAGAGGCTTATGTAACGGTATTGCGGCACATTGCGGAGGCACGCGGCATCAACTTCGCGGCGACGGCGTCGGGAAAGATCAAGATGTTCCTCCAATCGTTCGCCATCGGCACGGTGGTGATAAAGATGGGTCACGTCCCGACGGCGGAGTGGGGGCACTGGTTCACGTCGGTTACTTTCGTGCTGATGCTGGCGATCACAATCATTTCGGGCATCAGGGCAACCAAGCGTCTCCCCAGCCAAAAAGCAACCTAAAGGAAAGAGGCCTATGAAAAATCAATCGTCCTGCATGTTAAAGCTGACGGTTGTCTGCGCGGCGTTCGCCTTGCTCGCGGGCATCGTGGGGGCTGAGGGTGAAGAAACGGCGTTATCAGGTGTGGCAGAGGGTTTTTTGCCGCCGATCCCGGAAGGGAAGGAATGGAAGCCGGCCTGGAGCGATGAATTCGACGGGGCGAAGGTTGATGAGTCTAAGTGGGAGATTCTGGGCGACTGGAAGCGGCGGGACGGCTACTGGGTGAAAGAGGACTCATACACCGATGGCAAGGGGAATCTGCTTATCCGCACAAAAAAGGACGGAGATCGCTATACGTGCGGCGCCCTGCGGACCAAGGGAAAATTCGAGCACAAGTTCGGATACTGGGTGTGCCGGTGCAAGTTCCCGACGCAGGAGGGTCACTGGCCCGCCTTCTGGCTTCATACGAGCAGCGTCAACCAAATAGGTAACGAGGGCAGAGACGGTACGGAAATAGACATTATGGAAAAGCCGTGGCGGGAGGATAAGATAACGCAGAACCTTCACTGGGACGGCTACGGTAAGGAGCACAAACACGTCGGCAAGGAAAGCACAATACCCGGGCTGAGCGAGGGATTTCATACATTCGGGCTGCACTGGACGCCGGATGAGTACGTCTTCTATGTTGATGGGAAGGAGATTTGGCGCACGAGGGGCGGCGGGGTCTCGCAGGTGGCCGAGTACGCGAAGCTGACCGAGGAGATAGGCGCGTGGGGCGGCGATATAAGCAAAGCGGCGCTGCCCGATTACTTCGTGGTCGATTACGTTCGGGTGTATGATATGGTGGACGCGGCAGCGGCCCCGAGCGAAGTGGACCAGACTAAGAAGCTCATTCGCCAGGCGGTGGACGTTCGGCCTGCTGCGCGGCAGTTGGCGTGGCAGGAAGGCGAGTTCATTGCCTTCATTCACTTCGGCGTTAATACGTTCACCGGGCGGGAATGGGGCACGGGGATGGAGGACCCTGCGATTTTCAACCCTGAAAAGCTGGATACGGACCAGTGGTGCCGGATGATGAAGGCGGCGGGGATGACACAGGCGATTCTCACCGTCAAGCATCACGACGGTTTCTGCCTGTGGCAGACGCGATATACGGCGCACTCGGTGGCGTCGAGCAACTGGCGGCAGGGCAAGGGCGACGTGCTGCGGGATTTGGCGGCATCGTGCAGGAAGTACGGGCTGAAGGTGGGCGTCTATTTATCGCCCGCCGATCTGCACCAGATCGAGAGCGCCAACGGCCTTTACGGCAACCTGAGCGAATATACCGAGCGGGTCATCCCCCGCGCAGCGCCCGGACGTCCGTTCAAGGACACGCGGACGTTCAAATTCCTCGTCGATGACTACAACGAGTATTTCCTTAACCAACTGTTCGAATTGCTGACCGAGTACGGGCCGGTTCACGAGGTCTGGTTCGACGGGGCGCATCCGAAGCGCAAGGGCGGGCAAAAATACACTTATCAGTATTGGTATGAGCTTATTCGGCAGCTCGCGCCGGAGGCGGTGATCTTCGGCAAGGGTCCGGACGTGCGATGGTGCGGCAACGAGGGCGGCGGCACGAGAGAGGCTGAGTGGAGCGTTGTCCCGATAAGCGCGCCGCTGGACAAATTCGATTGGCCGGATATGACGGCGCAGGACCTCGGCAGCTTAGCCAAGCTGCGAGAGAATTCCGATAAGGGCGGTTTTCTGCACTGGTATCCGGCTGAGACCAATACCTCGATTCGGGATGGGTGGTTCTGGCGTGATGAGCAGCAGCACGTCAAGACGACGCAGGAGATACTCGATATCTGGCATCGCTCGGTCGGCGGCAATACGGTGTTTCTGCTGAATATCCCGCCGAATCGCGATGGCTTGTTTGGGCAGCGCGACTGCAAGGTGCTCGAGGAAGTCGGCGAGATTTTTCGCGAGACGTTCAAGACCGACCTTGCCAAAGGGGCGACTGCGAGCGCTTCGGCGAGCTGCGGGCCGGACTTCGATGCGGGCAAGGCGCTCAATGGGGATACGGCGACGTGCTGGATGCCGCCGGACTGGACGACGCAGGCCGAGTTGGTTATTACGCTGGACGGCAAGAAGACCTTCAACCGCATAATGTTCCAGGAAAATATCCGCGACTTCGGCCAGCGAATAGCGCGATTTGCCGTCGATGCGCAGCTTGACGGCCAATGGAAACAGATTGCCGAGGGCCAGACCGTCGGCTACAAAAAAATCTGCCGAACCGAGACCGTTACAACAGACAAGCTGCGAATCCGGGTCCTCGACTCCCGCCTCTGCCCCACAATCAGCAAATTCGCCCTCTACCACGCAAGACAATAGACTCAAGACTAAAGACTACAGACTGAAGACTACAGACCTCAATCCAAATGCCAACGGACCCGGCTTGTCAGCTTTTAGCATCACGTATACGCTTTCTTAATGTCTCTAAGCGATCCTTAAGCTCTTCACGGCGTGCGACATACCTTCTAATGTTTCTCTTGGAAATGCCCTTTTTCACTCTCGGACATCTTCTCAATACTCTCGTTGCTTGTTCCGCTGCGGAAATTGCCCAAGATCGCCATGGAATTTCTATGACAGTGTCCGGGGAACATTCACAGCCATAGAATTCTGAGAAGGTAATCTTGCCATCTCTGTGGCGAACCGAGAAGTCATTTACCACCTCACACTTGTTCGACAAATCCCCATTGCAGAAAAACATCGGCCATTTCTTCTTCAAACAGGTATCTTCGGTTGTTGCTATGTGATCGTGAAAGCAAGAGCGCAAGAGGGATATTATCGAGTTGTTTATACCTAAAGGAAGATGTTCAATTATTCTAATTCCACGCATCCGCAACGTGACAAAACCGGTCAAAACACCATCTTGAACATCTTCACCGTCAGGCCACGTGTACATTGAATCATATTCAACGTTAAACCTCACGATTCTTGGCATCTTGTCACCACAGCATGCAGCCAACAATGATTACGCAGTCCGGTAGAGCGTGCAACTCGTTTGCACACGCCTAATTTATGAAGTTACCGCCTTCCTTTTCTCCTTCTGGTTTTTGTTACCTTCTGCTTGGTTCTTTTTCCCCGAAAGGGGATGATTGTCGGCTTGCCGTCAATTTTCGCCCGGAAGAGTTGATAGTGGCGCTTGATCCGCTCGACATAGGCTTCGTCCTTCAACAGGACACTGCGCGCAAGATCGAGAATGGGGACGGCCAATTCGCTCTGCGGACTGCCGATATTGAGACACGGGCCCATCAGGTCAGCGATTGTTTGAGGGTCATCGTCGTGGAACCAATTCGCGTAGAACTCCTGGGATTCCCAGCCCCAGGCAATGACGGCCTCGCACCTTTTGCGAAAAGATGCCACGACATAGAAAAAAACCCGTCTGCAATCACAGCCGCGTTCGTTACAGAACATCCCGCAGAACGCATACTCGCCGGGCGGCAGTCCGGTCTTTGATCTGTCGCCAAACACGGTGATAGTGCGGGTCTCCTTCTCCGCCATAACGGGAAACAAGTCATGGAATAGTCGGTATGGCATTGTCTTTCTCTCCTCTAACGACGGGAGTTAGGCACGCGGGCTGCCGCGCCGCCTGGACTGCTTAATTCGACTCATCATGACCTGAATACCTCTCGGTCATCAATGAACACAACACAGCTGATGATGAACCATCCACCGAGGGACACTTTGATCAGCTCACCCTGACCTTGACCGGACTTTATCCTTCCGTAGAGCCGACTTCGCGTCCCGCCGCATCCGATTCTTTGGTCCTGCAACTCCCCGTCCACGATAAGTGCCTCGCCCCTGATCCAGCCGTTGCGAATCTCGACGTCGTGCTCTTTATACTTGAAACGCCATTGTTTCACGGTTCTTCTCCTTGTCGAATAATGATTATAGAGTCTGTACAAAACGGGAAGCGCAGACTATTTTTGTCAGCATAATAGACTCCCGTTGCCCTTTCAATACTATCTCGCCGACATTTTACCGGTTGGTTACAAGGGAGCAAGTTTCGTTCTATCAAAAATCGTGACAGAAAGAAGAAAAGCTGGCTTATCATCATGCCGATGCGGGGGAATCCGGAGCCGCTTCGCGGGAATATTCGAATAGATTCCTCGACCGCGCTCGGAATGACAAATTCAAAGGTGGGCACAGCCGAGCCCGCGCTACTGGCTATCACGGCGTAGCCTTTGGCGAAGCCAAATCATCCGTCGCCTGTCGTCCCTCGTCCCTCGTGCCTTGGCGCCCCCACAAGGGGCCTTGGGGGCGTCATGGCTACTTACCTATGGATTTCTTCGCTGCTGCGACAGCCGCCTCGACCGTTATGCCGAACTTCTCGAAGCAGACCTTGAATGGAGCAGATGCGCCGAATGAAGACATCCCGATAAAGATGCCATTATCCCCCAGCCACTTGCTCCACCCTAATTCGACTCCGGCCTCAATCCCAACCCTTGCCCGCACGCTCGGCGGGATGACCGAGTGCTTGTATTTTTGGTCCTGCCGCTCGAACAGCTCCCAGCACGGCATACTGACCACCTGCGCCTTTACCCCTTCCTTCGCCAGCCGTTCAGCCGCGCCGAGCGCCAGCGAAACCTCCGAGCCGCTCGCCAAGAGCAGCACATCGGGCTTATCCGCGCCGACCAGAACGTAAGCGCCCCTGCCAAGATTGGCCGCCGAGGCGTATTTGGCCTGGTCGAACACGGGCAACCCCTGCCGAGTCAAAAGCAGCGCAACCGGCCCGTCGCGGTGCTCCAGCGCATACTTCCACGCCTGCACCGTCTCATTCGCGTCGGCGGGCCGAAATACCAGAAGATTCGGTATCGCGCGAAGCGCCGCGGCGTGCTCGACCGGCTGATGCGTCGGGCCGTCCTCGCCGACCCCGATACTGTCGTGCGTAAATACGAATATCGTCGGATACCTCGAAAAGGCTGCAACCCGAATCGCCCCGCGCATGTAATCCGAGAATACGAGGAATGTCCCGCCGTACGCCCGCAATAGACCGCTCACCGATATTCCGTTGATTATCGAGCCCATCGCGTGCTCCCTGACCCCGAAGCGCAGATACCTGCCGTCGCGGGAGTCCCTCTGGAAGTCCTTCGCCTCCTTCCAGCGCGTATTATTCGAAGGCGTCAGGTCCGCCGAGCCGCCCACAATCAACGGCAGCCTCGGCATAACCGCATCCAAGACCTTCCCCGACGCCTGGCGCGTGGCGACCGAGGCGCCCGCCTCGAACTTAGGCAAAATCTCATCGAGCTTAAGAGGCAGTTTGCCCGCCGCGGCGTCCTCAAACTCACGCGCAAGCTGCGGATGCGCCTTGGTATAATCGGCGAACAGCTTACTCCAGCCCTCCTGGGCCTTCCTGCCCTTCTCCACGGCCTTGGCGATATGAGCCGCGGCCTCATTGGGCACATAGAAGCTCTTGGCAGGGTCCCACCCATACTTTTCCTTAATCAGCCTGATTTCGTCGTCGCCCAGGGGGGCGCCGTGCGCCTTGGCACTGTCCTGCATATTCGGACTGCCGAAAGCAATATGCGTGCGGAGCTTTATCAAAGTGGGCCGCATCTTCTCCGCCTTGCCGTTCTCGATAGCCTTCTCGAAGGCGGCCATATCGTTGCCGTCGCCCGGAACCTCCTGAACGTTCCACCCGTAAGCCTCGAATCGCTTCGCCCTGTCCTCCGTGAACGAGAGGTCCGTGCTGCCGTCGATGCTGATATGATTATCGTCATAGACGACTATCAGGTTATCCAATCCCAAATGTCCCGCCAGCGAACACGCCTCCGACGCAACGCCTTCCTGCAAATCGCCGTCGCTCGCGATGACGTAGATTCTGTAATCAATGACCGGGAATCCGTCCCGGTTGAAATACTTGGCCAGATACTTCTGCGCGATGGCCATCCCCACCGCGTTGGAAATCCCCTGCCCCAACGGCCCGGTGGTAACCTCCACCCCGCACTTGGGGTCATATTCCGGGTGTCCCGCCGCCTTGCTGCCCCACTGGCGGAAGCTCTTGAGCTCCTCCATGCTGATGTTGTACCCCATCAAATGCAGCAGCGAATACAGCAGCGGGCCCCCGTGCCCCGCCGAAAGAACAAACCGGTCCCGGTTATGCCAGAGCGGATTGCCCGGATTATGTTTGATATGTCGCGTCCACAGCACATAAGCCGCCGGCGCCATTCCCATCGGCATTCCAGGATGCCCGGAATTGGCCTTTTGGACCTGCTCCATCGACAAAAATCTAATCGTCTGCACGCAAAGCTCATCAAGCTCCGACATCCCCGGATTCTTTACAGATACACTCATTACCGATTTCCTCTAAAGGCTTCTGCAAAATTGCAGGTTAGGCCTATATTGTTGAAGAAATTCTCTTTTATGATTTTCTTCAATAATCACATAAGCGATTACAAGGCAATACGTTGCCATCGAAAAGAAAAAATCAACAAACGATTTTTTCTTTTCTAAGTAGGTCTAACCTGCAATTTTGCAGAACTCATATTTCCTGTAATAAAAAGATTCCCATTACAATTTCGCCGACAAAATGGCCCCAGACATTCTGGCGACAGCCTTGCTAAGATACCGGCGGAACCCCGCTTCCGCAAGCCTTTTTATCCCGCCAAACCTTTTGCTCTTCACGGATAATCAGCCTGTGGCGCGTGCGCCCCGTCCCGAATTCTCACTTGCAGAAACGCTCGTTTCACAATATAATTATATGCAAATCTTCAGAACCACATTGAATGGGCTTTGCTATGAAAACCGCAAAACAACGAACTCTTGCCTCTTTGATTCTCGTCGTCTGTTGGATGCTGGCCGTAGTCCAGGCGCCGGCCTCTGCCGACCGCCAGGCCCCGCCTGCGGAGCTGTTCGCCAAAGCCGCTGACGACCTGGCCAAAGTCAACTTCCAGGCCCTTAGATTGGCCGTCCGCGACCTGGCCGGGACCTTCCCCGACAGATACACCGCCGGCCAAAAGTACCTCGACGCGCTGGACGATTACGAAAAACGCCTCCCCGATATCGCCGATGCCCTCAGCCGCCACGACGCCGCAGCCATAACGCAGGTTGACCGAATCACCGCCCTCAAACAAAAGGCTCTGCTCGACAACCCCCTGCTCGACTTCGAGCGATTACTCCTTATCAAGCGAAAGCCCCTCGGCGACGCCCGCCGCCCCAGAGGAGACGAAGACGACGACAAAGGACTCGGCAAATTCCTCGGCCTGCCCCAGCAAAGCTCATGGCAGCTACATACAATGACCAACATCACCGGCTGGGAGAACGAAATCTCAGTCCTCTCCCCCCTCCGCCCCGATGGACGCCTCTCCACCCTCTACACTCCGCCAAATGGAAACCTCATCAACGAAATGGACATGCACTTCGACGCCGAGAAGCTTATGTTCTCGATGCCGGATGAGCGCAAAAACTGGCAAATCTTCGAGATAAATATCGACGGCGCAAATCTCCGTCAGCTCTCGCCGCACGACCAGCCGGACGTCCACAATCTCGACTCCTGCTACCTGCCGGATGATAGAATCGCCTACGTTTCCACCGCTCCCTTCCAGGGCGTCCCCTGCAACGCGGGCGTCAACGTGGGAATGCTCTACATTATGGACGCCGGCGGCAAAAATGTCCGCCAGCTCTGCTTCGAGCAGGACCACAACTTCTGCCCGACCGTAATGCCGGATGGACGCATCCTCTACCTGCGATGGGAATACACCGACATCCCCCACGTCTGGGCGCGGTTCCTCTTCACTATGAACCCTGACGGCACAACCCAGAGAGAGTTCTACGGCTCCGGCGGCTACTGGCCCAACGCCATCTTCTTCGCCCGACCAATCCCCGATCATCCCACAAAAGTCGTGGGCATCGTCACCGGCCACCACGTCGGGCGAGTCGGCGAGCTCGTCGTCTTCGACCCCGCGCTCGGCCGCTCCGAAACCGACGGCGTCGTACAGCGAATCCCAGGCAGAGGCCAGAAAGTCCAGCCGCTCATCGAGGACAAGCTCACCCTGAACACCTGGCCCAAGTTCCTCCACCCCTGGCCGCTCAGCGAAAATTACTTCCTCGTCTCCTGCAAACCTACCCCCGCCGACCTCTGGGGCATCTATCTCGTTGACGTATTCGACAATATCCTCCTGTTAAAAGAAGTCGAGGGTTATGCCCTGCTTGAACCAATTCCCCTCCGCAAAATAAAAAGGCCGCCCGTCATCCCCGATAGAGTTGACCTGACGCGCAACGACGCAATCGTATATCTCGAGAATATCTACCGGGGCCCGGGCCTAAAAGCCGTCCCGCACGGCTCTGTCAAGAAGCTCCGCCTCTTCACCTACCAATTCGCATACCACCAGATCGCAGGAATCAACCACCGCGTCGGAGCGGACGGCCCCTGGGAGCCGAAGCGGGTCCTCGGCACGGTCCCCGTCGAAACCGACGGATCGGCTATGTTCCGCGTCCCCGCCAACACCCCAATATCAATCCAGCCCCTCGACGCCGACGGCAAGGCCCTCCAGTTGATGCGGAGTTGGATGACCGCCATGCCCGGCGAGATCATCTCCTGCACCGGCTGCCACGAAAAACAAAATACCGGCCCGGCAAACCGCCTGACCGTCGCCTCACGTCGGCTGCCCGCAGAAATCGAACCCTGGGGCGGGCCCGTCAGGGGCTTTAGCTTCAGCCGCGAGGTCCAGCCCGTCCTCGACAAATACTGCGTCTCCTGCCACGACGGAAAACCGCGACACGACAACCGCCAAATCCCCGACCTCCGCGCCGACCAGAACCGGTTCGCGGTCTTGAAAGACAGCGACCCCAGGGTCGTCTTCGCCGAAAACACAACCAGAGAAAAGCTCATCGGGCAATACGCCGGGGTATTCGAGCCTTCTTACGTCGAGCTTCGCCGGCTCATCCGCGTCGGCGGGTTCGAAAGCGATCTCCGCCTCCTCGCCCCCGGCGAATTTCACACAGATACATCCGAACTCTTCCAGATGCTAAAAAAAGGTCACTACGGCGTAAAGCTCGACCCGGACGCCTGGGACCGCCTGACAACCTGGATCGACCTTAACGCCCCCTGCCATGGAACCTGGCAGGAAATCGTCGGCGTCGAGAAAACCGCCAACGACCACCAGCGCCGCCGCGACCTCCGCACCCTCTACGCCACTCCCGGCGAGGCCGGCACCAACGACGACCCCGAAGTTTATCCCGAAACGCCTAAGCGGGAAATCCAGCCGGTCCTGCCGCAACACACGCCCGCGCCCCCGACCGATATCCCCGCCGTCCCCGGTTGGCCTTTCAACCCCGCCGAGGCAAAACGCCGACAAACCGCCCTCGGCCAAACCACTCGCTCAATCGACCTCGCCGGCGGACTCAGGCTCGACCTGGTCCTCATCCCCGCGGGCCGATTCGTAATGGGCGACAAAGACGGCCAACCCGATGAATTCCCGCTCACCCCCGTCACTATCGAAAAACCATTCTGGATGGGCAAATTCGAAATCACCAACGAGCAGTACGCCCAATTCGACCCCTCCCACGACAGCAGATTCGAGCACAAAGGCTCGTGGATTTTCAGCGAAGGACATCTCGGCTGGCCCCTCAACCACCCCAGGCAGCCCGTCGTCCGAGTCTCCCATCAGGACGCCGTTGCATTCTGCAACTGGCTCTGCGAAAAAACCGGACAAAAAGTAACACTCCCCACCGAGGCCCAGTGGGAATGGGCCTGTCGCGCAGGCGCCGACTCCCCAATGTGCTACGGCGGCCTCGATACCGACTTCGCGGCCTTCGCCAACATGGCCGACGTAACAATAAGGCAGCTCGCTTACGACACCGACGGCAGATACACTATGGACCTCACCCCAAGAGACGACCGATTCGACGACGGAAAGCTCGTTACCGCAAACGTCGGCACATACAAGCCCAACCCCTGGGGACTGCACGATATGCACGGCAACGTCTGGGAATGGACGCGCTCGGCATAC
>Ga0315273_10009737_pt1 | contig 12215 bp, 11 predicted proteins | sample YL17G02_0_MG_FD_205753 | JGI IMG/M metagenome (GOLD analysis project Ga0315273, IMG submission 205753) | Sediment microbial communities from Yellowstone Lake, YNP, Wyoming, USA - YL17G02_0 | ecosystem: Environmental > Aquatic > Freshwater > Lake > Sediment | place: USA: Wyoming | collected... | reverse complement strand
GAAAAAAGCAAGCAAGATAATATCTAAGATAGATTTTGTCCTTAACCGTTTCGAAAAGATGACATCTCAAACGCGGGTTTCATTTAAAAATGAAATTGTAGCTGATATCTCTGCCCTTCAACTGAGCCACACTGGTTCTATTTCCGACTCTATTTTCAGGGTTACTACAATTTTAGATGTAGATATCCTCAAATCTTTGAGGGATAAGCATTCCGATACCGCAATTATAGATCTCCTGGAACAACGGCAGGAAATCCTTTCCATCAATTTGGAACCAACAGATGAAGAATTACAGAAAATTATTAGCAGGGCGGTTAATTCGGCATCCCCGGGAAGTACTGTAGGGTCGAACAAGGCTTTAAATTCGGGAGTCAGTACTCTTTCGATCACTGACAGTCTTCTCGTGATGTCATCCTATCTTGAAAACGCTAGGTCTTATATGACAAGAACTAGCGTTCCCGTCATTGAGTTTTTCAAGAAAACTAGGGTTGAATTAGTTAAATATCTTGAGTCTGATGTTTCTGCCGAAACAACTACGACTTCCCAAAATTCAACCGTAGCGAACGGCGGGGTGCTGCAAGGTCAACCTTCTGGGGGAAGTCCTAGTAGTATTCTTTCGGAGTATTTTGACCCAGGACGAACCCTTCAAATAGACAACAGGGTAGAGGATCTCAATTCCGCGTATGCCAGTCTATATGAACTATACCCTGAAAAGTTAGTAAAGCCTCTAATCCGAATCATAGATATGATTACAAAAAAATTTTTGAAGTCTTTGGAGATGTGTGATCTGCTGATTAATCTTGCAAAAAACAAAATCATGCCCCTTAAGAGAAAACTTGATGCATTTATGAGTCATTTTCTGAGTCTCACAGGGTCCGGGTCTTTTGAGACATCTTTACTCAAATGCGCTATTAACTTTGATATAGGGTTAAGTACAAGCCTTTTGGATGATTTGCTCGCCCTTTTGGATAATATTGGAGCTTTTATCTCAGGGTTCTTAGGTAAGCTAGCCGCATGGATTTCCAACTTATTGGAAAAGCTCCTGTGTATCCCAGTTAATCTAATCAATGCTTTTCTTGGGGAGGTTGAAGTTAAACTTCCTTCGGCTTGTCAGATACCGAGGGTAAGTCTTGGTGCAAAGCTGAGCGATGCATTGAGAAGACTCAGGTTTGTCGGAGACATTAAAAATACGGCTCTTTCTGGGTTTAACCGTGATCTGGTTAAGTATCGTTTACTTATTGATGCGGCTCCAAATAAGTTGAAGCGATTCAATGATGGTGCCCTTTGTAATTCAAGTACTGTTGGAAGTTTCTATAATGCGGCGATGCTGAATTTATCAGGTTCAGCTCTCCCTAACCCACTGGCAGGATAAATGTTTAGTACATCTGAACTGGAAAGCATTAAGAAGCAGACAAAGCCCGATTCGAAGAAGCCTTTTTACTATTCTGCCCAACAGAGATTACCTGCCCAGATTTCTAATAACTTTGAAGGGTTTTTGATTCTCCAGAAAACAGATATTAAACAGAAAGCGTTAGCTTGGATAAAATCGGCAAACTCTATCGAGGAAAAAAATAAAGAACGGGATGATCTTCTCATCGAGTACTCGGCTATCAGAAAACAAGATTCAGAGGAAAGACTTATTGAGCTAGATCAAAGAACTAGCGACTTCAATTCCTTTCGATCAAATTTTGTTACCAGTGACGGCTCCGATCCTTCTAGATTTGCAAATATTCCCGAAGTGGTTTTAGTTCTTAACTCCCTTCAGAAGCCTGTTGACTCTATTTTTATCCAGAGGGAACAGGCATTTCATGAGCTAAACCTTATTGCTGTTACGGATACCAAGATTACCATCGAAAAGACCACAACGGACACCCTGAAAGAACTTAACTCCTGGCAAACCGTGATATCAGCTTATAGGGGTCAAAGTTGAAGACGGTTAAGATATCCAATGGGGATGTTTCAGTCACCGATAGCGGTGGGGAGCTTACCTATGTTGATAGTATCCAAAAAGGATCTCAGGATGTCGCCCGTCATATTCTTTGTGAGTTCACTTCTTTTTTCCAGGAGGGAAATGAGTTAATCAATTTTTCGACAAGCTCCACCCCAAACTTTATGACCGAGAGTCTGGTTACACAATTTATCACTGAGTCCATAAATCGCCTGATCGTTAAGCAACAAATATCTGATGGCGAGGACAGAATTCTCAAAGTTAATCAAGTAAAAACTAGGGTTGTCGGGTTGACCACCGTAGTGTTCATGGTTGAAGTGTTGTTCGCTTCCGGGGACAACTCTTCAATAATCAGCAAAATAGACCTTAAACCCTTGGCTCTAAATCATTTGGTGTCACCCGATAACTTCGTAACGGTTTGAGGTACAGGAATGGCTAAGTCCGAAGTAGAAATACAGTCTGAAATAATTGAATCGATAGCTACATCTGATATCACCATAGATACAGCCCAGGGGCCTATTCCTGACTTGTTTATTCGCCCCCAGGCTGGCCAATTGGCTCTGGCATCTTCAGAGGCCGAGTCTCTTAGAACCTTATTTACTTTGAACTTTCCAGAAGCGGCTACTGAGGATGAGATAAAGAATGCTCTTGCCAACTATGGTAGTAGCCCTGGGGATGGAGAATCCGCCCAACATATACAATATTTTATGAGATTTACTAGACCATCTTCCGACGTTGTTATTCCTGCGGGTTCTTTAGTGGCCAATGCTGACGGCTCTCTCACCTATCGCGTAGTCAACAGCGGTACCCTGTCGGCAGGATCTGCCGATTCTTATTTTAACTCTTCACGGAACTCTTATGAAATGGGTCTTCTGGTCCGAGCTACCGGTATCGGCTTAGAGTATAATCTTCCCGCAGGTAGAATTACTTCGATATCGACACCGATACTTGGGATAGACGCCACCGAAAATAGGTCAAAAAGCTCAGGCGGTCTTGACGTTGAAAGTGTAACGAATCAATCTGAAAGATTGAAGAATTCCTTGAAGGGAATCGATTTAGGTGCTCCTGGAGGAATTTCCAGCCGGATTCTTAATACTTTTCCAGAGATTGTTACTGATGTTGCAGTTGTGCAGCCGTTTGAAAAGGAATTTACTCGTCAGGTGCTAGGCCCCTCCCTTGATGTTTATGTTATTGGGTCAGAGATAACTTTAGCCACGCAGTCAATAAATGCAGTAAATGGGCAGACAGTTATTGTTCTAGAAAACCAGCCTGTAATCTCTATCTCATCGGTAACTGTAAACAACTTAGTTCTTAGCTCTGGTTACGATTTTGTCCAGGATACTACATTTGAGTTCGGCTATTCGCTGCGATCGCAGGATCAGGTTGTGTTCTCCGTGCCTCTTGTGGCGGGGGATGTCGTAGTTATAACCTATGAATATAATAGCATTCTAAGCAAAGTTAATACCGAGGTCTTAGATAGTGGAAATGACTTCCTGTTCAACACTGATATTCTAGTACGATATCCCTTTATTGTCCCCCCTGTTATTTCAGGGATCGTGCAGTCTCTTGCGTCTTTTTCGACGAGTGAGGTTGAGGACAATGTAAACAACTTTATTTCGTCTGTTTTTACTTTCACCACCTTTACTGAAATTGTTTTCCCTGAGGTATTCCGCCAACGGCTTATTTCTGAAGTGTCAGGTGTTCAAAACTTCAAGATGACTGAATTTAGACGAAGCACTGGGTCGCTATCTACAATAGAGCCGATTACGTTTTCAAGAAGTGAAATTTCAACATACGATGCTGATCTTATAGATATCAGGATATCTAAATGATACAGGTTTCCTTACAAGAGGGCATCTATGGCCCTATTATTGAGTCTATGCAAAAGGGTAATATCCCCTGGATAGCCCCTAAGGGGCAGTTCTATCTTCTAGATGGTTCTATCTCGCCTTTAAAGCCTCAGCCTACGATTTTAACTATCAAGACAGATCGCATAGGGAAAGTGATTCGCATTGATGTTGTTCAAGGCGATTCAATTACAGCGGGGGTTGATACTAGAAAAAACTCTAAAACTTATACGGTTGTGGCTACCTCTGAAGAAACAAGGATAGGGGTCCAGCTTTCCAGGGGCTACAATAAGATTACAGCCTCGATCCTTGGATACTCAGACGTGGACTATCTGATTACCAGGGCTACTACAATTGTAACTTTGTGGGAATCCTTTGCTAGAGTTTTATACCAAGAGTCTTTTAGAATTATTGATGAGCAAACGGCAGCGATAACCTCAAAGTTGGCTACAAGGCTTTTAGAACCTTTTATCTCATTCCAGAAGCTGCTTCCAGATCTTCAATCTTTGCAAATTTTAGCAACTAGGCTTGTTTCAAGGGGGTTGATCCATTCAGTAGGAACAAATATCGGTGTGACAGAATTGGCCAAATCTCTCACACTTACAACCCCGGTCTATGAGCCTATTGCTAAAGACACTCAGGATCTTGATCCCGCTTTGGATCCTTGGAGTAAATCTGTAGGTGGTCGAGAGGCGCACGTTTGGATACCTAATGTTGGGATTACTAGTTGGCTCGCTTTTCTCGGTTACGTTTCTAATCAACCTGATGTTTTTGAACTTGTATCTATCTCTGAGAGAGAAGTCATTGTTAAGTATCAAGGGGACATTCAGAGGCATCAATTTGATTTTGATATCTTCGGGACAGACTTTTTAAGCGCTCTGGCACAATCTGAGTGTTTTAAGTCCATTAATATTTTGGTAACAATTTTCTCAGAGCTTACAATACCAATCTGTGCTGCTTCATATACTTTTGACCTGTTTATAGGTTCTGATAACCTCCTTGGTCAATGCCGCACAGTATTTGATTCTAACATGCTTTTAGATACAGATTGCCTGCTGGATGCGGATGACATTGATCCGTTTACGGACGGTTGGCTCAACCTTTCGCTTACTGGTAGATTTGAACAAGATTATCCCTATCAACATGTCTTCGACACTTTTATTGTGCCATCCACTTCTTATGGTGGAGATGTTTGCGGGTATCCCGGTTATTATGCCCAAGTGGTTGAGAATCAAAAATACGATGTAGAGATTTTTCCAGATTTTCAGGTTCTTGGTTGGGTTCAGACCGCTATGGGTTGGACGCTTCAGAGTCCGGATCTTACCAAGTGGGATATCAAAATAAATCATTTGACTGGAACCCTTTTGGCTGTGAGCGGCTCTACAAGGGTAGTGGATAAGTTTAAAGTTACAAAACCAGATACAACGGAAGCCGCTTTCTCAATTACTAATGGCGGAGCTGTCCAGGTTGTTACCCCGCCGCCTGGGGGGGAACTTCTTGGGGATACTTTATATTTAAAGGCAACAGACGGCAGTGTGTGGCATGTGACCGTGGACAATACTAATACTATTAAGACAACCAAAATATTCCCGTAAGAGGAAAGACATGACAGATAAAACCCATTTGAATCGCCAAGAAGAAACTGTTGATGAGAAGGGCGTTCAAATACGAACTTCGGATCCCCTGACACCGGTCACCGATCAGTTGTGGTTAAATAAAACCAGTCAGTCTTTGAAATTTTACGACGGTGTGCAAACCGTTGGTGTACTTGGGGAGACTGGTATTCGTGGGGAAACTGGTCTTATCGGTGAGACCGGTAGTCAAGGGGTTGCTGGAGACACAGGTCCCGTGGGCGAGACGGGAGTGCGGGGGCCTACAGGTCCTTCCGGTGGGCCACAGGGGTCTACAGGTGTTCAGGGGCCTACGGGTCCGGCAAGCGGACCTCAAGGGGTGACAGGTCCTAAGGGCGGTACGGGGGTTATTGGGATACAGGGTGCTACTGGGTTGATTGGAGTTACCGGAGTACAAGGATGCACTGGTTCTAAGGGCGCTACTGGTGTTTCTGGTGCCACGGGAGTTCAAGGGGTTTTAGGCGTTACTGGTCTAAAAGGGACTACGGGTGTTAAGGGTGACACTGGTGCAGGTATTCAGGGAAGCACTGGTATTAGCGGTACTACGGGAGTCCAAGGAATCCAAGGAACAACTGGATCGGCAGGTCTCCAGGGAACCACGGGTCCGCTGGGTGGCCCCCAGGGGGACACCGGTTTTTTAGGAAATACAGGACTTCAAGGCGTTACTGGAAAACAGGGTGTTCCTGGCATCCAGGGGCAACAGGGCCATACGGGGTTTGCGGGGCCGACCGGTCTTTTTGGGTTTACGGGGGTGGCTGGCGAGACGGGGGGGGCAGGGCCTACGGGTATACAGGGACCTCAAGGGGATACTGGGGCTCTAGGTCAAACAGGTGCTCTAGGAAATACTGGAGTACAAGGTGTTCAAGGTCCCGCTGGTGCAACAGGGGTGAAGGGCGGGACGGGGGTTCAAGGAGTTCAGGGACAAACTGGCATTCAAGGTATACAGGGCCAAACTGGCGCTGGCATTCAGGGTGCCACGGGGGTTCAAGGAGTTCAAGGTGACACGGGGGTTCAAGGCCCAACGGGCGCTGGTATTCAGGGTGCCACGGGGGTCCTAGGGGAAACAGGAGTTCAGGGAATTCAAGGTGCCACGGGTGCCCAGGACCCGCAAAATGTTGCGGTGGAGTTAATTGAAGATACTCTGGATTTACCAACTTTTGAATACGCGGATACTCTTGCGTCTATTTTTTCAGATGGTGCTGTTTATCACGGAAATGTAGCTACAATACGATCTGATTCCACCACTAATACTGTATTTACACAACTTATTCGTTCGGAAGTTGTAGACAATATTCGTAGAATTCAATCAGGGCAAGGTGTGCAGCTTTATGAAGAAGACCCCTTGCTTGTTTGGGGTGACAACTCTTTTGGAAATTTAGGAAATAATAATGTTACCTCGGTGTCATCTCCTGTAACCCAAGGTTCAAGATTTTTTGTAGGTTTAAGTCGTGGGGTCCAGCATTCCGTTGTAGTGGACGCATCTGGTTTTGCGTGGTCCTGGGGCGTCAACCCTGATGGGAGACTTGGGGATAATTCCGTTGTAAATAGATCGTCCCCCGTTTCAGTAGCCGGGGGTAAAACATTTGTTAAAGCTCACGCTTCTGGTTTTTCTAATTCTTTTGGTCTGGATCATTCCGGATTTGCGTGGTCTTGGGGGGATGCAGCTTCTGGATTGTTAGGCAATAATCAATTAACGGTATCCGCTTCTTCCCCAGTATCCGTAGCGGGCGGCAATCAATACCTTGGTATCTCTTCCGGACCTGCTGCAACTGCGGCTTTTGTTGGCGGAGCGTTTCAGGGTTTTTGGTATGTTTTAGCTTTGGATAAGTTTAATAGAGCATGGTCGTGGGGGGTTAACGATAGTGGTCAATTGGGTAACAACTCTGTAGCGAATCAATCTTCTCCCGTCCTTGTTTTGGGGGATAGGTCATTCACTAAAGTTTCGGGTGGAATTAGTGCTCACGCTTTAGATACCAGAGGTTTTATTTGGAGCTGGGGTTACAATACCAACGGGGAGGTTGGAGATGGTTCGACTACAGATAGGTCTTCCCCTGTTTCGGTTGTTGGTACTCGTAGGTTTGTCGATATTGCATCTGGATTTAGTCACACCGTAGCCTTGGATAAATTTGGTCAAGTTTGGTCTTGGGGTAGAAACCACGTAGGGCAGCTTGGAATTAATAGCGTCAGCCATCAATCCTCTCCGGTAAGTGTTCTCCTAGGTAGGAAAATTATAGCTATTAGCGCCAAAGAAGACTCCAGTACTGTCGTAGATATTGATGGGAGGGCTTGGTCTTGGGGCGATAATACTTCAGGTATCCTGGGAGACGGTTCAACTACAAATAGATCATCCCCTGTATCGATTATAACTCCCTTGAGGTTCACGACAAGAAAAGTAGTTAACAGAAATGAAAATTCAAAATTTATCCCAACAAATTTATTAGCCAGTACAGTTCCCTTTCGATTTACATCAGTGGCCGGTGCGGTAGGGGCAGGCCGTTTTGCAGCATTAGATTCCCAGTCCTATGCTTGGGCGTGGGGTTTTGGTAGTCTTGGTTCTTTGGGAAATAACACTGTTCTTACTGCTTCTTCTCCAGTATCAGTTTTGGGTGGTAAACAGTGGATAAACCTTCAAAGTTTGGGCTCAAGTTTTTTTGCACTTGATTCTCTCTCGTATGCATGGGGGTGGGGAAATAATGGAGGTCAGGGCATTTTGGGCACTAATACTATCATAGATTACTCATCGCCAGTATCTGTTGTTGGGGGTAAACAATGGAGCCATCTGAAGTCTTTAACTGGATCTTCGATGATGAGCTTAGACAGCCTATCTTATGGGTGGGCTTGGGGCGCTAATAGCGGCGCTCTTGGTAATGGAGCTATTGCGGATCAATCCTCACCTGTTTCCATTTTAGGTGGAAGGCAATGGCGTCCAAGCTTATATGGTACATTTGGGATAGATTCCCTCTCGTATGCATGGACGTGGGGAAGTGGTACTAATGGGATTTTGGGTAATGGAACGTTAAGTAATGCTTCTTCCCCAGTGTCTGTTCTGGGCGGAAAACAATGGCGTAAACTGACTAATTTTGTATCAAGTTTTTTTGTTGGATTAGATTCACAATCATATGCTTGGGCTTGGGGGTTAGGAACATCGGGTCAGTTAGGGAATGGAACATCAATTAGCGCATCATCCCCGGTATCTGTTTTAGGGGCAAAGCAATGGAGACAGGTATATACTTACGGGCCGACGGTTATTGGTATCGACAATCTTTCCTATGCATGGGCCTGGGGTGACGGAAGCAATGGTGGGTTAGGAAATAATTCAACTACATCTAGCTCCTCTCCTGTTTCGGTAGTGGGCGGCTTACAATGGAGCTTAGGTTTTGACAACCTTTTTCCGTCTCAGGATTACGTTTTGCTTCTATCTGGAACTTCCTACGCTTGGGGGTGGGGATTAAATACCCAAGGTCAACTTGGAGACGGCGGCGTTTCCGCGAAATCTTCGCCTTCCTCAGTTCTAGGGGGGATTCAGTGGCAGTTTATTTGTTATGCATCTTCTAATATTGGAGTATCCTTGCAAAATTATGCTTGGGCTTGGGGTAGCGGTAGTAATGGCAGATTGGGCCTTACTTATGATATAACTAATAAATCTAGCCCTACGCAGATGTTAACGAGAAAAGGTGCTCCCGATGCACCCTTCGGCCTAAAGTCTAATTGACGCTGTTATACTTTTAAATAGAGGTATAAGAGTATGAGTGGAATTTACTATTTGGGTCTTGAAGCAAAGCAACGTAGAAACGACTACGTTAATTTGGACGAAGCTAAAAGCGATGCCCTTATCGCGGCCAAAAGGATAGGCATCCCTATCCGGGTTTTTTATTTGGATAGACACAATGAATCCCATCTGATTGATGTGATCACTCCTCGCGATCGAAGCCAACCCCCACCTCGCATAGTGGATCAACTGCGGTTGATCAAATAGGGTGTAGTGCTAACTTTTGAAACTCGTGCATTTTTCACTTTTAGTTTTATTTGAATGGTTCTGCATCTTTTTCTTTTAAGATATCCTTGCAAAGTCTTCGTTGCTCGAACATAAAGTCAGATTGTTTTATTCCTGTTTTGTGCCCAAGTCTTCGAGCTGTATCGAAAAACCAGTCTCCACAAATCCCCGGAGTGGTGGAGATGCTGGTTTTTGAATTGGTAGCAACCCAACTACTCCATAGGGGTTCTTTATTGGTTGTATCCTCTACGACCATGTGTTTGAGGACCGCGTAGAGCCCCGGATAGCCAATATTGAATTTCGTGCAAATTTCCCCGCAAGGAATGAAATTAACCCCAGATTTTACCCTTATTTTAATATCTTCACGAATTTTAGGTATTAATTGGACATATTTTTTTGATAATTTCTTAGTGGCAAACATTGGTTTGTTCCTTGGGCAGTGGGCTTGATCTGGGGTTTTGACGGTTTACTTCAGTTTAAGATAAAAGTAAATCGTCTTTTGGTAATGGGCTATTAATTTCCGTAGAGATGCTGTATTTACCTGGGGAGCGAGGTATTTGTGACGGCACGAGTCAGTCTTCAGAAATTAACGACAGCAACCAAATCTGGTAACTATGACAGCGTGTGCCCAATTTGCTATGAGCGGTGGCTTTCAAGCTCTGACACGAAAATTTTTTCAGGCTTAGAGGTTAAAGTTGCGAAGTGCAAAAAATGCGAAAGCAAGCGCACAAAAACGATGCCTTATGTAGAGTTTTAGAGACCTCTAGTATAAAGCTTCCAACCTCCTGTCTTTTTCTTAAGTGTGTAACCTTTTTCCTTCAGCTCAGGTATGCGTTGGAACCCCCTTGGGGTTTGAACTCCGAATACGCAAAATTCCAGAATAGTTTCATCTGAAATTTCTCCGCCTTTTAGCGCGTTGCCCTCTTCTTTGTTTGCGAACTCTTGCAGGAAGAAGTCTTTTATAAGATTGGGCCTTTCATTTTTTAGATTCTTTTTAACGGTGTCGAAAATGTCCATATTACGAGTTATGTGGAATTCTTTTCTGGCGTAGGTTTTTACGGCTTTCAGGATTTCATCTTCAACATGGCTAGGGACTACATTTAAAACGAAGGCGGTAAACACTATTTCAAATTGCTCTTTAGGAAGTTGATTAGAAGTTCCCTCTGTGTACCCATCTACGTCAGAACCGTTAAAGGGGTCATATGCGTATACTTTATACCCCTTATCTCTTAGGTAGAATGCGTGTCTTGCGAATTTACCAGCACCGTAATCCAGAATAGGGCCACAGTTTTCAGGAGAAGGGAGAAGGCTTGCAGCTTCTTTCATAGCCGATCCTACGGGGGCATTGATCGAAGTGCCGCCAGATTCTAGAGGGTCCCCTGTGTAGACTCTTCTTGAAATAATTTTGGAAATAGCGGCAATTAGATTCATGTTACACCCAACGTTTGAACGTCTTTTCTTTGAAGCAAGCTCCGCTTCATTCAACCACCAATCTTTGGTGGTTTTTTATTGTCAAAACTCTACGAGGTGTCCGCTCATACCACCGATACACCTTGAAAATAACTATGGAGATGGATATGAGGGCAATACACGTAAAGATATTAGAGCTTTGTTCAAAGTTTGAATACCAAGTAGTAACTCCTTTGAATGAAATAGTTGGACCTTTGCAAAAGTTTGAATTGTCTTGTAATAAGGGACACAATTTCTCTAAGAGGTGGAACAATTTACAACAAGGCGAAAGATGCCCACATTGTGTCAAAATGAAACTAGTTAAAAATGAAGTTAAACTTCGAAATAGAACGGAGGAAATGAGAGCATGGTATGACGCTAATTCTGAGAGGGTTCGCAGAAAAGGGAGAGAGTATTCCGCCCTAAATAGGGATAAAATAAATGCTGCAAATTCCAAACGAAAAGGAAACCCTGAATATGCAGCTAAAGTATCCGCATATTTAAAAGTGTGGAAACTTAATAACAAAGATAAAGTACATAATAACTTTAATAAAAGATACCGAGAAGATGTGAGTTTCAGGCTTGGCTTTGTGGTGCGGAGACAGCTTATTAAACTTCTGAACCGAAAAGGCATATCTAAGTCTAAAAGATCGAAAGATTTCTTCGACTATGATTTTTCTGAGCTAAAAGCTCACCTAGAGAGTCAGTTTACGCTAGAGATGACCTGGGACAATTATGGAACGTTTTGGCACATCGATCACATTGTACCGCTGGCAAGTTTCAGGATAACCGGAGAAGACGATCCAAGGCTTAAAGAGGCATGGAGGTTATCTAATCTTAGACCGCTGAAAGCGGTCGATAACATTTTAAAATCAGACATCATGCCATCAGGTGAGCGTTATCGAACGCTCAAACGGAAAGGGCTTTTTTCTTAGAGAGTTCTGCTTCGCCTTCTTGTGTAGGGGGTGTCTGCTGTAGTTCTTCGGTATAGTATTCTGGGAAACGGATCAGAAGGAACTTGACGAGCTTTCGGCACTGGTCGTCGTTCAACAAAGGAACCATGAACCCGTTTATTATTTGAAGAAGTTGCTTACGGTTCAGAGGTTCGCAAAATACTTGCAACCAATACCGTGCTGACAGATCGGCTGGAGTTTGTTCTTCCATATCCTTAAGACTAGCTGCCGTTGCAACGTCTACTTCTTCAAGCAAAGCTTTTTGAAGAGAATCTATAGCGTTTGCCAGTACATTGACTCCGTTTTTCACAACCCCACCTCTTTCATGAACTCATCCAGTTCTTTTTCGTCTTCGGCTCATTGGTTCCTATTTTTCACAGTCCCACCTCTTTC
>Ga0315273_10009735_pt1 | contig 12216 bp, 9 predicted proteins | sample YL17G02_0_MG_FD_205753 | JGI IMG/M metagenome (GOLD analysis project Ga0315273, IMG submission 205753) | Sediment microbial communities from Yellowstone Lake, YNP, Wyoming, USA - YL17G02_0 | ecosystem: Environmental > Aquatic > Freshwater > Lake > Sediment | place: USA: Wyoming | collected... | reverse complement strand
GTCGCCAGTCACGAGGCGCGCCTCGGCGAGGGCGGTGCGCGAGTGGAGGTCGCCGCGGGCTTCTTCGAGGCACTCCGCGAGGGTCCGGAAGCTGTGCCCGACGGTGAGGCCGACGTCCCAGAGGAGCTGGAGGACCTGCTCCACGAACCGTCGCACGGCCTCGGCCGCGCGGCCCTGGTGGAGGAAGAGGAGGTCCACGTCGGAGAACGGGGAGAGCTCCGCCCGCCCGTAGCCGCCGAGTGCGACGACCGCGCACCCGGCGAGCGCCAGCCGCGCCGCAGGGTCCGCCTCCACGAGCGCGAGCCGGCAGGCGTGGGTCACGACCTGATCCACCTGGTAGCTGCGGGCCGAGGCGATCTCGAGGCCGCCCAGGCCGAAGCGGTGGCGCATCCGCAGGCGGTCGGTCTCCAGCTTGATGAATCGCTTGAAGTCGGAGAGACGCCCGCGAGGGTCCACGGGGTTGAGCTCCCCCTGGAGGCGCTGTCGCGCGTGGGCTTCGATCTGTTCGCGGTCGATCTTCATGGCGTCGCGGGGTGAGAGATCCACGATGCGTGCCGGGACCCGGCGCGACTCCTCCGGCCCTGAACTCACTGATCAGGCGAGCTTTCGGCGGCGTGGCCTTCCGGCATGGCCCTTCGGCTGTCACGACATTTTTGTCGGAGCGGGCCTCAGAGACGCCGCTTTCGTGGGGCTTCGCCGAGCGTGGCGGCAGGAACCGGGGAGGCCCTCGACCCATCGACGTCGTCGATGTCGGCCTATAGATCCATGAGCCCTGATGATTGCTCCGATGAACAGCAGTGTTGTAGCATCAGAAGATTGTGGCTACATTTTCGTCGCTTTTCTGTCCCGAGGACTTCGAGCCAACTGCTCGTCATTCCGAGGGACTTCGGGAGGACGGGTCCCGAGGAATCCGCAGTCTCCGCGCCGGCGCCGGCGGATTCCTCGTCCCGGGATTCGGCGCTCGTTTCCCCGGGCTCGTCGCCCGGCGAGACGAAGCTCCTCGGAATGACAGGGCGGCGTGCAGGCCCGCGATCAGTCGCCCGCGGCGTCGGTCACGGCGCCGCGGGACGCGCTGCCCACGAGACGCGCGTACTTCGCGAGCACGCCGCGCGTGTAGCGGGGGGCGGGCGGCGTCCAGGCGGCCCGCCGGCGGGCGATCTCGGCCTCGTCCACCTCGAGCTGGAGCAGGCGCTTCTGCGCGTCGATCGTCACCCGGTCTCCCTCGAGGACGAGGGCAATCGTGCCGCCCACGGCCGCCTCGGGGGCCACGTGGCCGACCACCAGCCCGTAGGTCCCGCCCGAGAAGCGCCCGTCGGTGATCAGTCCGACGGAGTCGCCGAGCCCGGCGCCGATGATCGCCGAGGTGGGCGACAGCATCTCGCGCATGCCGGGCCCGCCCTTCGGCCCCTCGTAGCGGATGATCACCACGTCGCCGGGGCGGATCTGCCGGCCGAAGATGGCCTTGATGCAGGCTTCCTCGCTGTCGAACACGCGGGCGGGGCCGGTCATCACGGGGTGCTTCACGCCGGTGACCTTGGCGACCGCGCCCTCCGTGGCCAGGTTCCCGCGGAGGACGGCGAGGTGGCCCTGGGCGTAGAGGGGTGTCGACCACGGCCGGATGACGTCCTGCCCGGCGGGCGGCTCCGCGGGCACGCCGGCGAGGGTCTCCGCCACCGTCTTCCCGGTGATGGTGAGCGCGCCTGCGTGCAACAGGCCGTGGTCGAGGAGCATCCGCATCACCTGCGGCACCCCCCCGGCGCGGTGGAAATCGGTCGTGACGAAGCGGCCGGAGGGCTTGAGGTCGCATAGGACGGGAACGCGGTCCCGTATCACCTGGAAGTCGTCAAGGGCGAGGGGCACTTCCGCGGCATGAGCGATCGCGAGGAAGTGGAGCACCGCGTTCGTGGACCCGCCGATCGCCATCACCACCGAGATCGCGTTCTCGAAGGCCTCGCGCGTCAGGATCCGCCGGGCGGTCAGGCCGGACCGGATGGCCTCGGCCAGCACTCGCGCCGACTCGGCCGTGCTCTCCGCCTTCTCGGCGTCCTCGGCCGCCATGGTGGAGGAGCCCTTGAGGCTCATCCCGAGCGCCTCGAAGGCCGATGACATGGTGTTGGCGGTGTACATGCCGCCGCAGGCCCCCGCGCCGGGGATGGCCTTCCTCTCGATCGCGTCGAGCTCGGCGTGCGGCAGCTTCCCCGCCTCGAACTGGCCGAGCGCCTCGAAGACGCTCACAATGTTGAGGTCCCGCCCCTCGTGGCACCCGGGCTTGATCGTGCCCCCGTAGACGAAGATGGCCGGGATGTCGAGACGGGCGAAGGCGATCATCGCCCCCGGCATGTTCTTGTCGCAGCCGCCGATCGCGAGAACCCCGTCCATGGCCTGGGCGTTGCACACGGTCTCGATCGAGTCCGCGATCACCTCGCGGGAGACGAGCGAGTACTTCATCCCCTCGGTCCCCATCGAGATGCCGTCGGAGACCGTGATCGTCCCGAAGACCTGCGGCATCGTCCCCACGGCGCGCAGGGCCTCCATCGCGCGATCGGCCAGCGGGCCGATCCCGACGTTGCAGGGGGTGAGGTTGCTGTGGGCGTTCGCCACCCCCACGATGGGCTTGGCGAAGTCGGCGTCGGCGAACCCCACCGCCCGAAGCATCGAGCGGTTGGGGGCGCGCTCGTCCCCCTCGGTGATGGCGAGGCTGCGGCGTCTGGTCGTCATGGCGGTCCCTCCGGACGGCGCCCATCTTAATCCGACCGTGCTACCCTCGGGGCATTCGGGGTCCACCATGAGAACACTCACCGTCGTTTGCCCGGTCCACGACGAGGAGGCGGTCATCCTCGCCTTCCACGAGGAGCTGAGCCGCGTGCTCGCCGGCCTCGAGGGCTGGTCCGCCTCGGCCCTCTACGTGGTCGACGGCGGCACCGATCGCACGCGGGAGCGGCTGCGGGGCCTCGCGGCAGCCGATCGATCCGTCCGCGTCCTGGCCCTGGCCAGCCACTTCGGCCAGCAGGCGGCTCTTCTGGCCGGGCTCGACCACTGCGACGCGGACGCCGTCGTCATGATGGACGGCGACCTGCAGCACCCGCCGGCCCTCATCCCGACGCTCCTGGCCGCGCACGAGCGTGGGTACGACGTCGTCTACACCGTCCGGGAGGACACGCCGGAAATCCCGCTCGGGAAGCGCCTCGCCGCGCGCCTCTTCTACCGCCTCGCCCGCGCGGTCTCCGAAACGCCGATCCACGAGGGGGCGGCCGACTTCCGGCTGGTGTCGCGGCGCGTGGTGGAGGTCTTCCAGCGCGGCCTCCGCGAGCGCGGCCTGTTCCTGAGGGGCCTGTTCGTGTGGGTCGGTTTCCCGTCGTGCGCCGTGCGGTTCCGGGCGGGCGCGCGGCGTGCCGGTCGGACGAAGTACTCCCTGGGCCGGAGTCTCCGCTTCGGCCTCGGCGGCGTGGTGGCCTTCAGCCGGGCTCCGCTCCGGGCGGCGGCGCTCGCCGGCCTGATCGTCTCGGCCCTCGGCGTACTGGCCGGCGCCTCCGCGCTCTGGGGGTGGCTGCGCGAGGGGTCGCCCCCGCCGTGGAGCGTGGCGCTGGCGATCTTCGGCCTCGTCAGCGGCGCCCAGCTGCTCTTCCTCGGGGTGCTCGGCGAGTACGTGGGCGCGGTGCTCGAGGAGGTGCGGGCCCGGCCCCACTACGTCGTCGAGGAGCGCATCAACCTCTAGACTTCTTCGGCACGCCCTTCGGGTGGCAGTCGAGGCACGCCACGCGGTGGACGTCGTGGAGGCTGTCGGGCGACTTGAAGGTCGTGTCCATCTTCTCCACGTCGATCCCGCAATTCGAGAGGCGCGGGTGGCAGCCGGCGCACGAGGCGCGGGTCTGCTGTCCGTGCTTCGCGTGGCAGGCCTGGCAGCTGAGGCCCTCGTGGACCCCAACCGGCGTGCGGTCGTCGCCGGAGAAGACCTGCATCCCGGCCCGCGGGGCGTGGCACTGGTAGCACAGCACCTGCCGCCGGTCGGGGCTCATCTTGACCGGCCGCTCGCCGTCCATCATCGCCGGCATCGGAAGCCGGTCGAGGCCCACGTGCTCGAGCGCGCGCCGGTCGTAGAGGGCGAGAGAGGGCCGCACTGTTTCCTGCGCGGGCCCGGCGACGAGCCGGCGGTCGCTCCGCGGCGCGAGCGGCTCGCCCTTGCGGTGGACGGAGTGGCAGGACAGGCAGGGCACCGCCGGCAGGCCGGCGTACTCCTCCTTCACGAACGTCCACGGCCCCTGGCGGTCGAGCGGGGTCACGAGGTCCCGGATGCCGCCCTCGAAGTGCATCGCGTGGCAGCGCAGGCAGTCGTCCATGAGCTGCTGGTTCGCGTTGTGCTCGGGGTTGATGAAGATCGCCGCATACGGGGCGCCGTGGGGCCCGCTCTCCCAGTCGGCGCGCTCCTGGCGGTGGCAGGCGCCGCAGCGCTCCACGAGGGGCACGACGTCCTGGTGCCGGATGTGGATCTGCTCCGGCGACAGGCCGCGCGCGTGCAGCCACACGCGCGAGAGGTTCTTCGCGTGCATGCGCAGCTCGGCCGAGAAGGAGCTGCCGTGGCAGTCCTTGCACGCAACGCCGCGGTGGCTCGAGGCCGCCCAGGCGTCGACCATGGGCCGGATCTCGTGGCAGCGGGCACAGCCCATGCCGTCCTCGCCGCCGTAGTAGTAGCTGGTGCCGGCGAGCGTCCCGACGCCGAGAACGCCCAGCGCCAGGACGGAGAAGAGGAGGCGTCGCAGGGTCTTCATGGTCGCCTCCCTAACCCTTCAGTCCGCCACCTTTCCAGGCCTTGACCAGCAGGTCCGAGGCCCGGAAGGCGTTCGCGAAAATGGTCAGCACGGGGTTGAAGCCGCCGTTCGTGACGTGGACGCTCGCGTCGATCACGAAGACGTTGGGCACGTCGTGGATGCGGCAGGCGGCGTCCACCACCGACGTCTTCGGGTCGTTCCCCATGCGGCAGGTGCCCGACTGATGCTGGTGGCCGGTGACCCCGCGCCCGGCCCGGCGCTGGTAGGTGAGGATCGCGCCGGCCTCCTTGAGCCAGGCCTCCGCCCGCTCCGCCTGGCGGTTGCCGATCTCGATCGTGTGGGCGTGCTTGTCCCCGGAGATGCGCAGGACCGGTGTTCCCCAGTGGTCCTTCACCTTCGGGTCGAGCTCCACGCGGCCGTCCCAGGTCGGGATGTCCTGAGTGGGGCCCTGGATCATCATGTTCCGCCGGTAGTACCGACGCATGAAGTCCTTGTGGGCCTTGCCCCACGACGGCGTGCCCGGCGGCTGGTCGTTCGAGAACTGGTAGGGCAGGCGGATGAACTCGTTGGCGAGCATGCCGCCGCCGGCGAGCCCCGGTGTGCCGTGGTTGTAGTCGCAGACCGAGATGCACACTCCCGGGCCGATGTCGTCGTAGATCTCCTGCTCGAAGAAGCCGACGGCGCCGGTGTAGGTGTGCCCGTTGAGGTTGCGGCCGACCCAGTCGTGGCGGTTGCCGAGGCCGTTCGGGTGGAGCCGGCTCTTCGACAGGAGCAGCAGCCGCGCCGACTCGGTCGCCCCTCCGGAGACGACGACCACGTCCGCCGGTTGCTCCTGGAGGCGGTCGTTCTCGTCGAAGTAGGCGACGCCCGTGGCGCGCCCGCGGTCGTCGACGAGGACCTCCTTGACCTTGCACTCGGTCCGCAGCCACGCGTTGCCGGTGACGAGCGCGCGCGGGATCACGGTGTTCTGCGTGCCGTTCTTGGCGTTCGTCTCGCAGCCGAAGCCGACGCACCAGCGGATGCGCATGCAAGCGGAGCGGCCGTTGTAGGGGACGGAGTTGATGAGGAGCGGGGTGTCGAACGGGTGCAGGCCCAGGCGCAGCGCCGCCGGCTTGAGGATCTCGTACTCGCGCGACTTCGGCGTCATGGGCGGCATCGGCAGCGGCTTCTTCCGCGGGCCCTTGAAGACGTTCGGCTCGACGTCGCCGCTCACGCCGATCTCGTACTCGGCCTTCTCGTACCAGGGCTCGAGCTCGTCGTAGGAGATCGGCCAGTCGTCGAGGGTCGAGCCCGCCAGGGCGCCGTAGGTCGAGCGCATGCGGAAGTCCTGCGGCATGTAGCGCCACGCCTGGCCGCCATAGCTGAACGTCCCCCCGCCCACGCAGGCCGCGTTCGGCTGGTACTCCCCCTGGTGCGGGTACACGACGCGCTCGCGGCCCTCGAGGTCCACGAACACGCGGGGGTTCTTCTCCTCGTCCGGGCCGTAGGCGACCCCGAGGCTCGAGTTCCGCTGGTTGACGAGATCGTCCTTCCGTTCCTCGAAGGGCGAGTGCCAACGGCCGCGCTCGAGAAGGACGACGCTGAGGCCAGCCTCGGCGAGCTGGCAGGCCACGACGCCCCCGCCCGCCCCCGAGCCGACCACCACGGCGTTGACGCGAGGCAGGGCCATGCCGCTACCCCTTCCTCGGCGCCGGCGTCTCGTGCAGGCGACCGCGGATCGGCGGGTCCGGCACGCCGAGCATCTTCCAGCTCACCCGGTCCTTGTTCCCGCCGTGGCGGGGGTCCCCGTAGAAGCCCATCATCGTGTGCTCGCGGAGGAGCGCGAAGAAGGCCACGGGCTCGACGCCGCTCCAGTCGGCGGCGTCGACCGCCCCCTTCTCGACGTCCTGGAGCACGGCAGTCTGCACCTCGAACGGCAGATCGACGAACGGCTTCCCGTGGCGGCGGCGCGCGGTGGCGTCGAGGCCGCGGAGGCCCGCCTGCCAGCGCGGCCGCTCTTTCTTCTGGCGCGTGGCCAGCTGCCGGTCGACGAAGGTCACCACCCCCGCCTCGGCCGCGCCGGGGTCCTGGTCGGGCGGGACGATCTGGTCGCAGGCGGCCGCCAGGGTCTTCGCCTCCTCCTCCGTCAGCGCCCGCCAGCGGCTGGCCGGCTTCCCGCACGCCACGGCGGTGGCGGCGGCGGCGGCGACGGCGCCCGTCTTCAGGAACCCGCGTCGATCGACGGCATAGGGATCGTCCATCGCTCCCCCTTCCGAACCCCCGCACCATACCGGCCGAATCGCCCGCGGGGCAATAGGCAAGACGCCCCATGGCGTGTCATCCTCGGCGCGCCGACGCCCCTCGAGGGAGGATGGACATGACGGGACTCCTCGCCCTGGCCCTGGCCGCGCTCACGTGTGGGGAGCCCCTCGTGGACGCCCGCGACGGCCAGCGGTACCCCACTGTCCGCATCGGCGACCAGTGCTGGACGGCACGCAACCTCGACCACGGGGCCGTGGCGCCGGACGCCGTCCCCCGCGACGCCGCCGCAGTCGAGAGGACCTGCTACGGCAACGACCCGGAGAGCTGCCGGGTCTACGGCGGGCTCTACACGTGGGACGAGGCGCGGAACGCCTGCCCCGCCGGCTGGCATCTGCCCTCTCGCGGGGAGTGGGAGACGCTGGCCGCTCACCTCGGAGCCGAGGCCGCCGGCGAGAAACTGAAGGCACGGAAGGACCACGTCCCGGCGTTCGACGGAACGGACGAGGTGGGCTTCACGGCCCTGCCCGCGGGGACGGCCTTCCGGGGGTCCTTCGGGCGCCAGGGCCACTGGGGCGTCTTCTGGACCGCAACCGAGAACGGCCGGGAGCGGGCGGTCTCGGCGACCCTCGACCGGCTGTGGAACCCGGCACCGCCGCGCTACCGGAGCGTGGTCTTCGACTCGCTCTACCTGAAGGAGAACGCCTTCTCGGTCCGGTGCGTGAAGTCATCCCGGGGGACTTCGAGCGAGACTGGTCCCGCGGGATCCGCCGGGACTGCGGATCCCTCCTCGCCAGGCAAGACGAAGATCGTCGGGATGACAGGGCCTTCGACGGGGCCTTCCCAGACGGACAGATCCCCGCGCCGCCCGACACAGACCGAGCGACGCGAGGTGCACCGCCGCAGGAATCTCCTGTGCGTGGTTTGCGAGGACATCTCGCCGAGGCTCGGCAGCTACGGCGACCCGGTGGCCCTCACTCCGGTCCTCGACCGGTTCGCGCGCGAGGGCGTGCGGTTCACCCGCATGTTCTCGAGCTCCGGTGTCTGCGCGCCGAGCCGCGCCGCGCTGATCACCGGCATGTACGCGACCGCGATCGGCGCGAACAACATGCGCACGAGCACGAAGGACCTCGCCGACCACGCCCCCTACGAGGCCGTGCCGCCGCCCGCGGTGCGCCCCTTCGCCGAGTACCTGCGCGCCGCCGGCTACTACACGACGAACAACGCGAAGACCGACTACCAGTTCACCCCGCCCCTCACCGCCTGGGACGAGAGCGGCCGCGAGGCGCACTGGAAGAACGGCCCGGAAGGGATGCCCTTCTTTGCGGTCTTCAACCTCGAGGCGACGCACGAGTCGCAGGTGTGGGACCGCGCGAACGACCCGGTGGTCGTGCCGCCCGAGCGGGTGCTCCTCCCCCCCTACTACCCCGACACGCCCGCGGTCCGGCGCGACGTGGCCCGTGTCTACAGCAACATCACGGTGATGGACCGGCAGGTGGGCGAGCTGCTGGCGGAGCTCGACGAGGCGGACGTCGCCGACGACACGATCGTCGTCTTCTATTCCGACAACGGCGGCCCGCTCCCGCGCGGCAAACGGGAGCTGCTCGACTCCGGGCTCCACGTGCCGTTCATGATCCGCTTCCCCGACGGGTCCCACGCGGGCACGGTGGTCGACGACCTCGTGGCCTTCGTGGACATCCCGGCCACGATCCTGTCCCTGGCCGGCGTCCCGGTGCCGAAGCACATGCAAGGTCGTCCCTTCTGGGGCGACCAGAAGGCCCCCGCGAGGGACCTGGTCTTCGCCGCCCGCGACCGGATGGACGAGCGGGTCGACCACGTGCGGGCGGTGCGCGACCGGCGCTTCAAGTACATCCGCAACGACCGGCCGGACCTGCCGCGCTATCAGGACATCAACTACCGCCGGCAGATGGCGGCGATGCAGGACATCCTCCGCCTGCGCGACGAAGGCAAGCTCGATCCCGTCCAGTCGATCTGGTTCCAGCCCACGAAGCCGGCGGAAGAGCTCTACGACACCGAGGCCGATCCGCACGAGGTCCGCGACCTCTCGGGCGACCCGGCGTTCCGCGAGCCGCTCGCGCGGCTGCGGGCCGCCCTCGACGGCTGGCTGCGCGAGACCGGCGACCGGCCGGGGCGCCCCGAGACCGAGCTCATCGAGTCGCTCTGGCCGGGCGGCGTCCAGCCAAAGACCGCGGCCCCGGCGATCGCGTGGCACGACGGGCGCGTCACCCTCGAGTGCCCGACCGAGGGATCGGCCGTCGCCTACCAGCTGGACGGCCGGGGCCTGCGGCCCGGCCACTGGCTCCTCTACACGGGGCCGTTCGAGGCACGTCCGGGCGCGGTGGTCGCCGCGACCGCGAACCGCCTCGGCTGGGCGCCGAGCCCCGAGGTGCGCTTCGTCGTGCCGTGAGCGCGGCGTAGGGCGGCGTTGTCGCCGGAGGCTGGCGACCACATCGCGGACCTTTCGGCCCGCGACCGTGCCATCGTGCTGGATGCCATCGGAGAGCATCTCGCGCACGAGCCCTCGCTGCCCACACGCAATCGTAAGCCGCTGCGCCCCAACCCGGTGGCACAGTATCGGCTGCGGGCGGGCAAGCTGCGGGTGTACTATGACGTCGAAGAGACTCCACGAGCGCTCGTGATCGTCAAAGCGGTGGGCATCAAGATACGGGAGCGCGTGTACGTCGGAGGCAGGGAGATCGAGCTGTGAGAACCGTTGAGATCGAAGACGCCACGGCTCCTCTCTCTGCCTACGTTTGCGAGATCCGGAAGGGCTCCGTCGTCGTCTTGAAGCGTGGCAAGGCGATGGCCGCAGTCGTCCCCCTGGACGCGGGCGAATGGGAGGACTTCGTCGTCAGCCAGGACCCAGGGTTCATCGAGGTCATCCGCCGGTCCGACGAGCGGTACCGAGCCGAGGGCGGCATACCGTTCGAGGAGATCTGCCGGAAGTACGGGCACACGCCCAAGCCCGCTCGCAGGAGCCGCAAGGCTCGGTAGCGTCACCAACCTGCGTGCACCGCTCGCCAAGCTAGCCCCGCGGCCAGAGGCAGCTCGTGGAGCCGACCCAGGTCTTGTCGCGGTTGAACTTGACGCCCATCATCTTGCCCTGCGAGAGCCGGGCCAGCGTCGTGACCGGCACCGGGCGACCGTCGCGCCAGACGAACATCACGCGCACCTCGACCCGCGACCGACTGCCGTCCGGCGTCTCCACCACGGGCGCGTAGTCCACCTTGCGCATGAGGAGCGTGCTGGCGCGCTCTTTCTCCGGGACCGCGGCGACGTCCCCCGGGGTCACGTCCACCTTCACGCCCGAGCCGGAGAAGGAGAAGAGCGGCTTGAGGACCCAGTGGTCCAGGTCGTCCGGCAGGCGGTCGAAGTCGCTGAGCAACCGGGCCTCGGGAACGAGCGGGTGCTTCAGCCCGGGCAGGGCGTGCTTGCTCCAGCGGAAGAACCAGTTCGGGTGGCCCGCCCACTGCACGTCGAGCTCCTCCGTGAAACGGAAGGGCAGCTCGACCTTCTTCTCAACGATCTCGTCCACGATGAGGCGGTTGTAGATCCGAAGGATGCGCGTCTTCTTCCCGTCCCGCTCGTACCACAGCTCGCGCCCGCTCTTCGTCAGGTCGGTCGGGCAGAGGGCGCGGATGCCGAAGAGCTTCTCCGTGGCCGCGAAGTCGGGGTAGGTGCCCTGACCCGGCGGGTCGAGGTCGAGGAGGACGACGTTCTCGGCGGGGAGGCCGCCCAGGATCGCGTCCCCCACCACCCGCCGGTAGCCCACGTCGTCGAGGCCGCCGATGAGGAACTCGAGTGGCTCCCCGTGCCCGGGCACCATCTCGAGGCAGAGGCGCCCCTGGAGAAGCTGGAAGGCGTAGAGCGAAGGGAAGCCCTGCAGCTCGATGAGCCGGGGCGCGAGGCGGCCGTCCGCTTGGACGATCGCGAAGTCCGCCTGGGCGAAGAGCGGGTGGTCGTCGCTCGCCGGGACGTCGAACTCCGGGGGCACCGCCGTCTTCGAGCGCTCGAGCGCCGCGGGCTGCAGGAGCAGGTCCCAGATCTCGAGCGCCCCCTGCACCATCGCGTCCCGCAGGTCGGGCGGCAGGAAGACCGGCGACTCGCAGACGCGGAAGCCGATCTTCGACCCGGCGGACTCGGCCAGGCGATCTTTGTAGACTTCGTAGGCCCTCTCGGTCCAGGTCCCGTTGAAGGCGCTTCGCAGTGGCTCGATCACGGCGTTCTCACCCCGCGCAGGCGAGCTGCTGGTAGAAGTCGTTGCCCTTGTCGTCCACGAGGATGACGGCCGGGAAGTCCACGACCTCGAGGCGGTAGACGGCCTCCATCCCGAGCTCCGGGTACTCGATGAGCTCGACCTTCCGGATGTTCTCCTTCGCGAGCAGCGCGGCCGGGCCGCCGGCGGAGCCCAGGTAGAAGCCGCCGTGCTTCCGGCAGGCCTCGGTCACCTGGGCGCTGCGGTTGCCCTTGGCGATCATGACCATCGACCCGCCCTGCGACTGGAAGAGGTCCACGTACGAGTCCATGCGGCCGGCGGTCGTCGGCCCGAACGAGCCGGAGGGCAGGCCCTCGGGCGTCTTGGCCGGCCCGGCGTAGTAGACCGGGTGGTCCTTGAAGTACTGCGGGAGGCCCTCGCCGCGGTCGAGCCTCTCCTTGAGCTTGGCGTGGGCGATGTCGCGGGCCACGACGATCGTGCCGGTCAGCGAGACCGCGGTCGCCACTGGGTGCTTCGTGAGCTCGGCGAGGATCTCCTTCATGGGGCGGTTGAGGTCGATCGTCACCTTCGGCTTGTAGGGCACGCCGCGGTAGCGCTCGGGGATGAAGCGGCCCGGGTTCCTCTCGAGCTCTTCCACCCAGATGCCGTCGCGGTCGATCTTCGCGAGGATGTTCCGGTCCGCCGAGCAGGAGACCCCCATCCCGATCGGGCAGGAGGCCCCGTGGCGCGGCAGGCGGACGACCCGGACGTCGAGCGCGAAGTACTTGCCTCCGAACTGCGCGCCGATCCCGGTCTTGCGCGCCGCCTCGAGCAGCTGCGCCTCGAGCTCGACGTCACGGAAGGCCTGGCCCTGCTTGTTGCCCGCCGTCGGCAGCCCGTCGAGGGCCTTCGCCGAGGCCAGCTTGACCGTCTTCAGGCACGCCTCGGCCGAGGTCCCGCCGATGGCGAAGGCGAGGTGATACGGCGGGCAGGCGG
>Ga0315273_10009733_pt1 | contig 12218 bp, 7 predicted proteins | sample YL17G02_0_MG_FD_205753 | JGI IMG/M metagenome (GOLD analysis project Ga0315273, IMG submission 205753) | Sediment microbial communities from Yellowstone Lake, YNP, Wyoming, USA - YL17G02_0 | ecosystem: Environmental > Aquatic > Freshwater > Lake > Sediment | place: USA: Wyoming | collected... | reverse complement strand
GCGGCCGGCGGCCCGCCCGACGCGGCGCGCGTCCTGTCCGCCGCCGCGGCGGCGCCCGGGCCCACCATTGCCTTGGCCATGGGCGAGGCCGGCCTGGCGTCCCGGGTGCTGGCCCCCAAGTACGGGGCGGCCCTGACGTTTGGCGCCCTGAGCGCGGGCCGCGCGTCCGCCCCCGGCCAGCCCTCCCTGGCCGACCTGGTCGCCCTCTACCGCCTGGGCGCCCAGACCGCGGCGACGGCCGTGTTCGGCGTGCTGGGCAACCCGGTCTCGCATTCCCGCTCGCCCGCCATCCACAATGCCGCCCTGGAGGCGGCGGGCGTCGACGGCGTGTACCTGCCCTTCCTCGTGGACGACCTGCCGGCCTTCCTTGCGGCGTTCGACGACCCCTCCTACGCCGGCTTTTCCGTGACCATCCCGCACAAGGCGGCCGCCCTGGCGGCGGCCAGTGAGGCCGACCCGACGGCGGCGTTGATCGGGGCGGCCAACACGCTGGTGCGGCTGCCGGGCGGCGGGTACAAGGCCTACAACACGGACGCAGACGCGGCGGTCGACTCGATTGCCGACGGGTTGCGCACGGCGAGCGGGGGCGGGGCGTCGTCGTCGTCGCCGGCCGACCCCCTCCACGGCGCGACCGTCCTGGTCTTGGGCGCGGGCGGGGCGGGGCGGGCCGTCGCCTTCGGTGCGGCCGCCCGGGGCGCGCGCGTGACGGTCGCCAACCGGGGCCTGGCGCGCGCCCAGGCGCTGGCTGCGGACGTGAGTGCGGCTGCCCTCCCCGGCGGCCCCGCCTCTGCCGTCCCGCTCGAGGACGTCGCGGCCGGCCGGGCGCCCGCCGACGTCCTCGCCAACACGACCTCCGTCGGCATGGCCCCGCACGCGGACGCCTCGCCCGTGCCGGCGCGCGCGTTGGGCGGGTTCCGGGTCGTCTTTGACGCGGTCTACACGCCGCTCCGGACACGCCTGCTGGCGGAGGCCGCCGCCGCGGGTTGCGTGCCCGTGGACGGCCTGGACATGTTTTGTGGGCAGGCGGCGGTGCAGTTCAAGCTGTTCACGGGCGTGGACGCGCCGGCCGGGGTGATGCGGGCGGCGGCGCTGGCCAGCCTGGAGAAGGAGGGAGCAGGAAAATGAAAACATAATGAGGCGGCAATGGTGGAGAGTTGTGTAGAGAGGAGGAGAGAGTCTCGCCGTGCGCGCGTGTGCAATCTTCCTATTCCTCTGTGACGCATGCCCACCCTCGCTAGCCTGTCGTTCGGCAACGCTGTCGGAAATAGACACACACACACAAACACTACAAGAATGAAAAAGAAAAAGAAAGACCGCCCTCACCAACCACTGTCGCTTCTCTCACCCATCCATCCACCCATCCACCCCACCCCATCCGCCCCCTCCTCACTGCTTCTTCTTGAAACAGTTTTTGCCGCTGGAGAAGCAGGCCGTCAGGGCGATGACCAGGATGAGGCCCAGGACCAGGGCGATGATGAGCGCCCACACCTTGATGTTGTTCCACCACATGCGCCGGCGGAGGGCCGCGCCCGTCCGCTGGAAGCGGTCGGCCTGGGAGCGCAGGTCGTCCGTCTTGTCGACCAGGGCCTCCAGACGTTCGCCCCGGGCGAGGACCTGCTCGATGTTGTCCACCATGACATTTTTCACCTCGTCCACCTGGCGCTGCAAGCCGGCGACGCGGGAGGAAGCCTCTGGGTTGGCGGCAGCATGCGCGGCAGCCGCGGCCAGGCGGGGCCCGAACGTCCGGTCCAGCGAGTTGGGTGGCACGGTGGACGCCTTGGCGGCATGGTTGGCCACAAACTCGGTGCGGGCGGCTTCTAAGGCGGCGAAAGGGATCTGGCGGCCGTAGCTGCGTGAAAAGGGAGAGGGAGAGAAAAGTGACGAGAGGTTGAGAGGTGGAGGGGTTCAGGAAAAAAAGGAGGCCGCCTTGTGCCTCTCCCCGCATTCTCTTTACTCACCCGTCCTCCGCGACGGCGACGTAGGCGAAGCCAGAGTCGACCAGGACGCTGTAGGTGTGGCCGTCGCCGGAGAAGGTGAACCTGTATGTGGGGGGAGGAGGAGGAGGCGATCAAACAAAGAGCGCGCGCCTGGGGAGGGACAGAGAGGAAGGGGCGCGCGGCGCGCGCGGGCGCAGGCGCGGGCCAACGCCTCTCGCCAGCGTGCAGCCACGCACGCCTTTCCCGGCGCATGCTCAGCACCATGCCTCTGAGCGACACACATCTGGCGTGTGGGCGCACACCCTCCTCCATCGTCTCACTTGGCGTTGGCCGGTGGGCACCGCTCGAGCCCCGCCGATGCGGCCGCGCGGAAGCCCGCCGCGCTGGTGGACGCGGTGCTCGTGCTCGCCTGCGCTGCGTGTTCGGCCAGGATGACGGGGGGGCTGCCCGCCGCGTGGCGGGCGACCAGGAGGTATTGGATGGGCATGGGTGCGGAGGGGAGGAGGAGGCGGGGAGCGCGCCGATGGGGTGTCTATGCCTGCGCTGCGCTCCTCACTTTTTTTTTTTTCAACCTCCCCTTTTCCCAACGCTCCGTGGGTTGTTGGCCTCTCTCCGCCGGCGGGCGTGCGTCCCTTTGGGTGAACACATATATTTCTCTCTACAGATCTTCTTAGCTTCCTCTTCTACTGCCGCCATTGCCATGCCTTTGGCGGCCGGTCCGCAAACGTCCGCGGCCGCTGCAGCGGCGGCGGCCCCTCCTCCTGCGGACCGCCGCCCGCCTGCCCGCCACCGCCACCCCTTCCCTCGCCCAGATCCGGCCGCACCACCCATTCGTTGCTCTGCACAAGCCTCTGAAAGTCGGGCGCCCGCGGGGCGGAGCGGGGCAGCAGGCTGGGCCCGCCGGCGGCGTCGTGCGGCCGGCGCGCGGGAGGCACCACCGCCGCCCGCAGCAGGGGAGGGGTGCCATCTTCGTACGAGGGCGAAGAAGAAGGCGGCGCCTCCCTCACGGCGCCCGTCTCGCCGCCGCCGCCGCCGCCGCCGCGGCCACCACCCCGGGGAGGGGACGGGGAGGGTGGGGGGCTGACCGCGACCGGCCCCGCCGCCGTCGCCCGGGCGCCCGACACCGCGGCCCCGCCCCGAGTCAGGGGGCGCAGCGGCTGCGGCGCTGGCGCCGGCGGGTCGAGGGCGGCGACGCGGACCCCGCACTGCCCGCCACCGTCGCCGCCCCTGCTCCGCCGCCGCGCCTGGGCGGCCCGGTCCGCCCGCAGCTCCGCCGCTGCAGCCGCCGCGGCCGAGGGAGGCGGCAGGCGGGCGGTGGGCCGCGTGCGCAGGGTCTGGAGGGTACCGTCCCCGGCCAGGCTGAGCGTGGCCGCCTTGCGCGCCTGGGCGCACTGGCCCCGGCCCAGCCATTCGTGGCAGCGCGGGCCGTGGTAGGGCCCGCCGCCCGCGCCGACGGGGCCGCCCGGGCCCAGCACCTCAGCCGCCTCGCTCAGCGCCGTCAGTACGGGCGCCGCCTCCGGTCCCAGGCCCGCGTGCGGCGCCTGAGCGTGGAGGGCGTGGAGGACGGCCGCCCGCATGGAGGCGCGCAGCGCGCCCGTCGTCGGGCGGGCGGGGAACCAGTCGCCCTGCAGGAAGCCCGGGCTGTCCGGGCGGGCAGCGATGGCGGCCAGGTCGGTATGGGAGCCGCTGGGCAGGACGTCCGGGGCACAGTGCGTGAAGAAGTCGGCGTAGGCGAGGACGAACGCGCCGCAGTCGGACCCGTTGTCCTGGCAGGGGAGGGGGGACACGCGGCGGTGCGCGATGCCGGGCGTGGGGGGCGAGGCGCCGGGCGCGGGGGGGCCGGGCGGCGGGGCGGGCGTGACGCGGCGGTGCGCAAACTGGGCGGCCCAGTCGGTGGAGGGCGGGGAGACCGCAGCGACGGCGGCGGCGACGCTCATCGGGGTGCCGGGTGGCGGGGGTGGGAGGGCAGGAGCGCCGCTGGATGCACTCCCACCCACTCCACCCCGCCCGCACCCGCCCTTGGCCCGCCACTCGGCAAGCAGATAGCCCCGCCCCGCTTTGGCCAGCCCCGGCGTCGCATGCCCGCCCGCTCCGCCCATGGAGTCCAGGTGCAGGATAGTCGGGCGGGGCGGGGCGGGAATGTCCTCAGGGTGGATGGGCCGCGCCCCGGGCGGCCGGTGCACGTCCCGGTTGGCCGCGATGGCGGCCCGGGCCGCGTCCAGGGCGGCGGGCCCGCCGCCGTGGGCCACGCCCGCCGGGTGGGCGATGACCAGCAGGGACCAGTGCAGGTCGCCGTGGATGGGGATGATCAGGAAATCCTTCGCAAAAAGGTCCACCCCCTTTGTCCAGGCAGCAACCCGGGCGTGCGCGAGCGTAGCCGCGCCCACCTCCTCCTCGCCCGCCCCGCCACCCCCGCCCCGCCGCCCCGCCGCGCCCGTCCCGTTCTCCCCCGTCAGCTTACCCCAGAAAAAGGGGGAGAAAACGTAGAAACGGGACGCGATGTGGGGCGGGAGGCCGTCCACGATGCGGCGCAGTTGAAACTCCATGGCCGCGTCGCCCAGCATTTCGCCCGGGTCCAGCGTGGCCACGTCGGCCGGCGTCAGTGTCACCCGCCCGCCCGGCCCCGCGACGGGGCGGGTCGGGTCGGGAGACCGGGTGCCGGGTGCGGGGTAGACCGCGCGCAGGCCGGCCAGGGCGGCCAGGGTGACCGCTCGGGCGGCGGCAGCGGCCGCGGCGGGGCCGCCCCGCCCGCGGCCAGGCCGGGGGCGAGCAGGTTGTGGGGCGCGGGCGAGGGCGGGGGGCAGTGGGCCCGTCGCCGTCGCGGCACCAGCCTCACCTGCATTATCACCACCACCATCATCATCATCGTCGTCGTCGTCCCCCGACGACAGGGAGACGACGGGCGCGGCGACGGGCAAGGGCGGGGCCGCGCCCGTGCTGCATCGCCGGCGCATGGGGGTCGCCCCTCTGCCGGCAGCTGGCCGGGCCGCCGCGTCCGCCTCGGGGCGGCGGCGCCGCTTCTGGCCGACGGCGGCAGCGGCGGCGGCGGCGGAAGCAGGGAGAGGAGATCCACTGACACCCCCACCACCCCCCGCGTCGCCGCCGTAGAAGCGGGTGCCGGGCACGGCAGCGGTGGCGGGGCCCGCACCGCCGCCACCACAAGCACCACCACCCGTCCCACCCCGGCGCCGCCGACCGCCCGGCCCACCCGCAGAGTCATATTGCGCCCGACAAGATTCGCAGATGAGTGGGGCGGCGCCGGACCCGGCGACGGTGGGGCCCAGCTGGGCGCGTAGGGCCGGCGGCAGCGGGGCCATGGCCGAGACGGGACAGAGGTCGCCGCAAAACACGCACGCCGCGTGGCTGGCGGTGCGGCGCGCGGGCTCGGCCGCCGCCCTTGCCTGCCAGGCCTCCTCCGAGTTGCCCAGCGCCTGGGCCAGCCAGCCCTGGTCGACGGGAGGCGCGGCAGCGCCAGCAGCGCCAGCAGGCGGGGCGGCCCGCCCGACCAGGGACCCCGCCCCCCCGAGCCTGGCATCCCGCCGGGCGGCGACCTCGGCCTGGAGGGCGCCCACCCGGCGCCTCAGCTTGGCACCGCCGTCCGCCATGGTGACCCCCCGCGACCCCAGGAGGCCGGCCATCACGGCGATGCTGCGCTCCAGCTCGGCGTCGGTCAAGGACAGCGGCGGGTCCATTCCCCGGACCGCTGCGTCGGTGGCGGTGGTGGCGGGGCCGCCTCCACTGCCTCCCAGTCCACCCGCCAGGGCGGGCGGGCGGCGGCGCGCGGCCGCGGGCAGCGGTGAGGGGTGGAGGGTGATGACTTCCTCGTCCTCCTCCTCCTCCTCCTCCTCCGACGCGCCCACCTCCTCCTCCGCCACCCCCTCCCCGGGCGCGGCCAGGGTGGGCAGGTGCGCCACCGGGCTGCGTGGGTGGGCGTGGCCGTGGCCGTGGCCGTGTTGTCGCCCGCTGGGGCCCGACCGCCCGCCACCGCCATGGTGCTCCTGCAGGGCCCGGGCCGGCGCCTCCGCGTCCAGGCCCTGGTCCAGGCGTTCCGAGGCAGATAGGCGGCGGGAGGGGTCGTGGGGGTGCATTGAATGTAAAAATAGAGGGGGGGGGGGGGGGGCGCGAGAAGGCCCACGGCACCCGCCAGGTCTTGTCGGGGCGGGCGAGGCGGTGAGGAGGCCTCGACGCAGGCCCAGCACATGGATAGGGTGCCCCGCCAGCCGGTGCGTGCGTGCGTTTCTTAAAGCTAAGCGGCGGGGCGCGGGCCCCGCGCAAAAGAGAACAGTGGAAGAAAGTGAAGGAGCGCGCTGTCGTCCACTCTCTTTTCTCCGTCCCGTTTGTGCTGGCAGAGAAGCCTTCCTGCCCCGCGCCCTACGCCCGCCCGCCCTCATAGGGCACGTGTGTGCTGTCACCCTCTAGCGCACACCTGGGACGCGCCCTTCCCTGGAGTCAGGCAGGGCGCATCGAGAAAGACAAGACAGGGCGCATCGGGCAGCCCCCAGCCAACCACTCTCCCTCTCCCCTGCCTTCCACCCCGGGCCCAGCACACGCCCCTCTTCTCCTCCCATCCAGCATGTCCACCTACGACAAGTCCGGCGTGTCTGCCGCCCAGGCCGACGCGGCGCGCCGGGCGCTGGTGTCCCTCCTCAAAGAGGAAGCCAACCGGCGGTGCGCCGAGTGCGGCGCGCGCGGGCCGACCTGGGCGTCCGTCAACCTGGGCGTCTTTGTCTGCCTGAACTGCAGTGGTGCGTTGTGTGCGTGGAGGGGGGGGGGGGGGGGGGGGGGCAGGGGGCGAAAGGGGGGGACCAGTTGTTTGCAAAAGAGAGAAGGGGGTTGGGGGTTGTGGGGGGCGGCGGGGGGGGGGCCACCCCAACGAGAGGAAAAGCCGGCTGGAGGGGAGGGAGGGGCCTCGACCTCCTCTCCCTCTCTCATTGCGCAGCGCACCGGGCCCAGCCTCCCCCTCTCTCTCCCTCTCTCTCTCTCTCTCCCGCCCCTCACACCTCTTCTCTTCGCCACCACGCGCAGGCATCCACCGCTCCCTGGGCACCCACATCTCCAAAGTCCGGTCCGCCACGCTGGACACCTGGCTCCCCGCCCAGGTCGCGTGGGCGGGGCGCATGGGCAACGCCCGGGCGGCGGGGTACTGGGAGGCCCGCCTGCCGCCCGGCTTTGCCCGGCCGGTCGAGGGGGACATGGCGGCGCTGAGCACGTTCATCGGCGCGAAGTACCGGTGAGAAGCGAAGAGGGCGCGGTGGCGTTCGTTTTTGGCCTTCTTTGCTTCCAGCCCTAAACCCATGGGATGGGCGCGCAGTGTCGCGGTCGTGCCGCCACCTCCTCTCACGTCCTGTTCTCTCTTTATCACTCCACCCCTTCCCCTCAGTGACCGCGCCTACGCGTCCACGGCTCACGGCCCCCCGCCGACCCTGGACAACCACGACGGCCACCCCTACCTGGCCGGCACGGCGGGCGGCGGGAGCAGTGGCAGAGGCGGTGGAGTTGCAGGCGGGAGGAGTGTGCCCCCGGCTGCCCCAGCAGCGCCGCCTGCTGCCGCCGCCGCTGCCCCGCCCCCGCCCCGCCCCGCCCCTGAACTGATCGACCTGCTGGGCATGCATGAGGAGCCGATGCCCGTGGTGGCAGCGCCGGCGGCGGCCTGGCAGCAGCAGGCGCCGCCCGCGGCTGCTCCACCCCCCGCGGCCTGGGCTGCCTTTGACTCGGCGCCTCCCGCCCCGACCGCGCCCGCCGCCGCCGTTCCGCCCGCCACCATTGCGGACCACGACTGGGACATCTTTCAGGCGGCGGAGCCGGCCATGGCGGCGGCGTTCGTAGCTGCAGCTGCACCACCACCACCACCCTTGCCAGCACCCCCCCCTCCCGCGCCTGCCGCCTCTCGCCCGGACCACACGGCCGCCATCATGCGCATGTTTGACGCGGCGCCGGGCAGCGGCAGCGCTTCTGCCTCCTCTCCCGGCAGCAGCGGGCGGCGGGCGGGGCCCCTGCTGCCTGACCTGAGCAATGGAGGCAGGGGGACGCCGGTGCTGGCCCCGTTTGGTGGGGCGCCCTTTCTAAAATCGCCCGCACCGCACCAGCAGCAGCAGCAGGCGCCGTCGTCGGCGTCACCCACCGGGCGGGGATTCTGAGAGGGGAGAGCCAGTGCGTGTAAAAAGACGCTGGAACGACAAACCCGGGCATGGAAGCAAGAGTGGAGAAGGGGAAAGCGGATAGAGAGGGGGAGAGGGAGAAGGACACAACGTGCGTACCTCCCACACCACCCGCACACGCTGGCTACACCTTTCAACTCCCCCGGTAGGTACTGTACCCGTGCGGCGCCCACGTCAGGGGCACGTGCCAGTGGCGCGGGGCGGTGCCTACGCCCGGCGGTGCGACCTCAAACTCGACGGCCGGCGTGGGGGACCACGTGGTCTGGCATTGCTGGGGGTGGCCGGCCGGGCCGCCGCCGCGCCGCCGCTGCCCCATCCCGTACTCCAGGCGGTACGCCCCGGGCGGCGGCTCCACCCCGCCATCCAGGCGGGGCGCCAGCAGGCCCCCGACCCGGCCATCGCCGTCCGTGGCGGCCCCTCGCGCCCCGACGTCCACCCACACGCGCGCGCCGGGCGGCGCGCCAGGCGGCCGGGCCAGCAGGGTGACCGGCACGCCGGCCGCGGGCGCCCCCACGGACGTGTCCAGGACGTGCGTGGTCAGCGGCGACCGGGTGGATGCCGTGGCCGGAGCAGCAGCAGCACCGGGCGGCCCGGGCGGCCCCTCCCCGCCCCCACCCACAACCCCCGCCAGCCGCCGCTCGGTGATCTTCATTTGCTCCGCCGCCGCGGCCGCCAGCTCCGCGTACGGCGGGTTGGCCATGCGGGCATGCAAATTAGCACTCAGCTCATCCGCCGACCGCCCCGCCGCGCACGCGATGAAGGTGTGGCCAAACCGGGCGGCGTAAGCGCCGTTGGCGGCGGCCAGGGCGGCCGCCCCCGGCGCGTCCTCCCCCACCGCCGCCTGTTCCGAGGCTGACAGGGCGGTGTGGGCGGTGGGCGGGGCGGACGCGAGCTTGGCAGCATCCCCGAGGACCGGGTGAGAGGCGAAGGCTTCCAGCCAGCCGGCGATGGGGGTCTGGGGACGGGGCGTGGGAGGGGGCGGGGAGGAAAGGTTTGCATGAATGAGAATCGAGGTTGGGGAGAGGGAGACACGCCCTCGCTCGCCCTCTCCACCCATCTCCTTCTTTACCTCTCCCCACCACACGGCCCGCGCCGCCTCGATCATGGCCTCCACATCTGCAAAGGGCGACCGGGCAGCCAAGGCGGCCGCGAAGCCCGCGCACCCGCAGGCGGTGAAGGCTTGGGACGAGGTGATGGAGACCCCCATTTTTTCCTCTTTTTTTTCCGCGTCTAGGTGTGGAACACGCACTCCGACGTCTCGTCCGTCTTTATTCTCTCTCTCAATTCGCGCAGCGGGACCAATCCAGCGCGCGTCACCTTACCCCCACGCATGGGCGCCTGCTTGTCATCGGGCGTCGGCGGCGGAGGGTCAGGCGCGTCAGGCCGCAAGCCCACCTCGCGTGCCGGCAGTGCCGGTGGTGCCCCCAAACCGCCCACGCACGAGCAGCTGGCGGACGAGACGTTTTGTGAGTGTGATGGGGGGCATGAGCACGGGAGGCAGGCGGGCTTGCAGATGCAGTGGGCGTGCTGAATGGAGGCCCCGCACCACCGGGCGGGCGTCAATCTTGCCAACCTTGAGCGCGAGCGAGCGAAACCTCCTTCCTTCCTCTCACATCCATCCTCTCTCCCTCATCTCAACATCTCACAGTCAGCGTCGACGAGGTCTACGCTCTGGAAGAACTGTTCCGGTCCATCAGCAACAGCCTGGTCAAGGTCAGAATGAAAGGAGAGGAGAGAGAGAGAGAAATGGGAGAGAGCCCGTCCTCCATCTCACAACCTCTCCATTTTTTTTGTTCTCTCTCTCACCAGGACGGCCTCATCCACAAGGACGAGCTCTCCACCGCCCTCTTCGGCGCGCCCGCGGGCGGGTCCCTGCTGACCGACCGCATCTTCACCGCCTTTGACCCGGCCGCCAACGACGTCATCGACTTCCCCGAGTTTGTGCGCGGCCTGTCGGCGTTCCACCCCGCCGCCCCTCCAGACGCCAAAGCGGATTTTTCTTTCAGGATGTACGACCTGGGCCGGACGGGCGCGATCGAGCCGGGCGAGGTGCGGCGCCTGCTGGGCGGCCTGGTGCGGGACAACCCGGCCCTATCCCTGTCCGACGCGGACGTGGAGGCCCTGGTGGACGCGGCCATGGCGGACGCGGACGCGGCCGGGGATGGAGTCATCCACCCGCACGAGTGGCGGGCGCTGGTGGGCCGGTGCCCGGGGGTGGCGGGCTTCATGACCCTGCCCGCCCTGGCGAGCGTGACGACCAAGTACCCGTCGTTCGTGCTGAGGAGCCGGCATTGAGGAGAGGGGAAAGGGGAGGGAGGGAGAGGGAGAGGGCGTGCGTTTTGCGTGGTTAGAGAGTTGATAGGTTTTGAAGTGTGTGTTTTGCAATCTCGTGTCCTTCATTCACACGCCAGCTTGCCGTCCAGGGCGGTCAGGGCCAGGCCAAAGGCGGCCAGCCCGGAAAGCGGGGCCCGGTAGTCCAGGGAGAACGAGTCCGGGCCCGTCTTCCCAAACTGAAGCAAGACGGGTGGGGAGGCGGAGTTGTGGCCGCCACCCCCGCCCGCCGCCACCATCAGCTGGCAGTTTTTGACGGAGGCGACCGTGACCCGGCCACCAAAGTCGAGGGTGTAGGCACCCGCCTCCGCCGACCAGCGGGGCGGGCGGTTGGCGAGGGCGAGGAGGGTGGGCGGGGTGGAGGGCAGGGAGGGCGAGGAGTAGGCGCCCAAACCACCACCGGTGGGCGACGGCACCGCGACGACGGCCGCCACCCGGCGGGGGCCCCGCCCGCCGGCCAGGGACGCGCGGTAGGCGACCTTGGCTAGGCGCGCCTCCTCGTCCCTTCCAGCCCCACTGCCCGCCACCGTCAGCGTGTAGGACGATCCCAGCGCGTTCCCGCGCACGACGCCGGCCGGGCCGCCCGCGTCGAAAATGGTGAGCGCCCGCCGGCCGGTCCGGGCGGCGACGGCGAGCTGGCGAGGGGGCGCGCCCCCGTCGCCACCCTCCAGCAGCAGGCGGTACGTCTGCGCCCCGCGGCTGCCGCGCTCCCGGAGGACGGTGCAGCGGACGGGGGCGGGCGCGTGCGACGGCGCGGGCGCGGCGAGGGCTGCCCGCAGGGAGGACACGAGGGCGGGTGGCAGGGCGGCCGCGGCCGTGCCGGGGCGGGTGGTGGTGGTGGTGGTGGGGAGGGCAACTTGTTGATTGAAGGCGACAGTCGGCACGGCCGTGCCCGGGCGAGAGGTGAGGGCTGCGGGCGGCGGCCCCAGGGCGGCCACGGCCGTCGCCGGGCGGGCGGTGTGGGGAGGCTCACCAGAAGAGGCCACGCCCGCCAGGCGGGCGGCCGCCTGGGCGACCGCCCACCGGGCCGCATCCGTGGAGGACGCGGCGACGGTGGCGTGTTGGGGTGCCGGCGAGGCGGCCGACGGCGACGCCACCGCCAGGGGCGTCCCCGGGCGCGGGCTGGCGGCCCCGCTCCAGGCGCCCCCGCCCCCTGCAAAGGGCAGCGCGCGCGGCGCGGTGCCCGGGCGCGGGGTGGCGGCCGCGCCGGGGCTGCCCGCCCCGCCCGGCTGCCAGGTGGTCCCCGCCGCCGCCAGAAGGGCCGCCGCCGCCATGGCGCTGCCCCCGTGCGGGGCGGTGGCGGAGGCGGTTCCCGGGCGGCTGACGGCCGGCGAGTCGCCGGCCTCGGACCAGGCGCCACCCACGGAGGGGCGGCGGGAAGCGGACAGGCCGCCACCGCCGCCCCATGAGGACGAGGGGCGGGGCGCGCCGGCGGCGCCTGCCAAAAAACCCGGGGGAGGGGGCGCGGGCGGGGGGCCGGCCGTGCCCAGGCGGCCCAGGGCGAGCGGCGGGATGGCCGGCTGGTGCTGAGGCAGGCCCCACCCTCCGGCCTTGCTGTTGTCGATCACCAGGATGTCGGCCGGCGGCGGGGCGGGGGGTGGGGCTGTGGATGGGACAGTGCAGATTGATGAGAGGGAAGGTTGACACAGCGCGCCCGCGCGCGCGCGCGCCGTCTCGCGCGGGGGGGGCCGCGCGCGGGGGGGGGGGGGGGGGGGGGGGGGGGGGGGGGGGGGGGGCTGTGCGGCGGCCTCGTCCTTCCCACCACCGCCGCCGCTCCCCAGGCCGACCGTGG